>Ga0310690_10000343_pt1 | contig 104458 bp, 82 predicted proteins | sample AusTroGonzalo_MG_2_FD_207661 | JGI IMG/M metagenome (GOLD analysis project Ga0310690, IMG submission 207661) | Bovine rumen microbial communities from tropical cattle in Woodstock, Queensland, Australia - Gonzalo_04 (v2) (version 2) | ecosystem: Host-associated > Mammals > Digestive system >...
CCTTCACCTTCAAGCTGGACGAGGCTCCCGCTGACAACGGCGGCATCTTCCTCGTCATCGAGGCCACCGAAGGCAAGTCCAACGGTGTGAGCCGTGCCCACGCCTCTGCAGCCGCCATCAAGCTCGTTGAGGAACCCACCGCTGCCGCTGTCGACATCCGTGCCGACTACGTGGCAAAGAACGGCGCTCCCAGCGCTGCTGCTCCGAAGATCTTCTTCCGCTACTACCTGGTTGACTCCAGCACTGGTGTCAAGTCCCAGGTCATGCTGGCGGAGACCAAGTGGGAAGCAGGCGCTTAAGTCGTCCTTAGGCCGTAAGGTCAATTCTTCAAGTTTAGCCCTATCGCGCTCTGTGATAGGGCTTTTCTGTTGTCTTCGTTGACGATTTTTCAAGAAAATCATCAACGGCGTTGCAGATTTTCAAGGATTCCATTCCCGATTTTCCTATGAAATTTAGGACCGCACTCCCGATTTTCATAAGTTTCAAGCAGGAAATCCGCTATCAGATGAAATCAGATGCTCTATATCTCTGGGCAAGGATAGGGTCGGTGTATTCCGTCGTCGGATCTATCCAGTCGGCCACGCTTCTTGCTATGGCTATGACCTTTTTATATTCTTCAGAAGGTGAACGCTGCTCGGCTATGTTGCAGTACTTTCTCATCGTTTCGGCCCGCTCGAAGAGCCTGATATCTTTGATAACAGCTTTTGCCATATCCGCCCTTTCCTGGAGAGCATTTTCCTTCTCTATCCGTTTTCTCTCCTCTTCTTCCCGCTGCTTCTGCCATAGTTCATTCTCCGCTGCGTGGGCTTTACTGTATTCGACTTCCGCTTTCATAAAGAGGAGAACACTATCGGCCTTGTTTGGCAATTCTTCCTCGCTATTGGCCGTCAGGGTTTTTGAAGGCCTGTGGGAACCACCTTTGTATATCTCAATGACGAAGCTTCCGGTAGGTTTTGATATTGATGAGGAGCTGTGACCATATTTAACTTCCTGATAGGCAAATATCTCCTTTATTCTTACGGGGAAGTATTTACCTTCCAAAACTAAGGAAGATGACGGACGTCCATGGGAGCCTGGCGTATCCAAATCGATTGATGCCCCTTGCTGAATCAGTCGAGTCAAGAAGATCCCGAGCATCTTTGCGGCCTCCTTTACTTTTTTGGGGGAAACTGAGATGGCTAGAAAGCCAGGTTCATTCTGCCTCCGATAGTTTGAGGGGATGTTGTAGTATTTGACAGCGTAAGTCTTTGCATGCGCTTCGCTGCTTTTCAGAGCAATCTTCAGCTGCTCCATTGTACGTATTTCCTTCTTCATAATGTACAAAGGTAGGGAATCTATATGATAGAAACCCCTGCAGCCCTTATGGGTAGCAGGGGTCTTGCTGTGTAGGGGGAACGCCCCGGGAACCAGCCTGGAACGCTCCACGCCATACCGTTGGACGAGCATTGAGGTTTTCTTGATTTCCTCTTTGACTCAGGCGCACGCCCGCACGTAGGAAAGGATTCCGTCAACGTGGAGTTGAGTGATGGCGTTCTTTCCTTCGTCGCTCAGGAGAAAGTCGCAGGACCGGTGGCAGTCCATAAATCCGTTCTCGGTGAGCGCTGCAGCACAGGCCGTGTGGCGGAGGATGTAGAAAGCAGCTTCTTGATCTGCGTCGCCGTCCGTATAATCGAAACGCATCCGATGACCGGGCAGGTTCTGGAGTGCGGCCTGACAAAGATGGTTGGCAAGCAGATCTCCTGCGGTTTGACCTGGCGACGTGTAGCAGCACCAGCCTTCCGCATTGTACCATTTGTCGCCACGGCCGGCAGCGTTTACGTGGATGGAGACCAGAGCGACGTTGCGCGTTCCCAGTTGTGAGCAAAGGAGGTTGACCCTACGGCAGCGCTCGGCGAGGGAAATGTCTTCGTCTTCCGGAACCAGGAGTTCGGCATCAAGACCGAGGGAGAGGAGGGAGGTCACAACCCGGCGGGCGATTTCGCGGTTGTACGACCATTCGAGGAGACGGCCGTCGGGACTTCTTTTACCCGCTGTTTCCTGGCCGTGTCCGTTGTCGATTAAGATTATCATAGGACAAGGTTTTAGGTTTGCGGGTCGGCACATCAAAGATAGCGAAAATTGCGATGACGGGAAAATGTTTGTATCTTTGCCGTTGAAGATGCGGCCAATCGCCGTTCTTTAAAAATACTACGGCCCAGGAATCCGCTGCGACAGCGTTCCTGGGCCACTTTTCTAAAAAGCGCAAAATCTAGTCACTTTCTAGTCACTTTTGAAAAGCAATCAGCCCCTCACGTGTGTGAGAGGCCGAAATCCGTGGAGCATAGGAGAATCGAACTCCTGACCTTTTGAATGCCATTCAAACGCTCTACCAACTGAGCTAATACCCCATTGGGACTGCAAAATTAGAAACTTTTGATTATATTCGCAAATAAATGCGAAAAAATTCATCACTATGAAGGCAAAAGTACATCTAGGCGGCATCCTGACGGCTATTCTTATGCTGACAAGCATCACGGCGAACACCCGGGAATCCTATTCTCCCGTCCCGGACGGGGCCGCTGTCGTCACCTTCGGGAACGCCCGCTTCACCGTACTGACTGACCGCCTGATCCGGATGGAATGGGCGGAGAACGGCCGTTTCGAGGACCGTGCGACACTCGGCATCGTCAACCGCCGCCTGTCCGTCCCCGCCTTCGAATACAACATCAAAGGCAAAAAACTCAGCCTGAGTACCGGGAAACTGACCCTGACCTACAAAGACAACGGGAAATTCGACGGCAAGAACCTCAGCGTCCATTTTCTGATGCCCGGCGACAAAGCCGGAAAAATGAGCGGCGAGTGGCATCCCGGAAAGGAGGACAAGGGGAACCTGCTCGGCACGGCGCGCACGCTCGACCGCTGTGGGGACCGGGAAGATGTACTGAAAGGCGGTGAAATGGACAAGGGCGTGATTTCCCGGGACGGCTGGGCGCTCATTGACGAAAGCACCCGCCACCTGCTGGTCAAGGACGTTTCCGACTGGGGCGAATGGGTGGCTCCGCGCCCGGAAGGTGACCAACAGGACTTTTATCTCTTCGCCTACGGCCACGATTACCTGCAGGCGGTACAGGATTTTACGAAAATCGCCGGGAAAGTACCGATGCTGCCGAAATATGTCTTCGGCTTCTGGCAGTCGCGTTACTGGTCTTATGCGGATTATGAATTCCTCGGAATGGCGCGGAAGATGCGCCGCGAGGACATCCCCGCCGATGTGATGATCATCGATATGGACTGGCACGAGACCTGGGATTTCTGGAACGGAGTAAAGAATCCGGACGAGTTCGGACAGCGCATCGGCTGGACGGGCTACACCTGGAACAAACGGCTTTTCCCGGACCCCGAAGCCTGCCTGGGCGACCTCCACGCCCTGCACTTCAAGACAGCGCTCAACCTGCACCCAGCCGGCGGCATCCATCCCTATGAGGAGCCCTATGCCGCCTTCGTAGAAGACTATCTGGGGCGCACGGGGGACTATGACGGCCCGGAGGGGTATGTCTACGGAGCGCAGCCCTGGCATTACGCCGGAACGGAGAAACCGGTGGGAAAACCGGGGCAAAAGGCGCCCGTCCCCTTCCGCATCTCCCAAAAAGCCTGGGCCGACGCCTATTTCCATTCGGTCCTGCACCCCCTGGAGGCGCAAGGCGTCGATTTCTGGTGGCTGGACTGGCAGCAGTTCAAGACCAGCCGTTACCTGCCCGACCTGAACATCACTTTCTGGCTCAATCACTGTTTCTTCAAGGACAAGGAACGTCAGGGGGGAAACGCCCCGCGTCCGCTGATTTATCACCGCTGGGGCGGCATCGGCAGCCATCGCTACCAGCTGGGCTTCTCCGGCGATACGAAAATCCTCTGGAGCGCGCTGGAAATGACGCCCTGGTTCACCGCCACCGCATCCAACGTCTGCTACGGCTACTGGGGCCACGACCTCGGCGGCCATATGCTCTCGCCGAAAGAACGCAGCCTCGGCACCAACGCCGAACTGTTCCTGCGCTGGGTCCAGTACGGGGTTTTCACACCGATTTTCAAGATTCACTCCACCAAAAGCAGCGAAATCGAGCGCCGCATCTGGTATTACCCCGCCTATACCGATTCCTTCAAGGCGGCCATCCGGCTACGTTACGACCTTTCCCGCTACATCTACGACTGCAGCCGCTATTGTCACGACACCGGACTGTCGATGGTGCGCCCCCTCTATTGGTATCACCCCGAATCGCCGCAGGCCTACGCCTATGACCAGGAGCACTACTTCGGCGAGCGGATTCTCGCCACCGTCCTCTGCAAGCCCGCCGATACGGCCACGGGGCTGACCGCCCGCAGCGTCTGGTTCCCCGAAGACGGCGACTGGTACGATATGACAACGGGGCAAATCTACCCGGGCGGAAGCGAAGTGCAGTTGTACTATGCCCTGAACGAAAATCCCTGGTTCGTGAAGGCGGGGTCGGTCCTTCCGCTTGCGGCGGAGGGCATCAGCAACCTCCAGGAGCCGTCGAACGCGCTGCGCCTGCTGGTCGTCCCCGGCAACGGCTACAGCGCCTACACGACTTATGAAGACGACGGCATTTCCCAGGCCTGCGACACGCAGTTCGCGACGACGCTGATTGAGAAGCGCGCCGACGACGCCCTGCTCCGGCTCGACATCGACGCAAGGAAGGGCAGTTACGCGGGAATGAGCGACAAACGCCGCATCAGCGTTATTCTCGACGGTTTTTACGCTCCCCTTTCGGTCAAGGTGAACGGCAGCGATATCCCCTGGCGCTATGACGGCGCGGCCCTCGCGGTCTGCATCGACCTTCCCGAAACCGACGCGTCCGAGCCGCTGGCCATCGAATGCCGCTTCGATCCCCGGGCTGACAGAAGCCTGCTCCGCGGGAAGAAGGGCCTCTTCGGCCGCATCCGCGCCGTTACCGACGAAGTAAAACTCCAGTGGCCCAATCCGGCGATAGAGTTCCTGGACATCGCCGCGGTCCCTTCCCGCCTGACGAGCGACCCGCACAGCGCGCAGGAAATCCTGCGGGGCATCGACGTAAATGCGATGGATGAAGGCTGGAAGCGCAATGCGAAACTTCCGAAAGAGTTCGTGAGCCGGATGCGGGCGCTGTCGCGTTTCAGCGACTAGCCTCTCTCCATCTCGCGCCGGATGTCCTTTTCCTTGATTGTCTGGCGCTTGTCGTACTCCTTCTTGCCCCGGGCAAGGGCGATGTGGAGTTTGGCGTAGCCGTTGTCGGCGATGTAGGCCCGCACGGCGACAATCGTCAACCCTTTGAGCTTGACCGCCTGGGCGAGGTGCCGCAGTTCCCGTTTGGTGAGCAGCAGCTTGCGGTCACGCGCCGGTTCGTGCTGCCCCCAGGAGCCCCAGAAATAGGTGGCGATGTTCATTCCCTTGACATAGAGTTCGCCGTTCACAAAGTAACAGAATGCATCCGTGAGGGAGGCCTTCCCCGCCCGCAGGGACTTGATTTCTGTGCCGACCAGCACAATCCCGGCGTCGTACTGCTCGATAAATTCGTAATCGTACGACGCCCGCCGGTTATTGATCTGCACTTTGCTCTTCGAACGGGGCATAACGGCGGCAAAGATACGGATTTTTTCGTACTTTTGTGGCGATGTCCAGACCTGCACCCGCTCCCCTGCCCCGGCCGGAGGTGATCCGGCCCGAAAGCGTCGCCGAAATGCTCCGCAACGGCGATTGCGACCTGGTCGTGGTCCTCGGGCCCACGGCTTCGGGAAAGACGCGTTATGCGGTCCAGCTGGCCCGGGCGCTGGGGCTTCCAGCGGAAATCCTCTCGGCGGACAGCCGGCAGGTCTACCGAGGCATGGACATCGGCACCGGCAAGGACCTCGCCGAATACGGCAACATACCCTATCACCTGATCGATATCTGCGATGCGGGCGAGCAATACAACCTCTACCGCTACAGGCAGGATTTCAAGGCGGCGTACGGCGATATCCGTGCGCGCGGCGCCGTCCCCATCCTTTGCGGCGGCACGGGACTCTACATTCACGCGGTCACTTCGGGCTACGATTTCGCCGAGGGAAAGCCGCTCAGCGCCCCCGCCGCCGGGGAACGCAACATCGAAGCGGGAATGCCGCAACGGCCGTATTTTATCGGGACTCTCGTCTCGCGCGAGGAGCGCAACGCCCGTATCGACCGCCGGCTGGACGAACGCCTGCGCGAAGGGATGGTCGATGAAATCCGCGGCCTGCTGGAACGCGGCGTCCCCGCCGAAACGCTCCTGTCCTACGGACTGGAATACAAGTTCGTCACGCTGTACCTGCAGGGCGAACTGGACTACGCGCAGATGCGGGACCTGCTGGCCACCGCCATCCACCAGTTCGCCAAACGCCAGATGACCTGGTTCCGCGGCATGGAACGCTCCGGTGTGAATATCCACTGGACGGAGGTCTAAGCGCGACGGCGGTGCAAATCGTATTGGATTTTTAGGGGGAATTTGCCATATTTGTTCCCCGGTTTAACGTAAAATGACTTTTTATGTGTGGAATCGTCGGATACGTGGGTGACCGGCAGGCCTGCCCCATCGTTCTTCAGGGCCTTCATCGTTTGGAATACAGAGGTTATGACAGTGCCGGAGTGGCCGTCATTCATCCCGACGGCGGGATGGATATCTTCAAATGCAAGGGCAAAGTCTCCAGCCTGGAGCACTTCCTGGAAGGCAAGGACAGCCAGGGGACGATCGGCATAGGCCACACGCGCTGGGCCACGCACGGCGAGCCCAACGACGCCAACGCCCATCCCCACCTGTCTCAGTCCGGGCAACTGGCCCTGATCCACAACGGCATCATCGAGAATTTCCGCGTCCTGCGGGATGCGCTCAGCACCCACGGATACCGCTTCCGCAGCAGCACGGATTCGGAAGTGCTTGTCAATCTCATCGAATATGTCCGGGAGTCCGACAAGTGCAGTCTGGAGGAGGCCGTACGGACAGCCCTAAAGCAGGTGGTCGGCGCCTATGCGATTGCCGTGATAGAGAAAGGCAACGGGAACCGCATCATCGCCGCTAGAAAAAGCAGCCCGATGGCCATCGGCATCGGCGAGGGAGAATATTTCCTATCTTCGGACGCCGCTTCCATCATCGATTATACCCAGGACTTCGTGTATCTGAACGACGGGGAAATCGCCGTCATCGAAAAGGGGAAGCCCCTACACCTGATGAATCTGGACGGCGAGGAGAGCAATGTCGCCATCAAAAAACTGGAGTTGTCCATCTCCCAGCTGGAAAAAGGCGGGTTCGAGCATTTTATGCTCAAGGAAATCCACGAGCAGCCCGACACGCTGGGCGACTGCATCCGCGGCCGCGTCATCCCGGACACCCGGGAAATCGTGCTGTCCGGCGTACTGGATAACAAGGAAAAGTTCTTGAATGCCCGACGCATCATCTTCGTGGCCTGCGGCACCTCCTGGCACGCAGCCCTCATCGGCGAGCACCTGATTGAAAACCTGTGTCGCATCCCCGTGGAGGTGGAATATGCCTCGGAATTCCGCTACCGGAATCCGGTGATTTTCCCGGACGACGTGGTCATCGCCGTATCCCAGTCCGGAGAAACCGCCGATACGCTCGCGGCCGTGGAACTTGCCCGCAAGGCCGGGGCCTTCGTGTACGGCATCTGCAATGTCGTCGGCTCTTCCATCGCCCGAGGCACCGATTCGGGTACCTACATCCACGTGGGGCCGGAAATCGGCGTCGCCTCTACCAAGGCCTTTACCGGACAGGTCACCGTGATGACGATGCTGGCGCTGCTGCTCGGGAAGTTGAAGGGCACATGCAAGGAAGAAGATTACCACCGTATGGCGCAGGCCATCCTGGACCTCCCCGACACCATCCGCGAAGCCCTGAAGACCGCCGACCAGGTTTCCGTCCTGGCCCGCACCTTCACCTATGCGCACAATTTCATCTACCTGGGCCGGGGATACAACTACCCCACCGCGCTGGAAGGCGCCCTGAAGCTCAAGGAGATTTCCTATATCCACGCCGAGGGACTTCCGGCGGCGGAAATGAAGCACGGGCCCATTGCACTGATTGACGCCGAGATGCCTACCGTGGCCATCGCCACGCTGGACAAGACCTACGAAAAGACGCTGTCGAACATCGAGGAGATCAAGGCCCGGGGCGGGAAGATCATCGCCGTCGTTTCCAAGGGGGACGACCTGGTCCGCCGCAGCGCCGACTACTGCATCGAGGTCCCCTCCACGGAAGAATGCCTGATGCCGTTGGTCTCCATCATCCCCCTGCAGTTGCTGGCATACTACATCGCCACCTACAAGGGACGCAACGTGGACCAGCCCCGCAATCTCGCCAAGTCCGTTACCGTGGAATAAGGTTCAGAGCAGAAAGAAGAGGGCCACGCCGGCGATGCTGACCGCCAGACCGGCGATTTCCTTGAAGCGGATACGCTTCTTGTTGATGACGACCTCCGGGAATAGGATCAGGACCGGAGTCAGCGCCATCAGCGTGGAAGCGATACCGGCCGGGGCATAGCGGACAGCCATCAGGGACAGCGACACCCCCACGGCGGGACCAAAGAGGGTCACCAGGGACGCGTATTTCATCGTCACCGGATCCTTCACGGCCGCCTTCAGCCGCCCCATCCCTTTTTGCAGGCTCAACAGCAGCAGGAAGCCCAGCCCGCCGATGATGGCCCGGATCATCGTCGCTGCAAAGGGCATCATCCCTTCCATCGCCGCAGGAGCCTCCGGCGGAAGCGCAGCAGCATAATACTGCATACCGGTTTTGCTGAGTACGAGCCCTACGCCCTGGCCGATGCCGGCGCCGATGCCCAGCAGCACCCCCTTCCAGGGCAGGTCCAGTTTGAGGTGCCGGTCGCCGCCGCGGCTCAAAATCGAAATGCCGATACCCGTAAGCGTCACCCCCATCGCCAGCATCGATTTCCACGACAGCGTTTCGCCCAGGATCAGCCATCCTGCGATGGCGGCCATCGGCGGCGCCAGCGTCATCAGCAGTTGTCCGAAGCGCGCGCCGATGAATACATAGCAGTTGAAGAGGCACCAGTCGCCGAAAACATAACCCACCAGCGCGGAAAGGCTCATCCACCACCAGGTGTCGGCGTCGGCATAAACGGGATAGGGATGCCCCACCGTCAGCCACAGGAGCACGCCTAGGAACAGCGTAGCCAGCACCAGCCGGAGCACGTTGGTGACCATTGCGCCCACGCGGTGGCTCGCCTTGTCGGCAAACCACGCCGTAATGGTCCAGGACACGGCCACTCCCAGCGATATGATTTCTCCTAAATGATTCACAGGGACGAAGATACGGATTTTACAGCACAAACCGAAACCTTACCGGTACAGATCCGTGGGGTATTGGCGGTTGAAGCAGGCCATGCAGAGGTCTGTCCGGCGGCCGGCACGCAGGAGGCCCTCCTCGGAGAGGAAGGACAGGGAGTCCGCCCCGATGGCCCGGCAGGCCTCGTCCAGGGAACAGCGCGCGCAAAGCAGTTCCGCCTCCGTGGAAATATCGATGCCGTAAAAACAGGGGGACAGCAGCATCGGGCTGGAGATTTTCATATGCACCTCGGCGGCCCCGGCCTTGCGCAACATCCGCACGATCTTGCGCGAGGTGGTCCCGCGGACGATGGAGTCGTCAATCACCACGACGCGCTTCCCGCGGACGACCTGCCGCACGGGGCTGAGTTTCATCAGCACCCCCGCCTCCCGCATTTCCTGGGCAGGCTGGATGAAGGTCCGGCCCACATAGGCGTTCTTCACCAGGCCGGTTTCCAGCGGAAGCCCCGCGGCCCGGGCGTAACCCATCGCCGCACTGAGGCCCGAATCCGGCACGCCGATGACGATGTCCGCCGCCACGGGATTTTCTTCATAGAGGATGCGCCCGGATTCCCGGCGGAACGCGTGCACGTTCACCCCCTCGATATCACTGTCCGGACGCGCGAAATAAATGTATTCCATTGCACAGAGCGCGTGGCGTACGCTCCGCGAAAAGCGGTAACTCTCCATCCCCGCCGCGCCGACGGCGACGATTTCGCCAGGCTCGATATCCCGCAAGAACACCGCCCCCACCGCGTCCAGGGCGCAGGACTCGCTGGCCACCACATAGCCCTCCCCCAGTTTGCCGATGCACAGGGGCCGGAAGCCGTAGCGGTCCCGGCAGGCATACAGCCGGTCCCCCGTCATCACGAGCAGGCCGAATGCCCCGTCCACGCGGTTCAGCGCCGCACCGATACCCCGCAAATCCGGCACCCCGGCAAAGAGATGCGCGAAAACCTCGCTGTCCGAACTGGAATGAAACAAGGCGCCGCTGCGGGACGCACGGGCCTTCAGCAGTTCCGCGTTCACCAGGTTCCCGTTATGGGCCAGGGCGAAATACGCCCCCGCCGAACGGAAAAGAAAGGGCTGGATATTGTCCGTATCGCCGCCGCCGGAAGTGGCGTAGCGCACGTGCCCGATGGCGCAGGCCCCGGGGAGCGCCTCTTCCTCCGCATCCAACACGCTCCAGACCAGTCCGGCCCCTTTGCGCACACGGGGCTTACCCTCCGGCGGGAAGGTAACGATGCCGCAGGCCTCCTGCCCCCGGTGCTGCAGGGACAACAGTCCGGTACAGACCGTCCGGTACGCGTTTCCGACATTCCAGACGCCGAAAACGCCACATTCCTCGTGCAGGCTCCCGAACATTTACCGACGCTTCAACGCCTCGGCGACAAAGGCCGTGAACAGCGGATGCGGGGTTTCGGGGGTGCTGCTGTATTCCGGATGGAACTGCACGCCGATGTAGAAGGGGTGCGCGGGAATCTCCACGATTTCCACCAGCCCCGTCTGCGGATTGTGCCCGGACGCCGTCATCCCCGCCTCTTCGAACTCATCGGCGTATGCTGCATTGAATTCATAGCGGTGCCGATGCCTTTCCACGATACGCCCCTTCCCGTAAATACGCCAGGCCAGGGAATCCTTCTTCAGGTCGCATTCATAGCCGCCGAGCCGCATCGTGCCGCCTTTCATCACCACTTTTTTCTGTTCTTCCATCATACAGATGACGGGATGCGGCGATTCAGGATTCACTTCCGCCGATGCGGCATCGGCATAGCCGAGCACGTTCCGCGCGAACTCCACCACGCACATCTGCATCCCCAGGCAAATGCCGAAGAAAGGAACGCCCTTTTCCCGCGCATAGCGGGCCGCGACGATTTTCCCTTCCAGCCCGCGCTCCCCGAAGCCCGGGGCCACGAGGATGCCCTGCACACCGCCCAGCAGGGACGCCACCGTATCGGCGGTCACCTCCTCGCTGTTCACCAGCAGGACCTTCACGTGGCAGGAATTGGCCGCCCCCGCGTGCACGAAGGCCTCCTGGATGGACTTGTAGGCATCCGGCAGGGACACATACTTCCCCACCAGCGCAATCTTCACCTCCCCGTTCTCCGGATGTTTCAGGCGGCCCAGGAACTGTTTCCAGCCCGCCAGGTCCGGCTCGTTGAAATTCTCGATGCCGAGTTTGCGCACCACCAGTTCGTCCAGGTGCTCGGCGTGCATGTTCAGGGGCACCTGGTAGATGCTCCAGGCGTCGATGCTCTCGATCACGTGCCCCGGCTTGACATTGCAGAACAGGGCCACCTTGCGTCGGATGTCTTCCGACAGCGGATGCTCCGTGCGGCAGATAATCACGTCCGGCTGCACGCCGCTCTGCTGGAGCATCTTCACCGAATGCTGCGTAGGCTTGGTCTTGATTTCCCCGGCCGCGCTCAGGAAGGGTACGAGCGTGAGGTGGATGGACATACAGTCGTCATCGGGCAGTTCCCACTGGAGTTGCCGCACGGCCTCCACAAAGGGCTGGGACTCCATATCGCCGACGGTGCCGCCGACCTCGGTGATGACTACATCATACTTTCCCGTCTGGCCCAGGAGCAGCATCCGGCGCTTGATTTCATCGGTAATGTGCGGCACAATCTGCACGGTCTTGCCCAGATAGGCCCCTTCCCGCTCCCTGGTGATGACGGTCTGGTAAATCCGCCCGGTGGTGACATTGTTCGCCTGGGAGGTATGCCCGCCGAGAAAGCGCTCGTAGTGCCCGAGGTCCAGATCCGTCTCGGCGCCGTCTTCTGTGACAAAGCATTCGCCGTGTTCATAAGGGTTGAGCGTCCCCGGATCGATGTTGATATACGGGTCAAACTTCTGGATGGTGACGCGCAGCCCTCGCGCCTTCAGCAATTTTGCCAGGGAGGCGGCGATAATCCCCTTCCCCAGGGAAGACACCACGCCGCCGGTGATAAAGACGTACTTCGTATCCATATTAATATTCATTCCAGGAACGCAGTTGAAGCCCCTCCACGCCCACACGACACAGCGAATAGATGAACGCGCTGGCCAGACGGGCGTTGGTAATCAGGGGGACGTTATGGTCGATGGCGGAGCGCCGGATGGCAAAGCCGTTCGCCAGTTCCCGCTCCGTAAAGTTCTTCGGGATATTGATCACCAGGTCCACCCGGTGCCGGGCGATATAGTCCAGCACGTTCGGCTGCTTGCCGCTGTCCGGCCAGTGCAGGACCGTGGAGGGAATCCCGTTCTCCGCAAGGAAGGCCGCCGTGCCCGCGGTCGCGTAAAGGGGATAACCTTCGTCGTGCAGCATCTTGCAGGCCTCCAGCAAATCCACCTTGGAATGGGCCGCACCGGAAGAAACCAGGATGCCCTTGTCCTTCTGCGGCATGGTATAGCCCACCGAGAGCATACTCGAGAGCAGCGCCTCGTGGTAATTGTCCCCCAGACAGGCCACCTCGCCGGTCGAGGCCATATCCACCCCGTGCACCGGATCCGAATGGAGCAGGCGGGCGAAGGAGAACTGGGAGCACTTGACCCCCACGTAATCGATGTCCGCAAAGTTCTTCCCGTAGGGCTCCACCTCCTTGCCGAGGATAATCTCCGTCGCCATCCCGATGAAATTGAACTTCGTCACCTTGGAAACAAAGGGGAAACTGCGCGAAGCCCGCAGGTTGCATTCAATCACCCGCAACTGGTTGTCCTTTGCCAGGAACTGGATGTTGAACGGTCCGGAAATCTCCAGGGCGGCGGCAATCTGTGCGGAGATTTTCCGGATGCGGCGGATGGTCTCGTAATAGAGTTTCTGCGCCGGGAAAACCACCGTGGCGTCGCCGGAATGGACGCCCGCGAATTCAATATGCTCGCTGATGGCGGAGCACATGATGCGACCCCGGCTGGCCACCGCGTCGATTTCCACCTCCTTGGCGCGCTGCAGGAATTCCGTGGCCACGACGGGATGCTCCCGGCTGACGACGGCCGCGTTGCGGAGCGATTCCTCCAGCTCCTGCCGGCTGTAAACGACTTTCATCGCCGCACCGGACAGCACATAGGACGGCCGGATCATAATGGGGAAGCCCACCTCGTCCACGAACGCGTTCACGTCCGCAATGCTGGACAGTTCCTTCCATTTGGGCTGGTCGATGCCCAGGTCGTCGCACATCTGGGAGAACTTCTCCCGGTCCTCGGCCCGGTCGATGGCGTCCGCCGAGGTGCCCAGGATCGGCACGCCGCTCCAGTGCAACGGAAGGGCCAGGTTATTGGGAATCTGGCCGCCCATCGAGAGGATTACGCCCTTGGGGGCCTCCAGGTCGCAGATATCCAGCACCCGCTCCAGCGACAGTTCCTCAAAGAACAGCCGGTCACAGATGTCGTAGTCCGTGCTGACGGTCTCGGGATTGTAATTGATCATCACCCCGCGGTAGCCGGATGCCTGAACCTTTTTCAGGGCCGTCACCCCGCACCAGTCGAACTCCACGCTGCTGCCGATACGGTACGCGCCGCTGCCCAGGACGATAACCGACTTCCCGTCCCGCTCGAAGGCGACGTCATTCTCGGCCCCGCCATAGGTCATATACAAGTAATTGGTGAACGCAGGATACTCCCCCGCCAGCGTATCGATCTGCTTGACGCATGGCAGTACGCCGAGGGCCTTCCGGTATGCCCGCACGACCATTTCCCGCCGATAGGCACTGTCCCCTTCCACGCCGAGCAGCGCGGCGATCTGGGCATCGGAAAAGCCCAGCCGCTTCGCCTCCGCGAGCATTTCCCGGCCGATAGACGCCAGCGGACCGGCCTCCCGGAGCCGCTGCGCAAAATCCACGATGTTCTTCAGCCGGTACAGGAACCAGCGGTCGATTTTCGTAAGGGCGTGCAGCCGGTCCACGTCGTAGCCCGTTTCCAGGGCACGGGCGAGCGCCAGGATGCGCGTATCAGTGGGATGTTCCAACTGTTCGTCCAGGTGCTCCGCCTCGAAGGCATTGCCCACCAGGCCGGCCATCCCCTGCCCCACCATCCGCAGGCCCTTCTGCAGGGCTTCTTCGAAGGAGCGGCCGATGGCCATCACCTCGCCCACGGACTTCATCGAAGAGCCGAGTTCGCGGGACACCCCCTCGAATTTTCCGAGGTCCCAGCGCGGAATCTTGCAGACGATGTAATCCAGCGCCGGCTCGAAGAAGGCGGAAGTCACCCGCGTCACCGCGTTGGGGATTTCATCCAGGCCGTAGCCCAGGCCCAGTTTGGCCGCCACCGCCGCCAGCGGATAGCCCGTCGCCTTGGACGCCAGGGCGGAAGAACGGCTCAGGCGCGCATTCACCTCGATGACGCGATAGTCGTCCGAAAGCGGGTCCAGCGCAAACTGCACGTTGCATTCGCCCACGATGCCCACGTGCCGGACAATCCGGATGGCAATCTGCCGCAGCCGATGGTATTCGTGGTCGCTGAGCGTCTGCGACGGCGCCACGACGATACTTTCGCCCGTATGGATGCCCAGCGGGTCGAAGTTTTCCATATTGCAGACGGTGATGCAGTTGTCGTAGCGGTCGCGCACCACCTCGTATTCGATTTCCTTCCAGCCCCGCAGGGACTCCTCCACCAGGATCTGCGAAGAGTAGTCGAAGGCGGAAGCGGCGAGTTCCCGCAGTTGCGCGTCGTCCGAGCAAAAGCCGGAGCCCAGCCCGCCAAGCGTATAGGCGGCCCGCACGATCACGGGATAACCGATTTCCCGCACCACTTTCAGGGCATCGTCCAGGGAATCCACGGCCTCGCTCCGTGGCGTCTTGACGCCGATTTCGCGCATCATTTCCGCAAAACGTTTGCGGTCTTCGGTTTTTTCTATCGCCTCGACCGGCGTTCCCAGCACGGTCATCCCGAACTTCTCGAAAATGCCTTTCCGGTACAGTTCCACCCCGCAATTGAGCGCCGTCTGGCCGCCGAAGGAAAGCATAACGGCATCCGGCCGCTCCTTCTCGATGACCTTCTCCACGAATTCCGCCGTAACGGGCAGGAAATAGGTCGTATCGGCGATTCCCTCGCTGGTCTGCACCGTCGCCACGTTGGGGTTGATCAGCACCGTGCGCTTCCCTTCCTCCCGCAGGGCCTTGAGCGCCTGCGAGCCGGAATAGTCAAATTCGCCGGACTGGCCGATCTTCAGGGCGCCGGACCCCAGCACCAGGACTTTCTCTATTCGTTTTTCCATCGCTTCATATTTTCCAGAAAACGGCCGAAAAGGGATTCCGTGTCCACGGGACCGCCGGAAGCCTCCGGGTGGAACTGGGTGGCGAAGAACGGCTTGCTGCGGTGCGCAATGCCTTCCACCGTCGCATCGTCGATATTTTCGAACAGCACTTCCCAGCCCTCGGGTAAAGTCTTTCCGTCGACGGCAAAACCGTGGTTCTGGGAGGTGATGTAACAGGTATGCGTCCCGGGGATGCGCACCGGCTGGTTGTGTCCCCGGTGCCCGTATTTGAGCTTGTAGGTCTTCGCCCCGGCGGCGAGGGCCAGCAACTGGTTCCCCAGGCAGATACCCATGATGGGACGGCCCCCCTGCAGCGCCTGGCGCAGATGCGCAATCAGCGGACCGCACATTTCCGGATTACCGGGACCGTTGGAAATGAAGAGCCCGTCATAGTCCTCGCCGGTAAAGTCATAGTCCCAGGGAACCCGCTTGATGCGCAGGTCATAGCGCAGCAGGCAGCGCAGGATGTTGTTTTTCATCCCGCAGTCCACCAGCAGCACACGGTACTTCCCGCTACCGTATTCGCGGATTTCCCGCGTCGATACTTCCGCCACGAGGTTTTCCCGGTTCGGATCGCGGAAGGGCACGTCGCCGCTGTCCGGAAATACGATTTTTCCCAGCATCGCGCCTTGTTCGCGCAGTTTTTTGGTCAGCGCACGGGTGTCGATGCCGCAGAGCCCCGGTACGCCGCCCTGCTTCAGCCAGGTTCCCAGGCTGCGGGCGGAATCCCAGTGGCTGTAGTCCCGGGAATAGTCCGAAATGACCAGGGCCGTGCACTGGATTTTCCCGGATTCGAAAAAACGGGACACGCCGCCCTCGACGGCATCGTCCGGCACCCCGTAATTGCCGATCATCGGATAGGTGGGGACCAGGATCTGCCCCCGGTAGGAAGGGTCCGTCAGGCTTTCGGGGTAGCCTGTCATCGCCGTATAAAAGACCAGTTCCCCCGACACGCTTTTCTCGCTGCCGAAGGAAAAGGCCTCGTACTCGGAACCGTCTTCAAGGATCAGTTTTGCTTTTGTCATAATGCTTTCAATCGCTGCATCGCTTCGCATACATTGTCGCGGCTGTTGAAGGCCGTGATGCGGAAATACCCCTCGCCGCCCCGGCCGAAGCCGCAACCGGGCGTAATGACTACCCCGGCTTTCTCCAGGCAAAGGTCGAAGAATTTCCACGAATCCATCCCCTCCGGCGTCCGGGCCCAGATATACGGGGCGTTCTCGCCGCCCGTCGCGTGCAGGCCGATGGCCTCCAGGCCGCTGCGGATCAGCGCGGCATTTTCCAGATAGGCGTCGATATCGTCGCGCACCTGCCGCCGGCCTTCCGGCGTATAAATCGCCGCGGCGCCCCGCTGGGAAATGTAGGAAGCGCCGTTGAACTTGCAGCCCTGGCGCCGCTCCCACATCGCCCCCAGGGGCCCGAGTTCCTTCGGAATCACCGTATAGCCGCAGCGGATACCGGTAAAGCCCGCGGTCTTGGAGTAACTGCGCACCTCAATGGCGCATTCCTTCGCGCCCTCGATTTCAAAGATCGAATGTGGCAGCGACGGCTCCCGGATAAAGGCCTCGTAGGCGGAATCGTAGATGATGATGATGCCGTTGGCGTGGGCATAGTCCACCCAGGCGGTCAGTTTCTCGCGGGAAATGGCCGCGCCGGTGGGGTTGTTCGGATAGCAGAGGTAGAGGATATCCACCGGGAAATCCGGAATCTGCCCGGTAAAACCGTCGGCCTCCGTGCAGTCGATATAGCGGATCGTGCGTCCGCGCATCAGGTTGGTGTCCACATAGACGGGATACACCGGCGTGGGGATGCCGACGACGTTCCGGTCGTCAAAGAGGTCTACGAGGTTCCCGAGGTCGCTTTTCGCCCCGTCGCTGATGAAAATCTCATCGGGCCCGATGCCCAGTCCTGCATAGTCCTGCTGCGCGATAAGTTCCCGCAGGAAGGCATAGCCGTGCTCGGGGCCGTAGCCGTGGAAGGTCTCCGGACGTGCGCAGTCGTCCACCGCCAGGTGCATCGCCTCGATGACGGCCGGCGCCAGGGGCCGCGTCACGTCCCCTATGCCCATACGGATGATCTTCACCTCCGGATGCGCCGCCGAAAAGACTTTCTGCCGGGCCGCAATCTCCGAGAAGAGATAACTGGGCACCAGGCGCGAAAAATTTTCGTTCAATGCCGTTCTCATCACGCCAATTCCATTTTTCCTTCAAAAACCGTATGCGCAGGGCCCGTCATCCGGACCCGGCCCGCTTCCGTATCGCAAAGGACACGCAGGTCCCCGCCGTCCATCCGGACGATGCATTCGCCGCTCACCAGCCCCTTCAGGGTGGCCGCCACCGCGGTGGCGCAGGCGCCGGTACCGCAGGCCATCGTCATCCCGCTGCCGCGCTCCCATACCCGCATCCGGATGAGTCCGGGGGCGACGAGACTGGCAAACTCCACGTTGGCGCGGTCCGGGAAAAGGGGATGACATTCCAGCGCACGCCCGTAACGGGCGATTTCGTCCGGGAAGTCCCCGTCGCCGAAAACGACGAAATGCGGATTGCCCACACTGACCGCCGTTCCCGCAAAGACGCGCCCTTCGGCCTCCACGCTTTGCAGGCTCCCATCCACGGCATAAGGTCCCATATCCACCGTCACCGAGGATATCTTTCCGTCCGCCCCGGGTTCGAGCCGGAGGGTGCGGATGCCCGCACCAGTCTCCAGCGTCAGTTCCGTCCGGGCGGTCAGGCCCTTGTCATAGACGTATTTGCCCACGCAGCGGGCGCCGTTCCCGCACATACGGGCCTCGGAGCCGTCCGCGTTGAATATCCGCATCCGGAAATCCGCCACCGCGCTGCCGTCGATCAGAATCAGCCCGTCCGAGCCTATGCCCGTATGCCGGTCGCTGACCCGGATGGACAGCGCGGCGGGATCCTCCACGGGAAAGTGCCGGGCATCGACATAGACATAGTCGTTGCCCAGGCCTTCCATCTTGGTAAATTCAATCGTACGCGACATCTTATTTTCCGCTCAGATACGCATGGACCTGCGCCGCCGTTTCGCGGCCGGAAGCAATGGCCCGCACCACCAGACTCGCGCCGTTCTTGGCATCGCCGCAAAGGAACACGTTTTCCGGATAGTCGGGCTGGACGGGCTTGAGGAAGCCCATCGCCAGCAGCACCATATCGCATTCGATGATTTCCTTCTCGCCGGTGGGTTTCATCACGGGACGGCCGCCGTCTTTTGCGGGCAGCCATTCCACGCGCTCCACCTCCACGCCGGCTACACGGCCGTGACCGTCGTCCAGGAAGCGGTTGGAGGTGAGGCACCAGCGCCGCACGCAACCCTCTTCGTGACTGGTCGAAGTCCGCAGGACCTGGGGCCAGGCGGGCCAGGGCGTGGCGGGATTATACCCTTCGGGCGGCTGGGGCAGGATTTCAATCTGGGTCACGCTCACGGCACCGTGCCGGTGACAGGTACCGATGCAGTCACTGCCGGTATCGCCGCCGCCGATGACCAGTACCTTCCGGCCTTTGGCGTTGACCAGCGCCTCCGCGGGGAAGTCCCGGCCTTCGAGGATTTCGTTCTGCTGGGTAAGCATCTGCAGGGCGAAGTAAATGCCGCCGAGCTCCCGGCCCGGAATGGGCAGGTCACGCGCGACGGGCGTTCCGGTGGCGATGACGCAGGCGTCGAAGCCCTCCGGCACCGTCCCCGGCTCCACAAAAGTGTCGCAGCGGAAGGTGATGCCCTCATCCTGCATAAAGCGGATCCGGCGGTCGATGATGAACTTGTCCAGTTTGAAATTGGGAATGCCGTAGCGCACCAGGCCGCCGGCCTTCTGCATCTTGTCGAAGACCGTTACGGCATAGCCGAGGGCATTGAGCCGCGTGGCGACGGACAGGCCTGCAGGCCCCGCGCCCACCACGGCCACCGTCTTCCCATTCCTGGGATACTGGCGCGGCTGGATATACCCTTCCGCGAAGGCCTTCTCGATAATGGCGCATTCGTTCTCCCGCGTGGTGACCGGCGCATCGATGGTATGGTTCAGCACGCAGCTCTTCTCGCAGAGCGCCGGGCAGATGCGGCCCGTGAACTCCGGAAAATCATTGGTCTGGCTGAGCAGCTGGAAGGCATACTTCCAGTCGCCCTTCCAGGCGGCGTCCTGCCATTCCGGCGGACGGTTGCCCAGCGGGCAGGCCCAGTGGCAGAACGGGATTCCGCAGTCCATACAGCGGGACGCCTGGCGGCGCCGCTCGGATTCGTTCAGCACCTGCTCCACCTCGCTGAAATCAAAGATTCTCTCGTGTATCGGGCGGTGTCCCGCCTCCTGGCGAGGCACCGTCAAAAATGCTTTAGGGTCTCCCATCTTACTGATAATCTGCTTGGACTGTGTCAATCTTGTTCTGGATACGCTTCAGGGCTTCTTCCTGCAGGACGCGCTTGTATTCGACCGGCGTCACCTGGATGAATTCCTCCAGGCGCTCGTTCCACTCCGCAAGGAGTTTCGCGGCCAGGGCGGAACCCGTCCTGCGCTGATGCTCTTCGATGAGGGCCCGCAGTTCGCGCCGGCGTTCCGTCTCCTCGATGAGCCCCAGTTCAATCATATCCATATTGCAGTAATAATCGAACTTGTGCTCCGGATCCCAGACATAGGCGAGTCCGCCGGACATACCGGCGGCGAAGTTCCAGCCCACGGGGCCCAGCACCACGACGCGGCCGCCCGTCATATACTCGCAGCAATGGTCTCCGGCGCCCTCCACCACGGCAATCGCACCGGAATTGCGGACGGCAAAACGCTCCCCGGCCTTTCCGTTCACGAAGAGGCGTCCGGAGGTGGCACCGTAGAGGATGGTATTCCCGGCGATCACGTTGTCCGCCGCACCCGCGGCGAGCGCCGGAGGCGGAAGGATGGAAATAATGCCGCCGGAAAGGCCCTTGGCTACATAGTCGTTGGCTTCCCCTTCGAGCGTAAACTCCACGCCCTTCATCAGGAACGCCCCGAAGCTCTGGCCCGCGGAGCCCTTGAATTGCACCTTCACCGTCCCGTCGGGCAGGCCGTCGTCGCCATACTTGCGGGCAATCTGCCCGGAAACGAGCGCGCCCACGCTGCGGTCGGTATTGACGATGTCGAACGACAGGGAGACGCCCTGGCCGGGCGCCAGGCCCTGTACCGCTTCCAGGATTTTCCTGTCCGGAACGGAAGGCGTCCGGGGCGACATCCGGTGCACGTGGCACTCGAAGGCGGGATGGAAGAGCAGTTTGTGCAGGTCCAGCCCGGAAATCTTCTCTCCCGCGGCGCCGAGATCGGGCTCGATGAGGTCGCTGCGGCCGATGATTTCGTCAAAGCGACGGAAGCCCATCGCCGCCAGATGCTCCCGCACCTCGCGGGCAAGGAAGGTGAAGTAGTTGATCAGATAGTCGCTGCTGCCGCGGAAGCGTTCCCGCAGGCGTTCATCCTGCGTGGCAACGCCGACAGGGCAGGTGTTGGAGTGGCATTTGCGCATCAGCACGCAGCCCAGCACGATCAGTTGCGCCGTTCCGAAGCCGAATTCCCCAGCCCCGAGCAGGGCCATCGAGACGATGTCCAGACCGGTCTTCAACTGTCCGTCCACCTGGAGTTCCACCTTGTCCCTGAGGTTGTTGATCACCAGGGTCTGATGGGTTTCCGCCAGGCCGATCTCGGGCGGGATGCCCGCATAACGGACCGACGACACCGGAGACGCTCCCGTGCCGCCTTCCGCGCCGGAGATGACGATGATGTCCGCCCCGGCCTTGGCGACGCCGGCCGCGATGGTGCCCACACCGCTCTCCGCGACCAGTTTCACGCTGACCTTCGCGGAAGGGTTCACGTCCTTGAGGTCGTAGATCAACTGCGCCAGGTCCTCGATGGAATAGATATCGTGGTGCGGCGGCGGGGAAATCAGGGAAATCCCCGGAATGGCGTGCCGCGTCCGCGCGATGATCTCATTGACCTTGAAACCCGCCAACTGGCCGCCCTCGCCGGGCTTGGCGCCCTGGGCGATCTTGATCTGGATTTCCGTCGCGTTCACCAGGTAATTGGCGGTCACGCCGAAGCGTCCGGAGGCAATCTGCTTGATCTTGCTGCACAGGCTCACGCCGTCCACGTCGGCGTGGAAGCGTGCGGCATCCTCACCGCCCTCGCCGGTATTGCTCCGGCTGCCCAGTTTGTTCAGGGCCAGGGCAATCGCCTCGTGCGCCTCCTTGCTGAGTGCGCCGAAGGACATCGCCGCCCCGATGAAGCGCTTCACGATCGCCTCTTCCGGCTCCACTTCCCCGATGGGGATGGGATTTTGCTTCAGGCGGAACAGGTTCCGGATGAACATCGGCTCTTTTCGGCCGTCAATGATGGAAGTAAACTCCTTGAATTTGGCGTAACTGCCCGTCCGCGTGGCCAGTTGCAGCGCGGCGATGGCCTCGGGGGTCCAGGCGTGCAGGATCCCGTCCTTGCGGAAGGCATACTGGCCCACCATCGGAAGCACGGGAGAAGGCTCCTGCGCAAACCCCTGCGCACACATACGGATGGCATCCTTTGCCACCGTCTCCAGCCCGATGCCGCCGATCGAAGAGGCCTGTCCGCCGAAGTATTTGTCCAGCAGCGCTTCCCCGATGCCCACGGACTCGAAGAGCCGGGCGCCGCGGTAAGAACGGATGGTGCTGATGCCCATTTTGCTCATGATTTTGAGCAAGCCCTTGTCCACGGCCTTTATGTAATTGTGCCGGGCGGTGATTTCGTCCATCTGGAGTTCCCCCTTCGCCACGAGTTCGTGGATGACCGCAAAGGCCATATAAGGGTTCACGCCACTGGCACCGTAGCCCAGCAGCAGGGCCGCGTGCATTACTTCGCGGATTTCGCCGCTTTCTACGATCAGGGCCGTCTGCACCCGCTTTTTGGCTTTTACCAGATGGTGGTGGATGGCGCTGACCGCCAGCAGCGACGGGATGGCGGCGTGTTTTTCATCGATGCCACGGTCACTGAGGATCAGGTAATTGATGCCCTCGTCCACCGATTTTTCCGCCTCGGCACAAAGGGCGTCCAGACTGCGCTCCAGCCCCGCCGCGCCATCGGAAGGGTCGAACAGGATGGACAGTTTCTCCGTCTTGAATCCCTTGTAGCGGATATTGCACAGGGTTTCCAGTTCCGAATTGGTGATCACCGGCTGGGGCAGGCGCACCATCTTACAGTGCGAACTGTCCGGCGTCAGGATATTCATCCCCACCGCGCCGATGTATTCCGTCAGGGACATCACCAGTTCCTCGCGGATGGGATCGATGGGCGGGTTGGTCACCTGCGCAAACTGCTGCCGGAAGTAATTGAACAGCAACTGGGGCTTCGAAGAAAGCACCGGAAGTTGGGTGTCATTGCCCATCGACATCACCGGTTCCCGCTTGTCGCGGCACATCGGAAGGATGATCTTGTCGATATCCTCGCGGGTAAAATCGAAGGCCCGCAGTTTCTTCTGGTAATCCTCCACCGCATAATCGGCTTTCCGGCCGCTGCGCAGGCTGTCCAGTTCCACCCGGCCGTCCGCAAGCCATTTTCCGTATTCGTGCGCCGATGCCAGTTCCCGCTTGATGCTTTCATCGCCGATGAGTTCGCCGGTCTGCGTATCCACCAGCAGGAGTTTCCCGGGATGCAGCGCCCCCTTCTTGACGATGGCGGCGGGATCAATGTCCAGGCAGCCGGCTTCCGAGGCCATAATGAACTGGCCGTCCTTCGTGACCAGATAGCGCGCCGGGCGCAGTCCGTTGCGGTCCAGCATCCCGCCGGCATAACGTCCGTCGGTGAAGAGCAGGGCCGCCGGGCCGTCCCAGGGCTCCATCAGGATGGAATGATACTCGTAAAAATCCTTCAGTGCCTGGTCGATGGGGTTCTTCTCGTTGAAGGACTCCGGGACCAGCATCGACATCGCGTGCGGCAGGCTCATCCCCGAATGCAGGAAGAATTCCAGTGCGTTGTCCAGCGATGCGCTGTCGCTCCGGCCCGGCTGGATGATGGGCGAGATGTCGCTCACCTTCCCCAGCGGACCGCAGTCCAGCACGCTTTCGCGCGCCTCCATCCACGAACGGTTGCCGCGGATGGTGTTGATTTCCCCGTTGTGGGCCAGCATACGGAACGGCTGCGCCAGCGACCATTCCGGCAGGGAGTTGGTGCTGAAACGCGAATGCACGATGGCCATACTGCTGGTAAAGAACGGGCTCTCGAGGTCCGGATAATATTTCCGCAGCAATACGGAGGTCAGCATCCCCTTATAGACGATGACCCGGCTGGAAAGCGATACGATGTAGAAGTCCTTGTCGGCGATGCGGCGCTCGATGTGCCGGCGCAGCAGATATAGTTCACGCTCGAAGTTGTCGGGGTTTTCCGCACCGGTGATGAAGATCTGGACGATGCGCGGCTCCGTGGCCGCTGCAGGGCCGCCGATGACCTCGGAATTGACGGGGACTTCCCTTACAGGAAGCAGGCTGAATCCCGCCTTCTGCGTTTCTTCGCGGATGATTTCCAGGTACGCATCGCCGGCAGGGCCGTCCTTGGGCAGGAAGACCAGGCCCGTCCCGTACCGGTATTTCTCCGGTACGGGAATGCCCTGGAGGAGGATGAACTCGTGGGGAATCTGGAGCAGGATCCCCGCTCCGTCCCCGCTCTTGCCGTCCGGATCTTCGGCACCGCGGTGCTTCATATTCTCCAGGACGGTAAGGGCGTGGTCCACCAAAGCGTGGGTCTTGTCGCATTTAAGGTTTACGAGCATCCCTATGCCACAGGCGTCGTGCTCGTATTCCTTGTTATATAAACCCTTCATTGACATTCTTTTAGTTGATGAACAGAATCTCCCGGTACTTGGGCAGCGGCCAGAGGTCGTTGTCGCAGATTTCCTCCAGTTTGTCGATGGACTTGCGGATGGCGAAGAGCGATTCGGCAATCTCGTGATAGGCAAGCGCCTTCTCGTATTCGTCCGCGATGGCGTTGGCCTTCTTGCGCGCCTCCACCATGGCGTCCACCTTGACGGTCAGGTCCTCCACGAGCCGGGAAATTTCCTTGACCAGACGGATCTGCGTGCCGGCCAGCGCTTCCCAGTCCTTCGGGAAGTCCTGACGGAGCAGGTCGATGTTCTTCAGCAGCCGGGACTGATAGGCCATCACCGCAGGGAAGATATGGTTCGTCGCCATACGTCCGGTCACCCTTGCCTCGATCTGCACCTTCTTGCTGTAGGTCTCCCAGCGCACCTCGTTGCGGGCCTCCAGTTCTTTCTCGCTGAATACGCCCAGGCGCGTGAACATATCGACGGTCTTCTCTTCCGTAAAGGCCTTGAACATCTTGGGCACGTTGGTCTCCGTATCCAGGCCACGGCCCTTCGCTTCCTTCTGCCAGGCTTCGGAATAACCGTTCCCGTCAAAGCAGACGACATCGATGATCGAAGCGATGATGGGCTTGAGCGTATCCATAATGGCGATATTGCGCTCCTTGCCCGCCGCCATCTCCTTGTCCACCGCCGCCTTGAAGTCCAGCAACTGGTCGGCTACGGCCGCACTGAGCGTCGTCAGCGCCCCTGCGCAGTTGGCGCTGGAACCCACCGCACGGAACTCGAAGCGGTTGCCGGTAAAGGCGAAGGGCGATGTACGGTTGCGGTCCGTATTGTCGATGAAGAGTTCGGGAATTTCCACCAGCCCCAGCGAATGCCCCTTCTTGCCGGCGATCTCGATCGGCGTATCGGAAGGAACGGTAAGCAGTTTGCGCAGCACGTCGGTCATCGTCTTGCCCAGGAAGGCGGAGATAATCGCAGGCGGGGCTTCGTTGGCCCCGAGCCGGTGGGCGTTGGTCGCGGAGGCGATGCTCGCCTTCAGGACGGAGTTGTATTTCTGCACGGCCGCGAGGACGTTGACGAAGAAGGTGACGAACTGCAGGTTGCTGTTCGCGTCCTTGCCCGGCGCAAGCAGCATCGTACCGGTATCGGTGCCGATGGACCAGTTGTTGTGCTTGCCGCTGCCGTTGATGCCGTCGAAGGGCTTTTCGTGGAAGAGCACCACGAAACCGTGCTTGCGGGCCACGCTGTTCATCACGTTCATAATCATCTGGTTCTGGTCGTTGGCCAGGTTGGCTTCGCCATAGATCGGCGCCAGTTCGAACTGGTTGGGCGCCACTTCGTTATGCCGGGTCTTGATGGGAATGCCCAGTTTGTAGCCGGCAATCTCGATGTCGCGCATAAAGGCGGCCACGCGGGAAGGAATCGCCCCAAAGTAGTGGTCGTCCAACTGCTGGTTCTTGGACGAAGCGTGCCCCATCAGGGTGCGGCCCGTGAGCATCAGGTCCGGGCGGGCGGCGTACAGGTCCTCATCGACGAGGAAGTACTCCTGCTCCCAGCCCAGGTAGGAATAGACCTTCTTTACCTTTTTGTCGAAGAGCTGGCAGACGGGAACCGCCGCATCGCTGACGGCCTTGAGCGCCTTCTTGAGCGGAGTCTTGTAGTCGAGCGCCTCGCCGGTATAGGCGATGAATACCGTCGGGATACAGAGGGTGTCGTTCTGGATGAAGACCGGGGAGGTGGGATCCCAGGCCGTGTAGCCGCGGGCTTCGAAGGTGGCGCGGATGCCGCCGTTCGGGAACGACGACGCGTCAGGCTCCTGTTGTACCAGCGAACGGCCGTCGAAACTCTCGATCATCCCGCCCTTGCCGTCGTAATCCATCAGGGAATCGTGCTTCTCGGCGGTACCCTCGGTCAGCGGCTGGAACCAGTGGGTGATATGCGTGGCACCGTGCTCCATCGCCCAGGTTTTCATCCCCTCGGCCACCTTGTCGGCCGTGGGACGGTCCAGCGGGGCACCGTTGTCGATACAGTCGGTAATCTTGCGGAAAGTGTCGGCATCCAGGTACCGGCGCATCTTTTCGCGGGTGAACACAAGTTCACCGAAGAAGTCGGAGATCTTCGCGGAGGGAAGCTCCACAGTGACGGCCTTCTTCTTGAAGGCATCCTGCACAACGTCAAATCTTAACTTACTCATAATACTACTATTAGGTTAATTGTGAATATCTTTTACCGCACGGCCGCTGGGGTCGTTCACGCCTTTGAAGGAAGGGTCCCAGGAGAGCGCCGCCGCCGAGGAGCAGGCCACGCTCGGAACGCTCGGAACACTGAGCGCCGCGCTGTCGCTGGGGAAAAGTTCGCTGAAAATGGAACGATAATAATATTCCTCCTTGTTCATCGGGGGATGGATGGGGAAGCGCTCCGCGGCCGAGGCCATCTGCGCATCGCTCACCCGTTCTTCCGTCATCTGCTTGAGGCTGTCGATCCAGGAATAGCCCACGCCGTCGCTGAACTGCTCTTTCTGGCGCCAGAGGATTTCGTCGGGGATGCTGCCGGCAAAGGCTTCGCGCAGGACCTTCTTCTCCACGGTCTTGCCCGGGCACATTTTGCACGCGGGGTCGAGGCGCATCGCAACGTCCAGGAATTCCTTGTCCAGGAAAGGCACGCGCCCCTCGATGCCCCAGGCCGCCAGGGACTTGTTCGCCCGCAGGCAGTCGTAAAGGTGGAGGGTGGAGAGTTTGCGCACCGTCTCCTCGTGGAAGGCCTCGGCGGAAGGGGCCTTGTGGAAATACAGGTACCCGCCGAAAATCTCGTCGGAGCCCTCGCCGCTCAGCACCATCTTGATGCCCATACTCTTGATGAAACGGGCCAGCAGGAACATCGGCGTGCTGGCACGGACCGTCGTTACGTCGTAGGTTTCAATGTGATAAATCACGTCCCGCAGGGCGTCCAGGCCTTCCTGCACCGTATAGTTCACCTCGTGGTGCACGGTACCGAGCGCTTCCGCCACCTTCCGGGCCTTCTCCAGGTCCGGCGCCCCCTTGATGCCCACGGCGAAGGAATGCAGCCGCGGCCACCAGGCGTCCAGCCGGTCCCCCGTCTCGATGCGCCGCGCGGAATATTTGGCGACGATGGCGGAAATCAGCGAACTGTCCAGTCCGCCGGAAAGCAGTACGCCGTAAGGCACGTCGCTCATCATCTGCCGCTTCACGGCAGCATCGAGCGCCTCGCGCACCAGCCCCGGATCGCAACTTCCGCCCTTTACGGCGGCATAATCCGCCCAGTCGCGCTTCCACCAGCGCTTCATCCCGAGCCCTTCGCGGCTGTCCAGGTAATGGCCCGGCAGGAAGGGTTCGTAGCGCGCGCACATCCCTTCAAGCGCCTTCAACTCGCTCGCCACGTACACCGTCCCGTCATCGTCATATCCTATGTATAAGGGGATTACGCCGATAGGGTCCCGGGCAATCAGGAAACGGTCCTGCGACTCGTCATACAGGGCAAAGGCGAAGATGCCGTTCAGGTCTTCGAGAAAGTCCGCGCCCTTCTCCCGGTACAGCGCAAGGATTACCTCGCAGTCGGAACCGGTGCGGAAAGCGTACTTTCCGCGGAAACGCTCCCGGATTTCCCGATGGTTGTAGATCTCGCCGTTCACGGCCAACACCTGCTTCCCGTCCGGGGAATACAGCGGCTGGCTGCCCGAGAACGGGTCCACGATGGCCAGTCGCTCGTGCGCGAGCGTACAATGGGCGGAGCAGTAGACCCCGCTCCAGTCCGGACCCCGGTGCCGGATGCGCGAAGACATCTGCAGCACCTTCTGCCGGGTCTCCCATTCCGGGAGATGGCTGTTGAATATGCCTGTCAAACCACACATAGCCTAGTTGTTGTAAGCGGTTTCACCGTGTTCGTAAATATCCAGGCCTTCCTCCTCGATGCGGGGAGACACCCGTATGCCGAAGATGCGGTCCAGCAGGAAAAACAGCAGGAACCCGCAGCCGAAGGCCCAGCAAACCACCGTAGCGGCTCCCAGGCCCTGTACGCCCAGCATCCGCCAGCCCCCGCCGTAGAGCAGTCCGCCCTCCGTCGCAAAAACGCCGGTCAGCAGCGTCCCCAGCACACCGCAGACGCCGTGCACGGAAATCGCACCCACGGGGTCGTCGATGTGGAACACCTTGTCGATCAGGTTGACGAACAGCACCATCACGCCACCGCAAATCAGGCCGATGGCCGCAGCGCCGCCCACGGACACCATGTCACAACCGGCGGTAACGCCCACCAGCCCGGCCAGGATGCCGTTGCACACCAGCGAGAGCGAGGGCTTCCCGTACCCGATCCAGGTAATGACCAGCGCGGCGATTCCGCCCGTGGCAGCTGCCATATTCGTCGTGCACATCACGCGCGAGATGGCCCGGATACTCTCCTCTCCCGTAGCCGAGAGTTGCGAGCCCGGATTGAAGCCGAACCAGCCGAACCACAGGATGAATACACCCAGGGCACCCAGGGCAAGGTTATGACCGGGGATGGCCACCGCCTTCCCGTCGCGGGTGTATTTCCCGCTCCGCGGCCCGAGGATGATTGCACCGGCCAATGCGAGGGCGCCGCCGCAGGCGTGCACCACCGTCGACCCGGCGAAATCGTGGAAGCCCAGGCCGGCGAGCCAGCCTCCGCCCCATACCCAATGACCTTCAATCGGGTAAATCAGTACGGAAATCAGGATGGAGAACACGATATACATCGAGAACTTCGTCCGTTCCGCCATCGCGCCGGAAACGATGGTCGCCGCCGTGGCGCAAAACATCGTCTGGAAAATCAGCGTACATTCGGAAGGGATGTTCGTATCCGGGAAAAAAGAATAATCAAACAGGTGAAGACGCCCGATGAAGCCGTTCCCCGCAGCGTGCATCAGGCCGAAGCCGACCGCCCAGAACAACACGGAACCCAGCATAAAGTCCACGAAGTTCTTCATCAGGATGTTCGCGGTGTTCTTGGAGCGGGTGAATCCGGCCTCCACCAGGGCAAAGCCGGGTTGCATGAAGAATACCAGCATGGCGGCCAACAGCACCCATACGGTATCCAGACCATTGATTCCCATCGTTTCCATAAGACAATATACTACTAACTAACTTTACTTTTTATTGGCGAGCACCGTATCGCCGTGCTCCCCCGTCCGGATGGACCAGGTATCGTCCACCGGACTGACAAAGATGCGGCCGTCCCCGATCTCCCCGGTCCTTGCCGCGCGCATAATGGCATCGATGGCCGGCTGGACAAACTGGTCGCGGCAGACGATGGTCAACTCGATGCGGGAGATGATGTCCGTGCTGTACATAACGCCGCGGTACACCCGGTCCTCCCGGTCCTGGCCGATGGCCTTGACTTCCGAATAGGAAAACCAGTTGATGTCCGCCTCGAACAGGGCCTCCTTGACCTCGTTGAAATGCGTTTTCCGGATAATGGCTTCGATCTTTTTCATAACAGTACACAAAAAAGGCTGATTCTCTCGAATCAGCCTTCACTTTACATATTTTATTATAATCCTGTCACCTTTTTAACGTGCGTCTGAATGACTGACGGAATGAACACACCGGGACAGAACCAGGTTATTCTGATTCTGCTGCTGGTTATTCTGGAACCAAGAAGTATAGATGTTCGCAATCATTCTGGGGTGCAAGGTAGCAATAAAAATTTTTTTTGCAATAATTTTTTTAATTTTTTTGGGGGGTCATCTGGTTTTATAATTGGAATATTATAAAGTATACTTCAAAATTTTTTTGAATTATTGCAAAGCATACTTAATGGCAAAAGGTCCGGGGTCCGCCCCCTCATTGAATAATATCTCCACGCAAAAGGTCCGGCGAACTGCCGGACCTAAGCGTGGAGATAAGGGGATTCGAACCCCTGACCTATAGATTGCGAACCTATCGCTCTACCAACTGAGCTATACCCCCATCGGGACTGCAAAGATATAAAAAATCTTTAACTTTATACTCCTTACCAGGAGATAACATTCTTTTTCTCTGCCACGATATGTCCCTTCCAACTGTTCAAGGGGGCTCCGGCGGGGATTTCCACCACCAGCACGGCGGCATCGGCGGGAATCTCTATGGGAACGATTTCCGAAACATTTTTGGCCAGGTAATCCCGTCCTACCGCATCGAAAAGGTCCACCTTCCCCGAAGGGTAATAGGATACCCGCTTCGCTTCCTCATAGGGATTGTACAGCAGATGCACGGGATAGGGCTTGGACATATAGAAATCCGTCGCATTGCAGTCCAGGGACAGGATCCCCTCGACATCGGTCGTGGCGACGATGGCGCCGAAGATCCCGACCGGAGAGGTGCTGTACAGGCTGAACATCGTCTCCGGAGGATTGGCCGAAGTCCAGGAAGGGCCGTCGCCCTCCGCAATAGGGACGCCGGACTTCTCGTTGTAACGGTCCCGCTTGCGAAGCCCTTCATACCCGATGATATTGTTCGTCAGGTCCTTCATCTCCGGAAGGAACTGGTGCTCGTCGGCGATTTCCCGGGGGAAGAAGAGGCGGCTGGCATTGGCATTGTTCAGCATCCATTTGCCCATAGCCCGGGCAAACTGGGGGGCATATTTCACCATAGGCACGAGCGGCCAGGCCATCTCGTAGGAGTTCATCTGGAAGGCGTAACCGCCCCCGTCCGTGATGCTGCCCTGCAAGCCGGAGACATCGTACGGGCCCCAGGTGCCGATAATCACCCCCCAGCCGGCACGGCCGGTGGAATGGTTGCCGTCAAAGGTCCAGCGGATGATCTTGCCTACGTCGTAAGTCGTTCCCTGCGTTGCATTGAAGTAGGCGGCAGTATAGGCGGCGAAGGGCAGCAGGATCTCATAAAAGCGGCTTTCCGTGAGGTTGTTGATGACTGAAGTGGCGTGCATGGCACGCTCCAGATAGCGCTCGTCACCAAATTTCTGATACGCCTGCAAAAGCACGTAGGCATGCCCTGCGGCCGCATCCTGCTGACGCGGGATATTGTTATTGGCGCCCCGGTCCGTCGCATAATTGTACCAGGAATAGTCATAATTGTCCCCCAGGGTTTCATCGGCTTCTGCAAACTGGTCCGCGATACTGCGCTGGATTTCATCCGCGCCTTCCACACCCGGGAAAAGGTCGCAGACGCCGTAATACAGCAGGTTGGGCAGCACATTGTACCACCAGTCCTTGCCATAGCCGGACGTTCCGTTGAGCATAATGCCCCAGAGATTCTTGCTGGCGTAGTAGTTCTGGAGCATCTTGGGATAGTTATAGCCGTCCTGGGCCGTCTTGTCGATGCCCACCAGGCCGGCGCCCATCACGGCGGCGACGGTATTGATGGCCTCGTGGGAACCGCCGCTCCCCTGCCGGGCATCGTTCACGGTCGTCTTGAGCCCGAAGGTAACCTGGTCCACGTTCCGGCGCGTTTCGTCCAGCCAGATCAGCGGACGGACCTCGTCCCGGGCGCTCCAGTCAAATACATAGGCATCGTAATCCAACGCCTTCTGCTTCCAGTCCAGCATCTTGTACGGGGTCGGAAGGTTGCGCATGCTTTCCACACGCGGAATCGTTTCCTGGATAACGGGAATGCCTAGGATGGCCGGTCCCAGGTCTCCACCGGGATCCGGTTGCGGGGTTTCCCGCTGGCAGCAGGCGCCAGACAGGGCGGCCGCCAACATCAATACAGTCAATGCCGGTTTCATGAGCAGTTACTTTTAGGGTTGATTGGAAGCCGGCGGCAGGGTCATCCGCCGCCGGCTTAAAGAAAGGGTAATTACTTCTGATCGTTGAAGAGTTTGGACACCTGGCCGCCGTCAAGGGCAATGGTGTAGAACTGCAGATCGTCGAGCTTGCCGACATAGTAGCTGTCGGAGCCTTCTTCCTGCAGACCGATGAAGAGGATGCTTCCTTCCGGCGCGGGAGCAAAGGTCTGGTTGGGAACGAACCTGTCGTCATTCTCGTGGTTCCAGAGCATGGTCAGTTCACCGTCCAGGTAGTAAGCCATCGCACCATTGGTGAGGTCGATAGTCGCTACGACGTGATGCCACTCGTTCTCAGGAATCTCGGTGTTGCCGTCGTGGTCGATATACACGCTGGACGGCATCTGGTGCACGGTCAGGAACGCCTTGTTCGTGCTCTGGGTCTGGAATTTCCAGGTATCCCACTTGTTCCAGGAAAGGATGTAGTTGTTCTCGTTGATGGGGGTGTTGATCCAGCAGGAGATGGAGAAGGTAGGGCTTTCCAGGACGCTGGCGACAGGGCTGGCAATCTCCAGATGGCCGCCCTGGCCGAACTGCAGACCCTTGGTGCCGGCCTTGTGTCCGTTCACGAAGGTAGGAACACCGTCATTGCCAGCCACGAAGTCGACTTTCCAATTGTACTTGCCGCTGGTGGTGATGCTGGCGGTACCGTTGACGACATCCTCGAAGTAGAGGGCCCACGCCAGTGCATCGGCAGGGATAGCGCCGTACTCGGACTCTTCAAAGACCTGCTTCGCCGCTTTGAGCTGGGCAACCAGATTGTTGGCAGCAGCCTGGGTCTTCACGCTGGGAATGGCGGACTTGACGGTCGCGATGACATTCTTGAAGTTGTCGATGGCCGCCTGAGGGAAAGTGGCGGTGGTAGCACCGGCCACCAAGCTCTCGCACTGGGCCACAAGGGCGTTCAGTTCGGTGAGGTCAACCTGCTCACCCGGCTTGTCCTCCTTGTTACAGGCAGCGATAGCAAGCGTGCCGATCGCGAGGAAAATAGCAAAAAACTTTTTCATAATGTTTTGTTTTAAAAAAGGTTAATAATAGTTGTTATATATATAGTTTAGTTTTTCAGTGCAGCATTTGCATCCGTTTCCGCCTGCGGAATCGGGAAATAATAGCGGTCTGAAGGCCAGGCGGCAGGGCCGAGTGCGGTGATGGCATAGGCGCGGCCGTAGCGCATCACGTCGAAGAAACGGTGGAATTCGAAGCCCAGTTCGCGCCGCCGCTCCAGGCGGATGGCATCCCGCATTTCACTCTGGCTCGATGCGGTGGTGGGCGCCAGTCCCGCACGGTCGCGCACCTGGTCCAGTGCAGCCGCCGCGGCGGACAGATTCGCGGGAGACGCTTCATTGAGGGCTTCCGCTTCCAGCAGCAGGACTTCCGCATAGCGGATCCGGTGCTGGGGAATGGTGGACTGGCTCTTGGCCAGGTCTTCCACTGCATCCTCGTCATATTTCTTGACCAGATAACCGGTCGCATTGCCCCAGGAGGCATCGAAGGTGGTGCCGTTGAACCAGGGTTTGCCGGCCCGGCCGATGGAAGCGTCCAGGCGCAAATCATCCTCGCCCCCGACCGTCTTCTCGCTGAAGCAGTCCACATAGTTCTGCGTCGGCGCATTGAAGTGATAACCGCCTTCGATGAACGGAGAGAACCACACGTTCAGCAGGTTGCCCTGGGACGCGATCTTATTGGTCGCATAGCGGATGGCGAAGATGGATTCCACGCTGTTCTCGCCGCCGGATTTGAAGAGATCGGCGTAACGGGGCTCCAGCGCATAGCCGGCATTCAGGTTCTTGAATCCCTCGATGGCGGAGACGGCCTCGTCCCACTTCCGCTGGAAAATCTTGCTCTTGGTCAGCAGGGCGTAGGCCGCGGCGCGGTTGACGTGACCGTCCTTCAGGTCGTTCAGCCCCTCCACCGCTTCAACAAGATCCCTGTCGATCTGGGCATAGATATCCGCGATGGGGCTCAATCCCACGTGGATGTTGGCCGACGTATTCTGGGGCTTGGTCTTCAAGGGCACTTGCCCGAAAATGTTCACCAGGTTGAAGTAGGCATACGCCCGGAAGAATTTGGCTTCTCCGATCAGGCGGGCCTTCAGGACCTCGTCCATATTCATCGGTTCGATGTTGGCGATGGCGTTGTTGGCCCTGGCGATGGTTTCGTAACTGTCCTGCCAGAAAGTGCCGACCGAGCCGTTGTCCGCGGTCGCGTTCAGGCCGTCGATCTCGTTGATCTGCGGCTGGTCGCCGTCGTCTCCGCCCTTGACGGAATCGTCGGAAGCGACATCGCCGAAAATCCAGAGCGTATTGCCGTAAAGAGAGTTGTAAATGGCATTGACGGCCATTTCCGCCTTGCTTGCGGAAGTATAGTAGTTTTCGGAAGAATACCCGCCTTTGAGGTTTTCGTCCAGGAAAGAGCAGGATGCGGAAAGGACCGCGACGGCTGCCATCAGTATGTATAACTTCGCTTTCATCGTCTTAAAAGGTAAAATTAAGGCCCATTGTTACGCTCTTTGCCACAGGATAGGTTCCCCAGTCGATGCCGTTGGAACGGTCGCCTTCCGCGGTGGAATTGGCATTCACCGTCATTTCGGGATCCAGTCCGCTGTAACCCGTGAAGGTCAGCAGGTTCGTTCCGGCCAGATAGAGGCGGAGCTGGGAGACTTTCCAGGATTCGGGGAGTTTGAAGGTATAACCCAACTGCAGGTTCTTCAGACGTACATAACTGCCGTCCTCCAGGAAACGGGTAGAAACTTTCCGGTTGTTGGTGCCGGTCCAGGTGGCCCGGGGCTGGGTGTTGGAGGTACCCGCGCCCGTCCAGTGCTGGTCATAGTAGCGCTTGGTGACGGGGAAGCCGCGGTAGAAGCCCTCGGAATCGTTCAGGTACTGGATATAGACTTTCTGCCCGAAGGCGCCCTGGAAGAACATCGAAAGGTCGAAGCCCTTCCAGTTGAAAGCCAGGTTGAGACCCGTGGTGAAAGTGGGAATGGCGCTGCCCACGAAGGTGCGGTCCTTGCCGTCGATCACGCCGTCTTCATTGACATCGGCATACTTCACGTCGCCGGCTTTGATGCCATTGCCCTGGTACGGGGAAAGCATCACATCGGCGTCGGTCTGGAAGATGCCATCCATCTTGTACATATAGAAGGAACCGATGGGGTGCCCCACTTCGGTACGCGTCACGTAGACGCCGTCGTTCACCAGACCGCCGAGGATGGGGGAATTGAGGCTGAGCACTTCATTGTGCAGATAGCCACCGTTCAGGGTGATGTCAAAGCCCCAGTCACGGAACTGCCGGCGATAGAAGAGTTCGATATCGACACCGGTATTCAGCACGCTGCCGTTGTTGACCCAGGGGGTCGCGGTCTTTCCTACGGAAGTCGGCAGGGATTCCTGCACGAGCATATCCCGGGTAATCTTGTAGTAGTAGTCGATGGAGCCGCCCAGGGTGCCCTTCAGTACCTCGATGTCGATACCGGCATTGAACTGGTTGGAGGTTTCCCACTTGAGTTCCGAGTTGCCGAGCGTGGTCTGCGCATAGCCGTCGGCCATCCCGCCGTCAAAGGCATACCAGTATTTTCCACTGTAACGGTCGGAATAGGCATACAGGCCGATGTCCTGGTTGCCGATGGAGCCGTAGCCCGCGCGCAACTTGAGTTTTTCAAGCCACTTTGCGCCCTTCATGAAATTCTCCTGCTCGATGTTCCAGCCCGCCGATACGGAGTAGAAGGTACCCCAGCGGTGACCCGGGCTGAAGCGGGAAGAACCGTCTTCGCGGAGGATGGCGGAAACATAATACTTGCCCGCATAATTGTAGTTGACGTTGGCGAAGAAAGAAAGCAGGGAAGAAGCGTTCTCGCCCTGGCTGGAGGTCAGCGTCCCCTCGCCCAGGCCGATGTAGAGCAGGTCCGGATCTTCGGAGGCAAAATCCTCGTTGGCCGAAGAAAGCACGTTCTCGTGCGTATGGATGGCCTCTGCACCCACCATATAGTTCAACGAATGATCGCCGAAGGTCAGGTTGTGGTTCAAGGTGCTGTTGACCGTCCAACTGCTGTTTTCGTTGTTGCGGACCGTGAGCCCGTTGGTCTCGTGGATACGGTTGTTGGTTCCCCAGGTCTTGTTGAACAGACGGTAGGTGTTGTAACGGTAATCCAGACCCAGGGTCGTCTTCCAGAACAGGTTCTTGGTAAAATTGACGATTACGTTACCGGTCACCAGCAAGGCCTTGGTCTTGTTGGAACGGTCCGTGTAGGCGGTCAGCCCCTCGGGGGAATAACCGTCACCGAAGAAGGAGTTGTAGGCGGCGTTGCCGTAGTACTCGCCGGGCATATCCACATAATTGCCCTCCGCGTCAAAGACGGGAATCGCCGGGTTGCGGAAGAGGGCGTAGCGGACGACAGAGCCACCCTCGTCGTTCTGGTAACCGTCGCCGGAACTGGCCAGCAGGCGGTTGTTCGAGAGGGAACCGCTCGCGTTCAGATTGAGTTTGAGCCATTTTTTCGGCTGGGCGCTGATGCTGGCGCGCAGGCTGGCCTTGTTGTAGTCGGAATTCTTGATGATACCGTCCTGGCCGAAATAGGAACCGGACACCAGGTACTGGATCGTGGAATTGCCGCCGCTGACGGACAGTTCGTGCTGGTGGATGGGAGCGACGCGGAAAATCTCCTCGAGGTGGTTCACGTTCGGGAAATCCCTCAGGTATTCGCCCTCGATGAGCTTCCGGGGGATAGAGAGCGTCTGGTTGTCGTTCGTCGCCGCCTCGTTATAGATCTTGATGTATTCGTCGGTGTTCACCATCGCCGGCAATTTGCCGTGGAACTGGACGCCCGCCTGCATATTGTAAGAAACCTTGGCGGAGCCTTCCTTGCCGCTCTTGGTGGTAATGAGCACGACGCCGTTGGTCGCACGCGAACCATAGATGGCCGCGGAAGAAGCGTCTTTCAGTACCGTGATGTTGTCGATATCGCCCGCCGCCAAGGTATTCAGCGCCCCCTCGACGGGAATGCCGTCGACGATGTACAGCGGGTCATTGCTCGAGGAAATGGAGCTGGTACCGCGGATACGGACGGAAATGCCGGCACCGGGCGCACCCGTCTGCGAAGAGACGTTCACACCGGCGATGCGGCCCTGCAAGGACTCCTGCACGGAGGCGACGGGCACCTTGGCCAGTTCCTCCCCGTCCACCTTGCTCACGGCGCCGAGTACGTCGCGACGCTTCATCGTGGTATAACCGACGACCACGACTTCGTCCAGGAAGGTGGTGTCTTCTTCAAGCGTGACATCGACGGTCGCCTGCCCGTTCAGGGGAACGACAACTTTTTTGCAGCCGATGTTTTCAAAGACGAGATTTCCGGAGGCCGGGGCATCGATTGCATAATGCCCGTCCATATCCGTAACGGCGCCGACGGTGGTGCCTTCCACGAATACGGCGACGCCGATCATGGGTTCTCCGGTGGCCTGCTCCCTGACGGTGCCGGTCACCTTGTTCTGCGCGAACAGGCACGTCGCGGCCAGTGCAGAGGCCAGGATGCTAGATATCAGTTTTTTCATATGCGATAGAATGATCGTTTGCTTGGGTTCCGTGCGGGAGTTCCACCGCGACGACGGCGCCGTCCGCGGGAAGGGTAATGCGTGCGCTGCCCTTCACGCCCGTTGCAAGGTATTTGCCGGAAACGAGGTCGAGGATATCCTTCGATTCGCCGGAAGCGGCTTCGTAGCGGATGCTTTTCGCCTCGCCGTAGGGATTATAATAGAGGTAAACGGGATAAGGGCGCGCAGCGTAAAAGTCCGTTGCATTGCAGTCCAGGCGCAGGATGGCTTCCACGTCGGTCGGGCGGACAATGGCGCCGAGGATGCCGACGGCGGAGGTGCTGTAGACGCTGAACATGCTTTCGGGCGGGTTTTTCTCGTTCCAGAGCGGCCCGTCTCCCAGCGCGATGGGATGCTTTCCCGCATGTTCGGCGGGCATGTAGCGGTCGTCCTGATAGCGGAGCCCTTCGTAGGCGATGATGGCGTTGGTGTAGTCCTGCCTGCCGGGGAGGCACTGGAGGCTGTCCGGCAACTGGTCAGGGAAGAACAGGCGGCAGGAGTTGACGTTGTTGAGCATCCATTTACCGATGGCGCGCGCGTACTGCGGCTGGTATTTCACGATGGGAACGAAGGGCCAGGCCACATCGATGCTGTTCATCAGGAAGGCAAAGCCGCCGCCGTCGATAAGGCTGCCCTGCAGCCCGGCGATGTCGTAGTCGCCCCAGCGGCCGGAAGTAATGCCCCAGCCGGTGCGGCCGTCCTCCGCGGTGCAGCCGTCGAAAACCCAGTCGAACATTTTGCCGAGATCGAACCGGCAGCCCTGCTCCGCATTCAGGCGGGCGGCGGTGTAGATGCCCATCGGCAGCAGGATTTCGTAAAAGCGGCTTTCGGTCTGGGCGTTCAGCGCTTCCATTGCGGAAATCGCGTGCCTGAGGTATTTTTCATCCCCGAATTTGCGGTAGGCACTGTACAGGACCCAGGCGTGGCCGCCGGCGGCGTCCTGCTGCTTGGGAATCCAATTGTTGCAGCCCTTCATCGCCGCATAGTCGAAGTAGGTGAAATCGTAGTTGCCGGCGAGCACGGAATCCGCCGCGGCAAACTGGTCCGCCACCGTCCGGAGAATGTCGTCGGCGCCCTCGACCTCCGGGAAAATCTCGCTCATCGCGTAGAAAAGGATGTTCGGATAGACGTCGTACCACCAGTCCCGGCCATAGCCGCCGCCCAGCAGGGCCACCTGCGGGCAGGTATTGTTCATCACGATGTTCCAGCCGTTCTCCGTATTGAAGTAGTTCTGGCTCATCTGTACCCAGTTGTAGCCGTTCTGGCTGGTCTTGTCGATGCCGTTGAGCCCGGCGCCGATCAGGGTATGCAGGATATTCAGGCTCTCGTGGAATTCTCCGCCGTTGACATCCGCGCCCTGACGTGCATCCTTCATCGCCGTATACAGGCCGAAGGTGCGCTTGCCGGTATTGCGACCGGCATCGTCCCACCAGATGACGGGACCGCAGGGCAGGGGGTTCTCGAAGTCGAAGGCGAAGGCGTCAAAGTCCAGCGCTTTCTGATGCCAGTCCAGAAGCCGGTAGGGCTGAGGGAGGGACGGCATCGATTCCACCCGGGCAATCGCCTGCTGGGGAATGGGAGCGCCGCCGTAACGGGGCGCACAGGCGGCAAGGGCGATCAGCGCCGCCGCGGCAAGGATGGGCTTTCTCATTTCGCAGGGGTGTATTTCGTATCGATGTCTTTGATGATGTTCTTCGCCAGCGGCAGCGACAGCAACTGGATGCCACCGACGATGAGCACGGCATAGCGCAGGGCCGCATCGGCACCGCTATCGCCGAAAGCAAAGGCGATGACGATGAAAAGCAGCATCCCGAAGGCGCGGCCGGCAAAAAGGCCGATCTCGTGACTCATGATGTAGGTGTATTCCTCGCGTTGCTCCAGGACCTTTACAGCATCGATGGTTTTCATCATCGTGGGGAAGTAGGCCAGGTCATGCAGGGGCTGGAACATCACGTTGCAGATAATGAACATAAAAGCCCCGGCCGCTGAGAACAGCAGACAATTTCCCAGCGTGCCGAGGAAGAAAATCCCCAGACCAGCACCGAAAATCGCCATACGGTGCTGCGGTTTCGCGACGCGGCCGAGGATGTAGACCACTACGGCGGTCAGCGCGCCGCTCACGCCCTGGATGAGCCCGAGCGAGCCTTCGTCGCCGATGAACTTGAAGATCAGGATGGTGGGGATGGTGACGATGAAGCCCTGGACCATGCCTTTCAGGCCTGCCAGCGCAAGCATCTTCTTCCAGAGTTTATGGAAATGTACGTGGAAGTAATTCTTGCTTTCAGGGCTTTTGAATTTACCCTTGGATAGTACCGCGCAGGCACAGACACTGATGAGCAATGCCAGGATTGTGAGGAACTGGTAGCCGTTGTCCGTGCTGAGTTCCATCCCGAAGAGTTTATGGCTCCCTGTAAACTTGATGACAAGTCCGGCCACAACCGGAATCACGATGTTCCAGACAGTGAAGAAAAGCGACTCAAGACCGAAAAAATAGTTGCGGTTGTCGTCATCCGTCGAGTAAAGGGTCAGCAGGTAGCGGTTGGTCCAGAAGAAACCGGTGGCCAGGCCGATAAAGAGTCCTGCGGTGCAGATGACGGTTGTCGAAGGGTTCTTCAGGAACATCAGTACGATCAGCGACACCGATGAAATCAGGATGCCGAAAGCGTAGAGCTGCGCCGATTTGAAGCGCTTCATCAACAGGCCGTTCCCCAGCGCCGACAGCACGATACCTATATACATACACAACTGAAAGGCGATGAGGATGGTGGTGTCGTTGCCGGTGGCCCGAAGGACATAAGCCCCCGCGAAGATATTCACCAGCGGCAGCACCATCGCGAACAGCATGTTCGTGATCAGCAGCGTGCGGATATTCAGGGGCTGCGAAGCGAAGTATTTGAATTCCTTGAACATTATTTCAGCGATTGAAGAATTTCACTGATGGAAAGTTCCGCGCTACAGATGACTTCGTCGGAAGCACCGTAATAAATCTGGAGCGTATCCTCGTCCTTGCGGATCAGGCCGTTGGTAAACACCACGTTTCCGAAGAAACCGGTCTGCTCGTAAGGGGCGATGGGCTCCATGATGGGTTCCTCGCTACGGGACAGCACCTTCGTAGGATCGTTCAGGTCCAGGAGCAGCGCGCCCAGGCAATAGCGGTTCTCCTTGTTCGCGCCGTGATAAATCTCCAACCAGCCTTCGCGGGTACGGACAGGGGCGGAACCGGCACCGACGCGGGCACTGTCCCAACGGCCGGGACGGGTAGTGGCGATGCACTTGTGGCGACCCCAGTGGATCCGGTCGGGAGACTCCGCCACCCAGATGTAATTGCCGCCGAGTTCGGGGCTGCTGGGACGGTGGAAAGCATACCACTTGCCATTGACCTGCTCTTCGAAAAGGGCACAATCCTTATTATGGGGAGGGAAAATCATCCCTTCGCGCTCCAATGTCTTGAAATCGCGCGTGTGAATCAGGCCTACACCTACCGCTACCGGGGACACTTCCGTGAAACTGAGCCAATAACCGTCATCCATCGTGGCCACGCGGCAGTCCTCGATGCCGAAGGACTCCTGGAAACCCTCTCCGAAGATGGGGCGGATGGCGGGATCCTCGTAGAAATGCACGCCGTCCTCGCTGCAAACCGGGCGCAGGTAGGAAAGGGTCGTCAGGTAATAGGCCCCCTTATAGACGATGACACGGGGATCGCTGGCATCCAACTGCGGGTCATCCTTGGCAAAACGCAGGACTTCAATCTGTCCTTTGTCATTGTAGACCGGGAAACTGATGATGCCTTCCTCTTGTACGGGGCGCTCCGCTACGCGTAGCAGTAGCCAGGTCTTTCCGTTCATCCGGAAGACGCCGGGGTTCAGCAGACAGGTAATTTCCATCCCGGGAATGCAGGGCTTCAGGTCAGAAGGCCGCATCAGGGGGTTGTTCGGGTTTCTACGGGCTATATCCATATCGATTTCGGTTTTAGTGTCTGTGCAAAAGTAGCCGATATATAGGAACGGCGGGTAAACAATTCTTACAAAAGGGTACACATTTCTTACAAACGCGCAAATTTTTATCTATCTTTGCGTGTGAACACGGTCAGAATGAACAGAATAGCCCTACTTTCCTGCCTCCTGGCAGGGTCCACTATTTTTACATCCGCTACGGCGGCGGAATACCGGATGCGCCAAATCAGCAACCGGGACGGACTGACGAATTCCTCCGTCAATATGATTTATACGGACCGGAGCGGCAGGGTCTGGTTCGGGACCTGGGACGGCTTGGACCGTTATGACGGCGACCATATCCGTTCCTTCTTTCCCAGCGTCGGCGATTCTACGACGATCTCCAATAACATTATCCGGGATATGGCACAACTGCCGGACGGGACACTCTGGGTAGCGACGGACCGGGGCATCGACTGCTATGACCCGGATACGGAAAGTTTTACCCGCTACTTCCGGAGCGCCGTAGAGAAAACGCCCATTACGGAATTCAGTTTCCACCTGACCCCTTCACCGGATGGAGAGATTATCGCCATCGTAGACGGGCACGGCGTCTTCCGCTTCAGGGACGGGGTTTTTGTGCGGACGGCACCGCTCAACGCCCGCCACATCCGCGAGGCCGCAATGGATAAAGGCGGCCGCCTGTGGATGCTCACCAGTGACGGCGCCGTCCTTTGCGACAATGCCGTCCTCCATACCGGCGCCCGTTTTCTGTTCTACGATGATTCCACGGACCAGATCTGGATACAGGATAAAGACGGTTACTATGCGCTGGGCAGCCAGCGACGCTACCCTTCCTGTCCCGGAGAACTGTCCGCCGCAGCGAGCGACGGAACCTTTCATTATCTGGGGACGGACAAGGGTCTATACCGGCTGGACCTCTCCAAGGGAGAAACGGAATGCCTGCTCCGGGAGGTTCCGGTCCTCAGCGTCAATTGTGGCATCCAGGGCATCGTCTGGGTAGGGACGGATATGCACGGCGTATGGCAGTTGTCCCGGATTCCCTACGATTTCGGCGCACAGACCGACGGCTTTGACGGACACGCCGTGCGCTGCTTCGTTCAAATGCCCTCCGGCCGGCTGGCCGTGGGCACCAAAGGCTCGGGCATCTTTCTTTTTTCCAGCGACACCCGGCCGGCCGGGCGCCTGACGACCAGAGACGGCCTTTTGCACAATTCTGTCTTCTGTATGGAGGACGACGGAGAGGTCATCTGGATCGGGAGCGACGGAGCCGGCCTCAACTACCGGGAAAACCGAAACGGGCGCATCCGTACGCTGCAACTCCCCGACACCCTGAAACTCGCCTCCGTCTATGCCGTCGAACTCCAGGGACGGGATACGCTCTGGGCCGGCACCGGCGGCTACGGTCTTTTCAGATTGCAGTTGGACAGGAGCAAGGATCCCTTCCGGGTAACGGAATGCGTGCATTATACGCCGGAAGTTCTGGGGAGCGGGATGGTATACAGCCTGCTGCCCAGTTGGCACGGATCCATGTTCGTCGGCACCCGCGGGGCGGGACTCCAGATTGTCCGGAAGACGACCGGGGCATTGTCACAGTTGAACAATGACACCGCCGATGATATCCTGTGCCTGGCCCGGGGCAGCGACGCCTCCCTCTGGGTGGGGACAAGTATGGGTCTCTACCGCTACGGGCAAAACTGGCAGGAAATGACCCGCTATTCCATGGAGGACGGGCTACCCAGCAACACCATCCACGGCATCCTGGAAGACGGAAACGGGGAAATCTGGGTGAGTACCAACAATGGTATCGCCCGCATCCGGCCGGAAGACGGACACATCGTCAGTTATGATGCGTCGGACGGCCTGCAGGACAACGAATTTTCGGACGGGGCCTTCTACCGGTATGGCGGATGGTTTTTCTTCGGCGGGATCCGGGGCTTCAACGCCTTTAATCCCAAGGAAGTCGGCAAAGACTCCTACATGCCGAACCTGGTGTTGGACGCCCTGTACATCGACAACGAACTCAAACACCTGAAACCCCTCCTGCAGGAAGAAAAAGGAAGGTCCACCCTGGTACTGGACGCCGGCAACCGTTCCCTGAGTTTCCATTTTGTCCCCGTGGATTACCTGGGCGCCGGGCGCTGTGAACTGGCTTACCGGCTGCGGGGGCTGTCGAAAGAGTGGATCCGGCTCGGCAATTCCCGCGTGGTCGCCTTCTCCAACCTTCCCCCGGGCGAATTCACCCTGGAGGTGCGCAGTTCCAATGAAAACAAAGTATGGTCCGATGAGGCTTTCTCCCTGCGAATCCATAAACTGGCCCCCTGGTGGCGGACAAAGCTTGCCCTGTTCCTATATGCCCTCGGGGGCCTGCTCCTGCTTTTCATCGTCAGCCTCTTGGTCCGGGGCCGAATCATAAGGCACAGGACGGAAGCCGTGCACGAGGCCAAACTGGACTTCTTTACCAATATCGCCCACGAATTCTCCAACACGCTGACCCTCATTTACGGTCCCTGCCAGGCACTCCGGCAATCCGAGCGGCTTTCCGGTACGGAGCAGCAGTACCTGGGCAGTATCCTTTCCAATTCTGACCGGATGCGCAATATGATCCAGCAACTCATCAGTTTCCGGAAGGCAGAGACGGGCCATCTGCGCATCCGCATCGGACGGGTGGATATGGTGGCCCTCGTCGCCCAGGTCAGCGCCTACTTCCGCGACCAGATGGTCCGGGGCGGGATTTTCTTCGAATTTACCGCACCGCCCGAGGGCGTCGTCTGGACCGCCGATGGCGATTCTATGGAAAAAATCGTCTTCAATCTGCTCTCCAACGCGGTCAAATATACCCCGGAGCACGAAAAGATCCGGATTGTCCTGGAAAAAGGAGAGCGTACACTGAAAATAACGGTCACCAACACCGGGGTCGGCATCCCGCTGGAGCGCCAGGCCGTTCTGTTCGACCGCTATGAAGTCCTTACCCGTTTTGAAAAAGCCCTCACCAAGGGACACATCAGTAACGGAATCGGGCTTTCCCTCTGCAAATCCCTCGTGGAACTGCATAAGGGAACGATAGATATCGACAGCGACGGAACGCATTATACCCGCTTCCGCCTGAATTTGCCGCTGCTGCCGGTGGAGACGGAGGAAGTCTACACCCCCACTCAGGAACTGTTCTCCCCTGCCGCGGAGCCGGAACTCCGGGAAGAAGCCGCATCGGAAGAAACCCACGCCCGGGAAAACGTGCTCGTGGTGGATGACGAACCGCAAATCCGGCATTTCATCCGGAAAACCCTGGAACCGCATTTCAGGGTAAGGGAGGCCGGGAACGGACGCGAAGCCCTCGGCGCCCTTGAACAGGAGATCCCGAGCGTCATTATTTCGGACCTTATGATGCCGGAGATGGACGGCGCCACCCTGCTGAAAACCCTGCGCGCGGATGCCCGTACGCGCCATATCCCCTTCATCCTGCTTTCCGGAAAAGGGACGGACAAAACGCCGATAGAAGCCATGGAAAACGGGGCTGACTCCTATCTGGACAAACCCTTCCATCCTGGGCACCTGTTGGCCCGCATCCACCGGCTGCTCGCCCGCGATGCGGAAGTCATTGCCTATAGCCGCTCGGCGCAGGCGTCCGTCGAGCAATTTGCCGGAAAAGAAATGAAAAAATCGGATAGGAACCTTCTACAGTCCATTACGGAAGTGATGCTGAACCGGCTGGACGACGAATCCCTTTCCGGTGCCGATGTCGCGGCCGCCCTCTCCATCAGCGAAATGCAACTCTATCGCAAACTCAAGGCCCTGGCGGGAATGACGCCCACCGAATACCTGCGGAACCTGCGGCTCGAGCGTGCTGCGGAAATGCTGCGTTCGGGAAACAAAACCGTACAGGAGATTATGTACAGTTGCGGCTTCGTCACCAAAACCTATTTCTTCAGGGAATTCGCCAAACGTTACGGCTGCTCTCCCGGCGCTTATCGGCAGGGAAACGGGGTGAAGCACAAATAAGTAATCTTCATCCCCTTGGCCAGGAATATCTTTTCGTAGAAAGTCTGCACCTCGTAGAGCCAGGGATCGAAGCGGTGCTCCTCCCCGTAGAGGTCCTCCGTACAGGCGAAGATTTCCAGCCCCTGCTCCCGGCACACCTCCAGGGTATAGTCGTGCAGCAGAAGGCTGTCGGTCTTGAGATGAATCCGGCTGCCCTGGGCAAGGAATTTCCGGTAACGATCCAGAAACACGGGCGATGAAAGCCGGGAATTCTCCGAATTGGGTTGCGGATCGGAAAAGGTCAGCCAGATTTCAGACACCTCGCCCGGGGCAAAGAAAGCGCCGATAAATTCGATGCGCGTACGCAGGAACGCCACATTGGGGAGTGCCTCCTCCGTTGCGGTCTTGGCCCCGCGCCACAGCCGGGCCCCCTTGATATCCACGCCGATGAAATTGCGCTCCGGGAAGCGGCGCGCAAGGTCCAGGGTATATTCTCCCTTCCCGCAGCCCAGTTCCAGAGTAATCGGCGCGTCATTATGAAAAACCTCCCGGCTCCAGCAACCCTTCAGAGCATGGTCCCGCAGGTTCATAAAGCCGTCGCGCAGCAGCTCCTGCGCCGAGGGTTGAATCAGGCAGGAGAAAGTTTCGTTCTCCGCAAATTTCCGTAATTTATCGTGTCCCATTGCGTTTACAGATTAAGCCCATGCCGCTGAAGCCGGCTGGCGGACAGCAGGGGCGCAGTGAAAGCGTCCACTCCCCCGGTTCTGCCATGGCCACACCGCTGCGATAGGGTGCCGTCTCCCTGCCGGCGGGGAAAAACAGCTCTTCGGAAAAGCGAAGTGAATCCCCCTTGTACCACAATGCTGTCAGCGGGAAACCCGAAGTATCCCTGCGGTCCTGACGGATATAAAGGCTCAGGTCATAGAGCACCGTAGTATCAGAAAGGTCCAGACGGAAAGAATAAACCCCGTCAGGAGCATCCTGTTTCAACACAAAGTACTCCTCCGACGATGGCCTGGAACAGGCAAAAGCCAGGAAAAGGGCAAGCGACAGCAGGGAAAATCTCATTTTTCGGACTTTCCTGCACCTCCGCGCTGCCTCTTGCCCCGTCCACGGGACTTGGAACGGCGGGGACGGTCGAAACGGCTTATGGAATCGTCACCCACGGCTGTGACAAACTCCGGTGCCGACGGCTCCGGTTCACTCCTGAGCGATTCGGGCTTGATTCCGTTACGGTTCATCTGTATAATCTCCCGTACCTCGGCCGCATCCAGGGGATAAAGCACCGAATCGGAACCCTTGTCATAGGAAAAATACATCAGCTCACGGAGTATATCGGTCTTACGCAACCACGCCTGTCCGTCTTCAAATTCCAGCGGCTGGGTAACCCTGGGGATACGCGACTGCGCATCCTGATAGGTAGCCACTTCGTAATTGAGGCAGCATTTGAGCTTCCCGCACTGTCCCGCAAGTTTCTGCGGATTGAGCGACAGGTCCTGGCAGCGCGCCACCGAGGTGGAAATGCTCTTGAAGGTCGTCACGTAATTGGTGCAGCAGAGTTCCCGTCCGCATACGCCAAGCCCGCCGATGAGCCCCGCTTCCTGCCGTGCACCGATCTGCTTCATCTCGATGCGGATGCGGAATTCGTCGGCAAAGACCTTGATCAGCTGCCGGAAATCCACGCGCCCGTCGGCAATGTAATAGAAGATGGCCTTGGTGCCGTCGCCCTGGAACTCCACATCGCCGATTTTCATGTCCAGCCCCAACTCCGCGGCGATGCGCCGGGCTGCGATCATCGTCTCCTGCTCCCGCGAAATGGCCAGCTGCCACTTCTCGATATCGTTCTGGCGCGCCTTGCGGTAGATTTTCTTGAACTCACCGTCCGCAGGAACGCCCTTGCACTTCATCTGGCGGAACACCACGGGGCCGGAAAGGGTGACGATGCCCAGGTCATGGCCGGAGGTGGCTTCCACGATGACCAGATCTCCCACCTTGACATTCTGTCCTGAATCGTTGCGGTAAATCCCTTTGCGGGTGTTCTTGAACCGCACCTCGAAAAGGTCGGGATTCGACGCATCCTCGTTCCCTTTCAGCCAGTTGTGCGCCTCCAGCTTACAACAGCCTTCCCGATAGGTGCAACAAGCTTCTCCGCTTTCCGTATCCCGCACCACGGTGCATCCCCGGAAGCAATCGTATTTTATTGTTTCATTATCCATTTCTGTAGAGTGAGCCAGCAAGCTCGGTAAAAACCAATTTCAAATTTACGTTCCGTCCCGTTAAAAGCAAGGCCCGGTCGAAAGCCGCAAGCGCCTTGCGCGGGAAAGTTTTCGGCAGCGCCGTCGCATAAGATGCCATCTGTGCAGCCTGGGACCCCTGAAGAGCCGTCAAACCCTGCTGCTGCAGGAAGAGCTGCCTGAGCATTGCCGATGCATAACGGCAAAACTCCGCTACATTTTCGCGCGAAGGCAGGGCAGCGGCACGGTCCGATACACCAAGCAACGCCAGCAAGTCCTTCGCAACCACAGCGTCGAGCATCGCACCCAGGATGGCTGCAAACTCCGGATTCGCACTGACAGCAGCCACACCGGCCTCCGGCATCACCCGGTATCGCTGGCATCGGGAAGTAATAGTGGGAAGCACCTTTTCCGGCGCGTGCGTCACAAAGACGAACTGCGTCATCTGGGGAGGTTCTTCCACCATCTTAAGCAGGCGGTTCGCCGCCTCGGCATTCATCTTCTCGGGCAGATACATCAGCACGGCGCGATAACCGCCCTCCAGAGCGCTGAGGGACAGCGTTGCAAGAATTTCCTTCGCCTCCGCCACAGCGATTACAGATGATTTCCCCTCGATGCCGAGCGCCGCGGTAAGGTCCTCCTGACGGAAGTTGGGATTCCCCAGTACCAGCGAGCGCCAGGCGGGCAGGCAGGCCTTGGACGAACTGACCGTCGGAAACACAAAATGCACGTCCGGATGGATCAGCTTCGAAATCTTCCCCCCTTCCTGCTCGCCGAAAAGATATTCCAGGAACTTCAGCGCAAGGGATACGGCGCCGCCGCCATCCTCCTCGTGCAGCAGGATTGCGTGTGGAACCTTTCCGGAATCCACCAGCGAGCGCAGCGTATGCAGAAGTTCCGTCATCAATTACAAAAGTTTCTCGAATTCCTCCACCGTCGCGGGGAAGGCTATCAGGGCGCGGCTGGCTCCACTGAGCATCCCTTCCCGCACACAGCGGTCCAGCTGATCCCGGTACGCGTCGAAGAATCCGTCGAGGTTAAGCGCCACGACGCGGCCGGCATACAGCCCCATCTTCGCCAGACAATAGGTTTCCGAAAGTTCGTCCAGCGTCCCGATGCCGCCGGGCAGCGCCACGGCAAGGCAGGTTCCCTCGCGCATCAGTTCCTTCCGCTGCGACATCGTATCCGTCCACTGCGTTTCGGTCAGCGCCGGGTGTTCCAGCCCCTTCATAAAACGGGGCAATACGCCCCGGTGGGGCGCAGCGCAGGCCGCGGCGGTATCCGCCACGACCTTCATACAGCCCTTGACGGTTCCCCCGCTGACAATCCCATATCCGGACAAACAGGCCGCACGGACACACGCCCGGGCAGCCTGATTGTACTTGGGATCAATCTCGGAAACCGCGGAACAAAAGAAGACCGCAGTTTTTTCGTCCATCTTAGAAGAGGATGGCCGCTCCAAACGTGATGCAGTCAGGAATACGCCAATTGACGGGCTTTAGGTTGGTAAGGTTACCTAAGTCAAAGACATACTTAGCAGTGACCTGCAGATGTTTGAAGACCTTAATTCCAACACCAAGGCCAAAACCCCAGTCTAACAATTCACGAACCTGATTGATGTTATCAATTTTAGCCCACTCGTCGTTCTTAGTCAAGTTGTAGCCTAGAAAAACATCGGCAAAAACATAGGGCTTGAAGTTGCCGGCGGCAAGATCAGGTCCCCAGAGTAACTGCACGGGCAACTGCACATACCCCATCTTGAAAGCCTCTATACTAGTGCCACCATCAGGAAGACCCGCCTTGGAGGCATACAGGAGACTGGGCTGGATGGAAAAACCGATCCCGAGGGGAATTTCCCAGGTGAGACCGGCATGCCACTGCTTAACATCCTTAAAAGACACATTATCCGGGGAGAGGGAAATCCCACCGGTAAGACCCACCTTCGCAAATGCGCTCGTCGCAATGAGCGCCGCCACCATAACAGCAAAAATCTTTTTCATATCCAAAAATTAAATAAGGGAATTCATCTTGTCCGCGAGGACCTGCTTGGGAACGAGCCCCACGGAACGGTCCACCACCTGTCCGTTCTTGATAAAAACGACATTGGGGATATTCCGCACGCCGAAACGCACCGCGGCATCCTCACAGTCGTCCACATTGCACTTCGCTATGACCGCCTTGCCCGCATACTCGCCCGCAAGTTCCTCGATAGTAGGAGAAAGCATCCGGCAGGGACCGCACCAGCTCGCCCAAAAATCAATGACCACCAGCTGGTCCGTCGCCAGCACCTGGTCGATATTGTTGTTCGTAATTATTGTTTCCATTCTGCAAATATATTAAAATTTGAAAATATACGTATAACTATGTCGCGGAGCGCAGGATTGTGGCAGGTTGTCCTCTGCGACCATTTACCCGGATAGGGTTGCGAAGCAACAGGGAGCAGAGGACATCTGCCATATAAAGACTGCGCGAAGCGAAAACAGTTAAACCAAGTCTGTTACCTGCCACGCGAAGGCGCGAAGCCCCAGGTCGGGCGAAGCCGCGTCCATCGCCTTCAGCTCGGAAAGCAGCGTCGCCGCCAAAGCATCATCGACAAAAGTGAGCAGCGCATGATTCATCTCCGGCCAGGCATGATTGCCCATATGCGGGGTACCGTCCACGCCGCCGCGCCCCTGCACGTCCATCCAGCGCGTAAATCCCCGCTGGCCGTGCTTCTCCAGCAGTTCCACGACCTCCTCGTTAAACGCCTGATTATAAGTTACAAACAACGCTTTCATGCCTTTTTCAATTTACGTTTTTCCTGCCTCGTGGCAAACACACAATAGACGGTAGGAATAAGGACCAGGGTTACCAGCGTAGACACGGTCAAACCCCAGCACACCGTCATACCCAGGGACACCCACATCTCCGCGCCCTCGCCCGTACCGAGCGCCATCGGGAGCATACCGAGCACCGTCGTGAGCGTCGTCATCAAAATCGGACGCAGACGGCTCCGGGCCGCCGTAACGGAGGCATCCAGTACGCTCATGCCGCGTTCCCGGCACAGGATGGTATAATCTATGAGCACGATACCGTTCTTCACCACGATACCGAGCAGGATGATCACGCCGATGAGGGCCATAACGCCGAGCGGGGTTTCCGTCACAAGACATCCCAGAATAACACCCACAAGGGCGAAGGGAAGCGAGAACATAATGACGAACGGGCTCATGAACGACTCGAACTGCGACGCCATAACCATATACACAAGGATGACAATCAGCACGATAAGCACTATCAGGTCCGCGAACATATCCTTCTGGTCCTCATAATCACCGGCAATGACCGGAGTAATCTCCTGCGGAATCTCAGCTGCATCGAGTATGCGCTGCGATGAAGCCACCGCGTCGCTGAGCGCCGCCCCGCGGGCAACGATTCCCTTCACGGAAATCAGGCGCTCGCGATCCTTTCGCTCGATGGTGGGGGGGACGCGCGTTTCGACGATATCGCCTAGTTCCTTCATCCGCACAGGCTTTCCATAGGCATTGTAAACCACGATATTCTCCATATCCGCCACGCTCGTACGAAACTCGGGCGCATAGCGCACGCGGATGTCGTACTCCTCGCCGTCCTCGCGGTAATGCGATGCGAGCGTTCCGCTCATAGCCGCACTGAATGCCGCCCCCGCCGTACTCGAATTCAGCCCGTTGAGGGCGAGTTTGGTACGGTCGAAATCGAACTGGTACTCAGGAGTATACTCGTCGCGGCTCAGCGTAACCTGTGAAAACACGGGATCCTTGAGCATCTCGGCCTGCAGCGCTTTGGCCACGCGGTCCGTAGCCTCGAAATCATAGCCATACACCTCGATGGTCACCGACGAGGCCGCACCCATGCCGCCGCCACCCTCGGTAACGGTACCGCGGCGGACTTCGGGATAACGCGCCATGATGGAACGGATGATGTCGGACATCTCAAAAACTGTCCTTTCGCGGTTCTCCACACTACCCACATTGATATTCATCTGGATAATGTGGGTACCGTTGGCGCGCAGGTTGGCAAAGGCGTTATCGGAATCGGCCTGGCCGAAAGTCATATTGCAGATGCGTATTTCGGGGATGGCTTCGATAAGGTCCGCATAGAAACGCTGGGCAAAATCGCGGGTAACCTCCTGCGCGGTTCCCATCGGCAGTTCGACATTCACCTGCAGGCGGCCCTGGTCTGCGCGGGGGAAGAACTCCGTCTTCACCTTCGGGCCGAGCAGCACTACCACCACGGCAAAAATGGCAAAGGAACCGAGTATAACGGTCTTGCGGTGCGTCGTGGCCCAGCCTATCAGCCGCGAATAGCCATGCGATATCGCATCCAGGAAACGGTTGATGGGACCGAATATTGCCTTGTACACCTTCCCCTCCTTGCGGCCCGCATGCAGCATTCGCGAGCAGAGCATGGGGACGAGGGTAAGGGCCGCCGTCGTGGAGACGATCATGATAATGCTCACTATCCATCCCAGCTGCCGGAACATGATGCCGGCCATGCCCTTGATCATGGTCAGTGGCAGGAACACGCAGAGCATGGTCAGGGTTGACGCAATAACCGAAATAGCTACCTCCGAGGTCGCGAGCACGGCCGCTTCCCTGGGCTTTTCGCCCTTTTCGAGGTGCGAAGTAACGTTCTCCAGCACAACGATAGCGTCATCCACCACCATGCCTATGGCAATGGACAGTGCCGACATCGATATGATATTCAGCGTATTGCCGGTTGCAAAAAGGTAAATCAGCGATGCCAGCAACGCCATCGGGATGGATAGGATGATAATGAAGGTGGCCCTCCACCTGCCGAGGAAGATGAACACCACCAGCATAACCACGATAAAGGTAATGATGATGGTCTCCTTCAGGGAATTGATGGTGTTGATGATGTTGTCCGATGTATCCACCACCGTCTTGATATCGATATCGGAAGGCAGTGTCGGCTGCACCTTCGCCAGGGTCTTCTTGACGTTGCGGATGACATTGACCGCATTTGCGCCGGACTGCTTCTGGATAATGATACGGGCGGAGCGGAGGCCGTTGGTATAGGACTCCTGCTCGCGCTCCTCGCTGCCGTCGCGGATACGGGCTACATCGCGCAGGTACACGGTCTTGCCTCCCGACGTACCGACGACTATATCCAGCATCTCTGACGGGTCCGAAAATTCTTTCTGCACGCGCAGGGTATAGGTTTCGGAGCCGATATCCACGTTCCCGGAAGGGATGTTCCGGTTCTCGGCGGAGATGATCTGCGCGATGCCGCTTACGGAGAGCCCATAGCCCTGGAGCCGCTCCGGATCGCAGTAGACCTGGATTTCGCGCGTGGGGGCTCCTACTACGGAAACGGTTCCCACGCCGGAGATGCGCGCCAGGGGCGTAGCCACCTTGTCATCCAGGATCTTGTCAAGTCCGGGGAGGCTTTCATCGGCGGTGGCGGACAGGATCATGATGGGCATGTCGTCCGCGCTGAACTTGAAGATGACCGGAACGGATGCACCGTCCGGCAGCATTGAATTCACCATGTCCAGTTTGTCGCGGACATCGTTCGTAGCCTCCTCGATATCGATGCCGTACTCGAATTCGAGCGTCAGCATGCAGATATTTTCCTTCGACTGGGAATTCAGTTTCTTCAAGTTCGCTACACCGTTAAGGGAGTTCTCAAGTACCTTGGTCAGGTTTGTCTCTATATCCGCGGCACTAGCCCCCGGATATGAAGACATGACCATGATGACATTGGAATCGAATTCCGGGAACAGCGCTATGCTCGTTTTGGAAAGCGAGAATATTCCCAGAATCATGAACGCGATGAACACCAGTGCGGTGGTCACCGGGTTGTTTACGGCTTTCCTGTAGATGCTCATTGCTCCACCTTCACTTTAACGCCGTCCTGCAGGGAAGACTGGCCCTTTACGACCACCCTGTCCCCCGCCTCCAGGCCGGAAAGCACCTCATATTCCTTGCCGATGTGCACACCCAGCTTGACAATGCGCAACTCCGCAACCCCCTCGTCATTGACGACATAGGCCATCCTCTGGCCGGAGCCCTGGAGCTTGAGCACGGCGATGTCCGGCACCATGACGTTGTTCTGCACGTCGAAGGTGACCGTTACCCGCGCAAACATCCCGGGACGCAGGGCCCTGTCGGTATTGGGTACGATGATTTCCGCATTGAAGGTGTGGGATGCGGCGTCCATCGTCGGATAAATGCGGCTCACAGTACCGCGGAAGACGCGGGACGGCAGCGCATCCGCATCGATCACCACTTTGTCCCCGCGATGAATGCGGCTGTAATCGCTCTCGGAGATGCCTACGAGCAACTTGACAGGCGTAATCTGCTGAACAGTGAAGATGGGCTGGGTCATCGTGTACATATCGCCGCGGTCATAGTTGCGCGCGGTAACGACACCGCTCACAGGGGCGCGCAGGATGGTATTTTCCAGCAGGTTGGCATAGCTGGTGCGACTTACCTTGTAGCCCAGTTCAGCCGCATCGTAATCCGACTGCGACAGGCCGCCGGCCTCGTAGAGCCCGCGCAGTCGCACCAGTTCGGTGGAGTCGTTTACAAGCTTGAGCCGGGCCTGGTCCAGCTGTACCCGGTCCATTTCCGCCAGCACCTGCCCGGCGGAGACGAAATCGCCGACCTCGACGAAAATTTTCTGGATACGTGATCCTGTCTGGGGTGCGATGTTGTTGGTAATATTCGCAAGCACCGTGGAGGAATAGACCTCGCTGTGCGCTACGTCGTGACGCTGCACCTCGGAGATTTTCACCAGCGGTATCTTTTCTTCCGTAACCGCCGCCTGTTCTGTTTTCTTGAATGAGCCGCAAGCGCAGGCAAGGGCGGTTGCGGCGACCATCGCAATTTTTGTAATGCTGTTCATTGTATCTTATTCTTTTCCTAAAATCTGTTCAAGTTCCGCCTTTGCGGACACATAAGAATAAACCGCCTGGTTTACACTGAGCTGCGCCTGCACAAGGGCCAGTTGCGCATCGCTGAGGTCGGTCAGTGTACTGCGCCCCAGTTCGTAGGACTTGGCGGCGATGTCGTAAGCTTTCTGCGCCGATTCCTGGGCCGCGATGGCGGACGAATAGGTTTTGACCGCAGTTTCCATCGAGTTCACGGAATTGCGTATGGCGATGCGGAGCTGCCGCTCCGTTTCCTCACGCTGCATGCCCAGTTCGGTGCTGCGCACCTTAGCCTGCCTGAGGTTGTAGTAGCGCTTCCCGCCAGAAAAAATCGGGATCTGGAGCGACAGACCCACGTAAGAGTAGGGAGACCACTTGTATTCGCTGAAATTGAAGTCATTCTGCAGGGCATTCAGGGAATAGGAGAATGCCAGGGACAGGGTGGGGATATAGGCTGCCGTCTGAAGCTGGACGGTCTTTGCAAGCTGGTCCGCCTGAATTTCCAGCTGCCTGAGCGACGAGTTGTAGGAAAGGTCGGCATCGGCATAATCCCTTATTTCCGGAAGCATGGAATCCGCATAGTCCGAAAGGCGTCCGGCTACGTCCATATCAAGGTCAAGGTCTATGCCCATCACGGCCTTCAGACGCCACAGCGTAATGAAAATCGTATTCTGTGAATCGTACAGATTCGGGATGGCATTGGCCACCGCGGTCTTGGCACGCACCAGGTCCAGTTCGGACGCTTTCTGCGCATTGCTGCGTTTCTGCGTCTTGTCCAGGTTCTGCACCGCGTTCTCATAAACCTGCCTGTAGACTTCCGCAAGCTCTTTGGCGAGCAGCACTCCGTAGTAGGCGCTCTTCACCTGCCCGACCGTCTCGAGCCGTGAACCGCGGGCCTTCTCGACCGCAAGCTCCACATCGTCGCCTGAAATCTGTATGCTCTTCCACAGGGCCGCGTTCACGAGCGGCATAGCTGCGCTGACACCCACATTCCAGGTGTTCCAGCGGCCTACCTCGAAGCCGTCCTTTTCCATCCCGGGGATGGGAACGTCCATGTACATCATCTGTTTCTTGATGGTGCGCTGATAGGACGCCGATGCGTCGATTTGCGGGAACAGGGCGGCGTAAGTTCCCTTTTTGGCATATTTCGTCCGTACAATCTCCTGGTCCGCCACCTTTACGGACACATTCTCGCTCAGGGCTATCTTGAGCGCTTCCTCAAGCGTTACCACCAGTGGCTGCTGTGATATCGAGTCCACCGGCGCCGCCGCGATAAGGCAAGTTAACAATAATCCATTCATAATCTCTATGGCCTGTGCCGAAACGGAATTTTGCAGCAAAAACCGTTCCATAAGCCGATAATTTCTTATATTTGCGCGATAGTTTTTCAAAAATGAACTTATTGCTCTACATTCACTGGCACGTAAACCCCTGCCTGCTCCATATCGGCTCCCTTGAGATCCGCTGGTATTCCCTGCTTTTCATATCGGGATTTATCCTGGGCTCCTACCTTTTCCTCTGGTTTTTCAAGCGGGAAGGCATTTCCCAGAAACTGCTTGACCCGCTGCTATATACCCTGCTGCTGGCGACCATCGTAGGCGCACGTCTCGGACACTGCCTCTTCTATCAGCCCGATTATTATCTTGGCAGCTGGGAGGGCTTTTGGGAAATCTTCATGCCCTGGAAGGGCGGTCTTGCCAGCCACGGCGCCACCATCGCCATAATCCTGGCCATGATGTGGTTCGCCCGAAAATACGGACCGAAATACGGCTTCGATTTCTGGTGGATAATCGACCGCCTATGCATTACCATAGCCTTTGCCGGCTGCATGATACGCATCGGAAACCTCTTTAATTCCGAAATTTACGGCGATGTAACCTCTCTCCCCTGGGGATTCATATTCGACCTGCGCGGAGAAACCGAACCCAAACATCCCACCCAGATTTACGAGGCGCTCTGCTATCTGGCCATAGGCCTTACGATGCTCTGGATTTACACCAAAAAACTGGACAAGGTCTACCGCGGCTTCTTCTTCGGCTTCTTCCTGCTCTCCATTTTCGGGGTGCGTTTCCTGATTGAATTCATCAAGGAACCCCAGGTGGAGTTCGAAAATACGATGTTGCTGGATATGGGGCAGTTACTTTCCATCCCCTGCATAATCGGCGGCATAGGCATCCTCATCTGGTCTTTCGCTAAAAAATATCCCTCAAAGGCCATGCTAAAAGCTTAATATATTGCATATTTCATTTTTTTGAGTTATTTTCGCAAGTTAAATTTAAGGCAGCTAGAATCTTTAACTCAAAAAATGGTAAGGTGCGACAACTGCGGATGGTACAATCTGGATTCATCCGACAAGTGTGAGAAATGCGGTGAGCCTTTGAAGCGCACGGAAGCTCCGGCGTCTTTCAAGAAGACTGTTAGGTTCACCCCCCCCCATCAGGAAAATCCTGATATTCAACAAGTTAGCGATACAGCGCTAGCAGAATGCCCGAAGTGTAAATACCCCCTGTCGGGAGACCCGGCATTCTGCCCCAATTGCGGGACAACCCTCAGGCATTCAGCCCCGCCCCCGGTTCCGGCCAATTCTACGGCACCGGAAACTAAAAAATCAGACCTTAAGGCAACCGTAGTTATCGGCTCCGGGACTCCGGGGCCCGTTTCCGCCGTTGCCGACTCTCTGCGGAAAACCGGTAAAGAGACTATCCGCGACCTGCCTAAAAACCTTCTTCAGGGACAACCAAGGGAACCGGAAAGGACCCTTTACCGGCTTGTTCCGCTTCACGGGAACGACCATCCGGAAGTCCAGTTCGAAGAGGGTGATGTCGTCACTATAGCCAACCTGCGTTTCCGCTTCGTCAAATGAGTTCCGGCTATAATACCGGCGCCATCGTCCCCGAAAGGTGCGACTGCAAGGTAGGTGAGCGCATAGGGAACCGCTATCGGGTTGAAGCAGAACTCGGGCAGGGGTCGTTCGGATGCGTATACAAGGTATCCGACGACGCTGGCCGCGTCTGGGCCCTGAAACTCCTCCGCCTGTGGGAAGTCCCGGCGTCGATACGCCAGCCCCTTATCGAGCGCTTCGACATGGAATACACCACCGGGCGCATCTCCAGCCGGAACCTCGTGCACTCGGCGGATTCCGGCTTCCTGAAGGGCAACCCCTACATAGTGATGGAATTCTGCGACGGCGGAGACCTGTCGCAGTTCATATCGAAGCCCGACGCCCCTATCTGCCGCTATGCCCTCGAAATACTGAATGGACTGAAGGACCTGCACTCGAATGGAAAGGTGCACCGGGACCTCAAGCCCGAAAATGTACTGATCAAGCACGACGGGACCGCCGTACTCACCGACTTCGGAATCAGCGGCGACCGGAACAAGCGCATGACGGAGCGCAACATCTTCGGCAAGCCCTACCAGATATTCGGCACCTACGCCTATATGCCGCCGGAACAGGTGAACAGGGCGAGGGGCAACAGCACCGTACTGCCCACCACCGATCTTTTCTCGTTCGGAGTGATGATGTACCAGCTGATTACCGGCTCCCTGCCCTTCGGCCCGCTCGAAAATGAAAATGACCTGGTACGCTACCAGCGCCGCGGGAAGGCCGGAGAATGGGACAGGAGCCTGCTGCTCTCGTCCCCCAACGGGCATCTTTGGGAAAACCTTATTTCGAGATGCCTGGTAGCGGATCTCAGGGACAGGATACAGTCTGCCTCGGAAGCCATGCCCATGGTACCCCGCTACGGGGATATGAGTTTGAAGGCATCGGTCCGCCATCATACCCAGACGGAAGAAAAGAAGGCTGAACCCGGAACCTGGCTGCAGATAATGCAGGGGCCGGAACACGGAACACGCTATCAGCTGGATTCCCTGCTTGCCGAATCTGGCCGCAAGCTGCTGACCGTAGGGCGCGAGAAAAACAACGACATTGCACTGAGAGACTTTGTCGAATCCTATCTCTCCCGCCATCATTTTACCATCGAACATACGGACAACACAATCTGGACCATAAGGGACGGGCAGTGGAATACCGACGAGCGCATGTGGATCGACTCCACCAACGGTACATTCGTAAACTCCACCCAGATAACACGCGCCGGGATGCTCCTGCACGACGGGGATATCATCAGCGCCGGAGACTTCAAACTGAAATTCATTAATAACCTATCATACTAACCTTAACAACCTTAATTTTATGGAGACAAACTACAAAAGGACAGTCGCCGGTTCCGTGGGAGCCGGAATGGCCTCCGTCTTCAATGCTTCCGGGAGGCAGTACTACATCCTGGAGCACAAGACCGAGTCCCTCTATCATCACGCCGGGGAATCCCAGAAGATCATCGTCGATCAGGTGGAACTCGGACGCGATTCCTCCTGCCAGGTGCGCTTTGACGAGTCTTTCGAGACCGTGAGCCGCAGGCACGCCGCCATCGTCAAGGAAGGGGACGGATGGAAAATCGTCACCCTTTCCCAGACCAACCCCACGCTGGTCAACGGCCAGCCTATTCCCGGTGAGGTCAAGCTGAATTCCGGAGACGAAATCCGGCTCTCCTCCAAGGGCCCCCTCATGGGATTCATCGTACCGCAGGGCAAGCAGAGCCTGGTCAGCAGCATCGGCATGACCGAGCGCCTCAGCCTTTTCCGCCAGCAGGCCCTCCGTCCCTACAAGACCGCTCTCTGGACAATGGCCCTCATACTGGTTCTTGCAGTAGGCGGCCTGATTACCTGGAACGTATTGCAGAGCAAGAAGTTTGACGAGGAACTCAAGTCAAAGCAGGAGCAGATCAAGGAAGTGCAGGAAGCACTCATCGAGAGCGATGCCCAGATTAACGACCTCAACACTGAACTGGTCAAGGCCCAGAGCAAGTCTGCCGCCGAGGCTGCACGCGTACGCGAACAGCTCAAGGCCGCACAGGAAGAGCGCGACCGTCTCAACCAGCAGAGGGAAGATCTCCAGGAAAGCGTAAGCAATCTCATCGACCAGAATGAAAAGGCCGCCGAGAGAGCCCGTCTGAAAGAAGAGGAAGAAGCTCGCAAGGCAGAAGCAGCGCGCAGGGCAGCTGAAGAAAAAGCCGCCCGTGAAAGGGCTGAAAAAGCAGCTGTCAAGTCCGAACCCGAATCCGTTCACGATGCAATCCGCAAGCGTCTGGGAGAAGAAAGACCGAATATCAACAAGTAAAAACTATTAATTAATCTCAAATTAAAACCATTATGAAAAAGTTACTCTATTTTGCAGTTGTACTCTTCTGCGTTTCTTCTTTGTCCGCTTCCTGCGGAATCCGCAAAGATGTTTCTATCAGCTACGACCAGATTGGTACTGACGCTGCGTACAAGCAGTTCCGCAAGGCCAACAAGATCAACCAGGCCGAAATCCTTACCAACCTTGTCGATCAGTGCGAAAGGCAGTACAAGAACTGCAACTCAGTCAACGATCTCCATGAGGTGAGGGAGAATCTTCACATCATCGAGTTCTGGATCAACAATGCTGACCAGAAATTCATCGCTATCACAAAGCGTATCCGTACCCTCGATCACATGATTGTAGATACTCTCAACGAAGTTGACAAGAACAATCGTATCGTTATCGAGGAGAAACGTACCGGTTATAGCGGCTACGGCCAGGAACTCGATTAGTTTCCCCTTGTTTTCATACAGGGCGGTTCAGTGCCGCCCTGTATACTTTTTCTAAAAATTACAATGTCCGATATCACTTTCAAACTGACCGCCGCCACCAATATGGGGCTGGTGCGCACCAATAACGAGGACAACTTCATCGTAAATCCCGACCTGAGTGCCGGAGAATGGACCGTCCCCGCCGATCCTGATAACGCAATATCCCTCGGCAAATACGGCTGCCTTATGGTCGTAGCCGACGGCATGGGAGGGATGAATGCCGGAGAGGTGGCTTCGGAAATAGCCGTAAACGGGGTTCGGAAGGCTTTCAGCGAGGTTGAAGACCTGTCCAAGATAACCGCATCTCCGTACCAGATAGAATCCTTCATGAAGAAGGCCATCGTAAGTGCGGACAGTGATATCAAAAAAAGGGTGAAGGAAGACCCCTCCACCTCCGGAATGGGTACCACGATAGTGATGGCGTGGATTCTCGGAAACATTGTGCATGTGGCCTGGTGCGGCGACTCACGTGCATACCTGTTCAACAGGCAGTCGGGGCTCAGCCGGCTCAGCCGGGACCATTCCTATGTACAACAGCTGGTGGACGAAGGCAAGCTTGATGCAGACCTGGCATTCGACCACCCCAACAGCAATATCATCACACGCAGCCTCGGGGACTCATCCAGGGCTGCACAGCCGGATTATGTCAGCAAAGGACTGGCCGCCGGCGATATAATCCTCCTCTGCACCGACGGCCTGTGCGGCCTCATCCGGGACGAGGAAATCGTTGACATCCTGATGCAGGAGCATGAAAGCCTGGATGACTACAGGGACGCCCTGTTCGAGGGGGCCCTGAATGCCGGAGGGCATGACAATATTACGATGTCCCTGCTGGAATGCGTCAGCGTAGATGAACCGGAACTTGAACGCACCCTTTCCGCCACCGTGATTCCGGGCAAAAAAAAATCGTGGACCTGGGTAATAATCCTTGTGATTATCATGATTGCCGCGGCAGGATACGCGGCCGGCAGGTTCGGATGGGTGGACAAAGCGGTCCAGTATGTGGACTGCCTCATGAAATGATAATTCTATAAACAATAAATAAGTATGCAGTACTCAGAAGGATACCTGCTTGACAACAGATACCGCCTGGAACGCTTTATCGGGAGCGGAAGCTTCGGTGAGGTGTGGGTTGCAAACGACAACCAGACGGATCTGGAAGTTGCCGTGAAGATTTATGTCGCGATGGATGAAAAGGGTCTGGAAGATTTCAAGAAAGAATTCCAGCTGTCCTTTGAATTCAACCACACCAATCTTCTGCACGCCAATTACCTGGGCGTAAATGCGGAAGACCGTCGTCCTTACCTTGTAATGCCGTTCTGCCCCGAGGGCTCCGTAAGCCGGTACGCCGGCGATATGCCGGAGGATGAGTTGTGGCACTTCATCCACGACGTGGCTGCGGGCCTTGCCTACCTGCACGCCCAAGAACCTCCCATAATCCATCAGGACATCAAACCGGACAACATCCTGATACTCAAAAACGGCGATTATGTAATCACCGATTTCGGAATCAGCAAGCAGCTGCGCCAGTCGCTGCGCAAAAGCGCGATTTCTCTGAACTCTGCCGGGGCGATTTCCTATATGGGACCAGAGCGGTTCAGCAAGAATTTCCAGGCGGTTAAGGCCAGCGACATCTGGTCCCTTGGAGCTGCCATTTACGAACTTGCCGCAGGCGACGTACCTTTCTGCGGAATGGGCGGCAGCCTCCAGAAACAGGGCGCCGACATGCCGGAAATGCCGCCCCAGTACTCATCGCAGATGCGCATCGTATGCCTTTCCTGTCTGGCCAGGGAACCTTGGGACAGGCCTACGGCAGCTCAATTGAGAGATTATGCGACAAAAGTTATAAACGGGGCGAAGGATGCTCCCATACCCTGGAAATACGACATTCCTGAACTTGCTGTCAAGGAAGAGCCGAAAATCGAAGAACCCGAGGAAACTGTCGAGATAGCCGGCGTAGCCGCTGAAAATATCGACGCTCCGGCAAAATCCGGGTTCGTAAGGACGGAAGCCGCCGCAGAGCGCAAATCCGTCAGTGTCTGGATATCCATATTGGCAGTAGTCCTCGGTCTTGTGACCGGCGCCATGATTGAATTATTTCTCGTCTGAAGATGAAAAAGTTCCTTATAACGGCGGCCATACTGCTTTGCGCTGCGCAAGCCAATGCCCAGAAAAAGCTCGACATCTCTGACAGGTGGCTTATGAACGACCGCCTGCTGGACCTCATAGACAGTTACGAGAGGCATTCCAGTTTCGAGAACCGTTCAGACGCCTATTCCTTCATGGGCCTGTTCAGGTCGCCCGAGTCACAGATATGGTGCGACTACCTTGCCAGTTCCAACTTCGGCCAGCTTATCAGTGTCAAGGATTACGTTGATTACTCCAAGGACCTGGAAGACAGGTCTGTAAAAATATCGAGGCTTAAAAGGAGCGACCTTGAATACAGGGACGGACGCTGGAGGGTGAATCTTGAATTCGACAAGCAGGTCGAGTATGAAGACTCCCTGGGTCACACTTTCTCCACCCGCTCCAGGATGGTGGGAGGCGACAGCCACATGGTTATGGAATGCGTCTGGATGCCGGACCGCGAGGAATTCCTGATTGAGAGCCTCAATGGCCGCGCCAATCCCTCCTCCACATTCCCGACGGGAAAATTCTATCTTGTCGAGCGCCGGAACGATACTGACGAAAGCGTGGTTTACGGCAACGAGCGGCTGAAATTCAACGAATACGGCTTTGCCATCGTACCTGAAGGAAAAGAATTCAGCCTGCAAGACGACGACGTGGTGCTTACCACAACCAAAACGGCGGAAGCGGAACGCTATGACGTCATGAGCTTCTCCACCAAGGTGGTTCGCTGGCGCGCACGCGCGCACGCGTCCTATTCCCCTATGTATATGGTTGAATCTCCGGATTATATCAACCACCCCACCACCGGATTCAGCATAGGCGGAGACGTTGGCTATGCCTTTGCCGGAAAACGCTCCTTCAAGATGCTGGCCTATGTGGGGCTTGAACTTGCGTACAACAACATCTCCCTGTCGCTCAACAGTTCCAAAAACGTGGTATACCAGGTTCTCGACCAGAACTACAAGATTACCGCGGCATCGGAAGGAATCGGCATCTGGGACTTTTCCATCCCAATGTTCATTTCCTTCGAACAGAATTTCGGGCGCAAGGTCTGCGCCGTGGCCGACGTGGGGCTTAAGTTTAATATGAATATGGGGATGAACCAGCAGAAATATTCCGTCTCCTACATCCTGAATAACGATACCAACAACCAGCAGACCAGGGAATTCGACAGTTTCCTGAATCCGAACAAGAACGAAATCAACCCCTGGGGAATTTCTTTCTTTGCAAAGGCTGGAGCCGATTATGCCTTCATGAGGGGAAAATACATCTACCTGAGGGCCGGATATGAGCTGGGCTTCTACCCCGGAGGCGGGTATGCCTATAATCCCGGCACGCTCGCACCCTGGTATGCAGGCAATATCTTTCCTCTCGTATACCGCATGAACGATGCCGGGGAAATGGAACAGATTGCGGTACACTCCTTCCTCGGAAGCATAAATTTCAAACGCTCAGGTTTCCTGGTGGAACTCGGAGTCAGGCTGAAATTCTAAAATCACAATGGAATATGAACAAGACATTAGTATATATCCTGCTCTTCCTTGCCGCGGCTGCGGTAGGGTTCGGGGCTATGTATTTCCTTGAAAAAGACAATACGGAAAAACAGCCCGTCAGCGAAAAAGTGGCATACCTTCCTGAAGAGCCGGTCACAGCCGAGCCGGAGTCTCCTGAGGCCGAGCCCATAATTGCCACTCCGGCCCCCGCCCCGGCGGCCGGGCCGAAAGAAACGCCACAGGCCTATGAACACGCCAGCGCCGTCCCGGTGGAGTCCGCCACTTCGGAACCCCAGTTCGAAATCGACCTTTCGAAGAAAAAAATCGAAGCTGTAGGCGACGGGGTATTCAGGCTCAGCGGAATCAGAATCAAAGGCGGCAGCGGTAATGTGAAATACACGCTGCGGGATGGCGAAGGACATTACTATGAGAGCAAGGACGGGACCTTCCCTGAAGTGCAGTCCAACGCAAAGGGCAGCTATACGCTCAAGGCTACGGACATGACGACAAAAGAGACAGCCAAGCCCAAGTATCTCTCCGGGTTCAAGAATCTCAAACCGGTAGAGAGACTCAGCACCGCTGAAATAGAAGCCGTCCTCAACTCCGGGAACGGAGACAACCTGAATTCAATCAAGGGCAGACTCGTAGCAAAGCCAAGGGTTATCTGCGACGATCCGAGCGTTACCACCATGAGCGCGGTAATTACCCGGGTATGGATGGAAGGTCTCAAGGCAAGTGTCACCAATGTCAAGTACGATGCTTCCGGCAAGGTTAGTTCAATAACGGTGGTCCTGCAATGAGAAGGTATATAGTATTTCTCCTGCTCCTTTCCGGGCTTCTGGCAAAAGCCCAGAGCAAAACTGTGGAACTCTATTACATAGCCCATGACGGACATGAGACGGCGCTTTCCGAAATCCTTGACCAGGTACGCCGCAATGCACGTTACAATCCGGACCGCACGGTTGTATTTTATCTGGCTAACGGGAACAAGCCCGTCTGGCTGAGGGTCCGTCCGGAAGACGAACTGGAGTATAACCGCTTACGGGAGACCCTGAATGAACAGACTTCGCACAATGTCTATCCGGAGGTGGACCGCCTTATGCTGATAGATATCTTCTCCGAGGGCAGGACGGTACCAGAAATAGGGTTCGATTCCTACGACAGGGTGGTCTTCAACTACTACATCACTTCCGGATTCGTGGCCATGAACTACTGCGACGCCCTTATCGGACGTCTCTACTGGGACATGGAGCTCGACAAACTCCCCCGTACAAAGCTGGAAATAAACATTTTCCACAGCCCGGACGAAAAAATTAACGAAGACAAACTCTTCGGGCGTAAAAATCTGATGGGAAAATTCCCCATACTTGTTGATTCATTTTAGAAGACGATAATGATGAGAAGGATTATTTTAACAATTGTATGCATCCTGTCCGCAGCGGCGGCAATGCAGGCGCAGCCCAGGCTGAAGGGCACCGTATCAATCGCGAAACCCGCGGTCCTGAACCGCGACATTCTCAAGGAATCCGAAATCAGGGGCCTTATGCAGCCCCCATACGGACAGGACCCCAACAGGACGGGCGGCAATTACTGGGTGGTTTTCTCCGACCGTACAAACAATACCGTATACTCCGACCCGTCAGGCAAGAACCCCGCAGGAGAACTGAAATACGGAGAGAAACTGCGTATAGCGGAAATCCAGAACGGTTACGCCCTGGTGTTCTATGATCCCAAAAATGACTTCCCCCGCATTTCCGCCCAGGCGGAATCGAAGGGCTGGATTCCCATGAGCCGCCTGCTGCTCTGGGACAAGGGACTTTCCGATAATATCGGCATTTCCCAGAAGGCCGTTATCTGCGCGGACCTGGACCAGAAAGGCAATCTCAAGAATGTTGAGGGAAGGAAGCGCTACTCCTCGCCTACCGGCACGCAGGGACTCGACCTGGGAACCGACATGCATTTCTATTACATTCTCAAAAAAGACGGAAAAAGGGTTCTGCTCGGGCAGAACGCAGTCATAAACAATGGAACCGACCTGCTCGGCTGGGTTGACGACGGGGCGTTCGTTCCCTGGAACTACCGTACCTGCCTCGAACCCACCTGGGAAATCGATGATGTGCAGTATTTCACGTCCAAGTACATGCAGTGGCAGGTGTTCCCTACAAGGGACATGAAGGGCTCCGCCCCGGCAGGGGACGTGTTCAACACGAACCTTCGAAAGAGGTGGGAAAAGACCCCCATCTACGCCCAGGAGTATCAGTATCGCACCATGCCGGTGGCCCATCTGCGCTATCCTATACTTGACGGAGGCGATGACAATGCCTATCACTGCACCACCTTCGGCACCCTGAACAAGGGGAGGAGCGGCCCGAAGCAAAATCCGGCAACGACAATCGACGCCGACCGTGCAAGGGCAAAGAGCCTGCTTGACCAGAGAAAAATAGTAAACCTGGTCATCGTGATTGACGGCACTTCATCCATGAAGCCCTACTTCAACTCCGTAAAGAACGCTTTAAACGAGGTCAACAAGTTCTTCGATAATTCTAAGGTCAATGTAGGGGTCCTGATTTACCGCGACAAGGAAGACGGGGCCTATATAACCGAATGTTTCCCCGCCACCGGAGGCTTCACCGAACCGCGCAACCAGAACCTGCGCAAATGGCTGGATACCGGAGGGAAATACGGCGTCCGCAGCGTTGCACCCGGCTGGCGCGAATCGGTTTTCTACGGCATGGACAAGGCTATTGACCAGTTCTTCCCCACCACCAAGGACATGAAGCTCCAGAGCAATATCATGCTGGTGATCGGCGACTGCGGAGACAACGGAAAACTGAACGTCAGCCGCGAAAGCCTTATCAACAAGCTCACCGCCCAGAACATTTCACTGATGGGCTTCCAGGTAACCAACCAGAGCAACGATGACTTTTCCAGCTTCAACGAGCAGTTGATGTACATAATGCGTTCCAGCGTACAGAATCGCTACGACAATATCTCCTCCACTCCCCAGAAGATCATGCCCAAGCGTCTGGCCAACGGACACGGGTACGACATGAACAACACCAACGGAATGAATCTTTTCCTGGGAATGCACCGCTACAACCCCGTAATGAACAAGCCTATGCTCGTGGATGACCTGACGGCGTCAATTGAGGAGATTCTTGGTATCTGGAAGCGCTCCGTCGACTATATGACCACACTGGCCGGCAATATCGCCGACTATGGCGAGCAGGAATCCTTTGCTGAAGATGATGTGGAAGGCACCCAGCTCAAGATGGATGCTATCCTTGCCATGCTTGGCGGGGACAAGGCACTCGTGGAGAGACTCAAGAAGCAGAATGCACTGCTCTCCTTCCGCGGCTATGCAAAGAAGCAGCAGGACACGAGGGATATCTTCAAGGTCATCGTGTTCTTCCCTGCCGGAGAACTCAAGAACCTTGTCAGGAGCTTCGAAAAAGTCTATGAAGCCGCGCAGAGTGAAACCGCCGACCGCAAGCCTTACTATGACGCAATGATGGGACTGGCCCGCACCGCCGTCGCCCAGGACCAGATCAGCAGCACGTCCTACTATGCCATTCTCGCCAAGGTATTCGGCCTGGCGAACTACCAGCCCAAACACGGCTATACGCTTAATGACATAGTCGACCCCAACGCCGTGCCATACAAGGAATACCGCAAGATAGTCAAGGAAATGCAGCGCAGTATCGAGACGCTCAAGAACGTCACCTCCGTGGATTATCCCTTCCTTCTGACCTACGCAGGGAACAACGACAAATATTACTGGCTGCCAAGCGAATATCTTCCTCTCTAGCCAATGGATACACTTTTTGAAATATCGGACCTGCATTGTTCGTACGACAAGAACTACCGTGAAGGCATTTCCAAGATAGTTCTGGAGATTCGCAGGCTTGTACTGCCAAGAGGGAAAAAGATTTTCATTGTCGGGGAGTCCGGGATAGGCAAAAGCACTATCCTGGAGGTCCTTGGACTGATGAACAACACTATTGTCCCCGCCCCGGGCTCCCGTTTTTTCTTCTACGGAAACGACGGGAAGAAAACCGACCTGGTAGACCTTTGGAAACGCGGGGATGACGATGAACTCTCGGCTTTCCGCCGCGACCACTTCAACTTCATCTTCCAAAGCACCAACCTGATGCGCAACTTCACGGCCTACGAGAACATCTCCATAACGCGAATGTTGCAGGGCTACACACGCGAGGAATCCTTCGCGAGGGCGGCCGAAGTGCTTCAGGACCTCGGACTCGGACACGTCGGGCGCGACAGGATGGCCCAGGAACTTTCCGGCGGCCAGCAACAGCGCCTGGCCTTCGCAAGGGCCGTCATCCCCGATTTCACCGTACTCTTCGGGGACGAACCTACGGGGAACCTCGACAGTGAGAATGCCGTCAAGGCCATGGAATTGCTCAGCGCCAGGCTTTCCTCCGGCAAAGGCAGTTCGGCCATCATCGTGTCGCACGACATGCCCCTCGCAGTAGGCTTCGCCGACCTGATAGTCAAGATCCGCAAGGAGGACGGCAGGGGCGTAATCGACGACAGCTGCGTCTTCACTCCTTCGGAGGACCGCGCAAGCTGGTCCAACGGACAGTCGGTGTACTCATCCCCAGATTTTGAAAAATATCTCAGGCACAAGCAATGAAACGCACACTTCCGGATTATCTAAAGCTGTTCATCCGCCGCGAAGGCAAGGTGGTTCTCGGACGGAACTACTCGAATGTCTGGCTGCTTACCGCAGTGCTCTTTGCGACTTTTCTCGCCATCGCCTTTGCAAATGGCAGCCTTAACTACCTTAACTATAAGATGAACGACCCTTTCATAAAGTGGGTCGACATAAAAAAGGACAACAAGGAGGGGGCCTTCCGTCAGCTGGAAAGGGCACTTAGCGACTCCCTTAATGCCGCTACCTACCACTACCGCGACTACTCCCACGATTTCGAATACAGCTTCAATGTTTTCGGGGCCCGGGACTCCATAGTCATCTACCTCAAGACCCGTTTCTTCGACATGAAGAACCGGGACCTCATCGAGGCCATCCTGGACAAGGAAAACCGCATCGCCGGGATTCCCCAGTCCGACGTGGAAGACATTGACGAGAGGAGCATGGGGGTATTCATCACGTCAAAGGCCCTGACAAGGCTGGGATACGATCAGGCGCCTGCATACATAGACCTTTACCAGTATTCGGAAGGCGCGGCCGACCTGGGGTTCAGCGTTGTCTCCGGAAGGGTTAGGGTTCCCGTCCCGGTGCTCGGAATCGTAAAAAGGCTTCCGGGAAGCGTGGACATGGTGGCCTTCACCAACCTCTACGTGCAGAAGATTATGGACGCCGTAGTGCTCAATATGAATAACGAGGACTACGCTTCGTCCCTCTGCTACTTCATTCCGGAAGACGTTGACGCAATAGAATTCGACGGAAGGCTCCAGACGCTGCTCTCAGAACGGACCGACGTGCCCTTCATAATCGATGACCAGGGTTACGACCCCGGGGAGCTCCATTCCTACAAGAACCGCGTGACGGAGGTCGATGATGAAGGCTTCCGCTACCGTTACCTCGGCTTCAGGCGGGTATTCCTGACCGATACCCTTACAATATCGCCGCAAATTTGCTGCGCGGTGAACGATGCCCTGCTCGCAGAGTTCCCGGGGAAGGACATCCACCGTCTGTATCCCTATGAATATTCTTCCTCCAAGCCGTCTGACGGCGACTATATGTCCATCCAGTTCACGGACCTCAAGGAGGTTAAACGCTTTGCCGAGAACCTTGTAGGGACCTGCGGGCTCGAGGTTGAGATGTCCCAGATAAATGCCAAGGAGAATTTCCAGTCCGTAAGCGTAATGGCTATCACCCTGTCCGTGGTGATGGTGATTTTCGCCATCGTCTGCATACTCCTGTTCATCATCAACCTGCTTGAATCCTATTTCCAGAAGGTGAAGCGCAATATCGGCACCTTCAAGGCATTCGGAATTTCCAACAGGGAACTGCTCAGGGTATATATGACTATTATGCTGGCGCTTGTGACGGCCGCCCTTATAATATCGCTCATCGCCGTATCGCTGGTGCAGGTAATCCTAAATATGGCGAATCTGGTGAAGGATGAAGGCTTCGGCTTCCTGTCGCTCTGGCACTGTGACGTAATCCACGCCTTCCCGCCCCTTATTACCGTGGCCGCAGCGCTGTTCGTGATTGCGGCAGCCGCGTTTACCGTCAATACAGTAATGAATAAACTTCTCTCGGCCACTCCGGGAGACCTGATCTACGACAGATAATTTTACTATGAAACTGCACGCTCTACCTGCCATTCTTGGCGCAACGCTCGTACTTGTTTCCTCATGCAGCAAGGATGCCCTTTTCCAACATCCGGTACCCGGCACTCCCGACACCGGTGGAATGGCGAGTTCTACCAGCATGGACTTCACCATGTATGGAGGCGAGACCCGATTCGCCCTGACTTCCGACAGCAGATGGCAGGTACAGCCGATACCTGACTGGATAACGGTAACCCCCATGTATGGAGATGCAGGCACATCTACGATTACCGTCTCCACGAGGCTGAATCTTGATGAGATCCATCATACCGACCTGGTTATCGAGACCTATAACGGAACAAAGAAACTGGTGGAGATATCGGTAGCGCAGGACTGCGTGAGTTTCAACGTAAAGGATGACCTTCCGTCAACTGAAACGGAGCGGCTTTTTAGCTGGATAGAGTGCTTCAAGGGAAATTACGACAAGCCCGTCAATATTGATATAGAGTCCAACGTAGACTGGAAAATCGAGGTAGTACAGGGAGACGCCGAATTGTTGCACCTTGGGTCTACAGTGGAGGGGATAAGCCTGGATACGCCCGTTAGCGCATCGGAAGAAATGATCCCGCTGCAGTTGATGCCCGAAAACGCCAACTTCAGCCAGGGGGATGTCAGCATGGAGGTGAAGATTACGCCCCTTCTGCCCGACGGGACGGAAATTCCGGGACTGAAGCCCTACACCTTAAACATGCGGCAGAGCAACCTGCTATTCCTTGCCGACTGGACCGCGGACACGCCCCTGAGCGAAGGTGCGGCAATCTTCAATGAACTTGGTCCTGAAAAGGGACACACTGAATACCTGTCCGCCGGAATAAGCGTTGAAAGCGAAGAGGACTGGACCGTGCTGGCTTGCCCCGACTGGCTGGCAATGACGGTTGACGGGAAGGCCATCACCACAGGCGAGACTATCAGCACAGGAGAAGAGTTCAAAGGCAAGAAACGCAGTCTCGTACTGACGCTTATTGAACCGAACCCTACCCTGGAAGCGCGCGACTTTGCACTCAAGTTGTCTCCCGTCGTAGCCGAAGAGTACCAGGAGGCCGCCCGCGGGGCAGCCCAGGAAATGGCCGTAAGCCAGAAAGCCTACGTTTTTGAACTCTGTGACGAGAAAGGCGAGCCCCTGCAGAGCACGGGATTCAATTTCAAGAATGACGACCCGTCAAGGGCGACCGCCCACGAGGACTACACCTTCTATTTCAAGACTACCGGAGTTTACGGTGTAGACTGGGAAATTGCAGATGTTCCCGAAGAATGGCTCAAGGTGGAAAGCGAAAACGCCGATGCGCAGGGACGCCTACCGATAAAGTTCTCACTTAAGGCCCAGAATCTCAGCGATAAAATTGAGGAAACCGGAAATACTCCGGTGGTCCTGCGTTCCCTGCTTTTCGGGGACAGCACTCCCGCAGAACTGAGCAGAAGTTTCAATTTCTCTCAGGAAAAGTTCAGCTTCGGCATGGAAATGCCGCAGGTGCAGGTCCTTGGAGAAAAGAGCTATTATGTCACCAACCTTCCGCCGGCACTTACGGCGGATAAGCTGGCTTCAGAGTATGGCAGCCTTTTCTCCATCGACACGGGTCCTATATCCGGAGGATGGGAGATCGGCGACGGAACATCCGAATGGCTTACCGTCAGTCTTGCCAGGGACGGCTCCGTCCCCGCAACATACGGTGATTTCAGCGATACCGGATACAAGATATATTTCGCCCCTAAAATCGCCAACCAGAAGGATAATGACGCAGAGAACGAAGGCGTCCTGAAGATAGTCAGCTCCGAACATCTAAAATTGTACAAGACCTACGCAAAGGTCCCGGGATGGGCAAAACATGAGTGGGTCGTTACCCAGAGGGGATTCTCGTACAATGTCAAGCCCAGGGAGGGCAATCTGTTCGAGGGTATCCCCGCCTATTCCAACGATTTTGACCAAAGAAGGCTTGTACTGGATGTGGAATGCGACGGTAACTGGTTCATAAATCCATCGGAAATCCCTGATTTCCTTGAGCACGTCGGCGGCCCCCTGTCCGGAGACGGTACCGAGGGCAATTATTCCATAGTCTTCAAGCCAAAAGCCAATCCGTCCTTCAGGGAAAAATCCGGCAGCGTCAGGGTCTATTGTACGGACCGCAACAATCAGGAAAAATCAGTTGGCGCAAGCCAGGAGGCCTTTGTATTTGAACTCAAGGACCAGGAGATAAACCTTCCCGCCTATGTCAAGGACGTTCAAGAGATTAATTACAAGCTTACGGAAGGTGCACAACTTAAGATTAACGCCCCCAGCGGCATAAATGTAAGCAATTCACAATCAACGCTTTTTGCAACTATCGGGACCAACACCTCCCTCACAACGGAACTCCATCGTAAAGTGGTGGTGTCTGTACAGGAACCCGCCGGGGTGACAAAGAATGCCAGTCTGTCATTCGTGCAGCATAAATACTATTTCACCAGAGAGCCTGCCGCGGTAAACTTCAGCGAGCTTGCAAAGGACACGAGGGAACTGACATTCGTAAGCTCAGGTCCCTGGAGCCTGACAACTCCCGGATGGCTTGTCGTTGACGGAGGACAGACGGAAGGCGAAGGTTCAGAGGAAGCAGTGACCGTCACGCTAAAGGCAAATGTCAACAACAGCGCAGCGGAGAGGGAAGGGACCGTCCGGCTTACAGCAAGAGAGCTCAGCGGCTCAGCGGCAAACCTGAACACGCAGGCCAGCCAGAAAGCGTTTAAGTGGAACGTGACTGCGGATGACGACAAGCATTTCAACTACAGTTTCGGACCTCTTGAAACACAGGAGTACTCCGTTAAGGTGGTAAGTTCCGGAAAATGGAAGATTTCCGGCATGCCGGAATGGGTGGAGATGGAGCAGCCCTCTACGGAAGGGAGTGAAAGCGGAACCCCGTCTACCCTGAAGTTCAAGGCAACAAAGAACCTTTCTACCGATGCGGAAAGCAGGAAGAGCGTGCAAGTAGCTCTGGAAAGTGATTATTACAACAGCTCCGTCAATAATTTCCGGCAGCTGATTTCAGTAGGACAACTACCCTTCAAGTGGAACATCAGTTCTTCAGACTGGGGACAGGAGGAGAATAATCTTTCCTGGAATTCCCCTGTGGGCAAAGATTCCAAGGGAATTGCCGTCGAGAGTTCCGGAGACTGGAAGATAGTCTATGGTGACAAGGACTATCCTATGACCGGGGGCAGCTTCGACGGCTGGACCTTGTCCACGGATATGCAATCCGGGGTGCCTGTGCTGCGGGTAACCCCTTCCGCAAACAATTCCCGCGAACCCCACGTCACGGAATTTTCCATTGTCAGTATAGAGCACGAAAAGGCTGGCAAGGAGCTTAAGCAGGATATCACCCTGTCCCAGCCGGAATACATACTGAATGTGGGCGAAAACGAGGACAAGCTTTCTTTTGAACCCTGGAACAAGAAGGATGAGGATTCACCGTTAAGGAGCACTATTCACGTCCAGAGCTCCGCAGGCTGGGAATTGGTCCCCGAGCCCGGAATCGACTGGGTATGGGCGGAAAAGGCCAAAGACAACAAGTCGGCCGACATAGTCGTTAATAATTATCCGGTAAAGGAAGAAGGGAGGAACGCCGTGCTCACCCTTCGCAGTACCGAGGAGGGAATTACCCTGAACCAGGAAATTTCAATCCACCAGGAGCCGTTTGTATTCAAGACGGCAGATCCGGCCAAAAACAACCTTACCTTCACGGCAAACGGCGGGACGGAGGATTTCGAAATTATATGCTCCGCACCTACTTATACAGTTAAAAACCCTGGTAATATAGCCTCCTCCGTTTCCAGGGACAGCCGGACCGGCAATCTTCATGTTGAAGTTGGCCAGTATACCATCCCAGGAGGGCGTAATGGAGAAATCCTGCTGGAAAGCCACGGGGCGGAACTGGCCATCCGTATTACTCAAGGCAAGTTTATATTCAAGACTAGCGGTATAGAGGACAACCTGCACTTCTCACCCAAGGCATCCGGCCCGAAATCTGAATTGCAGTTCTCCCTCACGAGCAATGTTGAATGGAGGCTCAGTTACCCGGACTGGATGCAGCTTGTATCCGGCCCGGAATCTGACAGCGACTTCACGGAAGAGGAACGTGAAAACGGGAAATCGTACGAGTTCGTCTTCAGGACCAGGGATGATAATAACAGCGACACAAGGAGGGTTGGTGAAATTGTGCTTATCAACGAGATGCTGTCCCTGCCCTACAACGTTGTTCAGGAGGGTTTCATGATGGGCTCCACCTCGATGGCTTTCGCCGAATACAACGCGCCTGCAAAGCCGTTAGAATTCAAGTCCACACTGGGATGGGATGTCGAAATTCCGGATCAGTATAAATCCTGGCTGCATGTAAGCAGGAACAGCGGCAGTTCAACCCTTTCCATCAAGGTGGACGATAATGCCAACACCGCCCGCAACGGCTCCTTCGCCATCAAAGATACCGAAGGATACGGTCTGAGCTACACGGTCAACCTTAGCCAGGAAGGATTCAAATGGGACGTCACGGGTACCGGAGGCCACAACTTCCCCACCCTGCCCGCAACGGCTGACAAGTGGACATTCAGCGTGCTGAGCTCCGCTCCTTGTACCATAGAACCCGAAGGCGATTTCGACTCATCCTGGATAGACTGGACGCCCAAGTCCGTCGAGGCTGGCAAGAAGACCACCGTCACGGTTACCGCCGCCAATAACGAGGGAACCGGAGCCCGTGAAGCCAGGCTTCGCGTCAAAGCTTCCATGGGCGGTAAAGAGGTGCGCTCAGCCAGTATTGCGCTCAGCCAGAGTCCGTTCATTTTCAAACTTGAAGAGGAGGTGAACGAGTTGTTCTTCAATCCCGTTGAGGCTACAAGCCATGAAATAAAACTTCAATCCTCCGACGGATGGAGTGTCGATGCACCGGACTGGATTGAACTTTCGAAGAGCGAAGGAAGCGGGGACGCCACGATTACACTTACGGCAAAGCCCAACCAGAGCAAACGACTGGACGGGAAGGTCACCATTTCCAGTAACATCGGGGGATATAAGATTGAGGTAAACGTTACTCAGGATGCATTTAACAATAAATCTGTTACCCTGAACTTCGATGAACTGGATGCTGCGGAACAGAAAGTCTCCGTTATCTGCTCCGGCAACTGGAAGATAAGCGGCAAAACTTCATGGATTACGGTCAACCCGGATTCCGGAAGCGGCAACAAGAGCCTGTCAGTCAGCGTAACAGACAACTTAGACCTGACATCAAGGAGCAGAAGCCTCAATATCGAATTCACCGCAGCGGGAGGATTTGTTCTCACCAAAAAGATTACGGTAAGCCAGAAGCCATTCCGCTTCAACGACAAGACAGTACAATTAAATTTCGAAGAACTGCCGTCTGGAGAAAAAACTTTTGATATCGTTTGCTCCAAAGAGTGGACGATAAGCGGTAAACCGGACTGGATTACCCTTTCATCAGGAAGCAACACGGACGTCACAGAAGGCTCTGACAGCCAGACCATAATCGTAACTGCCGAAAACTACTACGAGACGACTACTGACAGGTCGGCAGAACTCACGGTTACAAGCACGAGGTCGGGCCGTACAAAGAAGATAATCGTTTCACAAAGCGCATATAAGTGGAACTCCGAGGATACCGCTCTTGCATTTACCGCAATGCAGACCTCGAAACAGTCTGTTGATATAGTATCTTCAGGTAAGTGGAAGGTTCAGAGCAAACCCTCATGGGTTTCTGTTGACCCTACGGAAGGCTCTACTGGAACCACGATTGAGCTGAGCGTCAATCCTTACTACAAGAATGATACAGACAGGACCGATGACATAGTGATTGAATGTCTGGACATTGCCAACCTGACAAAGACAATAACGGTTACACAGTCCAAATACGCATTCTCCGTTGACAAAGACGGAGAGACCTTTGGATTCAACCCGTTGGGGCCTTCCAGTCACAAGATTTCCATTGTATGTTCCGGCCCCTGGACAATCAGTACTCCGGACTGGATTACGGCAAGTCTAAGTGAAGGATCGGGTTCAGAAAGTGAGGTCACCGTTACCCTCACCGCTTCGAATCCCAACAGCGGCAGCGAAAAGAAAGAAGGAACGGTACGGATTGTCAGCGACCCTGGCGGAAGAGACAAGTATGAAGCCGATATCAATGTCGTACAGGATGCGTTCGCAGTCACCCCCGTAGAGCTTGTTACCTTCAACGAACTCGACGCCACGGAGCAGACGGCAAGCATCGTCTGCTCCGGAGACTGGACCATAAGTGGCAAGCCTGCTTGGATTAAGCTCAGCGCGGAGTCCGGAAGCGGCAACGCCTCCCTGTCCGTAGGTGCAGAGGACAATACCGGACTCAATGAAAGGAACGGAAGCGTCACCGTCAACTTCACGGCCACAGGGGGATATCACCTCTCGCGCACCGTCTCCGTAAGCCAGAAGGCCTTTAGCTGGGATAATACCGCCGTCGAGATTGATATCGACGCCATGGCGGAGACCAACGGAAGCTTCTCCATCACTTCTTCCGGAGACTGGACTATAAGCGGGAATCCGGACTGGATTACCCTGAGTGAAAGCGAAGGCTCCGGCAACAAGACCATAACCGTCACGGCCACCGGTATGAATACAGGCTCCGAACGGCAGGCGGTCATTACCGTTACCAGCAAGCATAACAGCGCACTTACCAAAGCCATTACGGTCCGTCAGGCCGGAATGGCTGCGGTGAGCGACGTGACCGGACTTGCAGATAATACCGGTGTTATTGTCGCTCCCGCCCTGGTTACGGCAAAAACCACCACAGGATTCATCATCTCCGGTGGATCCAAGGCGATTTTTGTCAATGACTCCGGAAGCAATGCCGTCAGCATCGGGGATATGGTAATCGTTACGGGCACAAAAGCCACAGCCGGCACCCTGCCTGAAATAACGGAAATTACGTCCGTGTTAGTCCAAAGTTCCGGAAACCCCGTATCTTATCCTTCGGCCACTGTAGTCACCGACTACGCGACCTATCAGTCGACTGAAGCCGGGTTCATTTCTGTTTCCGGAACAATGGAAAATAATGACGGCTCCTTCAATATCATATTTGAAGGACTTGAAGATATAAAGGGAAACATTACCAGCCCCACATCGGAACTGGCCGGCATAGCCACAGGCCTTGAAGGCCAGCCCGCTACCATCACCGGTTACTTCAACGGCTGGAGTGAAAGCGGCGGAATCCGTTACCTCAGAATCATCGCCACAACTATAGAATAATGAGAATCACCTACTTGGCACCGCAAATATCTGCGGAATACTGCGCTGAATCCAAAGTTGCGCTTACCGGTTCGCCGACCGGAGAATTCAGTGATATGGTCGGAGGAGATCCGGAAGGATTTGTTGAAATTTCCAAGGACTGGTAAGATGAAACGGATAATTACTATTCTCGCGCTCACGGCGGCGCTTTGGTCTTGTGCCAAGACGGAATCCACCAGTATTCCGGACGGATTCTCAGAGTTTTTCGTATCGATGGAGCAGGTATCGGTCCCGCGCGTTACCCTTACGCCCGATGCATCGGCAAAATGGTCCGAGGGAGATTCCATCGGCGTATTCAGCAATTTATGCAACCCCGCTGTTTTCCGCAGGCAGAATTCTGAAGGCCGTTTTACAGGTTCCCCGGTCAAGGGTGATGTTTTCTATGGCTTTTACCCCTATGCAAAGGGTACTTACTCAAAGTCATCTCCAAATCTCCTGACATTTGACTCCCCCGCCCCCGTTTTCAATACGCAAAGTGTACGGGCTCCCATGATTGCCGTAAGCGAAGACAATCACCTGTTTTTCCGGCAGACCTGCGGCATGATCCATTTCTTTGTAAGGTCCGGGACTGATTATGATTTCTTCACCTTTTTCGGGAACAAAGAGGAAGTCATAGCCGGAAGGGGGACCGTAGACCTTGAAGCGGAAAGTCCGGAATTTGTCATCAACTCGGACGAAAGAATAGTAATTGGCTCTGATATCCCCGACGGAGTATCTTTCAGCAATGGTTTTCACCTTTATATCATCCTGCCGCCGATGACCTTCGAAAAGGGGTTCTCGCTTGTGTTTTATAAGTTGAACGGCGAGACGGGTGAGATGGAGGAAATCGTTCCCGTTTCTACTGAAAATCCTGTAGAGATCCTTCGCGGCCAGAGTGTGCGCATGGCGGACATAGATGTCGAAGCGGATCATCAGACCCCGCACCTGGAAATCACCAAACCTGAGGGTAGGTACAAGACCGATCCGCACGCGGATCTGATTAACCTGGCAGAACTGAAAATTTCCGGAAAGTTCAACGGCTTCCAGCTGAACATCAAGTATTCAACCATCTACAACTGGATTATCCTGTCGGGAGATGGCTCGTCCGCATTGATACAGGGAAATACCACCAAGGTTCCGCGCTCAGGATACATTATGATTCAATACTGTTTCGGCCAAATTCCTATCCATCAGGAATTTTACCATATAGATCAGTCAAGTTTCACCTATTCCCTGAACGTGACCTCCAACAAGGGCGACTTCCCCTACTGGAGCTCCTTTGATACCGAAGGAAAAACCGTCCTGTTCTATACTCCTTATGCGGATGCCCACTCATTCATACTGCGGTCAAATGCAGGAGGCATGTATTACAATTTACAGGCTAAAACGGATATCGATACCGCGGAAGATGCATATATGTTTGCAGACGACCCTGAACTGCCGGTACCAACTTTTGAAGCAACGGACAACGGCGGTACCGGATATGACCTAAACTACAAAGTTACCCTCTCCTACTCCGCGAACAGGAATTATGCAGAGGATTTGGTCTCATACGATATGGACGATATCTGTTTCCGTGGTCTTTACCGGCTGTGCGAGGTGATATTCTACCCAAGGATCCAGTGCGTTGATCTGGAAACGTGGAGTCTCTATGAGGATTATCAGTACGATGCCTACGGAAATCCGGAATACCAGGTCATATACCTGGTCCAAACACCGATTATTATGTATGACTACAATGATTGGTGGCATTTTGCATGGCCTATGTCAGACCCGACTCCCGATTATGAGGGATACAATCCCGCAGTACCCATCAATTATGAAGAGGGCGGTTACCGCGAGCAGGGCGATGCCATTATCTCCAATATGGACTGGAGGGTTTCGGATATCATTACGGACAACAGCTCATGGAGGACATATTTCGAAGAAGGAGACACATACGGGATTCCCAACGGAGGGGACGTACGTGTTACCGAGGTCTTCCCTTATGCCGCCTATTATGTGAAGTACACCAAAGAATACAGGCCCTCCGTCAGTTATCCGGACCGCAGCACGGGAGTTTTTGTCAAGATTGACATGAAAGACGGCAAGGCTCCCATTTTCTGGCCTCTTGCCAATATCTACCAGCCCGGGATTCCGGTAATCAAATTCACCAAGTTTACATGGAACGGATATTGGCAGGATACTTACGAGACTGACGGCATATATACATACACAAAAACAACCAGGGGATATTACTATGTCTCCGTGTCAAATGTCGGTAAATATGACTTTCAAGCTTGCTGCACTGATCATATTGAAGGATCCTATTACTGGCATGATTGGGAGCCCATGACTATTAACGACAAGGGCTATACTCGTCGTATTCGAACCGGTGGTTCACTGTCTTTTGACGGATATGAAGATTTCAGGATGGAATACCCCAACAATACTTTCGTCTACGCCGTCAATGGTCCATGGCACTACAGTACCGACGGTGCACCAATTGAGCAGGATCCCATCCCGGCATCGGCGGAACCTGCCAAAAGGCCTGATAAATCAAGACGCAAGACTCTTGAAGAATCCCTGCCCAAAGGCCTCCCGGCACTTTCGAAGCCCGTCCTGACAAACGGCACGCCGATAAAATAACCTCCTAAAACACAAAAAAATGAAAAAGACAGTATCAATTCTCATTCTTATCACTGCCATCGTATCTTGTAGCAAGGAAAATCCGTCCGGAGGCGGAGGCAAGATGCCGGATACCGTAACAGCGGTTGACCTTGGCCTATCGGTCAAATGGGCTTCCTGTAATGTCGGAGCATCATCCCCGGGAGGATATGGTAATTATTTTTCCTGGGGTGAGACGGTTACAAAAAACACCTTTTCCCTTTACAATTATAAATGGCTTGATTTTTCCTCCGGAAGTGGTTATATGATGAAATACAATAACCGGAGCGCATACGGTAAGGTTGATAATAAAAGTACACTTGATCCTGAAGACGACGCAGCGCAAGCTAATTGGGGAGGAAAATGGAGAATGCCTACTCTTTCAGAATGGGCTGAACTTGTAACCCATTGCTCTTGGACGCTTGACGAATACGGCGGCACGATCGGAGCGACGGTTACAGGCCCGAATGGCAACAGCATCTTCCTTCCTGCCGCCGGAAATAACACCGGAACGCTGGCCGGAATCAATTCATATGGAGAATACTGGACATCAATGTGTGATCAGGAGCATCAATATCCCACCTTTGCCTATGCCGCATACTTCGATTCCTCCGATATCCGCGTTGGCAGCAACGGTCGCGCAATAGGAGCATCTGTCCGCCCCGTATGTAAATAGCAAAAAAATCCCCGCCGGAGCGGGGAAATAAACGAATCGGAACAGATTCCTATTTGCGCACCGCGGCGATGCCGGGAAGTTCCTTTCCTTCGAGGGCTTCGAGCATCGCGCCGCCGCCGGTGGAAACGTAGCTGACCTTCTTCGCAAAACCCATCTGGGTTACCGCAGCGACGGAATCGCCGCCGCCAACGAGCGAATAGGCGCCGCCTTCGGTAGCCTTGGCCAGCAGTTCGGCGATCTTCAGGGTTCCCTTTGCGAAGGTAGGCATCTCGAACACGCCCACAGGGCCGTTCCAGAGCAGGGTCTTGGAAGAGAGGATCACTTTCTCCCAGGTAGCGAGGGAAGCCGCACCGGCATCCATACCTTCCCAACCTTCGGGAATCTCGCCGGAGGGGACGGTCTTGGTGTTGGCGTTGTTGTCAAACGCGTCCGCGATGACGGTATCCTGCGAAATGTAAATGTTCACGCCCTTCTCCTTTGCCTTGGAGAGGATCTCCAGCGCCTGCGGGATGAGGTCGTCCTCGTGCAGGGAGTTGCCGATCTTTCCGCCCTGGGCCTTCACGAAGGTATAGCCCATGCCGCCGCCGATGATAAGGTTGTCCACCTTCTCGAGCATATTCTCCAGCACCGCGAGCTTGGAAGACACCTTGGAACCGCCGATAATCGCGGTGAAGGGGTGCTGCGCGTTCTTCAGGACATTGTCGATAGCCTTGATCTCGCCTTCCATCAGATAGCCGAACATCTTGTCATTGGGGAAATAATCGGCGATGAGGGCGGTAGAGCCGTGGGCGCGGTGCGCGGTACCGAAGGCGTCGTTGATATAGCAGTCAGCATACGAAGCAAGCTTCTTCACGAAAGCCTTCTGGCTTTCCTTGACTGCCGCCTTGGCGGCTTTCTTCTCATCGTCGGTAGCGTCCTCGGCGAGTCCGCGGGGCTTGCCCTCTTCCTCGGCGTAGTAGCGCAGGTTCTCCAGCAGCAGGGCCTGTCCGGGCTTGAGCGCCGCAACTTCCGCATTGGCCTTCTGGCAATCAGCGGCAAAAGCCACGGGAACGCCCAGGCACTCGCTTACATGCGCGACGATGTGCTTCAGGGAGTACTTCGGATCCACCTTCTTGGGACGGCCGAGGTGGGACATGATAATCAGCGAGCCGCCTCCGGCGAGCACCTTCTTCAGCGTGGGCATAGCCGCACGGATGCGGGTATCGTCGGTAATGTTAAAGTTTTCGTCGAGGGGAACGTTGAAATCCACGCGGACGATGGCCTTTTTGCCTTTGAAATCGTAAGAGTCGATGAACTGTTGCATAATGCGTATATTTTTGTTTGTCGTTTCCAGCAATCCCGCAAATTTACGAAAAATCTGCATATATTTGCGTCATGGCAGAATTCCCAAGCAAAAACTGGAAGGATTACGAGCTGCTGGACAGCGGAAACGGCGAGAAACTGGAGCGCTTCGGAGGGTATATCCTTTCCCGGCCGGAGCCCAAGGCCCTCTGGGACAAAAGCCTCCCGCAAAAGGAATGGGACCGGTTGTGCCATACCCGCTTCAAGCCGGGCGCAGGCTTCGGAAAAGCCGGAAAGGAGGACAGCGGCACCTGGGAACGCCTAAAAAAGACCGACGACCAGTGGTACATCCGCTACAACGGTGAGCAGGCGGGACTCAAGCTGAACCTGCGGCTCGGGCTCACCGCCTTCAAGCACGTTGGCGTCTTCCCCGAGCAGGCGCCGAACTGGGAGTACATTTACCGTGCCGTCCGACGGATGGCTCCCGGTGGCACAGGGCCCGAGACCTGTGCCAACCCGAAGGTGCTGAACCTCTTTGCTTATACCGGAGCGGCGTCGCTCGCGGCCAAGGCGGCCGGCGCCGACGTCACCCACCTCGATTCGGTGCGGCAGGTCGTCACCTGGGCCCGTGGGAACATGGAGAATTCCGGCCTGGACGGCATCCGCTGGGTAGTGGAGGATGCGATGAAGTTCGTAAAGCGCGAAATCAAGCGTGGCAACCGCTACGACGGCATCATCCTCGACCCGCCGGCCTACGGGCACGGTCCGGACGGGGAGAAATGGAAGCTCGACGAATGCCTGTTCGATATGCTGCGCGGAGTTTCCGCCATACTCGGGGAAAATGGCTTCGTGGTGCTGAACCTTTATTCCAACGGCTACTCGGCGCTGCTCGGCGAGACCGTGATGCGCGAAGCCTTCGGCAAGGTCGGAAAAATGGAAAGCGGGGAGCTCGCCCTCATCGACGGATTCGGCAAAGCCTTGCCGCTCAGCATCTTCGTACGCATGCAAAAATGAATAAAAACAACAAAGAAAAACACGCTTCCGGAATAGGGATAATAATAGCTGCGGCCCTGATGATAGAGCTGCTTTCCCTGATGCAGTACCGCTACCTCCGCAATGACACATCGGCCCAGCTTGAAAGGCTTTCCGCTACGGAGCTGAGAATCAAGACCGGAATCATACGGAATACGCTGAAAACGGCCGAGGCCACCATGCAGGAAAACCTGTGGTATATCAGGCGCAACCTGCCTCATGCAGATTCCATGTTTGCCGTCACGGGGCGGATGATTTCCGCCAATCCGAACATAGTCGGCGGCTGCATAGCATTCGTGCCCTATTATTACCCGGAAAAGGGGCGGTTTTTCGAGCCCTATGCCCACAAGGAGGACTACGGGATAGCCATAGAGCAGCTCGGAAGCCAGTGGCACGACTACACCCTCAACCCGGCCTATACGCAGACGCTTGAGAACAAGAAGCCCGATTGGAGCAATCCATATAAATACGGGGACAACGAAATATTTTACCTCACCACTTATTCCTATCCCCTTACCGACGATGACGGCAAAGCCGTTGCCGTATGCGGAATAGACATCGACCTGTCCTGGCTCGGGGATACGCTGAACGCCAGCCGTCCCTACCCTTCTTCATTCGGCCTCCTGCTCACCGACGACGCCCAGATCGTGACCGGCAAGATCAAGCGCTACAGGACGGCGGAACAGGTTGCAAGGCTGATTTGCGACGAGATTGCCACGGATAACAGCTCTGTGCTGGGACGTTCCATGTCAATGACCTTCCGGGACAGCCTGGACGGAAGAAAGGCGTCCGTCTACTATATGATGATGGCTGAGGAACCTAACTGGATGGTAGCCCTCGTGAACTACCACGACGAGGTTTATGCCCCCGTACACAAGTCCTGGCTGCGCCAGATGCTGGTACTGCTCATCGGACTTCTCATATTGTTCTTCATCATCAGGCGCTTTGCCATAAAGGAAAGGGAACTGAGGCTTGCAAACCTGGAACAGGCCCGGATTGACGGTGAACTGAACGCAGCCCGCAGCATCCAAAAGCAGATGCTGCCAAAGACCTTCCCGGATGGTGTCTGCGGCATGCTGGAACCGGCGCTGGCCGTCGGAGGAGACATGTTCGACTTTTTTATCCGCGACAACAAGCTCTTCTTCTGCATCGGGGACGTAAGCGGCAAGGGTGTCCCTTCCGCAATGGTAATGGCGGGAACCTACTCGATGTTCAGAATCTTCTCCGAAAGGGAAGACAGCCCCGGAAAGATTGTAAGCGACCTGAACATAAGGCTCTCCAGGTCCAACGATTTCAACATGTTCCTGACCTTCTTCCTGGGCGTACTGGAACTCGATTCCGGGATACTGCATTACTGCAACGCAGGCCACGAACACCCGTTTATTCTATCCGGAGGGAAGCCCGAAGAAATACCTGCGGTGGCAAATATGCCCATAGGGGCCTTCGACGATACTTCATTCCGGGAGCAGAGCCTGACGCTTGCGGAAGGGGCAACCATATTCCTTTATACCGACGGCCTGAACGAAGCCAAGAACGCGGAAAGGAAGCTGTTCGGCATGGACAGGGTAAGGGAAGTACTGGAAAACTGCCCGCCTGAACCTCGACAGATGATCGAGACGGTCTATGGTGCGGTTCGAAAGTTCGTGGACGGCGCGCCGCAGAGCGACGACCTTACAATGCTTGCAATCCGGTACACAGCCACGGAGGCGGAGGGCTAACCCTCCGCCATCGCCTTGACTATCCTGGAGAAGGAGTCCTCAAGCTCCTTGCCCAGCCTTTCCCCGTCAGGCGCAAAACCAAGTTTCGCCATATCCTTAAGGGTGTCGGACAGCAGGTAAATATAATTCCCGCAGGTCTCCACCTCGTCCCTGGCGTAATCGTAGAACTCCAGGTAGAACCGGGCATCCGAGAGCAGGCAGTAGGACATTTCTTCCGCAAGGGTATCGGCTTCCTCCGCGCGTCCCAGCATGTAATACAGGCGGATCATCTCCACCACCATATAATCGTTGGTGGTAAAGCCGACCGGGATGGCATCCAGGGGATAATTGCGAAGCACGGCGCAGCACTTGTCCAGCATCTCCAGGGCACGCTCCTTCTGTCCGGCCTTGAGGAAGGCCTTAGCACAGTTGACGAATACCATCCGCACCGACATCACGCCGAGATGCGTGTACATGTTCTGGTAGTCGATAAAGTAATCATCGGCGCCTACGGCATCCCACTTGTAGACTTCGGTCATCAGGTGATAGAGCTTCTCAGTATCGACATAACCGATATCGGTACTCTTGACCGCATTGCGCCAGGGCACGAGCATATACGAATAGCCCACGAACTCCAGATAGTTGCGAAGGCCGATGGCAAGGTCTCCGCCCATGTTCAGCATATGGATGGGACGGTCCCACTGGTAACACGACAGCAGGTCCAGCATGAAGAGTTCGGGCTTGGTAAGATAGTTCTTGTTCGGCGATATTTCCAGAATGATTTCATCCTGCATGCGCCCCACATCGGCGTAGGAAACAATCCCGCTCTGAAGGGCATTTGCCTTGTTTACCGGTACTGAAATCTTGCGGGAGCAGAGATAGTTCATGCCCCGGTACTTGAGTTTGGGATTACGGAAGACCGCCATCACCTCTTCTATGGGTGTCACGGCATTCTTGGTGTCGTTAATCAGCACATACTCGTTGGTGCCGTAAAGATACTGCTCCGGACCCACCTGCAACGACAGCGGCGCAGACTCGTTCACCGCCCATTTCATCTGGTCTATGTGCCAGTCGGTACCGAGCAGCGAGGTATTGCAGATGCGTACGTCGGGGCGGACATTCTCCACCTCCTGCGCATACCAGACGGGGAAGGTGTCATTATCGCCGTGGGTGATAAGAATGCCGTTCGGGCCCACGGAATTCAGGTAATTCGAAGCGAGTTCAACCGCAGTGCGCCTATTGCTGCGGTCATGGTCGTCCCAGTTCTGCGCAGCCATGAGCACGGGGATGCCAAGGCAGGCGAGCGTAAGCGCTGCGCTCATAGCCACGGACTCCTTCTTTTTAAGGATTTCCGGCAGCCAGCCGGCAAGGGCGGCCACCGCCATTCCGCACCATACGCTGAAGAAATAGAACGATCCGGCATAGGCGTAGTCGCGCTCGCGCACCTGGAAAGGCGGCTGGTTGAGGTAAATGACTATCGCTATACCCGTCATGAAGAACATCAGGAACACCAGCCAGCATCCCCTCTTGTCGCGGTCGAACTGGAAGAACAGGCCAAGCAGGCCAAGCAGCAGCGGCAGGAAGTAGTAATGGTTCTTGCCCTTGTTTTTGGCCAGGAGCTCCGGCGCATCGCTCTGGTCCCCCAGGCGATAGTTGTCGATGAATTTTACGCCGCTCTCCCAGTTCCCGGCAAAGATGTCTCCGGGCGACTGTCCGTGAATCTCGTTCTGGCGCCCCACGAAATTCCACATGAAATAGCGCCAATACATCCAGTTGAGCTGGTAATCGAAGAAGAATGCAAGGTTCTCCCCCATCGTGGGCTTGCGGTGCCGGTTCTCCGAGCGCATTATGCGCCCGTTCATGTAAGTCTCGTAGAACTTGATGTATTTATCGTCGCTGCCGTTCCACATACGCGGGAAAAGCATCTTGCCCGAAGCCTTGTATTCCGCTTCCACGGGGCTGTCAGCCTTTACATACTTGCCGTTCAGCGGCGCCCAGTACTTGCCTTCCTTTATATCGTAGGCGGCGTCGAAGAACTGCCCGTAAATAAGCGGCGAACTGCCATACTGCTCGCGGGAGACATAGCGCACCAGTGTGAAGGCGTTATCCGGCTGATATTCGTTGGTGGGGGTCTTGGCGCAGGAGCGGATAATCACCACACTGAACACGGAAAAGCCTATCAGTATGCAGGTCAGGCATAGCAATGCGGTATTCCAGAATACCTTTCCCTTTTTGTAGGTAGAGAATATGCCCCAGAAACAAAGGGCCAGCACCGCCACCATAAAGAAGGCCGCGCCGGTGTTGTACGGCAAGCCGAGGACATTCACAAAGAAGAGGTCCGTGTACGCCGCCATTTTGGGCACATAAGGGACTATGAGGAAATTAACCACGCCCAGGATCAGCACGCCCACCAGGAAAATCTTGACGAACTCCCAGAAAGTGAAGGGCGCATTCTCCCGCTGCCGGTAATAGTACATGAACACCAGGGCGGGAATCGCCAGCAGGTTCAGCAGATGGATTCCGATGGAAATGCCCATCAGGAAGGCTATAAGCACTATCCAGCGGTTGGCGCCCGGTTCGTCGGCATGGTCATACCAGCGCGTCATAGCCCAGAAGACCAGCGCCGTAAAGAGCGATGACATGGCATACACCTCGCCCTCCACCGCGGAGAACCAGAAGGTATCCGAGAAGCAATAGACCAGCGATCCGACGAGGCCCGATCCGATGATTGCTACGGCAGAGGAAGTCGAATAGGTGCCGTCCGCCGCCTTCGGGAGCAAGCGCTTCACGAAAAAGACGATGGTCAGGTACAGGAAGAAAATCGTCAGCGCCGAACAGATGGCGCTCATCGCATTGACGAGCACCGCAGCATGCATATTGTCGCCGAACAGAGTAAAGAAGCGGGCGATGAGCTGGAACATCGGGTTTCCGGGCGGGTGGCCCACTTCCAGCTTGTACGACGATGCGATGAACTCCCCGCAATCCCAGAAGGACGCCGACGGTTCTATGGTCAAAAGGTAGGTAACGGCGGAAACGACAAATGCGAAAACCGCAGCCAACCGGTGATACAGATTGAATTTCTTCTCGGTCATAGTCTGCAAATATACAAAGTAAAATCGTTATCTTTGCAAAACTGACGCGATTATCGTATGGACAACGGCGACTGGAAAAAACGGCTGGGGGTGGTCTACTCGACCAACCCGGATTTTCAATATGTAACCGAGACGAAGGAGGAGGCGCAGACGCTTTCCCCGGAGAAGCAGCGCCTGAAGGTGCGTTTCGAGCGCAGCGGCCGCGCCGGCAAGCAGGTGACGCTGGTTCAGGGCTTTGTCGGCAGTGCCGATGACCTCGCTGCCCTGGCCCGCACGCTGAAAACCCGCTGCGGTGTCGGCGGAAGCGCAAAGGACGGGGAAATCACGATGCAGGGAGACCTGCGCGAAAAACTGGTAAAACTGCTCACGGAGCTGGGATATCCTGCAAAACGCGCCAACTGAGATGGACGACACTATCTTTAAAAGCGGCACCCTGGAATTGACGGCACCCGCATCGCCGGTAGAGCCGGTGCAGGCCATGGACTGGCTTTCACTTCCGGGAAACCGCATAATGATAGCCGTTGCGACAATCCTGACACTCGCCGCCCTCAAGGATTATCTGCTGATCCTGCCCTATATCCTGCGCTGTCTGACAAGACCCCGGGAACATGTGCATATCCAGCACAACATGAGCCTGGTCTACATCCGAAACTATGTGTCCCTGACGCTCACGCTGCCGTTCCTGCTCATCCTTGACAGATACTTCATCTATGTCCCCTCCTTCGCCGGGTTTGTTCCCGCGGGCTGGAGCGTTGCCGTCCCTCTTGTCGGGATCGGCGCCTACCTGCTGCTGAGAAGGCTTATGTATGCGGTTTTCAAGCCCCGACGCTTCACATCCGAGCTTGAAGAGGCCTACCACTTTGCGATGTACAATATTTTTATCGCCCTGGTGTCGCTGATGCTGCTGACGCTGGCCGCGCTGCTGCCTGCCGGCCTGCCTGATATGACGGTCCGCACCGTCCTGATTGCTGAAATCGGCGTTGCATTTGTACTTTCGCTGGGACACACGATGCAAATTTTATCGCTGCATTGCTCGGCTTTGGGAACATTTTTGTATCTTTGCGCCCTTGAATTAATCCCCGCGGGATTGTTGCTATACAGCGCTTTACGATGAAGATTCTGATTTCACAACCCATACCCGCCAATCAGGCCCGTTATTCCGCGCTTCTCGAGAAGTTCGGCGCAAAGCTTACCTTCCATCCTTTTTACCTGATTGAGCCGCTGACCTCCAAGGAATTCCGCACACAGCGCATAAACCTGCCCGACTACACGGCAATCGTGTTTTCATCGAGGCATGCCATTGACGCATATTTCAAGATCTGCGAGGAAATGCGCTTCAAGGTACCCGAGACGATGAAATACTTCTGCTCTACGGAAATCATAGCCATGTATCTGCAGAAGCATATCGTTTACCGCAAGCGCAAGATTTTCTTCGGCGACGGGACTCCCGCCTCCCTGGTGGCCCAGATCGGACCAAAGCACAAGGGCGAGAAGTTCCTCATTGCCACTTCCGGGAATTCCAGTCCGGAGACCATGACGAAGCTCTTTGACGCAGCCGGCCTCGACTATAAGGTGGGTCGCTTCATCAAGCCCGTCTCCCAGAACCTGCACGATGTGGATATTCACGACTTTGACGTGGTCGTGTTCTACAATATCAACGACCTGAAGTCCCTGCACGAGAATTTTCCCGATTTCCAGCAGGGAGAACTCAAGTTTATCGCCTACGGCAACGGAATCGCCAATGCGCTTGAGGCGGAAGGCTATACCGTTGCGGTCAAGGGCCCCAATACGGAAGTGACTTCTGCCGCCAAGGCCATCGAGGTTCTCCTTTCACAATAAACGACATTTATGAGCGCCGGTCTCCCTAAATGCGAACGGCTGTCCGGAAAGATGGCCGCTCCGGACCTTATAGCCCGCGGGCGATGGGGCCACGAGGGCTGTCTGCGCTTTTGCTATGCTCCGGGCTCCGGATTAGCGTATAACCGCATTATCGTATCGGTGCCCAAAAAGCGTTTCCGCCGCGCCGTGATGCGGAATCTGCTGAAGCGGCGAATGCGGGAAGCCTATCGGCTGAACAAGGCTCTTGTAGGCTGCGATGGGGTAGATATCCTTTTTGTTTATGACAGTGCCGATGCGCTGGGCTCCGCGCTGCTGTGCGAGGATTTGAAGCGGGCACTGGTGCTGATCGGCGAAAAATGCAGGCAGGCATGAAGGGTGGATGTGCCCTTGTGCGGCGGGTGTTGATCGCGCCGTTTGTCCTGCTGATCCGCTTTTATCAGGTCTGCATCTCCCCGTTCACGCCGCCCTCCTGCCGTTTTACCCCCACCTGTTCCCAGTACGCCCTGGAGGCTTTTCGCAAATATGGCCCCTTCAAGGGCGGCTGGCTGGCCCTTCGCCGCATCCTCCGCTGCCATCCCGGCGGCGGCTCCGGCTACGATCCGGTGCCGTAGTTGTGGCGGCGGCGTGGCGAAAGCGTCCGCGGGAGCGCCCGCATTTTTCGCCGCGCCAATGCCCCGTTGCCGTTTTTTGCCTCACCTCCAGCCAGGAGGTCCGGCAACCTCCGAATTTTAGGCCGTTTTTTGCCTGGTTGCGGGCCCCGGGGTCCGGCAACCTCGGAATTTTTGATGCTTTATTCAGGGGTTGCCGGACCTCCGTGATGCTTGAGTGGCGATTTGATAAAAATAGCCGTTGAAAAAAATTATCAACGGCACTTTGTTTTGCATCTTTGCGGTATGAGAAAGGATAAAAAATTGCGCCAAGAGTATCGGAAGTACCCCAAAGGTTATTACCATTTATGTTCCGACGGCTGGAAAGCCGGTAAATTGTTTGAAGGAGACCGGCAATATGCGGCCGGTGTAACCGCCATCGCGTTGATGACACTTAAATGCAATGTCTCCATTTATGGTTATGCGTTAATGCCTAATCATATTCATATCCTGTTATCCGGAACGGGGAAAGATTGTGTAGATGCTTTTGAATTATTCGTCCGTCGATGTACCTGGTGGTTGAAAAATAATCACTGCCCACCCCTCCCGGACGACTATGGCTTCAGGCTTATTCCCATTGGCAGTCCGGAATCGTTTCGTTCCCATTATTTATATCTGGCAAGGAATCCTTACGAGAAAGGGTATTGTATCCCCGGAACCTATTGTTGGGGCAGCGATTCACTGCTTTTCAATCCTCTGGCGAATCGGATCCGTGGCACTCGCGCAGGAGAGTTATCCCAAAGCGCACTTACTCGGATAACCGGAAGTACGCAACGGCTGCCCGACGAGTGGGAAATCCATCCGGAAATGGGTATTCTCCCAGGAAGTTTTGTGAAAACCGACAAACTACTAGCTCTGTTCCCTGGGCCTAAAGCATATATTACAAGACTGGTCAAAAATTACGAGACGATGCTTCACATTTCCAGGGAACTGGAGGAGGAAATAACTCTTTCCGACGAGGAAGTGGATGACATTTTTTTCTCCCAATTGCGGCAACTCTTTCCTGGAAAGCCTGCGCGAGACCTTTCTGTCGGAGAAAAATATCGTTTGGCGGCGCATTTGTACAACAAGTTTGGCCTCACGGCGAAACAGCTTGCACGACCGCTACATCTCAGCGAATACACAATTACCCAGGCATTGAATGCCAAAGAATTCTGGTGACGGGTTACCGGACCTTAGCGGTTATAGGTCCCGCTGACCGAGTACTCGATTCCTTTATATTGGATTTTGAAATGGGCCCGTCCCTGCCGCCGGCGTCACCGGTTCGTTTTTCTTCAGGCAGTTCAAGACCTCTTTGGGGATAATAATGGTCTTGCTCATAGTTTCCTTTGTTTTCCACTGCAAAGAAAACCATTATCGTTGCCAAAAAGTGGCAGTTTCTCTGAAGTGCTTACTTTGTGTATAAAACGTAAAAACATCCATAAAATGTAAAATTCTGTATCCGGAGAGCGCTATCGGCTTCCGGTTGTCCTTTTAGGGATGTAGATTTGTGGCAAAGAGATGTTGGATTTGTTAGAACTTTTACTATCTTTGCCATGACAAAGTATTCAGAAATTCACCGGAAATTGCGAAAAGCCGGCTGTTATGTTTTCAGAAACGGAAATCGTCATCCTATTTGGAAAAGTCCGATTACAGGACAACTTTTTGAAACCAGTTATCACGAGTCGGAGGAAGCAAAACCAGGGACAAAGAATGATATTGAAAAACGTTCAGGAGTGAAATTATGAAAAAAGTCAATAAGCAGGTGGCTATTATCGAACGAGGAGAGGACGGGAGGTATTCCGTTTATATCGAGAATAAGCATTATCCGTATGGCATTATCGGGACGGGGGCGACGGTGAAGGAGGCCATGGCTGATTTTCTGGCAGGATATGAGGAAATGAAGGAGTGTGTTGAAAGCACAGGGGAGACTTTTGCCGAAGCCGAATTCATCTTTAAGTACGACATTCCCTCATTTTTGCAGGAATACGCTTTTGCGTTCAGCCTGGCCGGACTGGAAAGGATTACCGGCATCAACCAAAAGCAGTTGGGACATTATATAAGTGGATACCGAAAACCCTCGGACAAGACCATCCGTAAGATTGAATCGGGAATTCACGCCTTCAGCGAGCAACTGAGCGCCGTCCGGTTTTTGTGACGGTTCGCTAACGCATCGCCTTAAGCGGATCCGTTGATTTGCGACAGAAATTCTTCCGGGGTGCAGACGGTAAGGGGCGAGTAATTGAAATCGGCGGTGTTGCGGGTGACGATGTGGGTGCAGCCGCCTTTTTGGGCGCAAACCGCCTGAAGGATATCCTCAAAGTCCCGCCCGTCGATTTGGCAGGCCTCCGAGAGTTGGCCGTCATCCATCGGCAGTACTTTCATCAGGGAGCGAATCTGCCAGAGCGAAGGCACCAGTCGCGCCGACGGGACGGTTTTCCTGAGAATGAAGGCCAGATTGGCCATCGTCAGAAAGGAACAATACAGTTCAATACGGCCCTCCTCCCCGGCCTGGAGGATCCGGGCCGCATCTTCAAAACCGGGCCGTTCTAGGAATAAATCCAAGAGAATGTTGGTGTCCAGAAAGACCATCGCTTTCATTTGGAGAGAAGATATTTGAGCCGTTCATCCTCCCAGTCGGCATCCGCCTTCCCCTTGGCTATCCCTATCAGGGAAATGATGCCCGGCGCAGTGACGCCCTCCGGAACGACGGGCCCCATACCCGCCGTATCCTTTTCCAGCAGATTTTCAATGTACCGTTTGAGCGAAACGCCTTCCCTGCTGGCCTTGACGGTCAGTTTATCAAAAACCACCGGCCGGATATCAATCAATTTCCTTCTCAATGTCGCCGAATTCATATATATACTTTTTGCAAAGATATATATAATCCGGAAAACGACAAATTCCGTGGGGCAATTATCCATAACTTGTATAATCGCGCGAAGAAACGTAACATTGAAGTCTGAGGACTTTATCGGCAATGGGCGCAAGAAATATCATAAGGGGTCAAAAACGTACAAAAATGTTGCAGAAACATAAAAATCTGCATTCCTGGAGCGCTATCGGCTTCCGGTTGTCCTTTTAGGGATATAGATTTGCGGTTATGAAACGAGAGAAACTCAGTACCCAGTACATTGATGCCGTCCAGCAGATTAAGGCGGCGATTCTACGCAGCCAGGCAAAAGCACTTGCGGGCGTGAATCAAGAACAACTTGCCCTATATTATGGAATTGGCCGTTATATCTCCTTCAATACACGAAAAGGTTTTTGGGGCAAAGATGCCATCGCGACCATTAGTCGCCAGTTAAGTGTGGAGTTGCCTGGTCTGAGGGGGTTCTCTCAAACAAATCTTCGGCTAATGCGTATCTTCTACGAGGAATGGAAGGCGCTCGAAGCCAATTCATCAGTCGCGACTGATGAATTACAAATGGCTGAGGGAAAAAGGTATTAGCTTTTCTCATCACTCTGCCATTTTGGCCGGGGCAAAATCACTTGAAGAACGAAAATACTACATCCAACTCTGCTACGACCAGAAGTTGAGCGTAGATGGTCTCCAAAAAAGGATTGCCCAGGATGCCTTCCACAATCAAGGAAAAATGCTCAATAACTTCATCGCGACGATCCCGGAGTACAAACAGGCTTTTCGGGCTATCCAGATGTTTAAGGATGAGTACCTGCTGGACTATATCAATGTAGAGCCATTGGGTGTAAGGGAGGAAGAGATTGATGAACGGGTAATTGAGAATGAGATCGTCCACAACGTTAAGAATTTCATCATGACTTTCGGCAAAGGTTTTACCTATGCGGGAAACCAGGTCCACTTCGATAAACTGGGGCACGATCATTGGGTGGACCTCTTGTTCTTTAATCGCATTCTCCGTTCAACGGTTGTCGTGGAACTGAAGAAGGGCGCTTTCAAGCCCGCGTACCTTGGCCAACTGTCCCACTATCTTCATGTTCTGGATGATGAAGATCGCTTGGAGGGAGAGAATCCTCCGGTTGGAATCATTCTCTGTAAAGACGCCGACAGAACTTTTGTGGAATATGTGCTACAGGATTACCAGCGGCCGATGGGGGTTGCTACATACAAGGTGAGCCAAGAGAAACTAAAGGAACTGCTTCCTGATGAGGAAGAGATGAAGAAGTTGATGTAATACCCTTGTATAATCCCGCGAAAAACCGTAACATTGCAATATGTTGAAAATCGGAGACAAAATGCCGGCCTTTGAGGTCCTGGACCAGGATGGCCGGACGGTAAAGTCCGAGGACTTTATCGGCAAGGGTCGTAAGACCATCGTGTATTTTTACCCCAAAGACAATACGTCCGGATGCACGGCGGAGGCCTGCTCTTTCCGGGATAACTATGCGGAACTGACTGCGGCCGGGTACAATGTGGTGGGCGTGAGCAAAGACAGCGCGAAATCGCACAGCGGATTCCGTGCGAGGTTCGAGCTGCCGTTCCGTCTGCTGGCGGACACATCGACGGAAATGCTGCAGTCCTTCGGCGCCTGGGGCGAGAAGAAAATGTACGGCAAAACGACCGTAGGGACGCTCCGCCGCACGTTTATCTTCGATGAGAACGGCATCCTTGAGCGTATCATCGAGAAAGTGGATACCAAGAACGCCGCCTCGCAGATTCTCAACGGGTAATCTCCGGAAGGTTCATTGAAGCATCGCCTCGCAGGCGCGGAGGATGTCCTGAAAGGTGGTTTCGAAGTCACCGGTGTACCAGGGGTCGGCGATGTCGCGGCCTGCGCCGGTGTAGGACATCATCAGGTGGATTTTCCCTTCAGGGTCATCGGGAAAGATACGGCGGAGGCCCCGCAGGTTGGAGGCGTCCATACAGATGATGCGGTCGAAGCGGGCGTAATCGGCGCGGGTCACCTGGCGCGCGCGTTTGTCCGGATCGAACACTACGCCGTGCGCCTGCAGGCAGCGCCTTGCCGGAGGATAGATGGGATTGCCGTACTCTTCCGCGGAAATCGCCGCGGATTCGATATAATATTGCCCTTCCAGCCCCCGGGCCTTGACGAGCGCCTTGAGGATGAACTCCGCCATCGGGCTGCGGCAGATGTTTCCGTGACAGACAAACAGGATGCGCATTTTGTAAATATACACAATTGTTTATATATTCGCATAGATAATCCGCCCATTTTATGGCAAAAGAGTCTCAACAGCCATATCTGGATTTCGACCAGTACATCCGCCAGGGAGAGCCCGGGCGGAAAGAACGCGCCCAGGCCTGGAGAACGGCGATCGGTCTTCAGGCGGTAGACGGACTCAGAACCTCTGAATACCTGCAAAAGACTGCGGAAAGGAATATTGAGGGCGATATCACCATTGACCAGGCCGGGGAACTCATCAAGTCTTATTATCAGCCCAATCTGTCCACCCCGACAAGTACCCCGACAAGTACCCCGACAAGTTCGAAGTATGCAATCAATGGGAATATTCTCAGGTTGGTGGAGAAAATCGGGCAGAGGCAACTGGCTGTAAGGGAAATGATGGAAGAAATTGGCTTGAAGGACAGGGAGAATTTCCTGAAATATTCCTTGCGGCCTGCCATTGCGGAGCAGTTTGTCCAGGCCCTTTACCCGGACAACCCTCATCATCCCCGCCAAAAATACTTGCTTACCCCCAAGGGCCGGAGGCTTCTGGCTGAAGACTCAGACACTGCATCAACCTAAAAAATCCGTATCTTTGAGCCCGCTATGGCAAACTATAATGAAGAAATGTATGGCCTCGGGAGCAAGAGGTCTGTGATCAGGGAATTGTTCGAGTTCGGGCGGAGAAAGCGCGAGCGGGAAGGCGAAGACGCGGTCTTCGACTTCTCGCTGGGGAATCCCAGCGTGCCGCCGCCCGGCGGCGTGCCGCTCGCGCTTTCCTCCCTCGCCACCACCCCGGGCATCCACGGCTACACCTCCGCCCAGGGAGACGCAGCCGTGCGCAGTCAGGTGGCGGGAAGCCTGGTGCGGCGTTTCGGCGCACCGATTGGCCCGGACGACCTCTATATGACCTGCGGCGCTGCAGCTTCGCTGTGCATCTGCCTGCGGGCCCTGCGCTGCCCCGGGGATGAGTTCATCGTCTTCGCCCCGTATTTCCCGGAATACCGCGTCTTCATCGAAGCGGCCGGAGGAAAAGTCGTCACCGTTCCCTTCACCGAGCCGGATTTCCAAATCGATTTCGATGCCTTCGGAGCCCTGCTCAACGAAAAGACCAAGGCGGTCATCATCAACTCCCCGAACAATCCCAGCGGCGTCATCTACACGGAGGCCACGCTGAAAAGGCTTGCCGCCATCCTGGAAGAGCGGAGCCGGACCTACGGCCATCCTGTTTATCTGATCAGCGACGAACCCTACCGGGAACTGTATTACACCCCGGCCCCGCCGCCCTTCGTGATGAACTTCTACCGCAACACCTTGCTCTGCTATAGTTGGAGCAAGTCGCTGTCGCTGCCCGGAGAGCGCATCGGCTACATCGCCGTACATCCGCAGGCGGAAGAAGCGAAAGGCGTCTATGCCGCCATTTGCGGCGCGGGAAGGGCGCTGGGCTATGTCTGTGCGCCGAGCCTATTCCAGCGGGTAGCGGCCCTCAACGCCGATACCGCCCCGGAAATCGAGGCCTATCGCCGCAACCGGGACCTGCTTTACGGCGCCCTGACGAAAATCGGCTACGAGTGCGCACCGCCGGACGGGGCGTTCTACCTTTTCGTCAAATCGCTGGAACCTTCAGCCCAGGCCTTCTCCGACAGGGCCAAAGAATACGGCCTGCTCATCGTTCCGGGGGACGATTTTGCCGCCCCGGGCTACGTCCGCCTGGCTTACTGCGTGGATTACGACATGATTCGCCGCTCCCTCCCCGCCTTCGAGCGCCTCTACGCCGATTATCGGTAAAAAGAAATCATTATATCACAAACCCCAGGGTGGCGACGGAGATGCGGACCCGGGGGCCGAAGGCGGCGCGCAAGGCGCGGTGGCACTCGCAAAGGGTCGCGCCGGTGGTACAGACATCGTCCACCAATAGAATATGCCGAGGAAACTGCCCGCAAAACGACACCGGCCGCGCCTTAAACGCCCCGCGCAGGTTCACCGACCTTTCAGCGGCCGAAGAAAGCCGCGCCTGACTGCGGGTCCGGGAACGGCGCCGGAGCATCGCCGGACACAACTGCGCGGAAGGAAGGGCCGCGCAAATCGCCGCAGCAATCACCTCCGCCTGGTTATAACCCCGCCTCCAGCGGCGCATCCAATGCAGCGGCACCGGAACGACGGCATCCACATCGGCGTATAGCGGAGAAGCCGCCATCCGCTCCCCCAGCATCGATGCAAAAAACCGCCCCGCAGAACGGTTGTATCTGTATTTCAGCGCTTTGGAAATATTTGAATACGGACTGTCGGCCTTGTAAAAGAACAGGGCGCACGCGCGGCTGTACGGCTCGTAGGCCCCGCCCTCGGCGACAATGCGCTCCTGGATGCGGGCGTTCAGCGCATCAGCCATCGGATTACACTCGCGCCCCTCATAACGTGTCAAAGGAATATCGGACGCGCAATGTGCACAGATATGCTCCTCGCCGGCCTCCAGATCCCCGCCGCACACCACACACGTCCGCGGAAACACCAGGTCCGCAACAGCCGCCAGCAGCGACGGAACGGGTGTTGACGAGAAGATTGTATGAGGATTTTTTGCGCTATTTTTCTTGGCTGATGAGGGAGTGTAGTTGATACTACATGACCGAAGAAGACGTGGAAAAGAGCCAAAAAAGACCATAGAGATCGAAGTCAACACCCGTTCCGCCGCTGCTAACATCCCATCCCGCCACAGCAGTTCACCACCTGCCCGGTCACATAGCCCGAAAGCTCGCTCGCAAGGAACAGCGCCACACCGGCAACGTCCTGGGGCGTACCCTCTCGCCGCAGCGGAATGGTCTTAACCCACTCTGAGCGAATCGCTTCGGGAACGGCCTCGGTCATCGTCGAGCGGATAAAACCGGGGGCAATACAGTTGGCCCGCACGCCCCTGGCGCCAAATTCACGCGCGACGGACTTCGTCAGGCCGATGAGCCCCGCCTTGGACGCGGAATAATTGCTCTGCCCGGCATTCCCGTGCATCCCCACCACCGATGAAAGCGAAATGACGCTTCCACCGCGCTGGCGGGCCATAATCGGCGCCACCGCGTGCATAAAATTGAACGCCGATTTGAGGTTCACGCCCAGCACGTCGTCCCACTGCTTCTCGTCCATCCGCAGCAGCAGCGCATCGCGGGTAATCCCCGCATTATTCACCAGAATATCGATGCGCCCGAAGGCCGATACCACCTTCTCCACCACCTCGTGCGCCTGTGCAAAGTCCGATGCATCAGAGACATAGGCCTCCGCCCGATGCCCGAAAGCACGCAGTTCCGCCAGCGTCCCTTTATCGACGGCAATATCCGTAAAGGCGACGTCCGCGCCTTCGGAAGCAAATTTCAGCGCAATCGCCTTGCCGATTCCGCGAGACGCCCCGGTAATCAGGGCAATTTTACCCTCCAAAAGTCCCATAATCAGTCGTTTTTCATTGCATCTTCAACTTCGTCCGGCGATGCGGGCAGCCGCTGCGCCCCGAGCCGCCGGGACCCTTCCGCCGTCACCAGCACATCATCCTCCACGCGGATACCGCCGAAGTCGAGATATTCTTTTTCCAATTTGGCGTAATTCACCCGGCCGCCGTCCCAGCCTTCCTTTTTCCAGGCCGCAATCAGCGCAGGGATGAAGTAAATGCCCGGCTCGTCCGTCACCACGTTGCCCGGAACCAGTTTCCGCGCCATCCGCAGCGAACGCAGGCCCGGCAGCGGGGACCGCTTCTGGTCGTCGTCATAGCCCACCAGGTCCTCGCCCAAATCTTCCATATCGTGCACGTCCAGGCCCATATTGTGTCCCAACCCGTGCGGCATGAACAGCCCGGCGATGCCCTGGGCGGCCATTTCCGCCGGGTCGCCCTTCACCAGGTCCAGCTCGCAGAGGCGCGAGAGCATCCGCTCCGCCACGGCGATATGCACATCGCGGTACGCCACGCCCGGCGCCGTCAGCGAAAACGCCAGCTCATTGCATTCATAGACAATGCTGTAGATATCGCGCTGCCGGGGGGTATAGCGCCCGCCGGTCGGATAAGTGCGGGTAAAATCGGACGCGTAATGGCTCGATGCCTCGGCGCCCGCGTCAATCACCATCAGTTTCCCCACCTCCACCGGCGCTTCGTGCGAATGGCAGTGGAAAATCTCGCCGTGCTGGGTCAGAATCGTCGGGAAAGAAACACCCCAGCCCTTCGCGAGCGTCACCGCTTCCATCGCACCGACGATTTCCTGCTCTTTCACGCCGATGCGGATGCCCTTGCGGGCGACGGTATGCATGGCGTACCCAAGGTCGCAGGCGGCATCGATGAGCGCAATTTCGCGCGGCTCCTTCACCAGGCGCAGGGCGACGATCGCGCGGATCAGCGCTTCGGAGGCTTCCTTGACCCCCAATTGCGCAAGCAGCATTTCATTATAATAGCGCGAAGGCGGCACCGTATGCATGCAGCGGCCTTTTGCCATCGCGTCGGCTACCACATCGAACAATTTCGCGTAGGGGGCGCTGGCGGCTACGCCCGCTTTTTCCGCAAGCGACTGCACCGAAGGCATCGGCCCCATCCAGACGATATCGTCAAGGGTAAAGTCGTCCGCATAGACGGTTTCGGCCCCGCTGTCCAGGTCCAGGATCGCCGCAAAGCGCGGCTCGTCGATACCGAAAAAATACAGCCAGTTGCTGTCCTGGCGCCATTTATAGCAATTGTCCCGGTACTGCGCCGGAGACTCTACATTTCCTAGAAACAGAACGATCCCCGTCTGTCCCGCCAGGCGTTCCCGCAGGGCTCTGCGGCGGCTGATATACACTTCCTTTTCAAACATAACACGCAAAGATAACGAATATTTATTATCTTTGTGCCGAGCCTTGGTGGTGGAATGGTAGACACGAGGGACTTAGAATGATTTGAGTGCACTCTCCGAAAGGAGGGATGTAGAATGCCGTAAATTCAAGGAAACCTTAACAGGTCAGGCTGAGGGCAATCTTGAGCCAAGCCTCCGCAAGGAGGAAGGTGCAGAGACTAGACACGGCACACCTAAATAACGAGCGTTACAGGGTGAAGGAATAGTCCGGACCACAAACGCGGCGCAGGGATGCGCCATCCGGTGGCGAAAGCCATAGTGGTAAGAAAATCCCTTGGGCAGAAATGTCCGTGTGAGTTCGAGTCTCATCCGAGGCACAAAAAGCCAAATACGGTTATGCGGATTCTTCAAGAGCCTCTATCCAGAGCGGAATTAAAGCATCTCGCTGAAAACACATTCGGCGATATGATCAAAGCAGTCGCAGATGTCCGCAAAGGGCTTCTGGCCGTCGATGCCAACCTTCATGCAGACCTGGAAAAGCTGTTGCTTGAGAATGGGTCGTCCCAGGAAGACCTTTGGGGTTTTAACCTTTGGGTTGACGAAGAGGGTGAAGACTTCATCGAATTCGATTCCCTGATTAACATCCGTGCATGGCAAGGGAACCCTTCCAGAGATGTACTGAATCCGGAAGTCAGGAACACCATCAAGGCCATCGTGGCAGAATTTATCACACGGTGATGCAGCACTCATCCCTGGAAAACGGCCGCTGGGCCGAACTATCTTTCCCGCAACAGATGGCCAACATCGGCAGCGAGACTTCCCGCGTGTACAAAGCCCTGCAGGCAGGAAAGGAACAGCGCGCAGAAAGCGCTTTCGTCCGTTTCCAGGAACTCATCGACCTGACTATCCGCCACGGAAGACAGAATGAATCCGCCAGCGCCAGAAGCGCTATGTGGGAAGAACTCTGCCGCTTCCGCGAACTGTACTGCGACGCCTTCCTTTCCCGCAATCTCCCGGAACTGGCCGCAGCGAACCGCTATCTGGACGCCTTTGCCCGGATTATCCCGTAAGGTAAGGCACCCTATATTACTCGTTCAGGAGCACTTCCAGGACGGGGCGGATGGATACTCCGTATTCACGATACTGGTACCCTATACCCAATCCGGTACTTACGCCGATAAAAAGCACATTCGCATGCTCCGGCCCCATGTTATTGTACCCTTCCGTATAGAGGGTGGAAGTCCCAAAATAGCCTGAGTCCTCCTTATAAAAAACCTTAGTGCCTCCTATTATCCCGCCGGCGGGGAAGAAAATCGAGTTTCCATTCGCTGCGGTACCCCGGCGGCCCAATACGCCCTTCTGGTTGACCCAGCTCCACTCGCACTGGCGGCTGAGCGCCCAAGCTTCCTCAAGGGTGGGAAGACGCCAGGTGCCGCCCAGGATGTGATAAGCCGCGTCATCCCCCTTTTCGAGCTGGGTAAGCCCGTCCGGCGCGCCGGAATCACCCCAATAGTCCGTCTTGTCCTTTGGGCAATACTTGGTCAGCTTTTTTGCCTCCCCCTTCGCCCATTTGTATGTAGACCAGTCATATCCTTTCCCCTTCCCCGTTTTCCAGACGAAGGGTGACATGCTGGTATAATAGGGATCCACATCTCCCCAGGCAAAGTAATCGCCATAATCCTCAGGGTTGGCACAAAGGCCTGTCCGGCACAGGTTGGATGCCGCCCACCACAATGCATAGCGGGTGCCGTCCGGCTTGGTCATCACGATGCCCAGGTCTACGGCGTCCAATACCGTTACCCTGCACTTGTCCAAGGCATCGCCGCACTTGGCGACAATCTCGGTAACGCCGGGTGTCACGCCCACGACGATTCCGTCGGCTACCGTGGCGATCGCCGGATTGGAACTCGCCCAGGTGACCGATTTGTCCTTTGCATTGGCCGGTGTGAAGGTAATGGTAAGCACCTCATTCGCGGCCTTTCCCAGGAACAATTCGTGTTTATTCAGTTGGATCGACGACACTTCCGCCGGCTGGCAGGAACACAACAGCAGCAGGGCTGCCAAAGCATACAGACAGTTTTTCATATTGACAAAGTTATATTTTTTCCAAGATATTCTACAAAAAAATAGTAATTTTGTCTATTCCATTATAAGCCATGAAAAAGATACTCTTTATATTCGCTTTGCTTCTCGTGGCAGCAGGCGTACAGGCCCAGCCGACACATCCGGATATTTCTTCCCTGTCTGTGAAGGCCACCATCGATCCATCGGCAGTCAAGGGGCCCATCAAGCCCTTTGAGCGGACGGGAACTGACCTTGAACGGATGCACTTTTGTGCAAAGAATCCAGGCACTTTTCTGGTATGCCTTATAGAAGGCTCCCTCCGGGTACAGGTAAACCTGACCCGGATTGGAGTCCTCTATCGCGCAGATTTCAAGTTTTGTCATCGCTCAACAAAATCGACGGCCTCCGGCCGTAAATTCGAGGGCTTCGCCCAAGATTTAAAGGTTTAATGCTGATCACATACGCAATCAGCTGGACGGCTGGGCCGAAAGGCCCTGGCCGTCCTTTTATTCTGTGACAGGGCGGACTGAGTGCCCGTACCAACGGGAGTAGGTGTTGGGCCTGAAAACATTGAAGAAATCGAAGTCGACGTACCACGCGTTGAGCGGTTCGTACGTATAGAGAGACGAGGACCAGTAGTAGCCGTAGGAACCGGCACCGATGAGATCCGTGCCGGTCCGGAGACCGGCAGCGGGAAGGAAAATGCTGTTGCCGTTCGGGGCGGTAACTTTTTGTCCACTTACTCCTGTACCGTTATAGTTTGTCTTCCAAATCCATGTGCACTTGGCCCCTAGTTCCAACCACTCAGCGTATGTAGGCATACGCCACTTACCGCCAAGCTTTACGCTGGCCACATCGTCTTCCTGGTCCAATACAGTCTTATTATCTACAGTACCTCTAGAACTCTTGGTATTGTACTTCGTAAGGGTACTGGATGAGCCGTTGCGCCACTTATATGAGGCCCAATCGTATCCCTCAGACTTTCCATTTTTCCAAGCCAAAGGGCTTTGACTACTATAATACGACTCCGTCTCGGCCCAGGCGTAATAATCGCCATAATCTTCCGGGTTGGCACACAAACCTTTGTCACTCAGATTGGATTTCGCCCAGTAGAGGTTGTAGGTGGTCCCATCGGCCCGGGTCATCACAATTCCAAGATCTACAGTTCCTGCAGGAATCGTTGACTCTTTGGTGGTAAAAGACTTCACGGCTCCATACTTCACCGCCATTTCATTCTGGACGTAGGACTTATAATAATACGTGGTACTTGGTTCCAGCCCGGTGACGGAAACCGTGAACTTATTATTCCCGTCAAGCCCGGTTGCAACAACCTCTCTCGCGTCTTCAAAAGACTGTTGCTTATCATACATAATACCCACTTCGGCATCCCCGAGCTCGAACGGAAGATTTGCGTAGCCAGTGAGGGTGGCGGAATAATCAGTTACATTAAGGGCCTCACCGGTAATGGTAAGTTCATCCTCATTGTTCTGGCCTCCACCGCCGTTATTGTTATTCTCCGGAGTGTGTCTTTCCCTGAAAAAAGTTGACTCGTAAACACGAGTTAACAATGTTTATTTATGACACAGCCAAGAAGGCCCAGTACTATGATGAAATAGTAGAGATGTACAAGCAGACGGGGTACTCATCTTATCGCCTTGCCAAACATTTTCCTTTGAGTAAGCACACACTTGAGCGATGGATTGCTAACTTTGTGGCAGAGAACCCGCAAGAAGCAACCATGAAACGAGCTAAAGTGGTAAGGAAAGCCCCCGTCCCTTCTCCGGAAGCTGAAACAGAGAAGCTTCCACGGGAAGTCCGTGAACTCCAGGCCGAACTGAAGAAACTGCGGGCGCAGCTGACCAAGGCGGAGATCAAGGCGGAAGCGTACGATGAACTCATCAACGTGGCTGAAGCCAAGTTCAACATCCA
>Ga0310690_10000344_pt1 | contig 104236 bp, 74 predicted proteins | sample AusTroGonzalo_MG_2_FD_207661 | JGI IMG/M metagenome (GOLD analysis project Ga0310690, IMG submission 207661) | Bovine rumen microbial communities from tropical cattle in Woodstock, Queensland, Australia - Gonzalo_04 (v2) (version 2) | ecosystem: Host-associated > Mammals > Digestive system >...
GGGACGTGAATAATGACGACCCTTATCAAGTCTTTAAGACTCTGGTGGTGAAGGTGCGGGATGTCAACCCCGAGGCCATCGCCAAGGTGAAGTCGGTCATCGAGGAGTTTTTGCCTGACCGGAAGAACGTCGAGGTGCAGTCGTACACCGAGGCGGTTAAGCAAGAGTACGGGTATTTGTCCCAGATGCGACGAACATTCACCATTGGCGCGCTGTTCGCCTTGGCCATCGCCTTGATGGGTCTGATAGGCTTTGTGCGTGACGAGTCGAACCGCCGCAGTAAGGAAGTCGCCATACGCAAGGTGAACGGTGCCGTATCGGGCGAGATTATCAAAATGTTCCTGATGGATGTGCTGAAACTGGCTTTGATTGCGGCCTTGCTTGGCGTGGCGATCGCCTATTTCCTCGCCGACAAATGGCTGGAGTTGTTCGCCATGCGCATCGGTCTCTCGCCGCTCTATTTCATCATCGGCGCAGTGATAGTCCTGATTATCGTGGCTATCGTAGTGGCCATCAGCAGCAGTAAAATCTCAAAAATGAATCCTGTTGAATCATTGAAAAAAGAATAAAAATGAGCAGTTACCTTAAATTCCTATCCCGCAACAAGCTTTATACCGCCATCGAAGCCGTGGGTCTCATCGTTTCCATTGCCTTCGTCATCTTGATTGGCAATTATGTGTATCAGCAGTATTCCGTCGCTTACGGAAACCCAAACGGCAAACGCATCTATGCCGTTGGAAACCAGAACTATCTCTCGCTTTCGTGGTGGGACAAGGCCGTCTTCGAGGCCGAACTTCCCGAGGCTGAGGCTGTGTGCCGCATCAGCAATGCCGATGATTGCGGTAATGTCACCGTTGGAGATGAACATATCAATGCAACCGTCACTGAGGCCGACCCCGAACTCTTTGAACTCTTCCCCAGCATGACTTTGCTCGGTGGCAGTTTGGACGAGTACTGGCTCAAAGGACATTGCCTCGTTTCCGAGGGTCTCGCCAATCGGGCTTTCAATGGAGACGCCATCGGCAAACCTATCACAATCACCTATTTTGATGAAAAAATCGAAAGCTTGGTTTGCGGTATCTTCAAGGATGCCGAGAACTCAATGGTACCTAACACTGATGTACTTCTCAATCCCGAGTTCGATGAGTTGTACGAACATGAAAGTCAAGTGCCCTTCAGCTCCATCGGCTCGTATATGACTTTGATAAAAGTCCACGAAAATACTGATCGAGAGGAGTTTGCAAAAAAGGTTGAAACGGTGGGGCTGCCGCATTATTCCGGAAGATTTGTGTCATCTTTGCCGATTTACAACTTGCCAGAGGTCTTTTTCTCCGAAAACCAGTGGATGTTCAAGAAAGGCAACAAATCGATACTGCAAATGCTGACCGTGGTCGTGTTGCTGCTGTTGCTTTCGGCCATTTTCAACTATATCAATCTCAACATGGCCCTTTCGGGAAAACGCGCCAAGGAGATGGCCACGCGCCGACTTCACGGTGCCACCAAAGGCAATATCGTCATGAAGTATATCATTGAATCAGTGGTGTTTACGGCAATTTGTTTTGTCTTGGCTTTCTTGCTGGCCTACGCCTTCCTCCCGATGATGAACGACTTGCTGAAGGGCGTCTCAGGTGGTGAAATGGGCATCGATGCGCCGTTTGAGCAGTTCGTTGCCATCCGCTTTGATTGGTCGGCAAGCATCGTGGCGGCCTATCTTGCGGCCATTGGGCTGATAGGTGCCTTGGTGGGCATCGCTCCATCCGCCATTGCCTCACGTTTCGAGCCGATTGATGTGGTGCGCGGCACCTATCGCTTGAAGACGAAAAGGGTGTTCAGTAAGGTGTTTATCGTATTCCAAAACACCATCACGGTAGTCCTCATCGCCATGGCGCTGCTGATGGAGGTGCAGATGCGCCACATGATGAACCGCCCCATCAACATGCGCTCCGAGGGTTTGTATTCACTTCAATCTTGGGCGAAGGAGTATTCCGATTTGGCACCGCTCATCAATCGTTTGGAAAAGATTCCGAATGTGAAGTCGGTGGGCTATGGTCGTGGTTTTGCGGGTCAGTTGAACATGGGTACCAGTGTCGAAACACCCGAAGGCGAAACGGTGAATATACAACTCATCCTTTGCGACGAGACCTATTTCAACATGCTTGATTTGCAGGTCGTTGAAGACCGTGGCGCACGCACCAATTCGGTGTGGATGTCGAGGACATTGGCCGAAAAACTCGCTTTGAACGATTCGACAGCACAGTATTATCCCCGACGGATGCGTATCAATGGCACGCGTCCCGAGACCGTGGGTGGCATTTATGAGGACATCCCGACGCGCTCGGCTTCGGCTTCCGAGCCTAACCAGTTTTCGGCAATCATCATCGCCAAAGACGAGGACTTGATATGGGGCAACGGCGTGATGGTTGATGTTTCAGGAGATTACAAGGAAACCGAAAAAGTCATTATGCAGGCTTATGCCGACTATTCCGAGGAAAAGAACGGCACCTACGTTGAGCCGGCGCAAAACGGCTATGTGAAAGACCTGATCAATTTGGCACTGTTACCTGCAAAGATGGCCATGCGCCTGCTCGAACTGTTCATGCTACTTTCGGTATTGATTTCCTTGCTCGGTCTTGTCGCCATGAGCACGTATTACAGCGAGCAAAGCACCAAGAGCATCGCCGTGCGCAAGGTGTTCGGCAGCAACGTCCGCCGCGAGTTGTGGCGCACGGTGAAGGACTACATGGTTTTGGTTGGCATCGCGGCGCTCATCGGCATCCCGCTCGCCGTCTGGTTCTGCGGCCGCTACCTGGATCGCTTCGCCTACCGCATCAACCACTACGGCTGGATTATCGCTGTGGCGGTAGTCCTCGGCGTGCTAATGGCGTTTTTGTCGGTTTTATGGCAGACCTTGCGGGCAGCGAGAACTAACCCTGCGGAGGCGTTGAAGAAAGAATAAAAAATGTTTAACAAAATAAAATCTTAAAACTATGATTAAAGTAGAAAATTTAGTGAAGATCTTCCGCACGGAAGAGATTGAAACCATGGCGCTGAATGGAGTGTCATTTGAGATTAACGACGGCGAATTTGTCGCCATCATGGGACCTTCGGGCTGCGGAAAATCAACGCTGCTCAACATTTTGGGCTTGCTCGACAACCCTTCGGATGGAAAATACGAGCTGCTCGGTCAGCAGGTGGGCGACCTCAAGGAGAAAGACCGCACCAAGTTCCGCAAAGGCAACATCGGCTTTGTGTTTCAGAGCTTCAACCTCATTGACGAGCTGAACGTGTATGAGAACATTGAGCTGCCGCTTCGCTATATGAACATCGGTGCCAGCGAGCGCAAGGAACGCGTGACAGCCATCATGAAACGCATGGCGATATCGCACCGCGCACAGCATTTTCCGCAGCAGCTGTCGGGCGGTCAGCAGCAGCGTGTGGCAATAGCCCGCGCCGTGGTAGCCAACCCGAAGCTCATCCTCGCCGACGAGCCTACCGGTAACCTCGATTCAAAGAATGGCAAAGAGGTGATGGAACTCCTGACCGACCTCCACAAGGAAGGTACCACCATAGTGATGGTTACGCACTCCCAACGCGACGCCGGATATGCCGACAGAATCATCAATTTGTTTGACGGTAGAGTTGTTGAGGACGTTTTGCAGGAGTTGTAGAAATCTTGGAAAAGTGTCAAAATATAGGCAAAAACACCTTGGAAAAGTGTCAAAAAACACGTAAAAATACCTTGGAAAAGTGTCAAAAAAATATGATTTTTTGGTTGGATAATGTAAAAAATTATTATTTTTGCGCGTTGAAATACTAGTTGTTATGGTAAATCGAAAAGCATATCCATTTCTAAGGGAGTTTTTTACAAAAGAAAAGCGCTCATTGTTGGTTACAGGAGCCAGACAAGTTGGCAAAACCTTTGCCATTAGAACAATAGGCAAAGAGATTTTTGATCATGTTGTTGAAATCAATTTCCTCGAGCAACCAGATGCGGTGGAACTATTCAGCCGTCCCAAAAGTGCAGAAGAAATACTGATGCGCATCTCGGCCTTCACTAATAAGAAGTTGGTTCCCGGCAAGACCCTCATATTCTTCGACGAGGTTCAGGAATGTGACGAAATGGTGACAGCTATCAAATTTCTCGTAGATGAAGGAAGTTACCAATATGTCATGAGCGGCTCTCTGTTGGGTGTAGAACTGAAAGACCTGCGTAGCGTCCCTGTCGGCTATATGGGAGAGTTGGAAATGTATCCACTTGATTTGGAAGAGTTTGCCAAAGCCCTTGGTATCAGCGATGAGGTCATGAACCATATCAAAAACTGTTATGAACAACAAACACCAGTTGATGAATTTGTCCATCAAAAGATGTTGGAACTGGTAACACTTTATATGATAGTCGGTGGAATGCCTGCAGCAGTGCAGAAATATTTGGACACCAACAATCTGCGCAGTGTACTCAACGAGCAACGTGATATCATTCGTACCTACAAGCGTGACATTACAAAATATGAGAAAGAGCGTAAGCTTCAGATCGAGGAGATATATAACTTGATACCTTCGGAACTGAATGCCAAGAATAAGCGTTTTATACTGAAAGAGTTACACGAGAAGGCTCGGTTTGCACGCTATGAGAGCGGTTTCCTTTGGTTAAAAGATGCCGGTGTCGCAATTTCAACTTACAATGTTGAAGAGCCAAGAGTTCCATTGCTTTTGAATAAGCAGCGTAACCTATTCAAGTTGTTTATGAACGATGTTGGACTATTAGCCGCCATGTACGGAGGCGACATTCAAGTCCGCTTGTTAAGCAACTTAAATGTTAATTATGGTGCAGCATTTGAAAATCTGGTAGCTCAAGAGCTTTATGCTCACGGCTTTGCTATAGACCACGACCTCTTTTATTTCAACAGCAAGAAACAAGGCGAGCTGGACTTCATTGTTGAATATCAAGGTGAAGTTTTGCCAATCGAGGTAAAATCTGGAAAAGACTACGATCGCCATCGTGCGCTTGGCAACATTATGGACAACAAGGACTATGCAATTCCGAAAGCACTTGTCTTATGTCAAGAAAACACTTTAGTCAAAGAACGGCTGGTTTACTTGCCGATTTATATGATTATGTTTCTGCAGCATGACAAAAACGAAGACTTTACATATCATTTTGACCTGACTGGATTGAAATAATAACAGAAAACAGTTAGTAATCATGCCCAAGCTCAAATCAAAAATATTAGTTGTTGATGACAATGCCGGTATACGCTCGGCACTGAAGATTTTGCTGCCGACGAGGTTCTCGGATGTGGAGCTGATAGCATCGCCTAAATCGCTCATCAGCACGATGCAGACGTTTAAGCCTGATGTGGTGCTGCTTGACATGAACTTCGAGACCGACATCAACACAGGCAACGAGGGACTGTTTTGGCTTGCGGAGCTGAAGAAACGCTTTCAGGATGTGGAAGTGGTGCTTTTCACCGCCTACGCCGATATCGCACTCGCAGTGGAAGGCATGAAACGCGGAGCATTCGATTTCATTGTTAAACCGTGGGATAACGCCAAACTCCTTGCCATTCTTGAAGAGGCATCGAAGAAACACCGCCATGTGGCATCAGATGACGTGGAACAGGATAAGCCTCAGATGATTTGGGGCAACAGCGAAGCTATGCAGAACCTCCGTCACATGGTTGAGAAGATTGCGCCTACCGAGGCTTCTGTACTGATCACAGGTGAGAACGGAACAGGAAAAGATGTGCTCGCTAACGAGATTCACAGGCTGTCGCAACGCTCAGGAAAACAGATGGTTAGCGTTGATATCGGTGCCATCACCGAGTCTCTTTTTGAAAGCGAGATGTTCGGTCATGTGAAAGGCGCGTTTACCGATGCCCACACCGACCATATCGGAAAGTTTGAGCAAGCCAACGGCACAACGCTTTTTCTCGATGAAATCGGTAACATTCCGTTGAGCGAGCAGGCTAAGCTGCTGCGAGTACTTCAAAACCGCAGCGTCAACAGGGTTGGCGACACGAAAAACATCCCTATCGATATCCGTTTGATTTGCGCAACCAATATGAATCTTGCCGAGATGGTGAAACAAGGCCGTTTCCGTGAAGATTTGTATTACCGCATCAATACGGTACCGCTGCATCTGCCGCCATTGTGCGGACGGCAGGACGAAATCGTCACGTTGGCAATGCTTTTCGTTGAGAGATATGCTGAGAAATATCACCGTCAGGCGAAAGGGTTGTCAGATGACGCGAAGACTTTGCTTTTGAACTGCAAATGGAGCGGCAACATCCGCGAGCTGCAGGGATGCATTGAGAAAGCCGTCATCATGTCGGACAATGAGATTATCGGGAAAGACGACTTGCAAATCAATGATTCACAATTGATTGATGTGCAAAACAAGACTCAGAGCCAGACTCTCGACGATGCTGAGGAACAAGTGATTCGCAATGCGATGAAGAAATATAACGGCAACCTCTCACTTGTGGCTAAAGCATTGAATATCAGTCGCCCGACATTGTATAACCGCCTCAAGAAATACGGAATATGAGTGTGTGGCTGTGGATATTGATTGTTGTGGTTGCTGTGGTTTTGACTGCTGTGGTTACTACGTGGCTCGTAAGGAAGCAGGACACCCGAAAGGTGTCGTTTATGATGGACTCGCTCGAAGACGGCGAGATGAATTTCCGTTTCCGTGACAACTCGAATCTAAACCGAGCCTTGAATCGTATCCGTGGCATCTTTACAAGGCGCACTGCAGTGGATGAAGCCGCATCGTGGAGCAAACTGTTTCGCGTGATGACGCATGAAATCATGAACACGGTGGCGCCAATCGCCTCGCTGAGCGACGCATTGTCGAAAGACGACAGTCTGGACGTTAAAGCCGGACTGGAAACGATATCATCATCTTCAAAAGACCTGATAAGATTTGTAGAGTCATACCGCAGCATGATGAAACAGGCTCCACCAGTTAGAAAAGCTGTAATGGTCGATGAAATGATGGAACGCGTTTTAAACTTGAATAAAACACGTTTGAAAGAGCAGGGAGTTACAATTTCATATACTCAAAAAACGCCTGATTTGCTGATCTATATCGATGAAAGTCAGATTATGCAGGTGCTTAACAACCTGATAAAGAACGCTGTGCAGGCTGAAGCTAACTCCATCCGCATCAGCGCTGAGCTTAACTCGGAAGACCGCACCATCATCAGCGTGACGAACAATGGCAAGCCTGTGCCGCTTCGCCAGCAGGAAGAGATTTTCGTGCCGTTCTACACCACCAAGCCCAATGGCACCGGCATTGGACTGAGCCTCTCGAGACAGATAATGACCAGACATAATGGAAACCTGGCATTAGTGCAAAGCGACAGAAATATGACTACGTTTGCTTTGATTTTCTAAAGGTCTATTTACATTTTTGAATAATTATCATGAGCCAGGTGTTTTATTTGGCCGGTGGTGCAGAATTTGCGGATGTATTTTTCGGCGGTTTTGGGAGCGACGTGGAGACGCTCGGCGATGGAGAGATATGTGCGGCGGTTGAATTCATTGGGGAGGCTGTCGAAAAAGGTTTGGCAAAGAACGGTGACGGCGCCTCGAGAGGAATTATTGTCAGTGCTTGGGAGTTGGCCAAAGACGTGGGCGGTGTGCTGCAGCAGCACACGAGCCATGATGAGCGAGGTGCGAAAATCAGTGTCGTCGCAGACGATGACTGATTCGATGGGCTTGCCGTCCATGAGGCGAAGCGAAGTGAGAATCATGGCGACACGGAAAGTGATGAGACCAAGGCGACGAACTGAGGCGACGATATCAAGACCAAAGAGAGTGGAATATTCCTGCTGGATTTCTGTAAAGAATTGATTGAACTCTTTTTGTTGATCGACGGACAAAGAAAAACGGATTGGCTGAGACTGCTGCAGTGTTTGATAGAACTGGAAATAACGTTGGCCGAGGTCGATGAAATAATCATCGAGAGATACAGCACCTTCGGAAAAGACATCGCGCCATTCCAAGCGCAAGTTCATATTGTAGAAGATGAAGCGGCTGAAGAGGCCGTTTTCGGCATCAGGAATGAGAGCAAGGATTTGCTTGGGAGTGCCTGATAATAAAGCAGATAAACGAGGTTTGGTAAGCTCTACGAACTCACGGTCTTTTCGCCTGGTGTAAGAAATCATTTCATGATGGAAGGCTTTGCGGAAGCCATCAGAAAAGTTGCCGTAATCGGACTTGAAAGTGTTGGCCAGAGTGTCGCCTTCGGTTTCAAAGATAAGACCTACTCCACCATTGTCATTTAACACCTGATACACTGATGTTGCACTGCTGTTGGCTGGGATGAGGAGCGTTTTAATTGGAGGCTCGGTTGGTGGCTCACGATTCTTTTTATCCTGAGAATAGTCGTTGAGAAGATGGCGGTATTCTTCCATTTCGGCTGAGTAGATTTTTTTGAGATTGTTGTGAATGGGTTTGACGAGATGACGGCATAAGGTGAGGCGGCCTTTGCCGGCAGAAGCCTGTGCTGAAATGAAGGTGAATAGATTGGGAAAGACTTCGCGCTCAGCGTAGTTGCCGGAGATGTTTGGAAGGCAAGCGGAGATGACTGTGAGGGAGCCGAGAATGAGGATATCGGCATCTTCAAAGTTGTTAGCCTTGTTTATGATTTGAGTTAAGAGGCTGGGCAAAAAGCTATATATTTCCTGCGAGAACGTTGGTAATGGCTCAGAGCTCTCGGAGCACTGGGAGGACTCGGGAATATCCTCTATTTCCGACGAATCCTCTAAATCCTCCATATCCTCCGGGGAGGATTTGTAGGATTTTGATTTTTTAACGGGATACGGTTTAACGGTATTACGAATCATTAGGACACCGGCTTCTTTGGCGAGATGGAATAAAGTATTTATTGTTATTCCACTGCCATGAGAACGCAGGCAAGCGGAGAATTGCTTGTCGGCTTCGCGCTCATCGTAACCGGTGTAAAACCTGCTCAATCTATGAAAATAACTACGGCCACCTTCGCCTAAAGCATCCGCTAAAGCGAATGCAAGGTCACGCCAGGAGGTGTAGTCGGGGGCGATATCTTTACATGAAGCTTCAACCGAGCAGACAAGCTGCTCGATTTCATGCTCAAGCTCGGAGAATTCGGAGGACTGGGAGCTCTCGGGCTTTTTGTTTTTCCATTCTATAGGATTGAATTCTTTTTTGCTCATACCTTTAATAATTGAGGGTTGATGTAGCAGTTGGGGTCGTGTGGAAGGAAACAGGCGCGGCAGATATCTTTGCCGGAGGGGTCGATTTCGAGGCCATATTCAAGCTTAAGATAATTTTGGATGCCTAGAAAATAGTCAAGATGAGAAGCTTTAGTCAAATCAATCTCAACAATCCATTTAAGGCCGTTGCCGGAGGGAGATGTAAACAGAAGCTGGGTCTCGAAGTAATCATCATTTAGCAGCTGTTGGCGAACCTCTTCGAGGTTCTTCAGATGGTCGAAGTCGAGACAAAGCAATCCTGAATGCTGCTTCAAAGCTTGCTCAGAACGCGAGTCGAATGTGCCAGAGAAAGTGCAGTAATCGAAATAACGTGATTTGTACTGGCGAGCTTCCTTGATGTCGATCTTGGAGCGAAGCTCCCGTGTGCGGTTGACGGCTGTAGGTCCGATGATATAGTCATAGACATCGATTAAGGTGACATCCAGCATTGGCACGGTGTTTTGAATAGGATAACTAAACATCGAGAAGATTGCGAGGTTGTTTGATGATTTTTCCATCTGTGAAATCGATTGGTTTGCGAGTGTAATTATTGTTGAGAATAGCCTCAAGATCTTGACGGCGGAAATAGATTTTGTTGTTGATGCGCGAATATGGCAAGGTGCCGCTGTCGCGGAGCTTGTGGAGCGTGCGAAGGCTGATGTGAAGCTTCATCATAACATCCTGGCTGTCGAGCCAGTCTTCGAGTGGGAAATTGTTGTTGTTATTCATAGTCATCTCCTTTCAAGATTTTGTTGATATCAGAAAGACGGTAACGCTCGTTGCCGCCGACACGGACTGGACGAAGATAGTCGCGTTTTTTCCAACGCCAGAGGGTTGTTTTGCAGACGCGAAGCTTATTCATGGCTTCCTCGGTGGTAATTAAAGAATCGGTACGACCTCGGACGATGGACTCCTCGAGATCCTCACGGGTTTGATCGATGAGCTGGGTAGCGAAGTCTCTCAGGTCGCCGGCAGAAATCGTGAGATTGATGTTCGGCACTTCGTTGACAATTTTGTTAAGATCCATAGTGATAAGAATTTTAAGTTTGACGATGCAAAAATGCAATGGGGATTGCATTTCCCCATTTGAGGGGATTAGGCAGAAAAAGAAAAGTGCTGGTTTTCAGCACTTTCCATCGTTAAAGGGGATTTGACAGGGGAAAAATTGTTAGAATGTGGGATTTAAAAATAGTTCAAAATATTGCCGAAGATGTCGATAGTTTCCTGTGTCGGTTGGTATTTATTGAAATGAGTGTCACTCGGGTGCTCTTTATGAACAATATTAAAAATTTAACAAGCAATTTGCTGAAACGACCTCGTTCCCCTGGCCGTGAAGGCTTGCGATACATTGGTTTGACGAACTCACAGGAATATAACATATATGCTATGGAGCCTAAGGATTTATTAGTGACCGGGTTTGTCTCATCGGTAAGCACCATTTCGATGCGGTTGCAAAGGACGTCGAAACGAGACAGGCGTTCGCTCGACATCAGCATATCGGCAGTTGAGAATGTCTTGTCGAAAAATGAAGGCACGAACAACTCCTCCAGTTTGAGACGATCGACAAGACGCTCCGGCATCAGCCAGTCGCGACCCCGATTGTCGATTTCTTCAGTAATTCCAAGCTCAAGCTTGCGCTCATCGAGATACTCCATATAGCCATAATACAAGCTTCGGAACCAATCGGAATTGTCTTTCCCTAAAAAAGCAAACAAGGTTTTGCTAATTTCAAAACCTTGTTTTTCCTCGTTGATATGTGAGATAACAAATCGCTCTTCAAGTTTTTGCGGTTTTCGTATCAGACTGATATTCTGAATGTTGTGGCGATGAAAAACGAGCTTTCGCTCGTTGTAATAAGTTTCATAGAACGGAGTGTAGACATCGACGCAGCCTGTTGGGGTTTCGGGCTGATTGTCGATGCAGTATCCGAGAAACAAGCAAGCGATGATTTTTGACTCCGCTGCTGAAGGAGTGTCGAGCCGATAAGAAAAATTCTCATCGAACTCGACAGGACGGAAGCTTTTAAACTGACTCATCTTGACCTCCTTGGCTTAATCCAACATTGAAACAAGCTCCTTCTTTACATTCATATCGATGGCGCGATAGCGAGCGAAAGCCTTTGAGCCGTTGACATGGCCTGACAATGAGCCAATCAGATTAGGATCCTTTACCTTATTATAAAGATTGCCGACGAAGGTGCGGCGAGCCATGTGGCTGGATGCGATATCGTTGATGTGGCGGACGACTTCCTTGTTGGTTTTGGGGTCGATGATGACGACCTTGCGAGTGATGCCGGCAAGGGTGAGCATTGACTTGATATCCTCGTTATACTGCTGCTGAGCAACGAATGGAAGTAACATTTTACGACCTGGCTCTTTATATCTTTTGATAATCTCCAAAGCGATTTCATGCAAAGGAATGATGATAGTCTTAGGGTTATTCTTGCAAGTTTTCGCAGGGATATAGTGAAGCTGGTCACCGATGACATTATCCCAAGTGAGGCGCATCAGATCGCCAACACGGCAACCGACGAGGCATTGGAAAATGAAGATATCGCGTTGGCGAGAAAGACGCTCGGAATTGAGATCAAAATGATAGAGATGATTGCGTTCCTCGATGGTGAGGAAATATGGCGTGCCAAGAGCCGTTTGGGTGCCTATGGAATAGGCATCAAAAGGATTTGTTTGGAAAAAAGGCTCGTTGATTGGCATTTCCTTGATTTTGCCGGAGGCATAGCGGCAGAAGGTGCGCAGCTTGCCCATCATATCCTTGACGTAGTTGCTGCCACGCTGATTGATGGGACGGCTTTCGGGATAGAGACGCATAACGGCTTTTAGCTTATGGTCGTCAAAGAGCTCGTGCTCGTTGGATAGATAACGCTCGAAATCTTTGAGGGTTTCGGCAGTGATATTGTCGAAGCTGAGCGTGATTTTATTATATGCTTCGTAACGCTGCAGCGCACGATAGACGACACGATAATGACGCTTGCGGTTTTCGGAGATGTCGTTTTTGGCGATGAAGTCGGCAAAGACTTGGAAAAAAACGGTAGCTGGAGCTGAATCTTGTGACAGCTGAGGTTTTGGAGTAGCCTTAACAACCTTTTTAGCAGGTTCTGCCTTCACTTCTTTTTCGACTGGCTTGATGATGATAGGTTCAATAGGAATTTCAACGGGTTTTAAATCTTCCATTGGTTTGGCAGGCATACCATAGAAATCTTTAATGATGTTTTTAAGCCAGTCTTTGGGCAGTTCCTTCATACCGGCACCGTTCTCATTGAAGGCGTCCATGATGTAGGTTCTCAAATCGTTAAGCTTAATGCTTTTCTCTTTAAGCTCCGCGACGAGTTGCTTTTGCTTGTCATTATTAAGCCTAAAATTAGGGATAACGATTGATTGTTTCTGGTCATTCCAATAGGTAGCATCGACAAAGATGTTGCTTTTGGCGCGTTGATTGATTCGGCTTCCCACGAAAAACCGAGTTAAAACTTCAGATAATCCTGAAGCTTTGTCCACCTTTGTGGACAAACTAAATACTAAAGTTGCCATAATAAAAGAATTTTAAAGTCAACGCAAAGATACGAAAAATTTTTGAAACTACCAAGAAAAACAAGCACTTTTTTCAAAAAAAATTGGCGTTTTTATTCAGGTTTTTGGCGTGATAGTATTGGTTTTTGGCGTGCTAACTGCAAAAATTGAGAATACAAGTTCGCCTAAAGAAATGAAATTTTGGAATTTGGTGCAATCTGAAGGTTTAATGTTTATTGGGATTGCGAGGAAATATTGGGGATTGCAGAGGAGATGATGTTGCAGGGAGGGCTACCCCAGCCAGGTCACAAAGATTTAAGCCTTAAATTACTGATAGACAGTGGTTTAAGGCTTTTTTAATGGGTAAAATTGACCAGTTTTTGGCGTGCTAAACGCGATTTTTGGCGTGATAATTTTCATTTTTGGCGTGATAATTTTCATTTTTGGCGTGCTAGCTTTTTTGCGTGTTAGTTAGTGTGGACAACTGACTATAAGTGACAGCAAATGAAATGGATTTGGAAATTTGGTTGCAAAAATATATTTCACATATTTTTTCTTTCGTAAGAAATTCTATGATTTGAAGCTTGGGCTCGGTTTCAATGACAGATACCCCAGGCGGGTCACGGTTAGGTAAGTCTTAAAATAATGAAAATCATTGTTTTAAGACTTTTTTTATTGTATTTTTGGCGACTTTTTGGCGTGTTTTTGGCGACTTTTGGCGTGATAATTTTAATTATCACCTTGGAAAGTTTCTTTTTTATGTTAATCTCTCGATCAATTCTTTATGTTGTGGATAAAGCTGAAGAAGATTTGATTTCTTTGCCAATTCAAAATTTTCAAAACTGAAAGCGGGGCCGACAGCACATCCGACGAGACAAAATCCTTGTTTTGACGGAATTTCAGCAGCAAACCATTGTTCCGGCATGATGACAACCTGCATTTCATTTTCGGTTGAAAGATTATGGACGCTCAATTTTCCATCTTGGTCAATGACATAAATATTAAGAGGCTCGCCGTCATGATAATACCATATTTCAACCACACCATGCAGTCTGTGAAATGCTGAAACATCGTTGGCAGTAAGCATATAATAAATGGTGGAAACATTCTTCTTCCCTGTCGCATCGTTACCATAAAGCTGACGATAATAGCCACCTTCTGGATGAGGCAACAAACCAAGTTTTTCGATATAGTTGTTAATTGTCATTTTACTGATCACACGTTTTGTTTACTAACCAAACACCTTCTTCATTCTCCTCATCGCCTCCTCGACCACACTTCGCGGGCAGGCCAAGTTGATTCTCAAACACTGCTCTCCCACTTTGCCGAATTCCTTTCCGTTATTCAAGCCTAGTCCGGCTTCAAAAATCATCTTATGATTAAGCGATTCATTATCAAGATTATAGGCTGAAAAATCGAGCCATAGCATATAGGTAGCCTGGGATCTGTGAACGCGAATCTTCGGCAACTCCTTATTAATATAATCCACAACGTAATCAACATTACCTTTTATATATTGCAACAACTGCTGAAGCCACTCCTCCCCTTGCTCCATCGCCCTCTTCGTCGCAATCTTACCGAAAATGTTACCCAAATTTATCTCCGTACTGTCAACAAAATCAACGTATTTCTTACGTAATTCGTCGTTCGGGATGATGATTGTCGAAGTAGCCATTCCAGCTAGGTTGAATGTCTTGCTTGCCGCATGCGCCGTGATGCTATGTTGCTCAAAATCCTTGCAAATACTGGCAAAAGGCGTATGTTTATAGCCTGGAAGAACGAGGTCGCAGTGGATCTCGTCAGAAAAGACCAAAACATTGTTCCTCATGCATATATCACCCAACTTTTGCAACTCTTCCCTACTCCAGCTTCTTCCGACTGGATTATGCGGATTGCTGAGTATCAACATCTTAGCTGTTTTAGCCTGCTTCTCCAAAAGCTCATAATTCATCACGAAACCATCTTCAGTGTCTATCAGAGGATTCAAAACAAGCTTACGGTTATGGCTTTCAACAGCATGGAAAAACGGCGGGTAAACAGGAGGTTGAATAATCACCTCGTCGCCTTCGTTTGTCATACCCATAACAGCCATGTTGAACGCGGCAACCACCCCAGGAGTGTACGTCATCCATTCAATCTTCACATCCCACTGATGACGACGGCGGATCCAGTTCGCGATAGCCTCAAAATATGCATCCTCTCGGAAAGTGTATCCGTAAACGTCATATTTTGCACGCTCAATGACTGCGTTTCTTATGAAATCAGGTGTTCGGAAGTCCATATCAGCCACCCACATCGGAATAACATCCGGGTTACCGAAAATCTTTTCTCTCAAGTCATACTTAACACTTTCGGTGCCAACACGATTTATTATCTCATCGAAATTGTACTTCATGATTCAATTTTTTCGCAAAGTTACAAAAAAAATAATAACTTTGCAGCCCAAATAAAAGCAAATGAAAAGATTATATATCATATTGATACTGTTGGCGTTAACACCATTAAAAACCATAGCTCAGTCGGGTATTTTCGGCGTGATTAGGGATACTGACAGCGGCGAAGCGCTTGTGGGTGCAGCCATTTACAACGATTCGCTCCAGAAAGGCACAGTCACCAATTACAATGGCTACTACGATTTTCAACTGAATCCCGGGACATACAAGATTCGCTTCTCCTACCTGGGATATACCACAATCGATCAAACAATAACCATTGACGGTTCACGCAAGCGACTGAATATCAATATGAAAGCCGAGTCACAGATGCTCGACAACGTAATCGTAACCAGCAGAAAAAAAGATGCCAACGTGCGCGAGCTGGCCATGAGTGTGCAGAAGCTGGAGATGGTGAAAATCAAGAGGATACCGGCTCTGATGGGTGAAGTCGACGTCATCAAGGCGATACAACTGCTTCCAGGCGTACAAGCGGCATCGGAAGGCTCGTCTGGATTCAGTGTGCGTGGCGGTTCCCCTGATCAGAATCTTATAACTCTAGACGAAGCCCCTGTGTATAACGCCTCGCATTTTCTCGGTTTCTTTTCGGTTTTCAACAACGACGTGGTAAAAGACGCCACTTTATATAAAGGTGATATCCCTGCAGGTTACGACAGCCGACTTTCTTCGGTATTGGATGTCAAGACGTTAGACGAAATCCCCGACCGTTTCACCATGACCGGAGGCATCGGCATTCTCACCAGCCGCCTCATGGTAAACATGCCGTTCAACAAACAGCGCACAGCAGTTATGCTTGCCGGACGCGTCACCTACGGAGGATTGTTAACACCTTATATCATTGATGATCTGAAGAATACACGGCTATATTTTTACGATCTCAACGGCAAAATAACACACGTCATCAACAAAAACAACCGCCTCTACCTCTCAGCTTACAACGGCTACGACAAAATCGGAATAGTGAACATGATGAGCATAGGTTATGGAAACACCACAGCCAGCGCCCGTTGGAACCATATCTTCACCGACAAACTCACATCAAATCTGTCGTTTCATTACACACAATACAGATATAACGTTGATGTAACTATGAAGCCGTACGACTTCTCGATAGCCGCAGGCATCAAAGATTACACAGGAAGATACGACTTCACCTGGCTTATGAATGATCGCATCACCGCAAAGTTCGGAGCATCAGTCACTTACCATAAATTCAGTCAAGGAGAGCTCGATGACAGAACAGGCGTTGTGGCACAATATATGAATGTGTCAAGCAATGAGAAAGTCTTCCGTAAAGCCATAGAATCGGCCTTGTATTATGGCCATGAACACAAGCTAAGTCCTTTCTTCTCAATAAGATACGGTTTGCGTTTCTCGATGTATCAGAACATAGGCAAAGAAACCTTCTATATCTTCGACGAAAATTATGTCAATGTCGACTCAATTGTCTATGGCACAGGCGAGATTTTCAACACTGAATTCAACGTTGAGCCGCGTTTGGCGATGATGTACCGTCTAGGCCCTACATCTTCCGTAAAGGCTTCATACTCAAGGACTGTGCAATATGCTCAGATAGCCACCAACGCCACCGGCGGACTGCCTTTCGACGTTTGGTTCCCTTCAAGTCCGAACATCAAGCCACAAAAATGCGACCAGTTTGCCATAGGTTATTTCCGCAATTTCCTTGGCAACGACATCGAAACTTCAGGCGAAATCTTTTACAAACATCTCACCGATGTCATTGATTTTGTTGACGATGCGCAGTTTTACGGCAATGTGCTTATCGATGGTGAGGTTCGCGTTGGAAAAGGCCGTTCATATGGCGTCGAGTTCATCGTCAGAAAGAATTATGGCAAGTTAACAGGTTGGGTATCATATACTTACAGCCGTTCATTCCGTACCATCAAAGGCATCAGCCACGACGAGGAATACCGCTCGCCTTTCGACCGTCCGCATTGCATAAGCATTGTGCTAAACTATGAGTTCAACGACAGATTCAACGTTTCAGCAAACTGGATCTACAACACAGGACAGCCGGTGACGTATCCTTACGGAAAATTCACCGATCACGGTTCGACATACGCTATTTACAACGGTTACCGCAACCAGAGCCGCTACCCCGACTATCATCGTCTCGACGTCTCCCTGACATGGAAAGGCAAGCATCACGAGCGCTGGCAAGGCGAATGGAATGCCTCGATATACAATGTATACGGCCGCCACAACACATGGGCTGTGATGTTCACTCCAGGCGAAAATAACACAATTCAGACGGAAAAGATGTATCTTTTCTCCGTAATTCCCTCAATATCATACAATTTCAAATTCTAAAACATGAAAAAAACACTCATCATATTATTGACCATTGCAGGACTCGCGTCATGCACCGAGAAGATGAAAATCGACTCACAGGAAGGCGAGCGTTTGATTGGCGTAAGTGCTTCAATAACAGACGAATATAAAAAACATGAAGTTGTTTTAAGTCACACCGAAGACTTTTATGGCGGCGCTCCGGTGATGATTTCCGACGCAGTGGTTTTTGTGTTGGACGGTACCGATACCATATGGTTCGAAGAGACAGAAAAACCAGGTCATTACCTGTCGGTCAACGAGTTTGCCGGAGAAGTCGACCACATTTACCGTCTCTCAATCAATATATCTGATGAAAACGGCTATCATCATTATTATTCGGAGTCGAAAATGAACGAAAATGTGGAGCGAATTGACTCGATAAAGGTTAAGCCATGGGTGTTTAACTCATTGGAAATGAAGAACTTCCTTGGAATTTATCCATATTTTCAGACCACCGACGATCCGAAGACATATTATATGGCAAGAATCAGAATCAACGATGAGCTTGTTGGTGGCGACACTCTCACGGAATGTGAGCTTTTTGAGACAATGGGCTATGCGGGAATCTATTTCAACGGACCGCTCATGGTCTTGATTGGCGGCGAGTTTCCGATTTACGGCTTAAATCAGAGAGACAGCCTTGAAGTAGTCCATAAAGGCGACACCATAACCTTGGATTTATGGTCAATTCCACGTGATTATGCCCATTATATTTACGAGATTGCGTCGAGCACAGGCACAAATCCAATGATGGGAACGCCGTCTAATGTGCGTACAAATATCTATCCTGAAGGCACAGCTGTGGGAATGTTTCATGCGTCATCGCTGCGGCAATGTTCTGTAATATATTGATACATAATTTATTGCGATATTATAAAATTTTTTAATAAAAATTGTTGCGCATTGCGGAAAAAGTCGTAATTTTGCAGCGCAAAAATCCTTGGGGGAGTCGCATAGCGGCAATTGCAACAGACTGTAAATCTGTCCTCGGATGAGTTCGGTGGTTCGAGTCCACCCTCCCCCACAAAAAAATTCACTTTTTTTGCACAACAATCAAAAAAAGTCGTATTTTTGCAGCGTAAAACGCAAATGGACTAGTAGCTCAATTGGATAGAGTCCCTGACTACGGATCAGGCGGTTGTGGGTTCGACTCCCGCCTAGTTCACTCAAAAAAAGCTGACGGAATCGTCAGCTTTTTTTGATTTCCACCGTACTCGCCGCTTTCCCTCGTTTTGTAACTTGAATCTGTGCCGGGATACGCTCCTTCAGGCTGTCGACATGAGAGATGATACCCACTTTTCTACCGAATTTCTGCATATTTCCGAGTGTCTGCACAGCCATTTCAAGGCTCTCGCCATCCAAAGTGCCGAAACCTTCGTCAATAAACAACATATCAATATTGAGATTCTCGTCGTTTAATGCAGCCAAACCCAATGCCAGCGCCAAAGAGACGAGGAAAGTCTCTCCACCCGAAAGCGAGCTCGCACTACGCAGCTCACCCCCCATTTCCTTGTCCATCACCATAATAGCCAACGAGTTGGAATAACAAGTCAACTCATAACGATCGCTGAGTTTGCGTAGGAAATAATTCGCCTGGTCGAGCAATATTCGCATCGTATATGCCTGCGCCACGTCTCGGAAATTGTCAGTCGTGGTGGTTCCTATTGCGCTTGCCAGCTCACTCCAAAGAGCCAAAACAGCGGATTTTGCTTGCAGATCAGCCTTAGCTGCCTCAGCCTGCTTTGAATTCTGGGAATTAAGGGAAATCTTTGTCTTTATCTCAGTCAGATTCTGATTTATGGATTTCTTTTTGTTTTCCAGCTCTGACAAGGATTCACGAGTTTTTTGAATGTCCGTTTCTTCCAACTTTGCAGCAATCACCCGCTGTTCATCACTCTTACTGGTCAAATTCGTCAAAACTCTAGTAAAACCGATCAAAATAGCGTCTTTTCCTATATTGTTCCGGGTCGCTGTCTTACCTTTGAACTCATCAAGACGTTCAAATCCCTCAATTCTCTTGATTCCATTGGCTATCTCATCAATTTTGGCAATGTCGGCATCGACCTTCGAATAATCTTCATTCGTACGTTTCCACTTGTAAGCAAGCTTTTTCAGAATAGCGTTATACGCAAAATCAGCCTCATTTTTCCTCTTTTGGAGCTCCTTAAGTTCTTCCTGAATCTTCTTTGCATCCTGAATCTGAGTGTTAATACTGGTGATTTCAGCATTTTCCTCAGAGATTTTAGACTCACAGGCAGCCAGACCTTTATCCAGACGATCCATCTCAAATACAGGCTCTCCGTTACACTCTTGTGTGAGGCTTTGAAGCAGGTTATTCAACTGTTTCTGCTCGTTTTCAATGCTCTCGTTCTGAAGTTTTATCTTGTTTTCAGTGACATTTTTGTCATCTTTCGCCTTCTCGAAGGCTATTCGAGCCTCATTCCATGCTTTTTCTATCGTGGCGAACAATGAATTGACAACAGTTTCATCGTGATATTGGTGAGCTGTACTGCCACAAAGCGGACACGGCTTGCCTTCCACAAGCTTGGAGCGTAACAGTTTCATGTGCTCATCAACCATGTTTTTCTGAATCTGAAACTCAGAATCTTTGGCCTTAAACGCCTTTTCAGCTTCATTAAAAACGCTCTCACATATTTTAAAGTGTTCCTTTAAATCATTTAACTTAACATTTTTATCCTTAATGATTTGACGCTTATTATCATACTCGGATAATATCTGTTTTACACGTAGGCACTTGGTCTTTCTCGCCTCAAGTTTAGCGAGTTCATTGTTATGCTCATGGAACTTTGCGTTCAGTCCGTCGAGGTCGGCTTTTCTCAGGCGTTCATCACAATTTTCATATGCAGCACTAGCGTTTTTCTGAATAGTTTCAGCTTCAGCAAGAGCATTAGAGATTTCATAGAACTCTGATTTTTCTATGTTATCACTAAAAACCGAGTTATCTGATTCATCTAAAAGACTCACTATCAGCGGCATTTTCTCAGCCAGCGATTTCATTCCAGCCTGCTCGTCAATCTGCCGCTTCAATTCATCACGTTTATGCCGCAATTGTTCTTTTTCTTCAAGAATCACATCAAAAGATGCTTGTAAATCAGCGAGTTGCGATTTGTATGACTCAATATCCCTATTGAGATTCTCCAGTTTGTCGAAATCAGCGATCTTGGCTTCTAAAGCTTTGGTTTCACCTTCAGTTTCCGCCAATGCCTTCTCATCATCAGAGAGCTCGGCGTTCAACTCAGCCAGTTTATCTTCAGGCAATATATTGTCACTCAATGAATTACACAGCTCAGCCGCTTTGTCAACGTTATTTTTCGCTTCGTTTTTCTTTCGCCCGACTATCTCTGCGATCTTTGAGTAAACTTCAGTACCCGTCAGCATTTCCAGAATTTCGGTCTGTTTTGCCTTTTCTGATGTCAGGAAAGTGTTAAACTGGCCCTGAGCAAGCATCACAGAGCGCACAAACTGGTCGTAAGTGAGACCGATAAGTTCTGTAACTCTTTGATTTACAGCGTCAATTTTGGTTTCCAGCACTATCCTATCCTCGCCTTTTACCACCTCAAGCTTCCGGCGGTTTGTCATGTCGTACTTGCCGTTTCTGGTCTTGTGCATCTGCCAAGTGGCTATAAAAAACTCGCCACCAACTGTAAACCACACCTCAGCCTTGCCGTCACTGGTGCCTTTTCGCAGCGCGTTGGTGGTGCTTTGCATGGTCGAGAGTCCGTTTTCGGTCTTTTCCTTGTTTTTCGTGTTCTCGTAACGTGGTGATTTATCGTACAATGCAAGCGTTATGGCATCCAAAATCGTGCTTTTCCCGCTTCCGGTCTCTCCAGTGATAAGGAATAACGGCTCATTGGCCAAAATGCCCTCAGAGAAGCTAATTTGGGCCTTTTCAATGGAATTTATGTTCTCTATAAAGATTTTTTCGATCTTCATACTCATTTTTCAGCCTCCTCGCACACTTCTTTGAACATTTTTTTCAATTCTCCGGGCATTTCCTTGTCAAATTTCTTTTGATAGACCGAACAGCCGAGCTCAAACGGGCTCAGCTCCTTGAGCTCACGCAATGTCTTAACATCTTGAATATCATCACCTTCACCTATGACAGGAAAATATGACTGGATTCCACAAAACATCGCCTCATGATCCTCAAAAGCCTTCATAATCTCTGTTGTTTCAAGCTGAGTCAAAGGTTTTTCAGTCTGGATATGCAGCCTCACATACGCCTTTTTATCCACGATCTCCCAAAGACGCATCATGACGGTCTCATAAGGCAAAGCATCATCGTAACCTTTAGGTTTTTCCGGGAAATCTATGATTGGGACCAATGTCTTTAAAGGTATGGTTTTCGCTTTAGAGACTCCATTTTCGATATTCACAGACACCACCGAATGCTCATAGTTCTCATTAAAAGAAATCGGGAAAGGCGAACCGGCGTAGCGCATATTCTCAATCCCCTTAATCGCTTGCGGATAATGAATATGACCAAAAGCCCAATAATCCACATCATCGAAGTTTGCAAAGTCTTGAACATCAAGACATTCCAGTTTACCAATTATATCTTGGCTGTGTCCGCGGATATCAGCGCTTTTAACAGCAAGATGCCCAGTCATCACAACGCTTTGATTATCATCATAATCCGCTCTGTTTTTCAAATGAGAAAGCAGCAGTTCATAAAACTCAGTAACATGTTTAGAAACGCTGTCACTGTAAGGAACAGCGAGCACCCATCCGATAATCTCACCTTGACGCGTAATCGGAATCTCAATTTTTGAAGCATCGAAATTGAGGCCATTTTCATCTGTAACAGTCTGATAATCAATTAGTCCGACCACAGAGACATTAAAAGCCTCCCAAAGCGTACGCGGCGCCTCAAGACGTGAAGGCGAATCATGGTTGCCACTAATGATAACTATCTGTAAATCAGCGTCTAAACGCGACAATTCGACAATGAAATTATAGTAAAGACGTTGCGAAACGATAGTTGGAGTGGCGGTATGAAAGACATCGCCGGAGACAACTATCACATCGGGTTTCTCCTTGATAATGATAGACTTAAGCTGGTCAAAGAAGAATTTATGCTCTTCCTCCCTGCTGTAGTTGTGAAAAATCTGACCGATATGCCAGTCGGCAGTGTGCAACACCTTCATCGTCGCGCGAATTTGGTTGTAAAATTACAAAATTTTTGCGAACCAATCCACATTTTTATTAATTTAGCACAGAAAAATATTTAAAACATGAAAAGAATCGTTTTATCGATTATTGTGATGGCGGCGCTTTTGTTACCATCGTGCAAACAATCAATTCAACAAGCTGATTATCAAGTGGTTCCGTTACCAAAAGAGATAAAGCATTCTGAAGCAGAACCCTTCATTCTTGATAAAAACACAGTCATTTCTTATCAAAAATCGCACGAGGAATTGCACAAAGAAGCTTCGTTTTTAGCAGATTATATCGAAGACATTGCAGGTTTTCGTCCAAGAATTGTCAATGCTGAAAACGAGCTTCCAAATTCCATAAATCTGGAGATAAATCCTGATAATTTTGACAACAACGAAGCATACCAAATAATTGTAGATGAGAATATTATAAAGATTACTTCAAGCAATACTTCAGGTGTTTTTTACGGAATTCAAACCTTAAGAAAAAGCCTGCCAGTCGGTGCGAAACAGTCAAAAATAGCCCTTCCAGCAGTTAAAGTAAACGACTGGCCGCGTTTCGCCTATCGCGGAATGCACCTCGATGTGAGCCGTCATTTCTTTCCTATCGATTCGATAAAAGTGTATATCGACGCGATGGCGATGCATAATCTGAACAAGTTTCATCTTCACATCACCGATGATCAAGGATGGCGTATCGAGATTAAAAAATATCCGAAACTCACTGAAATCGGGGCTTGGCGGTCGGGTACGCTAATCGGAAAGACAATGGCTTACGACACCATCCGTCATGGTGGCTTTTACACACAAGAAGAGCTGCGAGACATAGTAAAATATGCTGAAGACAAACATATCACCATCATACCTGAGATAGATTTGCCTGGCCATATGCTGGCGGCTTTAGCATCATATCCGGAGCTTGGCTGCACTGGAGGGCCTTACGAGGTTTGGAAACGCTGGGGTGTTTCGGAAGACGTCATCTGCGCGGGCAATGAGCAGGCTATGCAATTCCTTGAGGATGTGTTACTTGAGGTGATGGACATCTTCCCAAGCGAGTACATCCACATCGGAGGCGACGAGGTGCCACGCGACCGCTGGAAAGAATGCCCGAAATGTCAGGCAAAAATCAAACAGCTAGGAATTAAAGGCGATGACAAACATTCCGCCGAGGATTATCTTCAGAGTTATGTGATGTCGCGCATGGAGCAATTCGTTGAAAATCATGGCCGTCACATCATCGGATGGGACGAGATGCTTGACGGCGAGCTGGCTCCGAATGCCACTGTAATGAGTTGGCGTGGCAGTTCAGGAGGCTACAAGGCTGCAAAGATGCGTCACAACGTCATTATGACGCCAAATGATTACCTCTATTTCGATTATTATCAGACACTTGACACAGATAACGAACCATTCTCGATAGGCGGTTACAACCCCGTAAAAAAGGTTTATTCCTACGAACCTATCCCTGAAGGTCTGACTGAAGAAGAGCAAAAATACATTTTAGGCCCTCAGGCAAACATCTGGACTGAATATACGAGCGAGTTTAACGTATTGTTATACAGGCTGTTACCTCGTATCGGAGCTCTCGCTGAGGTACAATGGTGCGATCCTGCACAAAAGGACTACGAGGACTGGGTAAGACGCGAATACCGCCTAACGAAACTGTACAATTTGTACAGATGGAGATACGCCTCGCACATCTTCGACATCGACGTTCGCATCACGCCTAATGTCAAAGAAGGCTTTATCGAGGTCACAATGGCGAAACTAGTGGACGGCAAAATTATGTATTCAATTGACAATCAGCCTGTTAAAGAGTATTCCGAACCGCTTGAAATAACCGGCAACTGCCACCTCGAGTGTTTCGTGCTCCGTCAGGATGGCGAGCAAGGCCGAGTGTTCAAAACCGACTTCGATTTCAGCAAAGCATCAATGAAACCTATAGTTTTGAAGGAACAGCCGCATAAAAACTACACATTCGACGGTGCTGACGTGTTAATCGACGGTTTGCGGGGCAGCACCAACTACCGCAGCGGCCGTTGGCTTGGATGGTACGGCAAAAACGCCGACGCAATCATTGATTTACAATCAGTTACAGAGATAAGCTCGATTCGATTCAATCTCAACATCAACATGAAAGACTGGATTTTCAACGCAAAATCAGTCAAAGTGTTAGTATCTGACGACGATGAAAACTTTACCGAAGTCGCTTCAGAGAATTTCGAGCTGTTGCCAGCTGATTATCAGGGTAGCCTCTACCCTGTCGAAATTAGGTTTTCGCCTGTAAACACTCGCTTTGTAGAAATAATAGTAGAGCCGTTTGACTGCCCCGAAGGACACTCAGGCTACGGCTATCCGGCATGGATTTTCATCGATGAAATCGGGATGTACTAGCACTCCGCCGTGGCGTTATCGAGACGTTTCATCATCGAAAACATGAAGATTGCCGAAATCACGCAGAGGATGATGAGGACGCCCCAGATCATCACCAGAGACAGACCTGTATTCCAGATTGAACTGATCACTGAGGTGAGGTAGTTGCCTATCGCAGTTGCGCCAAACCAGAGACCCATCATAAGACCTTTGAGCTTTGGAGGAGCCACTTTCGAGACGAAAGAAATACCCATAGGGCTAAGCAGCAGCTCACCGAATGTAAGAACTAAGTAAGTGGATATCAACCAGTTAGGAGAAACTAGGATATGGCTCACGCCTCCTGTCGCCGACAGTTCTTTCGGTGAAGGCAATCCGATTGATGCCGCTGCCATCACGCAATAGCCAAGAGCTGCCACAAGCATTCCCAAAGCAATTTTGCGCGGTGCTGAAGGCTCTTTGCCTTTCTTAGCGAGAGCGCTGAACAAAGCCATCGAGACCGGTGTCAAAGCCACCACGAAGAACGGGTTGAAATGCTGGAAAATTTGAGGCAGAAGATTGACTTGTGCCGGGACGTTAGCCGCTTTATACCACACTCCTGCAGCGCACGCAGCAAGTAGTAATCCCGACAGCGCTTTTCCACGTTTTGTATCGCTCTGGAACACTCCAAACAAAGCGTAAACGCCTACCGCAATCATCGCCAAGGTGAACACGTCAAAACCTATTCTTGTCCAGCCTGTTGCCACCGAGGCGGTGTAGTCGCGGGCAAAATATGTAAGAGTGAGTCCCGCCTGCTGGAACGCCATCCAGAAAAATATTACGACCGCGAAAACAAGGCAGAGCGCCACGACGCGTTCCTTAGTCTGTTTCGGAGTGAGTTCGACCACTTTCTCTTCTTTTGCAGCCTGCTCGCCTTTGCGCACGTCGACATGTTTGAACGATTTACGGAAGCCGAAATAGATCGCTATCGAGAGTATCAATGAGATACATGAAATGCCGAAGCCATAGCTGTAAGCCACTGATAATGAATCGATATAGTTTTGACAGAAAGCCGCCATATCGCCACCGAAGCTGCTTTGAGCCGACGCCAGAGATTCGAGGCGTGTCATGCCATCGGCGGTAATGGTGCCATCCAAAAACTGATGTGCCAGCGAAGGGATATTGGCATCATAAGTTAAGCCGCTCTTGCCGAGAAACATATTGGTAACTGCCGTTGCCGTGGTCGGGGCGAACATAGAGCCGATGTTGATGGCCATGTAAAACAAGCTGAATCCTCCATCACGTTTAGCGGCGTATTTCGCGTCATCGTAGAGATTGCCGACCATCACCTGGAGGTTTCCTTTGAAAAGTCCCGTACCCACTGCTATGCAGAGCAAGGCGACAATCATCATGGTGAATGCCATGCTGCCCGTCGCGTCTTTCTGGGTGAACAGCAGCAGATAACCGGCAAACATCACTAGAATACCAGTGACCACTGTCCTTCCGAAGCCCCAGAACTTGTCAGCTATATATCCGCCGAGAATCGGCATGAAATACACAGCGGCAAGGAAGATGCCATAAAACTGTCCGGCTGTCTGTGCGGACAGACCGAATTTAGCTTGCAGGAACAACACGAAGATAGCAAGCATAGTGTAATAGCCGAAACGCTCGCCGGTGTTGGCTAAAGCGAGGGCGTACAAACCTTTTGGATGACCTTTGAACATATCTTAATTATTTTAGAAAGCTTGTTGATAGAGTTTTTCCGGTGTCGTCTCGGCGTGATTGAACGGACGCAGACGGAAGGTGTATTTGTATATATCGTTCTTAATCAGATACTTATCGAGTGCGCCAGGACCGCATGTCGCAGTGCCTAGAGGGGCCTGCTTGTAGTCGATATTCACAGTCCAAAACATTCCGGGTACTATCTGATTTATACGTTCAGCTTTGGTGATATCAGCGTCGGAATACCTGTAAATACTGAAGTTGAGGTGTTCTTTGCCACTCACAAACAGTCCGTCACCAACCTTGTTGGTGACGGCGAACCATCTCACATCGGTACGGTTGCCGCTTTCCTGCGGTTCCTCGTGCATCTCGAAGAAACCACCTGCTACTAATTCATAAACTCCCACCCTTCCTGATGTGCTCCTGTCTGGATAATTCTCAGTGTCTTTACCGAAATACTTGACTTTGCTGTAATCGTAAGGCATCACGAGCTGGGTGCCGATTTTTGGGAACGTCTCCACCTTATCGGTAGGCATCACTTTCATGGTCACAACTATATCCGCGAGCCCGTTGACTTCGTATAACTGATTGGTTTTCAACACCAATTCACCTTTGTTATTCTTGAATTCAAGATCAACGGCAACAGCTACATGACTGGCATCTATCCTATTGACATTGAACGATTTCTTGCTTACGACCAGACTATCTAGACCGGCTTTCTTCCACAACCTCTTGGCATTCCAGTCGACATCGTCGTTTAGCGTCGGAGCGCGCCAGAAATTAGGCCTGATAGCACCTTCCAGAAGCTCACTACCTTTATAAACCAATGATGTCGGGACACCGGCTTTTTTATCAATTGTGAAGGTAAAGTCTTTGTTACTCAATATGATAGCGTCACTTACATTCTTCACATCGAGTTTTGGTGTTTTTGTAACCGGAACAGGGTCTTTCTTAGTGATATTCAATGGGATCTGATCGTATGCGACCTCAAAACCATCGGGAAGCATGCCATTGCCTTTCTTCAGCTTAAACGAGAAATTGATGAAAAACTCCTGATTCGGGTTGATTGTCATGATTTTCTCAACAATATACGGATTCGGGATATGGATGTTGACAATCTGCGACTCGCCGGGCTTGCAGTTCAGTTCCACCGTACCGTTAGAATAAACCCTATCGTTTGAGAATATCTTATATTCGCAGTTATAATCACTTAAGTCATTGAATATGAATTTATTATCAATCTTAAACACACCGTTGTTGACGTCAATTGCCGACACTTTTATGTTCTGATAGCATTTCTTAACTTCGGCCATGTGGCGATGGGGTTTTCTGTCGCTGGTTATCAGTCCGTTAACGCAGAAACTGTCGTCATTGCCGCAATCCTGGATAGAACCGAGGTCACCGCCAGCGGCATACCATTCGGTCTTCATCTTCTCGTCATATTTCACTATCGACTGGTCGACAAAATCCCAGATGCAACCGCCTTGGATCTGAGGATATTTCTCGAAAACTTCCATATAATCCTGCAAACCGCCGACGCTGTTACCCATAGCGTGGCAATATTCCACCATGATAAACGGGCGATTCTTCTTGTCGGGATGCTCTTCGGCGAACTGTGTGAGGTATTCCACTCCAGCGTACATCAGTCCGATATAATCGGTGTTATAGTCATAGCCAGCGCGCTCGCAGATGACAGGACGGATGTCTCGTTTCTTCATCCAATCGTAGCAATACTCGGTACACACACCGTTTCCGCACTCGTTTCCAACAGACCAGACGATGACCGACGGATGATTTTTATCACGTTCGACCATATTGCGGCATCTGTAAAGGAACGATTCTTTCCATTCAGGTTTCTTGGCGAGGCTGTTCTCCTCATAACCCTGCGGATGCGACTCGTTGTTAGCCTCATCGATAACGTAAATGCCATATCTGTCGCAGAGTTCGTACCAATAAACATCGTCTGGATAATGGCTTGTACGCACAGTGTTGATATTGTTTTCGAGCATAATCCTGATATCCTCCTCCATTGTCTTGCGATCGACGTATTGTCCTGTAAATCCGCTATGTTCGTGACGGTTCACTCCTTTCACCATAATGGCTTTTCCGTTGACCTTCAGCTGTCCGTCCTTAATTTCGACGGTACGGAAACCGATTTTCGAGTTAACTCTTTCAATTTCATTGCCTTTCTTATCCAGAATCTTTATTGTCAAATCATAGAGATTAGGCTTCTCCGCCGACCAAGGCAATATGCCCAAGATTATTGATTTCTCAAATCTTACAGTATATAACTTCTTGTCTTTGAATCGTTTAAGATCTTTCTTACGAACATTCTGAGTGTATGATTTCCTGATATTATTACCTTTTTTATCTGTGCCTGCTATCTCGACTACCACGTCAAACTTGCTTGGAATCTTTTTCGGGTCGAAGTTGATATCGGCAGTCATCTCAAATGTACCGTTTTCATAACGGCCGTCAAGCCCGGCTTTCACGTAGTAATCGAAGATGTTAAGTTTAGGTTTTGAATAAATCACTACGTCGCGGGTGATGCCGCTCATACGCCAATAATCCTGAGCTTCGAGATATGATCCGTCGCAGAAACGATACACCTTCATCGCCAGCATATTAGGCTCGCCGAAAATCACGTAAGGAGTGATATCGAACTCCGCCGGAGTCTTGGAATCTTCGGAATAGCCGACAAAATTGCCGTTTACCCAAAGATACATTGCCGATTTCACAGCCCCGATATTGATGTAAACATTGCGTCCGTCCCAAGCACCCGGCACCTTGAACTCAGTTATGTAACGACCTACTGGATTATACTCAGTAGGAGCATAAGGCGGATTAGACTTAAACTCATTGGCGACGTTCACATAAACCGGTTCGCCATAGCCGTTAAGTTCCCAATTGCCCGGAACAGGAATCCTCTCCCACTGTTGCGAATTATAGCCAGGTTCATAAAAGCCATCAAGTTCCTCCATGGGAGTCTTGGAATAGTTAAATCTCCATTCGCTGTTAAGGCATAGCGAAAAATCATCTGTAGGACTCGGTATCACGCTTGTTCGAGGAGGCATTTTGTTGACCTGAAACACCGATAAGTCGTTCCACCACTCTTTAATCTCAATCTCCTGCGCTTTCACACAAAGCGATAACAATATGACACTCAGCAATATAGACAATCTTCTCTTCATAAAAAACACTTTTTAAAACTGCAAAATTGATATTGCGAAATTAAGCATTTTTTTTTGAAATAATGGTAAAAGATTCGAAATTTTTTGTTATCTTTGCAAGTTAATCATTTTAATCATGAAAAGATTTTTGGCATTTTTTCTGTTTACATCAGTGATTGCGGTATTCTTCTCATCATGTGAAAGAAACTGTTATTGCAAGGATTTGGAGGACGGCACCGAAGGTATTATGTATGGTGTTTATTCGAGGTCGGAATGCGAGGACACTGAGGATTATTACAACGAATTATACAATAAGGAGATGTACGATTGTACATATAAATAATTGATTATGAAAGACAAACTGTTTTTTTTCAGTATAAAGCACCCGCTTTCGCTGATATTGCTGCTTGCCATTGTCGTAAAGATTTTGGCGGTGATATTCACCGACGGATGGATTACTGATGGGGATTTCAATTATTACTACATACCATCATGGTGGATGGTTAATCCTTGGATTGTATATATCTCGCGACTGCTATTGGGAGCTTGCTCGTTGTTAATCATTACGATAGCTTATAGGATTACAAAAATCATTGCCGACAAGACGACGGCTTTGGAGATTGCCACTTTTGGTGCTTTGCTTTGGGGTGTGCCGTTCGTGACAGTTCATCCATTTGCAGGAGTTGTAGCTATTCCATTTATACTTTACGGCACCTTGCTTATCATAAAACAACACAACTTATTGGATAACAATGAGATAGAAAAATCACACCGCACAAGTTTCATCATCGCAGGATTCTGTCTCGGCCTCGGATTCGCGGTTTATTATCATAGTCTCATATATTATATAGGTATTCTGATAACGCTTTTCATCTTGAAAAATTGGAAAGGCGCCTTGATGACGCTGATAGGCTACATTGTAGCTTTAGGCATCACTCAAACAGTGGTTGACCTGGTGGTTTATCATAGGCCATTTGTCGCAATGACTAGATTTTTCAGCGAGTATGGCAGCTGTATCAATTATATTTTCGGTCTAGAGTTGAATATAGAATTAGTTGGTATATTCTTGTTGCTCGTACTTGTCCCGCCGATGTCGTTAATGCTTATTTTCGGCTTTTTCAGAGTATTTCGGAAATATATTTTGTTGGTTTTACCAACACTGATAACACTACTCTACTCCATATTTGTTATAAACGATATGGATATTATGTTGCTGACAGTGCCGACGTACGTAATCGCAGGTTATGTGGGCTGGAAGGAATTCCATAAAAATTCAGCATTTTGGACTAAAAACAAATGGTTGTTGTGGACATGTTACGGCATTTTTGCTGTATTGAACATTGCCATGATGGTATTTACTTTCGTTGCATAAGATTATGACCAAAGACGAAGCGAGAAAACGGATTGCGGAACTGAGCGAAACGATTGACAGTCACAACTATAAGTATTATGTCTTGGCGCAGCCTAGCATCAGTGACTACGATTTCGACATGCTGATGAACGAGTTGATTGCGCTGGAAAAAGAGTTTCCTGACTTGGCATTGCCGAGCTCGCCGACGCAACGCGTCGGCGGCGATATCACCAAGGAATTTCCGCTGGTAAAACATCGCTATCCTATGCTTTCGCTGGCAAATTCGTATAATCGCGACGAGATTATCGAGTTTATCCAGCGCATAGAAAAGACCATCGAAGAGCCGGTGGAGTTTGTGTGCGAGCTGAAATTTGATGGAGTTTCAATAAGTCTGACATACGAAAAAGGTGTGCTGGTGCGTGCTGTCACTCGAGGCGACGGAACACAAGGCGACGAGGTGACCGCCAACATAAAGACCATACATTCAGTACCGCTGAAACTGCATGGCGACTTCCCCGATTTCTTGGAGATGCGCGGCGAGATCATCATGCCTCACGACAGTTTTAACAAGATTAACGCTGAACGCGATGAGCTGGGGCTTCCTCTGTTTGCAAACCCACGAAACGCCACAGCCGGCACCATAAAACTGCAGGACTCGAAAGAAGCAGCAAACCGTCGTTTGGACAACTACTGCTACTACATGATGATGGACAATCTGCCGTATCAGACTCATTATCAAAGTCTTATGGCAGCAAAAGAATGGGGATTCAACATATCACAGCACATGAAAGTGTGCAAAAACATCGACGAGATTGAAGGTTTCATCAACTATTGGGATGTTCAGAGAAAGAACCTGCCGTTCGACATTGACGGAATCGTTATAAAAGTCAACAGTTTTGCACAACGTGAGGAACTCGGCTTAACAGCAAAATCACCACGTTGGGCTATTGCTTATAAGTTTAAAGCAGAGCAAGTGAGTACAAAACTATTAAGCATTGATTTTCAGGTAGGCCGACACGGGACGATAACTCCGGTAGCCAACCTCGAGCCGGTGCTTTTGGCAGGAACCACAGTGAAACGCGCCACTTTGAACAATGCCGACTTCATCAAGCAATTAGGTTTGCATTACGACGACGTTGTGAAAGTGGAAAAAGGCGGCGAAATCATCCCTAAGATTGTCGGAATAGACCTCAAAAAGCGCAAAAACAACAGTAAGCCGGTCGAATTCATCAAAAAATGTCCTGAATGTGGCGCCACTTTAGTGCAAAAAGAAGGCGAAGCGGCCTGGTACTGTCCCAACAGCATGGGCTGTCCGCCTCAGATAAAAGGTAGAATCGAGCATTTTATCAGCCGAAAGGCCATGAACATCGAGAGTCTCGGCGAAGGAAAAGTCGAAATGATATTCGACAACCACCTTATTAATAACTATGCCGACCTCTACGATTTGACTTACGACCAGCTTTACGGACTGGAAAAAACGGAGACTTTTATAGACGAATCGAGCCTCTTCCCGGAAACGGTGACGAGAAAGGTTTCGTTTAAGGAAAAGACCGTCAACAACATTCTGAATTCGCTGATTAAATCTCGCGAGGTGCCATTTGCCAGAGTGCTTTACGCATTGGGAATCAGAGAGGTAGGCGAAACGACGGCGAAAGTCATCGCCAATAAAATGGGAAACATCGACAACCTCATCAACGCCTCGTTGGAAGAGCTGCAGGAAATCAACACCGTGGGAGAAACCATAGCTTTGAGCATCCGCAACTTCTTTGACGACGATCGTAACATCGAAATTATCAATCGTTTGAAAGCCTTTGGGCTGCAATTCTCGCAAGAGAAGAAAGTGGCTACTGAAAACCAGGTGCTTACAGGAAAGACCATAGTGGTGAGCGGAGTGTTTGCCAACTTCTCGCGCGACGGAATAAAACAAAAGATTGAGGATTTGGGAGGAAAGAACTCGAGCTCCATCTCGTCGAAAACCGATTTTGTGGTTGCGGGAGAGAAAATGGGACCGGAAAAACTTAAGAAAGCTGAAGCGTTGGGAATTAAGATATTAAACGAACAAGAATTTATAGAGTTAATCAGTTAGTCAGTTTAACTGAACAACTAAATATTAGGATTATGTTAAGAAAACTACGAATTCTTTTAGCAACTGTCAGTTTTATATTGATAACGTTGCTTTTTTTGGACTTCACCGGCACCATTCACGCCTGGTTTGGCTGGATGGCGAAGCTGCAGATGGTTCCGGCTATGCTTGCATCGAGCATAGTGATTATTATTGCAATTGCAATAATTACAATACTTTTCGGGCGAATTTACTGCTCCGTCATCTGTCCGCTTGGCATTTATCAGGACGGAATTGCACATATAGCTGAGAAGCGCAAAAAAAACCGTTATCGGTTCAGACAAAGCAAAAAATACCGTTATTTCATCGCCTTGGCGTTCTTTTTGTTAATTGCATTCGAATTCACATCTGTCGCGATTTTCATCGAGCCATACAGCATCTTCGGACGCATCGCCTCGAACATCTTCTCCCCTATTTATCGCTTGATTAACAATGTGTTGGCTTATTTTGCCGAGCGTTGGAACAGTTATGCGTTTTATCATGTTGATGTTTATATCAAGAGTTTGCCGATATTCATCATTTCCATTGCTTACTTCCTGATAATCACAATATTAGCTTTTGTAAAAGGACGTTGGTATTGCAACAACATCTGCCCTGTCGGAGCGTTGCTGGGTTGCCTTTCGAGATTCTCAGTTTTCAAACTGCATTTCAACACTGAAAAGTGCAACAGCTGCGGACTTTGCGAGAAAAATTGCCGCTGTTCGGCGATTGATGCCAAAAATCATATAATTGACTATTCGAAATGCGTGATGTGCTTCAATTGCGTGAGCGGATGCAAGAGAGGAGCAATGGAATATAGCGCAAAGCCAAAGAGTTTTGCGAACAAAGAGAACTCGGAGCATTTAGAGAACTCAGAGCGCACTGGAAAAACATCGCGCAAAACCTTTATAACTACCATTGCAACGTTAGCTGCCGCATCAACTATAAAAGCTCAAGAAAAAGTTGTTGACGGCGGCTTAGCCACCATTGAAAAGAAGAAAGCACCAAAGCGTGAAACACCAATAAAACCTGCTGGTTCGGTGAGTTTGGAGAATTTCTCGTCACGTTGCACAGGATGCCAGTTGTGCGTGCAAGCTTGTCCGAATGATGTTTTAAGAGCATCTTCAAAACTGGAAACTTTCATGCAACCTGAAATGTCGTATGAAAGAGGTTACTGCCGTCCGGAATGCACCAAATGCTCGGAGGTGTGCCCTGCAGGCGCCATCATTAAGGTGACGCGCGAGCAGAAGACCGCAATCCAGATCGGTCATGCAGTGTGGATTGGCCAAAACTGCGTGCCGTTGCGCGACGGCGTAGCGTGCGGCAACTGCGCAAAACATTGTCCTTCAGGATCAATTACCATGATGCCTTATGACCCTGAAGATGAGGCTTCACCGAAGATACCTATTATCAACGAAGAACGCTGCATCGGCTGCGGCGCATGTGAACATGTTTGTCCGGCAAGGCCGTTCAGTGCGATTTTTGTAGAGGGCAATTTAATTCATAAGGAGGTGTAAAATGGGAAATAATATATCAAGAAAAGACTTTCTGAAGGTTGTAGGCGCAACGACGGCAGTGTCGGCAATTGCATTAAGTAGCTGTAAATCAGATAATTACACAAAAGAGACCACCTATTCTTTAGGCGACATTCCAAAGGATCAGATGACATATCGCATCAACCATAACACCAATGACAAAGTGTCAATTTTGGGCTACGGCATGATGCGACTGCCTTTCAAAGACGACGTTATCGATCAGGAAATGGTCAACAAATTGGTGGACTACGCCATGGAACACGGTGTGAACTATTACGACACCTCACCAGTGTATTGCCGCGGAAACTCTGAGGTTTCGACTGGAATCGCATTGAGCCGTCACCCGCGAAACAAGTATTTTCTTGCCACCAAACTGTCGAATTTCGCGCCTCAGTTCTGGAGTCGTGAGGCCTCGATAAAGATGTACCACGACTCGTTCGAGAAACTTCAAACCAACTATTTCGACTATTATCTTTTGCATTCTGTTGGCAACGGCAGCAAGGGCTTGAGCGGCTGGGACACCTTCCAGAAACGCTATATCGAAAACGGCATCATCGACTTCGTGCAGGAGGAGCGCAAGGCAGGGCGCATACGCAACCTCGGGTTCTCGTTCCATGGCGACCAGCGCGTCATTGAGTGGCTCTTGGACAACCACGACAAATATCACTGGGATTTCGTGCAAATCGAGATGAATTATGTCGACTGGGAGCATGCTCACGACCTCAGCGCAAGCAACGTAAACGCTGATTATCTTTATAAACGCCTGACAGATCTGAACATCCCAGTTGTCATCATGGAACCGCTTCTTGGCGGACGACTCGCTAATTTGCCTGATGTTCTTGCAAACAGCTTGAAACAACGCACACCGCAAAACAGCGTAGCTTCGTGGGCTTTCCGTTTTGTGGGCACCTATCCTAACGTGCTTACAGTGTTGAGCGGAATGACGTATATGGAGCATCTCCAGGATAATTTAAGGACTTATTGCCCTCTGCAGCCATGTTCGAATGAAGAGCTGAAGTTATTGATGGATATAGCCAATCAGTATCTGAAATATCCAATAATTCCTTGCACCGCGTGTCAATACTGTATGCCATGCCCTTACGGTATTGATATCCCTACGAACTTCAGCTTTTATAATAAATGCGTCAACGAGGGCAGCATTGTCGACAACCCGCAGTCGGCCGATTTCAGACGTGCACGCCGCCGTTTCCTGATAGAATACAACCGACAGCTGGAAGCCGACCGTCAGGTTGAGCACTGCATCGGCTGCAACCAATGTTTGTCGCACTGCCCGCAGCATATCAACATCCCGCAGCAGCTTGGAAGGATAAATGAGATTGTGGAGAAGCTGAAGCAGAATGTCTAAAGCTTTTTAATTAACGATTTCAGCGCCTCCACGAAATTCCTGATATCCTCTTCCGTGGTGTCGAACGAACACATCCATCTTACCACGTCATTGTCGATGTCCCAGTCGTAGAAGAAGTATTGCTTCTGCAACTCAGTCCACACCTTGCGTGGAAGCTGGACGAAGACGCCGTTGACTTGCACAGGATAAACGACTTTCACCTGCGGAATGTCTTTAACTGCATTGTAAAGCAATTGCGCCATTTTATTGGAATGCTCAGCATTACGGCGCCAGAGGTCGTTGTTGAAATAGGCCTCAAACTGCACAGCCAAAAAGCGCATCTTTGAGCACAACTGCAGTCCTTGTTTGCGGCGATATTTGTAGTCTTTGGCCAATTCAGGATTCAGAAACACCACCGACTCCCCTATCATCAAGCCGTTTTTGGTACCGCCGAAAGAGACCACATCGACTCCGGCATCGGTCGTCATCTCTTTGAAGGTGCAATTCAATGCCACGGCGGCGTTGGCGAGACGAGCGCCGTCCATGTGAAGATACATGTTGTGCGCGTGAGCCAAATCTGCCAAAGCCTTGATTTCATTGATAGTATAGAGCGTTCCGAGCTCAGTGGATTGCGTTATCGTGATCGCCTTAGGCTGCGAATGATGCTCGAAGCCAAAACCGTGCATGCGAGTCATCACTAATTCTGGAGTGAGCTTGCCATCAGGCATATCGACTGTAAGCAGTCGGCAACCTACGATACGTTGCGGAGCGCCACACTCGTCGACATTGACGTGAGCGGTCTCGGCGCATATAACAGCCTCATGCGAGCGCACCATAGCGTCGATTGCCATGGTATTGGCGCCGGTGCCGTTGAAAACAAACGACACAACCGATTGATTTCCAAATTGTTGCTTAAAAATTTGCTCCACACGGGCGCAATATTCATCGTCGCCATATGCCAAAGCATGCCCGACATTAACGTCGGCAATCGCCTTTAAAACCTCGGGACTGATGCCCGAATGGTTGTCACTTCCGAATCCTCGTTTCATATGATTTAAGATTTAGAGATTTAAAATTTGACTCGGGACTACGAGACGCGGGAGACGGGATCTATTCTCGCGTCTCGTGTCTCGTAGTCTCACGTCCAATTAAACAGCACGTTATTGAGCCGATCAATCCGACATAGATTGAATCGACAGGCAAAGATACTAATTCTGCTAAAATAAGGCACGCCGTACCGAAAATAATTGAGACAAACACCCATTTCGACTTGAAACGGCCTGGGAAAAACAGCGCCAAGGTGAGTGGCACGAAGGTTGCAGTGGTGCGCAATCCCATCGAAAGGAAGCCCAAATCATTGATGTAACTTCCTGAAAATGAAGCGGCTACGATTATCGCTATAAGTTGCAAACAAACAATGATATAACGTGAGACTTTAAGGGTGTTTTTCGGCTTGACCACATCTTTAACTAAAATAGTGGATGCGCCGAGAGTGAGTCCCGAGCCGCCGATGATGATAGTTATTAATAAGGTGCCGAGCACCAGTCCACCAATGAATTTCGGCATGTGGTTGGTGACAAACATCGGGAACGCCTGGGCGGAACTCGTCATGATGCCCATGCCTGCTGGGATGTCTTTCCCTATGGCGCTCAATGCGTTAAGCTCGTCAACGGTGATGTAATGGGCTCGCATATACATTCCGACCATCACGCAGGCAAAGCCGATAGGGATTGAAATCAAAGCGGAAATCATGGCGCCTTTGCGGGCGATGCTGTCGCTTCTCCCAGACCAAATCGCCTGTGCGTAAGTCTGGGTTGAAAGCACGCCGAGAATCACCGAGAGGCACGAGCCGACATCTTTTGAGATGCCTCTTGCGAACGGATATTGGTAGCGCATATTCACGTCTTTGACCGTTTCAAATCCGCTAATCGACTGAATATCAGTGTTTAACAAGATATTTTTTATCGAATCGACGAGGCTCGTATATCCTTTTGAGAGCACCAGAACTATCACGCCTGCAGCCAATGCAGAGAGGCATAATAGTATGATTTTCACCACGCCGCCGATGCCAGCGCTCCAGAGTCCGCCGAAGACCACGTACAACGTCATTATTATCGCCGAAAGAATGGCGCACGCCCAAAATGGGATATTGAAAAGCGTCATCAGCAAGGCCGAGGCCGATAAGACTTGGGCTATGATGCTTATAATCATACCTAAAGAACACAAAACCGAGCCTGTCATCTCTGCTTTGCGGCCATATTCTTTGCGGACTATTTCGAGCAAAGTGGTGCTTCCGCTATGCCTCAACGGGATCACATAACCGATGGAGAGCGCCACACATCCGAGTGCCATTCCCATGGTAAACCACCATGCAGAAATACCGAAGCTGAATGCGAGTTGCGCCGTTCCGACAGTGGATTGTCCGCCAACCAGAGTTCCGATGATAGCGCCAGTGACGACCCACGTGCCAGCCTTGCCACCGCTGGTATGAAAGTCGCTGGCGTTCTTCACTTTACGAACAGAAAGGATACCTACAACCTCAATGAGAGCGACCGCTAAAATAAGACCTAAAATATGGTAAAATGATATTGCCATTTTCAATTTCTAAAACGATGCAAAAATAATAAAAATATCTATTGTTTGATTATACAACGAGATTATTGATGACAACGAGATTATTGACACCATTTTCGAATTGCTCTCAGTACCTTTGTGGTAAGTCGCAATTCTGCAAATGGTGCCAATAATCTCTCACTTGATGATCAGTTTTTTAAACTATGCAAAAAGCCAGGCCTTGCGGTATGCGAAGCATATCCAGACTGGCGTTTGCATAGTTTAAAAAACTGTTATACCATTAAACAAAATTTGTATTTTTGCAAAAATTTAAATCATGAAAAAGCTATTATTATCACTCATCGCAGCGACTATGATATTTAGCAGCTGCTGCAACAAATGCGAAAAAACAAACGAGACAGATATGAATACTACAATGGAAGACCTGCTGACGCGCCGCAGCGTGCGCAGCTACACCGACGAAGTGCCTCCGATGGAGGTTATTGAAGAAATCTGCAAGGCCGGCACCTACGCCCCGACAGGAATGAACAAACAAGCACCTATTATCATTGCGGTCACTAACAAAGAGGTGCGCGACAAGCTTAGCAAGCTCAACGCCGAAGTTTTCGGTAAAGACAACGACATGGATCCGTTCTACGGCGCCCCGGTGGTTTTGGTTGTTTTAGCCGACACCACAGCGGCATTCACTTGGAAAGAAGACGGCTCCTTGGTGATGGGTAATTTGCTTAATGCAGCCCACGCAAAAGGCCTCGGCTCATGCTGGATTCACCGCGCTAAAGAAGTATTTGAGACCGAAGAAGGCAAAGCTATTTTGCGTGACCTCGGTATTGACGACACTAAATACGTCGGAATCGGAAACTGCATCCTGGGATATGTAAAAGGCGACTATCCACAAGCACGTCCAAGAAAAGAAAATTATATTTACTGGATTAAATAAAAATAATAAAAATGTAGAGACGTTTCATGAAACGTCTCTACTAATGTGTCTTATCCGGCCACTCCGGCACTGCTGGTGCTTCCGGCCAGTCTTTCATCTGTTCAAGGATTACCTCGATAGCCTTGTCAAGCTGGGCGTCAACGCCATTGAACTCGTCGTATGGGTTGTTGTCGATGACGATATCAGGATCGACACCGTGTCCTTCGATGATCCAGTTGCCGTTTTGGTCAAACGGAGCGAACTCAGGACGGTTCAAGGTGCCGCCGTCGATGAACGGTAAGCTGCCACGGATGCCTACGACACCGCCCCATGAGCGTGTGCCGATGGTGGTACCGAGTGTGTAGTGCTTGAACTGCCATGGGAATAAGTCACCGTCGGATGCTGAGTATTTGTTGAACAACAACACCTTCGGTCCGTTAACCATCTGGTTAGGCTTGATTTCAGCTGCGTTGCCGTTACGTGTCACAGTCCACATTGATGCCTCACGGCGCAGACGCTCGATAATCATAGGTGAGACGTTACCGCCGCCATTGCCACGGTCGTCGATAATCAAAGCCTTCTTGGTGAGCTGCGGATAGAAGTATTTCACAAACTCGTTCAAACCCTCGACACCCATGTCAGGGATGTGGATATAACCCACCTGACCGTTGGTAGCCTTGCTGACTTTCTCGATGTTGTTTTGCACCATATTGTAGTAATAAAGCGAGTTTTCGCTTTCAATCGGTGTCACCACCACGTCACGGGCGCCGCTTTCCGATGCCTTGCTGTTCAGACTTAACACCACAGCCTTGCCAGCCTTATCGACCAAAGCCTCATAGATGTTGACCATGTCTTTTGTTGAGACGCCGTCTATAGCCACGATAAAGTCGCCTTCCTTGGCGTTTACACCTATTTCAGTCAATGGAGAGATCGTTGCGTCGTTCCAGCTCTCCCCTTTTAAAATCTTCTTGATCTTGTAATATCCGCTGCCGTCACGTTCAAGCACAGCGCCAAGCAGACCAAGTTTGAGACGTTTTGACTCAGGGCGGTCACCGCCACCGGTGTAAGCATGGCCGATGTTCAATTCGCCAATCATCTCACCGATGAGATAGTTGACGTCGTTACGGTCGCCGCAATATGGAATCAAAACTGAATATTTGTCGTGAATTGCCGGCCAGTCGTTACCGTGCATATTTGGCGCATAGAAGAAGTCGCGCATCTGGCGCCACGCCTCAGTGTAAATCTGAGCCCATTCCTCGTGCAGATTGACCCATTTCTTCATGTTTGAGAGGTCGATAGGATTCTCAATGCCCTTCACCTCACGCTTCGGCGTGTTGATAACAGCCATATCCCAACGTTTTCTGATGACCATCTTCTTGCCGTCAGGAGTCAAGTCGTAACCGCTGAAATCACCGATTTTTGTAACTTCCTTATCATTCAAATCATAATAATAAACACCACTGCCCCGATTGCTCCATGTCATGTAATAAAGTCCGTTTTCAACGGTCTGAAGGTCGTAATAATAAGCTGTATTTAGGTCTGGCAGCGGGATGATTCGGTTCGTAATACCCTCAAAATCAATCTTTATCGACTTGTCGTCCTCTTTTTTAGAATCATTTTTCTTGTCTTTTCCTTTACCAGATTTCTCAGGTTTTTCATCTTTTGCCTCGCCTTTTTCAACTGTCACTTCGTCATTTTTTGTGAGGAACGGCGATGGAGTGTCTTTCTGCAAAGTGACCATGTAGATACGACTCATCTCACGATAGGCGTAGTTCCATTCAACATTGCTGTATGTCGGATTAAAATCGCGTGCCGAGACAAAATAAAGATATTTTCCGTTTTTGTCGAAAGTAGGATTTCCAGAGTTAAACCATGTGTCGGTAACGGCTTCAGTCTTCTGAGTATCAACGTTATAGATAAAAATCTGATTGAATTCCGACATCTTAGAGTCACAGAAAGCAATCCATTTGCTGTCGGGCGACCATGCATAATCGTCAATCTCACCAGCCTCGCTCTTCGCGATTTCTGTCACTTTCTTTGTGGCGACGTCAATCATCATCAATCGATTCATCTTGTCGTACCAAGCTATTTTCTTGCTATCTGGCGACCATGAAAGCTCATATTTGTAAGTCTCCGAAACCTTTTGAGGATCAGTGAGTTGGATAGCTTCTTCTTTACCGTCCTGTTTCTGGATATATAGCTCGTCGTTGCCTGTGCGGTCAGAGATGTAAGCGATATATTCGCCATCAGGCGACCATGCCACGTTGCGGTCGTGAACACCGTCAGATTTTGTCAAATTACGAGTAATTCCAGACTCTACAGGAAGCGTCCAGACGTCCCCGCGAGCACTCATAGCCACACGTTTGCCATCAGGCGATACACTACCGGATGTAATGTGTTTTGAAGCGTCGACATATTTCGTTCTTGAAGAGATGCCGTCGCCGATGATTTGTACAGGAATCTTGTGGATTGAATTGTCTTTCAAGCTCAAACGATAAAGCTCGCCGCCGTTTTCATAAACAATGTCGTTGTCACCCAAAGAAGGATATTTCACATCGTAATAGGTGTAATCGGTAACCTTCGTAATCGCCTTTGTATTCAAGTCATAGCAGAAGATATTCATCGTTCTGTCACGGTCGGAGCAGAAATAAATCTTATTGCCAGCCCACATCGGGAAGATGTCTTGAGCGACGTTGTTGGTTATGTTTGTGAGTTCTTTTGTGTTGAAATCGAAAATCCAGACATCGTCGGCCATGCCGCCTTTATAATATTTCCAAGTGCGGAACTCGCGCATCACACGGTTTAACGCAATCTTCTGATCGTCAGGCGAATAGGTAATCCAACCACCTTCCTCAAATGGGAGCTGCTCGCCCAAACCGCCGTTGATGTTAGCCACGAAGAGCTGTCCGACAAAATCGTCCCAAGTGATACGGCGTGAACGGTAAACGATGTTTTCATTGTCCTTCCATGTCATCACAATGTTATTCGGTCCCATGCGGTCTGACAAATCATCACGGTCGAGCGTAGCTGTGTATGTAACACGTTGAGGAACACCACCTTCAGCAGGCATTACATAAACCTCGGTATTGCCGTCGTATTGTCCGGTAAACGCAATATTTTTACCATCTGGCGAGAATCTTGCGAAAATCTCGAATCCGTCAGGGTCGTTGGTCAATTGACGAGCCACTCCCCCGTTGATATCCACGGTGTAGAGGTCACCTGCATAGCTGAAGACAACCTGGTTCCCATGGATTGCCGGAAAACGCAGCATCTTCGCCTCGTTTTGTGCCTGCGACGACATTGCGCCGAAAACAAGCAACAAGCTGAAAATCAAAGTTTTAAATTTCATAGTAATAAATATTTAAATGTTAGAATAATCGGTCCATTTTCACTTCCACCACTTTAACCTCATCTCCTATATAAACGAGGAAAGCTTTGATTTGCTGCATAGGATTCATCTGAATTATCGCACTCATATAATCGCGCAGCTGGTTGTAATACTTCTCATGCGCCTTACCCGTCTTGTAATCAATAAGAATGATGCCGTCTTTCGTCTCAGCATACCTGTCGGGACGAATGATTCTGCCGTCGTATGTATGGATATCCATCTCGTTTTTCACAATGGCATCAGCTGAAAAAGCAGGCTTTAGTTGCGGAAGCTCAGTAATTTTATGGAAAGTGTCAAGCAGTTTCGCCGCCTGAGCCTCATCAATAGTGCCATCGTTGACATATGGTCGCAACGCTCTCTCCGCATCGTCAATCGTCTTGATTTTCGAAAGAATCTGATGCACCAGCGTGCCCCATTCCTCCGGCATGAACGAGCCTTTTTCAGCCCAAATCATGGTCGGATCCGGGTCGACTTGCAGTTTCTCAGTCCAATTCAGCGGTTTAGGCGCCTCCTCGCCTGCTATCAGCTCTAAAATCTTGATATCGTCGTTATCTTTTTCTTTCTCCTTGATTTTTAATATTGTAGAATCGATATCACCATAATTGTAAGAGGTCATCTCCTCGGCTTCAGATATCTCAAACTCATCGTGTTTCATGAAATAATCGTTGAAGCCAGGATTGTCATATTCTGTCGTAATATGTTGAATATCAAGGTTATCGGCAAAGAAATCTGAAAAAAGGTTATATCCGTCCGCCGACCGCTTGTCGTTAGTGTAAACAAAAAGCATGTTCCTGGCACGCGTCATGGCGACGTACATGATATCGAGAATGTCGAGCATCGTTTTGTTGTTTTCCTTGCTGACAAGAGGTTCGTATGTTGTGCCGGCAAGCTTGTCTTTCGACAACTTCAACAGAAACGCGTCGAGATATGGAATATCCTTAGTATCTTGATTATCAGCGCATTGTATCCACATCTCGTTTTGTGTGAAGCCATGCGACGGGTTCAGCGTGGTATCGGCGTAAGGATACAGCACCACCTTGAATTCCAGTCCCTTGGCCTTGTGGATGGTCATGATATTGACGCAATCAAGGTCGCCGGTCATCTGCACAGCCAGCTTGTCTTTTTTCTTGTCCCAGAATTCCAGAAAATCACCGATTCCAGTGCTATGACGGCACTGCCATTCGTAGACGGTGTTCATGAAATACTGCAGAAACACATCTTCTAACACATTGAAATTGTAGTGGTTACAAATTTGCACGCACACATCATATAATCCACCGGTAAAGACTCGATTAATCGCGTCTCTACATAAGGAATCGGATGTATTGGTGGTATCAGAAAAATATTTCACAGCCATCTGCTTCACCGGATTATCCTCATCAACCATCAACGCCAATGTGTTGACAACCAATTGGATTTTGTCGGATGTCTGCAACAGAACAGACTCCGCCGAAAGCACCTCTATGCCGTTTCCAACGAGGTAATCAGCTATGTCTGTGCCGTCGCTGTTGGAACGAACCAGAATCGTAATATTTTTGTAATCAACACCTTGCGAGTGCAGATTTTGTATCTGCGCCAACATTGACGCCTTGACTTTCTCCTTGTATTCCGCTGTTTTCATCTCACCGTGAAACACCTCGACAGAGACAAAACCGCCATGTTTTTTCGTGTCGTAAATCTGTTCAGCGTCGTGGTAAACATCGGCGATATTCAAAAAACGTTCGGCGAAACGGAAAAATGTATTGTTGAATTTAACAACCTTCTCCGACGAACGGTAATTCGTGCCCAGCGACATCTTTTGCGCGGAATTTATAAACTGGGTCTCGCAACGTAGCCCGAACTCGCTTTCAGGTCGCTTGTAAATCTTCGGCAAATTGATGATCTGCTCCACTTCGCCAGAGCGGAAACGGTAGATCGACTGCTTGGCATCGCCCACCAGCATATTCATGTTGCCAAAAGCGAGGCTGTTCTCCATCAACGGCAGGAAATTCTGCCACTGAAGCACTGAGGTATCCTGAAACTCATCGATGAAATAATGCCTGTACCTCTCGCCTATTCTCTCATAGATAAACGGCACCGAACAGTCACCCAGAATATCGGAAATGCGCTTGTTGAACTCGGAAATATGCACCTGCGAAGTCTCAGAAATATACTCGCGGATCAGCTCAAAGATATGACTTCTCAGAACGTACAGATACAAGTCCTTCTCAATTATTTCATACACTAACTTCTTGGAATACAGCGACTTATACTTTGCCACAGCATTCGAATAAACAGCGACGACCGAACCATCGGAGACTCGGCTCTTAGCGTCGTTCCAACGTTTCTCGCCACTCAAAATCTTCTCTATGGTAGCCGTTGTGACCACGCTTTTGCCTTCCAGCATCTTCCTTTTCACCGACGGCAATCCTGTCTTAGCCTTTCCGTTATAATCTTGCTCAGTTATGCCCAACCGGTCTTCTTCCGCCTCTATATCTTTGATAATCATACACAAAGACTCGTTCATCTTCTCATTTTCAGCATGAACGTATTTCTTTATCTCTTTGTATTTTTCTTCATCTAAATCGCTGAAATTCTTATAGTTACCTTTTCTATAGGCATCTTCCGAAAGCAACTTCCCGATATATTCTCCAATGAGCTTTTTTACATTCCATGAGGTTTCTTCCGAGAGATTAAACTCCACAAATTCCGATAAGATATTGGTGATGAACTTGTTTTTCCCTATCTCGTCTGAAATGCGCTGAATTATCTCATCGATGAGGTCGTCGTTGTCAAGAATCACGCTATACTGGCCAGGTAGCTCGAGCTCTCTCGCGAAGCTTCTCGACAATCGCTGAACAAAACTGTCGATGGTGCACACTGCCATGTCGCTGTAGTTATGTAACATCCTGACATACAGCTGTTTAGCCCTTCTGACAAGTTCTTTCTCATCTATCCCGATCGCCGTCATGAGGTAGTCTCTCATCTGGACAATATCCTCTTTTATCGATTCTTCACTGATGCCGAGAAGGAAACGTAAGATCTTGGCTTTCATCTCGTTGGCCGCCTTGTTGGTAAAAGTCACAGCCAAAATCTCGCGGAAAGCGTCAACATTGTCGCCAAGGCAAAGCGTGAGGTATTCCTTCACTATGGTGAAGGTCTTGCCCGAACCTGCCGAAGCTTTGTAGATCTTAAAAGGCTTATTTTGGCGCTGCTCCATTTGTCAGTTTGAGCTTTTTATTCTTGTTTTTCCTGTTTATCGTGAAGACTTCCCTCAGATTATCAAAGCTTTGCGAGAATGAGATGCCAACACCCTGAGTGAAGTCTGAATAGTTTTCAATAGAGTAATAATAGTAGTTATTTTTTATGTTGGTATGATTATAAGCCTTGAGACTCAATCGTTTAGTGAGTCGGAAGGTAAGGTCGACATCTCCCACAATGTTGTTGGCATTGTCGACATCGCTTCTGTTGCCTCGGATCACACCGAAGTTGCCCTCAATGATGAGACGGTCGTCGAAAAGCTGCGTCGAAAGCGCCACCTCCAACTCCTCATTGGTCAGCTGATCGTTTGGTGTATAGTTGATACCGATATCGAAATCCTTCGAGATCTGCGACAGCCAGTTGCTCAGCTGATTTGTTATCACGCTATAACCTGCCGTGGTGCCGAATCGCGCGATGTTACTGCCTGCCGTGTACGAGAACGAGCCCAGCACCATGAGCGAGAACACTTGTTGCGCCATAACCGCCTGGTTGGTGGTGTCAATGACGGAATACACAAGGTTACGTGTATCTTCCTTTGCGTTAGGCAGCTCTATTCCGAAGGTTATCGTCGGGTTCATCAGCTTGTCGGACAGCCTGATGATGCAGTCCACGTTGATGTTGTTGGTCAAGGCTGTGGAATCGACCAGTGAGGTGCCGAGTGAGTTCAACGATGATTTCGTCCTGTACACGCCCACGATATTGATGTCTGCGTCGGTAGGATCGCCGGTCCATCGTATGGTGCCGCCCCTGCGCAAGATAAACGTTCTCTTCACCATCTCAAGAGTGAAGTTGAACGCGCCGCTAGTGATGTTGTAATCGCCTCGGAGCTCTAAATCGTTGGAATTCAAGCCTATATTGAGGTTGCCACGTCCTCTCGCGTTAATGCTTCCCATGTTCTGCGGCAGATAGATATTGACCTGAGCCTCCGGACTGATAGCCGCCTTGAGATCCATGGTAAACTTGCCGTCTTTCTTAACGATTTCAGGGATAAACACCTCTTCGACGGTATCCATGTCGTGGTTGTTTTGCACGAATACCACAAAATTATTCTCCACCGAGGCGGCGTCCGAGAGCGGCACATTGATCTCGGTGCCTCTCTTGGTGACAGCGTCAATGCTCATCTTGATATCTTCAACCGGTCCGTTGATCTTCACCGTGCCGTCAGCGATAGCCGTGCCATAGAAGCCGTCAGCTTGCTCAACAGGAATGTTAAGCGCAAGAAAATCATTGCATTTCAGAGTCAGGTCAAAGTTGATATCCCTGAGATAGTTATGATTGACAGAACCGTTGACAGTGGCTTTGTTGCCAAGAGTGTCGCTCAAAGTGATATTGTCAAACACAATCTTGTCCCGCTCAAGCTTGATATTATCGCTCAAAGTGTAATAGGTATTCAGATAATTAACGTGACATCCGGCATTTTTAAGTTTCACATCGCCCAACAACACCGGATTTGCCACCGATCCTCTGATATTCAGGCTTCCGCTGGCCAAACCGTTCATCCTGCTGACAATATCGCTAATGAACGGCGACACCGTCTCAAGTTTGAAATCGTCGAAAAACAGGTCAAAACGAAGGTTGTTGGTCTTTTTTCTAGGATAATAGAAGCCAACAACTCCAACAGACTCATGGTTTTCATCGCCGAACATATTGTTGTAAACCTCCATGTTCATGAATATCGACTCATTCGGCTCATACCATTTCGCACTTGCCATAACATCGCCAACCTCTTGATTATTAAGGTAGAAATTACGTAAATCGATATCCGACGAGAATGAGAATGTCTGATTCAAACCCGAAACGCCGATAAAACCGTTCAAAACACCGTCAAAATCGAGGTTTTTGCCAATCGTGAGGAAGTCGAAATCAGAGACATCAACATTCTTGAACTCCGCGAACAATGTATCGTTGTCATGTTTCGGGAACACACCGTGCACCGATATCCTCTGGCTGCCTGTGTAAAGGTCGAAAGCGTTGACAAATGTGTTATCCCGTTGAAAATCAAGGCTGCATTCAGGATTCAAATGCCACATTGTATCGTTAATGCGAATAAGGTCGGATCCGAAAGCGAAAGCGCCACCAGCATCGGCATGCGGCGTAAACACTGATCTGATATGGGCTTTGTTGTGGTCGTCTTTGTCGTCGTCATCCCAATTCAGGTCGATATTGACTTTATCGTCGCCGAATCTGCTTACCAGCACAAAATTCTCAAGGCTTATCTGGTTAGGATCGGTGCTTGTTGAGTCTCTCATGATGAAATCATCCAACGACACTCTAGAGATGAACTCATCAAAACGTGCGGTATTCCTGACATCCAAGTTCCTGAATATCATGCCGTTAAACCTAATTTCCGGCGACTCAATCGTTGAACCGTGATATGCATAACCGTCTGAGTATGAAGCGCTTAATGTTGTACCGCTGCTAACATACAGTGAAGGCACGAACAACTTTGTAAGCTGACGTGTATCCTTCAGATTCATTGAGATTGAGAATTCCTGTTTGTTCACGTCAGGCTCGGTGCCGTCAAACCATTGCGGCATATTGACATACCTCTTGGCCGTGTTTTTCAAAGCATTGACGAAGGTCTTGGCATTTATTATACCAGTGCCGTAAAAATCGAAGAAATCACAGTCGATGGTCACGTCTTTAATGCCACTCAACTCGCTGACATTAGCGGTGAAATAGCTCATCAGATGTTCTTCGCCGTTGAAATATTTGGTTTTGTTGATGTCAAGACTGCCAGTGATATTATCGATATCGTTGCCGCTAAACTTCAGGTCAATATCTGATGCCAGAAGCATAATCGAATCATTATCAAGGAGATGCAAATTGACAAGGTCGGCTTCTTTGAGCTTGGCGATGATGTTGTAGCTCGGACGGCTTCCCTTCAGATCAATCATAGTTGAGAGGTCGAGGTCGAGATACGGATGCTTGATGTCGGTCATCGCTATAAAATGCTGATTCTCAAAGTCTCCATGAATGTTGAAATCGTTAAACTCGTTGCCTTTGAATTGCAAGGTATTAAAATACAAATCCGACTCAAATTCAGTATCTTTTGTTTCAAGACCCATGCCACTCATCTGGAATTCAAACGACGTCTCCCCCAGATCATTCGAGCCTAACAACTGATTGAGCTGCAATTCATTAGCATTTATCTCAAACGAATAAAGCGAGCTTTCCGTGGTGTTGAGATAGATTTCCGCATCAACATCGCCAGCTTCAGTGTTAAGCGTGAACTGTGTCTTAAAATCTTCGGCATATCCTTGATAACTACCTGACAATGAATACTTTCCGATACATTTCATCATCTCAGGAACAGGCACAGTCTTCGACTCTATCGGGATGGCGAATTCCTTGGTATCTTCGTAAGATGATGTCAGCTCACGAATGTTAATATTCATGTAAGTGTCAAAAAACTCTGGCAATCCAGTAAATGTCAGGTCGGCGTCGATATGCGACTCGTTGCCGAAGTCAGCCACAAAATCTTTTATCGTGTAATCGCTGACAGGGCCGTCAAAATACGCTGTAAAGTCAAATTTATCAGGCATTCTGTCAAGTATCCATGAGAAATATCTCAGGTCGCTGAGTTTTATGGTTGACGGGCGGATATTACCGATAATCCTTACAGAATCCTCAAATGTGTAATAAGCAGATGAGTTATTGTATTCAAACCGAAGGTCGAGATCGGCGCGTGACACTCCTGTCTCGAGAATCAGATTGTCGATGTTGAGGCATTTCTCGCAGAACAGCACGTTGCCTCTACCATATTGAAGCACCAGTCCGCATCTGTCGACACCTTTGAGGCTGTGGACGTCGCCAAGCACCGAGTCGCCGCGTATCTCAAGATTGCTGAAAGTGCCGTAAATGCTGTCGATGTCGATATGGAAATAATCCATGCTGAGCTTCTCCGGCCGGTCTCTGTTTTGGTCCCAATAGATGACGTGGCCGTTGTCAAGTTGCATCTTCTCCACTATGAAATGGAATGACGATTCATCATCGTCTGACGCCGTCTCTTTCGTCCCGCCTTTGCTGAACTGCGCTATTATCTCGTTGATATTCAGTTTCTTCTCCCCTTCATATTTCACAAGACGACCGAGCACATCTTTAAAATACAACTCTTTGATTATGATGTCGTCAAACATTATCATCGGGCTGATTCGGGCATCCATGCGTCCTATGCGGAACATCGGGTATCCGTCGAGGTCGTTGAACACCACGTCTTCGACGCAGACCGTCAGTTTGTCAGTTATGTAAAACGTACGGATTTTCACGTCGGTATTGAGCTTTTCAGACAGCTCGCCCGCTATTGAACGCGCAATCATACTCTGCACGGTGACATCACGGAAAGCCGCCACAAGGCTTGCCATGAAAGCAAAAATTATCACAATGATAATTAAAATGCCGTGTATAATATTCTTTTTTGTACCTTTGCGCATTCTTTTATTGCTATGGACGAATACATTTTAGCCATCGAATCATCGTGTGACGACACTTCTGCGGCAGTCCTCAGAGGCACGACAGTCTTATCGAATGTCATTGCTAATCAAGAGGTTCACCGTCAGTATGGAGGTGTCATCCCCGAACTCGCATCACGTGCTCACCAGCAGAACATCATTCCTGTTGTTGAGGCCGCAATTAAGCAAGCAAATATACAAAAAAATCAAATACGCGCAATAGCTTTTACACGTGGACCTGGATTATTAGGTTCTTTGCTCGTAGGTACTTCATTTTCAAAGGCTTTCGCGCTCGCCATGGACATCCCGATGATAGAAATCAATCATACCAACGGTCATGTGCTGGCACTTTTCGCGCAGGAACCAGACAATCCTACGCCGATTCCGCAGTTTCCGTTCCTCTGCCTCACGGTTTCGGGCGGTCACACCCAAATTATGAAGGTGAACGACTATTTCGACCTTGAAATTTTAGGCAAAACCATCGATGACGCTGCTGGCGAAGCATTCGACAAGACAGCTAAAATAATGGGGCTTGGCTACCCTGGAGGCCCGATAATCAATAAGTTAGCCAAGGAAGGCAATCCTGACGCGTTCCAGTTCAGCAAGCCTCACATTCCTGGCTATGACTACAGCTTCAGCGGTCTGAAAACCAGCTTTTTGTATTTCTTGCGTGACAAACTCAAGGAAAACGAGCACTTCATCGAGGCAAACAAGGCGGATTTGTGCGCTTCCATCCAGAAAGACATCATCGACACACTGATGAAAAAACTCATCAAGGCGGCGAAAGACACCGGCATCAAGCAGGTTGCGATAGCTGGCGGAGTGTCAGCAAACACCGGACTTCAGGACGCAATGAGAGCCGCCGGAAAGAAATATCACTGGGATGTTTTCATCCCGAAATTCAAGTTCAGCACCGACAACGCGGCTATGATAGGCGTCGCCGGATATCTGAAATATCAAAGAGGAGAATTCGGCAGTCAGGACATGACACCGTACGCAAGAACAAAATACTAAACCATGAATTGGGAACAACTTTTATCAGCAAAGCGTGAGGCTCGGGCACAAAGCGTAGCCGACATTAGAAACGAGTTTCAGAGAGATTATGACCGCATCATCTTCTCCAACATATTCCACCGTTTGCAGAACAAGACGCAGGTGTTTCCGTTGCCTGGAGCGAAGCTCGTGCATAACCGTATGACACACAGTTTGGAAGTCGCCAGCGTAGGTCGCTCCATCGCGCGTAAAGTGTCGAAGTTCCTCATCGAAAAATACGGTCCCGATTTCCACGATGTCATCTACGACATCGACACCATCGTTTCAACAGCATGTCTTGCACACGACCTTGGCAACCCTCCTTTCGGACACTCTGGCGAGGAGACCATGAGCAGCTATTTCAAATTCGGCGAAGGCAATTATCTCAAGAGTCAAATCCCTGAGAATCAATGGTCTGACTTGATTTCATTCGAAGGCAACGCCAACGCTTTCCGCCAACTGACACATCAGTTTGCAGGTCGCCGCGAAGGTGGTTTGTCGCTGACATACGCCTCGCTCGCCACTCTGATAAAATACCCGTATCCGTCGTACGACAAAGGCGACCGCAAGAAATACAACGTCTTCAACAGCGAGATCGAACATTTCGAAAAGGTAATGGAAGGCTGCGGAATCCCTCGTCTCGACAGCGTTAAGCCGATATACGCGCGTCATCCGCTCTCATATATGATGGAGGCCGCCGACGACATCTGTTACCTCATACTCGACATGGAAGACGCCCACAAACGCGGTATCATACAGACGCCCGACATCGACAAACATTTCACGGCATTCTTTAGCGAGGAACGTCCCGAAGAAGCATGGTTTTTCGAACGTCGCGACCATATATTCAAGACCGTCACCGACGCCAACGAACGCATGGCATTTTTGCGCGCCACAGTCATCAACAAACTCGTCGACTGCGTGTCGAAGGTGTTTATCGAGAACTACGATGACATCATGGCGGGAACATTCCAAAACAGCCTCATTTCGCATCTGCCTCAGTATGAGAAAGACGCTCTCGAGGAATGCAGAAGTTTCTCAGTGCCAAACATTTACAAGCATCCTTCGGTGGTCAAGATCGAGGTCACAGGCTACAACATCATCGGCAGCCTGATGAACGAGTTCATGGACGCCATACTGCACCCTGACAGCGGCTATCACAAACGTCTCGTTTCCATCATCCCCGATCAGTTCAAGACAGAAAAAGACGACCCGTATTCGAAAATACAAGTCGTCCTTGATTACATCTCAAATATGACCGACCTTTACGCGGTGCAGTTATATAAGGATCTGCGCGGAATTGAATAATCTGAGATTATTTTTTGCCGAACCATCTATGAATCGATATTAAGCTGTAGACACGCTTTTTACTCTTGGCCTGCTCGATTGCCACTTCTTTGGCAGCTTCGATTGAAGCGCGCTTAGCCTCAGCATTGTCTTTCTGTTTCTGAATCTTGAAATCCAACGCCTGCTGGTCTTTTTCTCTGATTCGTTGCTCCATTTGGTTGAAGAGATTCTTCGCCTCACCGTATGCCTTGCTCTGTGGATTTATCTGCACCAGATATGCGCCCGCTTTGTCGGCAGCGGCTCTGTCCTGACCTTTTGTCCACTCTTTTTGAGCCTGACTCAGCAACTTACTACCTTGCTGGTCAATCATTTCCTGATAAATCTTATTTGCCTCTGTTTTGCTTTGATTATAGCATTCCTCGCAAATGTCAGGCACACGTGTCAGCTCATAGATAGCATCTTCAAACTGCTGGTTTTTAGCCAGTTTCTGAGCTTCAGCAATGATGAAACTGCACTTGGTGTTGTAGTAGTTGACGATGTTTTCCTTAGCCTGTGCGATCATCTTCTTGAAAACAGGGTCGTTGACATTGATCTTTCTCACAGCGTTCAGATATGCCTTCGCTTCTGAGTCTTCAGAGCCTTTGACATTGATAGATCCTTGTGAGTAAAGAGTTCCGTCAACACCGTCGCCGATGAAGAAGTTCACCTCGAGTTCAATCACATACATGACAGGTGCTGTGGCTGTTGTCTCCACGCCCAATTGATTTACGTAAGCTGTCATGATGAAACGCTCACCGTCTATGCTGCTCAGACCGTTTTTCAAGATAGCCTTGCTCATCTTATCATGCAGAACATTCTGCACAGATACCGGCATGTCTGACTCAGGATCGATGAAAGCGCTGATGCACACGCGCTGTTTGTCATCCATTTTCGCGGCTTTATCCTGTGCGAACAATGGCATCACCATCATCAAAGTGACGGCAAATATCAATAACTTTTTCATAACTACTCCTCTTCTAATGCGTCAATACCTAATGTGATGTACACTCTACCGACGCCACGCGGTTCAACACGGCATGGCATCTCGGTAATCTCTGTGATGTAATCAGCCAAGCCATCGCCGAAGTCTTTAGCATACTGTGCCGTAGTGATGACCTTCCCTGTTCTCTTGTTTTTCTTCTCTTTGAAGAGCGGGATGTGAACCTGAGTGAATTTCAGCTTGTTGGCTGTAGCCACATCTGTCGAGAAGCTTGTGCCCTCTTTTACCTCAGATTCGATGTAATCAGCAATGATTGTTGACAGTTTGTCGCCGTCGAACTTAGTGTTGAAGTTGATCTCGCATGAGGCGAATCTGTCGCAAACAACCATAATCTCACGTCCTTCTTCCGCCATGACAGCGAATTTCTCGTTGATCTGTGTAAGGAAGTGATCCTGAATGTTCTGGATAGCCTCTTTAAGCTGATTTACCATCTGTGCGTTGCCCGACACTGATGTGCCGCGTGCCACGTTCGAGAAGAGTGACTTGTTTGTCGCCGCATCGTACACTCCGATGTTGAACTCTACAAACTGTTTTCCTGCCTCGTTCTTGAGACGATAATCAAACTCGATACGCATATCGGCACGCACCGCAGCTTCCAACATATCCTTCATCGTGGCAGCTTTCTCGTTACCGTATTCCTCAGCAGCGTCATAAGCGCGTGTGGTCTTGTAGTCGTTGAGTTCCTGACGTAAGTTGTTGATATCGTAGCCAGCCTTGCTCATGAAGCCCTCGAAAGCGGTGATCATGTCGCGAAGGTTGTTGTCAGAAAGAGCCTTGTCGTAGTCAGGATTGCCGTTTTTGTCTGTGAATCCCGCATTCTTGCACCAGTCATCCGACGGGAAGATTATCATCTTCGGCTTTGCCACACCTTTCAAGTCTGCAGCGAAAGCTTTGATTTTGTTATTATCAATGAGATATTTCTTCAATGCGTCGTAGCTCACCTGAACCTTCAGTTTCACTTGGAAATAACCCTTACCGAGGTCAACAACGTCTTTGCCTTCCGGCTTCAAGGTGTTGCGGTTGGCGATAAAGCTGAGGTACATTCCGTCTGGAGCGAAGAAATCATCGAAGAACTCTTCATCTTCTGGTTTTGGCTCCGATGCGCCATACAACGCAGGGACGCCGTCAGCCTGAGGTGTTCCCGGGATCTCCTTGAATATGCAGGCGTGGATGGCATTCATCTGTGCTTGGAACACAGCGCCTTCCACTTTCTTACCTGTACCGGAGACGTAGATGTATTTTGTGCCGGTTGTACCCACTGCTATAACTTGACAATCATAGTTTTGCGGGTTTGTGAAGATAGCAGCGCGTTTCTTTCTCTGCGATTGCGCGAAGCCCTCTAACGACGTTAAAACGAACAGAGAAGCTAATACGATTAAAAAGATTTTTTTCATACGACTAATCTTTTATATGATTCAACAATTGGATTTATTACAAACAGATTCTAATGCCACCGCCTACACCAAGACCTTTGTCATGACCATAACCGCAGTCTTTGATATAATTGTTGATGACGTTATAGGCATCATCCGGATTTAACAGCATAGAATACTTGGCCTGAACGTAGAACTGTATAGGATAGATGACGTTGAAAGTCAAACGGACACCCGGCTCAAGCATATATGATGAGGTGCTCTTTGCGGTCTTTTCCGTAAACTCTGTAGTCATTTCATATTCTTCAAGCGCTGCCAAGTTGTTCATCTGCTCATAGTTGAGTTTGTGGCCTTTTATCGACACAAGATCCATACCTACGCTGATGAATGGCTGCAACTCGCAGAACTGCTTGATCTTGATTCCCATCATATATGCCAACGAGAAATTCATATACGAAGCTCCTTGTGAAAGGAAGAACTTGTCATCAATATTGAAATCCTCAAATTTACCAAGCTCCTCGTGACCTTTCTGAAGATTTGCGCCGGTTATCTGGTCGTATCCGAAATAAAACGTTCCATAATGGCTGAGTCCGTTTTTATGGATGTAAAGAAGATAATCGATACCCGCGTCAACCATCGAGAATGAGCTGAATGCGCGTGAACTCTGTGGCGCCGACGAGCTTCCGTTGAGGTTGTAAGCTCCGTAAATGCTGACACCCAAATCATTTTTCTGTTTCAGCACTTCCGATCCTACAAGTTTCTTTGTTCCTGATATTCTGTAGAAATATGTCACGTCATTGCTGCCGTCCACAACTTTCACGTTGTTGCAGATCTTGGTGGCGCGAGCGTAGCCTTTGCGTTTATATTCGCGGCGGTCTTTGCTCTGGTTGTACACCTGACCATAGATAGCATAACGCTGACCGTTTCTGACACCTTCTTTTCTACCTGTTTTCGCTGTGATCTTTGGCTGCACGCTCTCGCAGTCGATTGTGACCTGCCACTCAGGCACCGCCTTCTCCAATTCATACATGAGATCCTTGTATGTTGTGAGAAGAGCCACGTCAAGATACTGGCTGCTCTCGGTAACCGCAACCGCCGCGACAAGTCTCATATTGACTCTCAAGTCTCTGTAAGCCTGTCTCTTGGCAGCCTTTACCTCAGGAGTGTCATTTTCATAGATCCACATGTTGTTCACCACGTTGTTCACCATCTCCTTGGCATTGTCAAAGCCGAACACATAAGCCGCCACATTAGCTTTCCATGACACAGTGATGATTTCCTTGCCTTCGCTGTTCTTGCTCTTCTTCTGAACCTTGGTAGGATTCTTCATATCAAACACAATGATATAGCTGTTGGCTATCAAACCCTCGCCGTTCTGACCCAAAGTGTTGACCTGTGTGAGCTGAGCCGCCTGATAGTCTTTGTCATCGGCGTTCCATCTGCCTCTTTCATCGATAAGTTCACGGCTGAACACTCCGTTAGCGTCCGGGCGCAACAGATAATTCAGGATTTCCTTGCCCACATTATTATTGTTAAGGAACTGTGCCGTGGCATTGACGGTTTGTGGATCAACTGATGGTTTGTTACCCATGGCGCGGAACAGATTCGCGAACAATGGCAAGCTAATCGACACCTCATTTTCCGGTTCCCATGTAGTTCCGTCAATACGCGAAACATTCGGGTTATACTGTGTTCCACGACCGCCTCTATAATCGAAATATTTCGTATTGATTTCGTTCATGTCGAATTTCTCGCCAAAATCGAACGACTCCACGAGCGGAACGAATTTTCCGTCGTAGCCGTCATTACATCTGATGGTGATCACCGACAGGCTGTTACGATCATAATTGGCAAACTCTTCATTCGCCTCGACAATTCTCTGAGCCATCATTGGCACGCAAAACAACAAAGCCATGCTTAAAATGGTAAATTTCGTTTTCATAATATTAATTTTTTAACAACATTGCAAATATATTAAAAATATCAATCAAGACATAACATCACGATTATTTTCCGGTCAAATCATGATATCTGCGTCGCGCGGTCACGTAAGTGATCTGTCGGTCGGTGATGGCGTTTTGTGCCTGAAGCAGCAGCGCGTTAGCCTCAAGGACGTCGGTCACTGTGATGATGCCGGCGCGGTAGTTAAGCTCAGCCACACGGTAGTTTTCCTGCGCCATCTCGAGAGCCGACTCATCAGACTTCAACAGCGCCAACGCCTCGTTCATCTGGTTGTAAGCCTGTTTCTCCTGTAGCGACATCTTCTCCGTAAGGTCTTTTTGCATAATCTCATATTCCTCAATCTTCAGGTTATGCTCCTTGATTTTGTGCGATGTCTCCCACCATTTCATGATCGGCACCTGCACTGTGGCGAAGAATATGGCGTTGCTTTTGTAACTCTTGATAAGGTTACCGTACTGCACTGTGGCGCCGACGCCTACTATAGGCAGAGCCTCACCTCTTGACAGCCTCTTGTAAAACACTTCAGCGTCAATCTGAAGCTGCAGCAGACGCAACTCAGGGCGTTCGAAGCCGTCGTTTTTCGTCAAGATGTCGGCATTGTTGATGTCATCGTCAAGATCCAGACCTTCTTCAGGATACTCGATGCCGATCTCTTGACACAGCAGCTGAGAGGCAAGTATTATGCCGTTGTTCAACTGCAGCTGCAGCGCCTGGAACTTGTTACGCTCAAGAGCCACACGAAGCTGGTCGTTCTTTGTGACGAGACCCGCTCTGAAAGCCACGTCAGCCACACGGTCCAGAGAGTCGATGAGGTTCAGAGCCGTCTCCAGCGTCTGCACTTTCGACTTCAATCCGACTATCAGATAATACGTTGACTCAATGTTTTCCATCACGTCACGTTCCGACACCTGAGCCTTAAGTTCAGCGGCTTCAATGCCAAGTTTGGCAAGCTTGTTGCCGTTTCTTACACGTCCTCCGGCATAGATTGGCTGTATCGCGGTAGCGCTGATGGAATGTCCTTCTTTCAGCAAATCAATCTCAGTTGGAATGTTGGCTCCTCCCTCATTCAACAGCTCGATGATGGCGTTGAGAATCACTCCGAAATTGTCATGAATATCGTTTACACCGTACTGAATGAGAGGATTAACCGCGTAATATGCCATATAACTTGCGCTGACCTGCGGGAAATATTTGGTAAAGACCTGTTTCTTAACCTCCTGCGCCTTCTCTATCTCGACCTGGCTTGTCTTAAACTGGGCGTTATTAGCTTTCGCCAAGGCAAAACACGAGTCAAGAGTGAGGACACCGGCGTTCTGGGCAGTCCCGCCTAACGCCAATATTGTCAAAACAAATATTAAAATATACTTTTTCATATCACAAGTCTGTTAACTACGTTCTTCTTCCAAATTTATCTTCTCATTACGTTCATCACGCTTATCAAGTCTTTTAAGGAATCTCAAGTTAATTCTGTTCCAGAACTTCTTGTCACGTTCGCCGGCGTCGAAAGCGAGGCAGTATGCCACAGGAAGCACCGTCACAACAAGCGGGAACGTGAGGATTGTGCCGAAGCAGATCACCACGCCCATTGGTTCCCAAAGCAATGTCTTGGCGAGAATCATAGGAATGACGCCAAGAGCTGTCGTCGCTGAAGTGAGGAAGATAGGTCTCATACGGCGCAAACCTGCTTCGTAAGCGGCCTGATGTACCGGAATATGTTCCTTCATACGCAACTCGCCTGCATAGTCATACATGATGATGGCGTTACGCACGATGATACCGATAAGTGAGATGACACCCAACAAGGCTGTCACCGACATGTCCAAGCCGAACATCCACAAACCGAATGTTGCGCCGAAGATGCAAAGCACTGACACCGAGAGCGACAGTATCGAGATGCCTATCTTGGCATAATGGATGATAAGCACCACGAACATCACCACGATAGCGGCCAGAATTGCCATCAGCAACGAAGGCATGGTTTCTTTTGTCACAGCCATCGAGCCGCCCTGTTCAATGATAACATCGTCAGGGATGTCGAGAGTCTGCAAATATTCATCAATCTTGGCGAACTCCGCGAGCTGTCCGGCACCCGGCACAACGTCAGCGGCAACGGTGATACATTTCATACCGTTACGATGAGGCATATTGGTATGCTTGAACATAGGTGTCAGTGTAGCCACCTGACGCAGCGGCACCCACTCCCCTGGCTTTGATGTTGGAATCAACATATCGCCAAGACCTTCATAATCAATATCATGGGCGCCTTCTGTATACACCGTGGTGTGGAGGTTATAGCCGCCTTCCCACAACGACACAATGCTGCTTCCGGTCAAAGAACCTGCCAGATAAACAGACAGCGTCGACTGTGTCACACCAAGACGTGTGGCTTCTTCAGGATCAAGCATAACCTGGATGAATTCTTCCGACTCGTCAAAGTCTGAGTGGACATAGAACAGGTTCGGATTCTTTCTCATGAATGTCTTGATAGAGTCGCAGATAACGCTAAGTGTCTCATAATCATCACCTTTGATGTAATATTCCACTGGCGCGTTCACAATCTGGTAATCCATCTGCTTGAAGCGGATCTGAGCTATCGGGAAGTAGTTCTCAAACTTCTTCGGATACTCATTCATCATCTCCTTAGTGGCATTATCCGACTCCGTTATCACGATAAACTGTGCGTAGGCGTTGGTCGGTGTAGGCTCCGGAGCGTATGTCATGTGGAAACGCGGCGACGCCATTCCAAGGAAAGCAGTCACTGACTTAACACGCTTGTCAGCCTTAAGAATCTTAGTCAACGAGTCGGCAACCGCCGCTGTCTCATCGATAGAGCTGCCGTATGCCAAATGTATCTCGACGGCAAAACTGTCACGCTCAGCCTTAGGAAGCATCTGGATATTGACTTTCGTAATCAGGAAAAGACCAATCAACACTGATATAACAGCCGTTAAGATTGTTGCCCATTTATGGCGGAAGCACAGGTTCAAAAGTTTCTTGTATCCATTTTGAAGGATATCGAAAAACTTAGCCTGAATCTTCTCAAACTTCGAGCGTTTGTTAGGATTCTGCGGAGCGATCATCTTGGCCGACATGAACGGAATCACCCAGATGGCATACAGGAAACTGCACGCCAAAGTGATGAAGATAGCCCATGGGAACAGTTTGACGAAGTCGCCCATATTTGTGCCTTTCATGATTGCCAACATCGGGAAGAACATACACGAGATTGAGCATGTGGCGATGAGCATGGATGTCATGAGGTTCTTGGTCGAGACCGCCGCCGAATACCAACGCGAGTGTCCTTCCGCCAGCATGTCGGAATAGCCGTCGATCACGACCACCGAGTCATCCACAATCATACCTAACACAACGATGAGAGCCGCCAAAGTGACGGTATTAAGCTCGATTCCGAAGAGGAACATGATAGCCCAAGCCGCAGCGATACATACAGGCACTGATGTCGACGACACCAAAGCGGTTCTCAACGGGAACAGCATGAGCATCACTATGATAACGATGATGACAGCCTCGACGAGGTCTTTCAGGAACGACATCACTGACCTGTTGACCACCACCGGCTGATCGGTGATACGGTGTACCTTGATGTCAGGTGGCGCCGTAGCAAGGAAAGCGTCGATCTTCTCGTTCACTTCCTCTCCGAATGCCACAACGTTATAGCCTGGACGCATCTCCATCGAGAACATCAGGCAGCGGTTGTTGTTGACCACACTGTCAGAATATTGGATATACTGTGACGATTCTTTATAACGGCGTTCAATACGTGCCACGTCGCGAAGTTTCACTGTCTGTCCGGTGACAGGATCAGCGAACACCACCAACTCGTTCAGCGTATATAAGTCATCGACAGGCACTTCAACATGAATCAAAGCCTGACCGTCGGCATTTTCCACCTTTCCTGAGATGGTACGCAAGCTATGAGCGGCGAGCTCTGCAGTAACAACACCAGGCGATATCGCATACTGTGTCATGCGCGCCGGATCCATATATACTGCGATCTCTTCCTTCTGTTCACCAACAATCTTGATGTTACCCATCGTCTTGATGGTACGCAGCTTCTCGGAAAGTTTGTCGGCAAACTCACGCAGCTCGCGCGATGAACGCTGGTCACTCTCGATTGCGAGCAGCAACGACGATGCGTTACCGAAGTCATCGATAACAGCCGTCGCCACCACGCCTTTCGGCAAGTCTGTCTGCCTGAACAGCAATAATCCCTGTCTGATTCGTGACCACGTCATCTTGGCGTCTTTCACATCATTCACCAAGTTGACAATGATAATGAGCATTCCGTCTTTTGAATATGAATATGTTTTGTTTTTATCCACATCGCTGAATGTGAACAGATACTGTTCCGTAATACCGGCCACCCTCTGCTCTATCTCGTCGGCCGTGGCGCCAGGATACACTATAGCGACCACGCCTGTACGGATCGTCACATCCGGGAACTCGTTCTTCTTCAAGCGAGGAAGCGAGTAAAATCCAAAGATGACGATGACTGCCATAAAGAAGAACACAAGTCCGTTGTTCCTCATAGCAGCTTCGATTATATTTCTTTTCTGAGCCATTTATCTTAAAATTTCTTGGTTATTAAAAAGATACCTTAGCTCCGTTGAACAGCTTCTGGTAGCCCACCGTGACGATAGTGTCGCCATGTTCGAGACCTTTTTTAACAAGCACTCCGTTTTTCACGAAATCGCTAACCTCGATGTTGCGACGGTATGACCTGCCGTTCTTCAACACCCACACTGCCAGACCGTCAGACACAGTCTGCACACATGATGCCGGCACCACTATACCAGATACCGCTGTGCTGTTGAGACGAATCTTCACCACCATGCCAGGAAGCGGATCCAAGCCTGTGAGGTCGATCTTAGCCTTCACTGTATAAGTGTGACCGAAAGGATTTGAAACAATGGCCTTGTCGGTGATCTGTATCTCACGTTCAATATCGCCTAAAGCGTGAATCTGCGCGATTGCCTTGTCGCCAATGGTCACATTTCCAACTTCCTTCTCTGGAACAGAAAACTCAACGATGAGTTTGTTCATGTCGATAATGTTACAGAATGTCTCGGATGGGCGAATAAACTCTCCAATGACGCGGTCATTCATGCTGACCATGCCGTCTTGAGGCGCGTAGATTGTACAATCGTCGAGATGTTTGCGTGTCGAGATTTCAGCCTGACGGGCCTTCGAAAGGTCTGTCTCCATCTGAACCCAACGCACGTCGCTGATGCCGCCTTCCTCATGAACCTTCTTCAGACGCTCGTAACCGTCTTCAGCCTGGTTAAGTGTCGCCAATGCCGCATCATGCAAACTCTTAGACGTTGTCTCGTCAACCTTGGCGATGATAGCGCCTTTAGTGACCCTCTGTCCGTTGTGTACGTAGATGTCTGTAATCTCACCGCCCAAAGGGAATGACAACGCCATCTTCACTTCGCTCTTTAGCGATCCCACATAGTTGCGGAAGTTTGTCCCGTCTGCGAATTCCACGGCTACGATCTTCACAGGAATAACCGGATCGTACTTCTGATTCTTGTCTGTTTTTTCTCCACATCCTATCAATAATAATGATAAAGGAAGTAACATCAAATACTTTAGTCTCATCGTTTTATGTTCTTAAGTTTTATTTCACTGAATTATTCTATTCCCATATTGTAAAGAATGAAGGCATAGATATCTGCCTGTTCCTCAATGACTTTCGCCATCGGCTTGCCGCCACCGTGACCTGCTTTACTGTCGATTCGGATGATCTTAGGCTCGTCGCCTGTTTGAGCATGTTGCAACTCAGCCGCATATTTGAATGAATGAGCCGGAACTACTCTATCGTCATGGTCAGCTGTTGTCACCATGATGGCCGGATAATGCACATCCGGACCGCTTTTTATTGTGTGCAACGGTGAATATGCGTACAACGCCTTGAACATCTCCTCGCTGTCTTCGCTTGTGCCGTAGTCCGATGCCCAGTTCCAACCGATTGTGAACAAGTGGTAACGCAACATATCCATCACACCAACCTGTGGAACTGCCACTCTGAACAGTTCAGGACGCTGGTTGACAACTGCGCCCACCAACAAGCCGCCGTTCGAGCCGCCGTTGATGGCAAGATAATCCGGTGAAGTGTACTTATTATTAATAAGGTATTCAGCTGCGGCGATGAAATCGTCGAAAACGTTCTGTTTCTGTAGCTTAGTGCCAGCGATATGCCACTCTTCTCCGTATTCGTTGCCGCCACGGAGGTTAGCCATTGCGTATACGCCGCCCATTTCTAGGAACGGGATGCGCATAGTTGAGAATCCCGGGTTCAAAGTAATGTTGAAACCGCCATAGCCATAAAGCAAAGTAGGGTTCTTGCCGTCTTTCTTGAGGTCTTTCCTATATGTCAGGAACATCGGAACACGTGTGCCGTCATTGCTGGTGAAGAACACCTGTTCTGTTGTGTAATCTTCAGGATTGAAATCGACATTAGGAGCACGGAACACCTCTGAAGTGTTCGTCTCGATATCGTATCTGTAAATCGTTGTCGGGAAAGTGAACGATGTGAATGCGTAGAAAATCTCAGGTTCCTCGTAACGGCTAACTATACCTGTCGAGCCGAATGTCGGGAACTGAATCTCATGTTTCATTGTGCCATCAAGTTCATAAACATATGCGTGGTTTGCAGCGTCCTGGTCGTAGGTGACAATCATCTTGCCTGAGCCAAGCTGTGCTCCCACCATCACATTGTCGTTTTCAGGAATCAAAACCTCCCAGTTTTCAATCGAGGCTTTGTTCAAATCATCAAGATTTACCATGCAAACCATGCCTTTCGGAGCGTCGTAGTTGGTCATGATATACATCTTTCCGTCGATGATGTCTATCGGGCTATACTGATAATCCATGTCAAACGCTATCTGCACGAACTTGCCTTTCGGGTCGTTCATATCACGAATCCACAAAGTGTGTCCTGCCCCTTGACCGCTCTCATACAGGAACATATAACGCTCTTCCTCATCAGTGCTTACGCCATGGAAATAACGAGGTTGCTTAGGATTTTCATAGAAAAGCTGATCTTTGTCCTGAGGATCGCCAAGCTTATGATAGTAAATCTTATGATTCTCATTGACATTCGAGAACTCCTTGCCTGCCACCGGCTTGTCGTAAGCGGCATAGAAGAATCCGTCTTTATACCAATTGGCGCCAGTGAACTTAGCCCATTCAATATGATCCGGAAGCAACTCCTTTGTAGCCACATCCATCACAAAAATCTCTTCCCAGTCTGAACCGCTGCGCTGGATAGTGTAAGCGAGATATTTGCCGTTGTGCGAGAAACTCATTCCACCAAGCGACACTGTGCCGTCATCCGACAACTTATTAGGATCGAGAAGCACCTCCGGCTCGCTGTCGAGAGCGTCCTGCATATAATACACGCTCTGGTTTTGCAGACCGTCGTTTTTACTGTAGAAATACTTTCCAAAACGCTTCCACGGAATGCCATATTTCTCATAATCAGCGATTTGCATCAATCTGTCTTTCAGTTTTGCCCTTAACGGAATATGGCTGAGATACTCGTTTGTGAGAGCTCTCTCCGCCTCCACCCAAGCGTTGGTCTCCGCCGAAGTGTCGTTTTCGAGCCAACGATAAGGGTCAGCGACCTTGATTCCAAAATAATCGTCCACGACAGTCTCGTCGCGTTCTGCCTTCGGATATTCTTTAATCTTATAACGTGAATCGCAAGATGTCAACATCGCCATTACACCTATTAATAATATTAATGACTTAGTTTTCATTATCTCTTTCCTTTCATGATTTCTACAAACGGATTATAGTAATTCTCACCTTTTTGTGTAACGCCTTCAAGACCTTTACCGCCGTTCTTCGGACGTTTCACATCACCGAAGATACCCTTTTCGAGAGCGGTGAACAAGCCTTCCTTGACGATTTCCTCGAGAAGAGCTATAGTGTTGTTTAACACTAACTTAGCACGTTCACGGCAGATACCGCCTTCTTTGAACTCCATCTCCTCGCCTATGCTGTGCAGGTTGTTGAAGATGTATTTCGCGTTTTCGATTGAGAGGTAACGGTCGCTCATGAATGGGGTGTGGATAGCCTCAGTTGGCATACCAAGCAGCTGAATTCCCTGGTGTGTCCAGATTCCGATGATGTTGAACAAAGCATCCTGGATGTGACCGCGGAAGATGTTACCTGTCATGAATTTGGTCGGAGGCATGTATTTCAAAGTAGCCTTCGGGAAGATCTCACGTGTCATCTGAGCCTGTGCGAGCTCAAGGAGGAAACCGTTTTCAAGCATCGGGTCCATCTCGAAAGCGTGACCCAAGCCCATCTGCTCTTCCTTCAAACCTGCTGAGAATGCAAGCTGTTCGTTGATGAGGTCTGATGCCAAAACAGTGTGTGCTGCCTCGACAGCGTCAGCGGTGGTCAAATAGTTATCCTCACCGGTGTTGATGATAACGCCGGCAAATCCGTTGATGATACGGCTCATGTACTGGTCGATCAAAGTACGCTGCATGTTGATATCGCGGAACAAGATGCCGTACAAAGCGTCGTTCAACATCACGTCCAAGCCTTCGAAAGCACCCATGACTGCGATTTCCGGCATACAGAGACCTGAGCAGTAGTTACACAAACGGATGTAACGACCAAGCTCCTCGCCCACCTCATCCAATGCCTTACGCATGATGCGGAAGTTCTCCTGAGTTGCGAACGTACCACCGAAGCCTTCTGTTGTAGCGCCGTATGGTACATAGTCGAGCAACGACTGACCTGTTGTACGAATCACAGCGATGACGTCAGCACCCTGACGGGCACCGGCCTGTGCCTGCACCACGTCCTCGTAGATGTTACCTGTTGCCACAATAATATAAAGGTATGGCTTCGGGCCCTCGCCGATGGTGTTCAAGTAATGGTCACGTCTGTCGTGGCGAGCGCGAATCTTGTTCACGTTCTCATCAATAACAGGCTGCAGTGTCTCAGCAATCTTTTTGGCATCTCTTGTAACGACTTTAGTGATGTCAAGTTTGCCCGCTGCCACCTGTTCAGCGATCTGCTGTGGCTTTAAGCCAGTCTGAATCATTGCGTTAGCGATGAAGAACAGTACGCCTTCACCAAGCACGCCTTTCTCTTTCAGTGTGTCAACCACCACGTTCGGCAGCGGCACCTGGTTCTCATCCACTCCGTCGATACCCATCAAACGGCTCAAAGTACGCTCCACCGCGACGGTAGTATATTGTTCAACGAACTCCTGCACCTGGTCGGCAATCTTCTTTGCCAGACCTCTTGCATACTCAACTTTTGTAAAATCAAGACCTAATTTGCTTGTCATAGTTTTATATTTTTAATTTATTCTTTTATTTTCAAGATTTCACGGGCTTTTGAAATCCATTCCTTATCTATTCCCAAACTTTCAGCAATGTTCAATGCTTCATGCGGAACTTCGCCGTCTTTGACTTCAATAAGCTCGTAGTTCATTTTGCCGTCTTCGAATCCTTTGACACGAAGTCTGCGGGAATCAGTCGGCTCTATATCGTAATGCGTTGTCATGACGAGGCTAACGTTTTCAACCTCAAGCACTTTCACCAACGATGAGACCAAAGCCGTTCCCTCTTTCGGATTCGTGGTCCTCGCCGGCTCGTCAATCAACGCCAATATTTTTCGTTTTCCACGCGATGCTTTAATCACAGCATCAATATTTTTCATTTCCGCCGCAAACGACGACAAGCCTTTTTCAATCGACTGCTCATCGCCAATGCAGAAATAGATTTCATCTTTCAAATCAATTTTGGCTTTTGTTGCCGGAATGCCAAATCCAAACTGGAACAGGTACTGGCAAAGCGTCAAGGTCTTCAAAACCACCGTCTTGCCTCCCATGTTGGCACCTGTAATCAGCGTTGGCTTATTCCAGAAAGCGATTTGCACCGGCTGGAAATCGCGGTTCCTCAACTCGAGCGCCTCTTTCACTTCCGGATTGAACAACCCCTTGTATTTCGTCTCGCCATTGTCGGAAATTGTCGGGAAACAAAGGTTGTATTTTATCATCTGAAACGCCTTGGCAAGGTTTAAGTCGATGAATCCCAAGGCTTTCTGGGCCGCCTCGAGCTCATCAGCATATTTTGAGAGCTGCATCGACAGCTTGGCACGAATCTCGTCTTCAATAGCTGTTACCTCGCTGAACAACGCCTCGTCGAAGTCGTCTTTTGCCTTCATCTTTCTGCGAAGTTCGCTCAACTTCTCGGAATACGAGTCGTAGATGTAAAACGATGCAATCTTCATCCCGTCTGGGTCGAGAATGCTTACCACCTCTTCCAAATTCGGGATAAAAATGCTCTCGCCAAGTTGCAAGTTGTCCATCACCACTTGTGTCTCGCCAGCGAGCATCGCCAAATGCTTCACCTCGAAAAGCTCGATGTCATCCAGAACGTATTTGTTGCGCAGATGGGTAATCGTGCCTCCAATCTCCTTCAGATTGCAGAGTTTAAACTGCAGGTTTCCAATCTGGTTTTTGTTTTCTTGAACGTTAACAACATCATAAAACTCCTTGAGTATCTGATAGTTAGTGTTGATAATCTTAGCATCCGTCGGCATCTCGGTGTCGAGAATCATTCGCCTCGCGAAGCCCGAGTGGGTGTCGAGGTTGTCAATCATATATTTCAGACCGCAGGGTTGCTCTATGAGTTGTTTCAGTCGCATTTTTTCAAGTCATAAACCGGAAGGTTAATAGCTTCCGACATTGTTTTACATAGTCTGTCCGAGTCGAGCACCATACCATTTGGTGCCGTCGGGTTCACCGTCACCGCGATGAGCTTGCTTTTCATCATGACACTGATCTTGCCGCCTCCCCTCACAAACGCCTTATATAATATAGGTGTAAGGAAAACCTTCGTAAAATCAGTCACCACAATCTCCGTCTCTTTAAAAACCTTCTTTGTCCGGATGTGTTCCATAAAGCCGTCGGTCAGCGCTCCGCTCATATACAGCGTCTTGACATGCTCGATGCCGTCAATCTTGATATTCGTCGATAAAGACGACGTCACCTTCAAGTCATGCATCACATCATCGTCGTCAACAGCCCAGACACCAGTGTGTATATCATTGAACCTCAATCTGTTTTCTTCCGATGTCATATCCAGATTCACCATATCCACCACGAATGCCGTCTTCTGCACGAGGTTTGTGATGTTCGCCGAATAGGCTGCTCCCGTTGCCAGAATCATCGATTCGCTCGTTGCCGGCGATGCCAGACTCATTCGCGAAAGCGCCCCGTCGATGATAATCAAATCGATGTTGTATTTCTCCATCGACGTCTTCCAACGCCTCAATCCGAGGTTCGACGACGGTCCCGAAAGCAAAATCTTGCCTTTGGTCAACGCCTTGGCTGTCACTATCCTTCCTAATGAAGTGTTCTCATCGCTCACTTCGACAAGTTCCGAAACGACTCTCCTTTGCAGATAGTGTTTCTCGCTTGTCCCGAAATATGTGCCTTCTTGTATGGTAATCTCAGGCTTTGCCGTCTTCGTCACCTGGTCGGTCGTCTCACCGTCGATACCGATGGAACTCAGTCCGATACGCATCCTGTCGAGGGGCAAGCGGCCCAAAACATAGTTCAGACTCACCGTTTTGCCGGTGTTTTTCGCCAGCCCCACGATAGAACAGCTTCTGTATTTTATAAGTTCCTCTATAAAAGGCATAACTTATTGAGCGTCATTATCTTCTGTTTCTTTATCTTTATTTCTCCTTCTGAAAAACAAAAGATAAAAAACATAAGTCAAAAGTGCCAAAAGTATTGTTTCAACCAAACTCAAGAACAGGTTTGTCAACCATGTGAACATGAAGAAGTTCGGTTGTGTCTTGTAAACAAACGACATGAGAATGTTTACCATCCAAACAACGATTATCAAAACCAAGATAATCTTCCAGTTTGATACTTTCTGATAATTTTTATCGCTCATACAGCTTATTTATTTGTTATTCTTTTGTCTCTCATGACGATAGAGATGAGCAGGTTCGATGTTCATCTTCTCGCCTTCAAGCAATGTGATGACGCCGTCAACAGGTTTGTTTCTGTCAACTTCCTCCACTCTCTCAGCCTCGAGTCTCTTCTTAAGTGCCTGGCACTCAGGGCAGTTGCACTCGCTGTGATATTCTGCCGGCTCGGTGTAGGTTGTGATGACGCCTTCGAAGTTACGCAACACCACTCTGCCTGGTGACTGTGAGATGACGTACTGTGGCATGACCGGGGTCTTGCCGCCACCGCCTGGAGCATCGACGACGAATGTCGGGACGCAGAAGCCTGAGGTGTGTCCGCGCAAGCCTTCGATGATCTCGATACCCTTCGAAACTGGTGTTCTGAAGTGCTCCAGGCCCATCGAGAGGTCGCACTGATAGATGTAGTACGGACGTACACGCATCTTCACGAGTTCGTGGACGAGGTTACGCATTACGAACACGCAGTCGTTGACGCCACGGAGCAACACGCTCTGGTTACCCAGCGGGATACCTGCATTTGCTAATCTCTCGCAAGCTGCAAATGACTCTGGTGTCACCTCGTTCGGGTGGTTGAAGTGTGTGTTGATCCAGATTGGATGATACTTCTTCAGCATGTCGCAGAGCTCAGGAGTGATACGCTGTGGGCAGACCACAGGTGTACGTGTTCCCAAACGAACGATCTCGACATGTTTGATCTGACGGAGACGGCCGATGATGTATTCCAACTTCTTGTCGCTCACCATCAAAGCGTCGCCGCCTGACAGCAACACGTCGCGGACACATTCTGTCTTCTCGATGTATTCCAATGCTTTCTCGATTCTGTCGGCTGGTGACTCGTCGTCCTTCTGACCTGCAAAACGACGGCGTGTGCAGTGACGGCAGTACATTGAGCACATATCGGTGATGAGGAACAACACTCTGTCAGGATAACGGTGTGTCAATCCTGGAACTGGTGAATCCTCGTCCTCATGCAGCGGGTCGAGCAAGTCGGCGCGTGCGATGTGTGTCTCGGCAGCCGTAGGGATGCACTGACGGCGGACCGGATCGTTCGGATCGTCAGGGTTGATGAGGCTCAGATAATATGGAGTGATAGCCATACGGAGTGTCGAAAGGGTCTTCTTAACACCTTCTTCCTCGGCTGGAGTCAGCTTCACATATTTCTTCAAGTCCTCAAGGGTCTCGATGCGGTTCTTGACCTGCCATTTCCAATCGTTCCACTGTTCGTCAGTGACGTTCGGAAACATTATTTTTCTTCTTGATTCTCCCATATTCTTAGTCTTTAGTCGTTAGTCATTAGTCTTTAGAAATCAACCATATGGCTAAAGTCTAAAGACTAAAGACTAAAGTCTTAATTAAGCATAAAGTTCTTCAAAAATCTTACGGAGTTTCGGGCACTCACGGAGTTCTTGCAGTGTGTATTCTGCATGACCCTTTGTATATCCATTACCCATGATCATGTTGACGTCTGAGCCGATACCTTCAGCGCCCAATGAAGCCTTTGTGAAGCTTGTTGCCATTGAGAAGAAGTAAACTATACCGTCGTCCTTTGTGCAGAGGACTGCTGTCATTTCCTGATCCGGGACGTTCACGCAGTTGATTGTCACGTCAGCCATCTTGCCGTTTGTGAGTTTCTCAACGAGTTCATAAACCTGAACTGGTGTCATGCCTGCAGCGCTCTCGACGATGTCGCAGAAGCCGAGATCTTTGATACGCTGTGTTGACTTAGGGCTGTTGGCGATACCGATCACCTTACCTGTCACGCCGACGCGTTTCTTTGCCTCGTAAGCGCAGAGCATACCTGACTTACCACCAGCGCCGAGGATGACGACTGTCTGACCATACTGGCAGAGTTTTGCTGTCTGTGCCGGAGCACCAGCGACGTCCAATGCTGACAATGCGAGTTTTTCTGGCATGTCGCTCGGAATCTTAGCGTAGATACCGCTTTCGAAGAGGATAGCCTTACCTTTGATGTCAACCTGGTCAACGTCTGGACGGATGGCGATGATTTCATCGATGCGGAGAGGTGTCAGTGACAAAGAGACCAATGTTGCGATGCGGTCGCCTTCTTTGAGGTCAATCTTGCCTTTCAAAGCGTCACCGATCTTCTCGACTTTACCGAGGAGCATACCGCCTGAACCTGTACGACGGTTGCGGTGTTTGCCCTGCAACTCAACGTTGAGGAACATCTCTTTCTTCACCTCTTCCATGATCTTTTCCTCTGATGCGCCAGGACCTGCCTGCTGTTTTGCATAGTTGTGGATGTCGGTGAATGATGCTGAGTCGATATTCAAAGTCTGGACGTCAATCAAAATCTCGTTGTCCCAGATTTCGTCCATGTTGTTGTCGAGTTTGTTTGCTGGTTGTGGAAGAACGCCTTTTGGTTCAATCACGCGGTGTGTACCGTATTTGTTACCGTGTTTCTGCATTTTATTTAATTTTAAATTGTTATTTAATCCTTTAATTATCAATTGTCAATTTTCAATTATCAATTTCTTGGCTTCAGGCCAAGGATTTCTCTTGCTTCGTCTGATGTGGCGATTGGACGGCCGAGTTCTTTTGCCAGTCTCACGACTTTTTCAACTAATTCGCCGTTTGATTTAGCAAGAACGCCTTTCGACAGATAGAGGTTGTCCTCGAAGCCGACGCGCACGTTGCCGCCCATAGCGATAGCTGCTGCTGCCATTGGGAATGCATGACGTCCGACGCCTGTCACTGTCCATGTCGAGCCTGCCGGGATGCCGTTGACGAGCCAGCAGAGGTTTGCCACTGTTGCAGGTGTGCAGCCAGGAACGCCAAGCACGAAGTTGAACTGCATCGGTGCTCCCGGGACTTCACCCTTGCGAGCCATTGTCAAGATGGTGTCGAGGTGACCCATCTCGAAGCATTCGTATTCAGGTTTTATGCCGCGTTCGATCATGCGTTTGCCGAAAGCGCGCATAGTTGGCATGGTGTTGTCGAAGATCTCATCACCGAAGTTACAAGTTCCGCAGTCAAGGGTCGCCATCTCAGGACGTGGGTTTGTATCTGTCGACTGGAGACGCTCATCAGGTGTCATACCGACGGCACCGCCTGTCGAAGGGATCAAAATCACGTTAGGGCAAACCTTGAGGATAGCCTCTTCGCACTCTTGGAAACGGCCGCGGTCCTGTGTAGGTGTGCCGTCGTCCCAGCGGACGTGAAGGTGAACGATAGCTGCGCCAGCATCGACTGCCGACTTAGCCTCACGCACGATTTCCTCTACTGTATAAGGAACGTTAGGATTCTGTTCTTTTGTTACTTCTGCGCCGCAGATAGCAGCTGTGATTATCAGTTTATCCATAATTATTTATTTTTTCTTTGGCAATCTTTTGGTGTAACGCATGTGCCTGAAGCGCGGCAAACCAAAATAGGTTCATCGAGCTCATCAGCAGCCGATGGAGAGATATCAGGACGGGCGACTGCAACTTTGCGGGCCTCAAACAACATGTGGCGTGATGTGTTACCTTCGCGGTCAATCCAACCTTCAGCTTCGATAAAGTCACCTGCATAGACTGGGGCTTTGAATTCAATCATGTCGTATGCGCAGAACAGACCTTCGTCGCCGTCACGCATAATCAAAAGCTCAGTTGCCACATCACCGAAGAGGTGAACCATGTGAGCGCCGTCAACCAAATTGCCACCGTAGTGAGCATCCTTCGCACTCATGCGAAGTCTAATCTTTGTTCTATATTCTTTTTCCATTTTTAATTATTTTTCAACGTAAATACCATCTACATAAATACCTGAAGCGTGTACGCATTCAGGCTTGATCTCTCCCACTTTCACGAGTTTCTCAGCCTCAACAACGACATAGTCAGCTGCTGTAGCCATCAATGGGTTGAAGTTGTTGGTTGTTCCGAGGAACACCATGTTACCGAACTCGTCAACGATGTTAGCGCGCAAGAAAGCGATGTCAGCCTTGAGAGGTTTCTCGAGGATGTAGTCTTTACCATCGACTTTCACGATGTCCTTGCCATCCTGCATGATGGTGCCGAGACCTGTTGGGGTGAGGACTCCGCCGAGACCTGCGCCGTAGGCTCTGATGCGCTCTGCCAATGTGCCCTGTGGTACGTATTCAACCTCAAGAGTACCGGCATTCTTCTGAGCTGCTGTCTCCTTGTTGGTACCGGTGTGCGACACGATAGCCTTCTTCACCTGATGATTTGCAACGAGTTTGCCGTGGGCGATGTTGTCGTAAGCGGTATCGTTGGCGATAATTGTCAAATCTTTCACGCCTTTTTCGACGATTTTGTCGATGATCTGCACTGCGCTTCCCACTCCGAGGAATCCGCCGAACATAATTGTCATGCCGTCGTGAACTTTCTCAACGGCCTGCTCCAATGTAATCTGCTTATTCATAGCCATTTATGTTTGATTTGTTAATTATTATTTCCAATTACCTTGTTATAAACAAATTTGCGTGCAAATTTACGGATTATTTTCGAATGATGCAAGACATTATTAATAAATATTTTTAAAATAAAAAAGGATGCCACTTTCATGACATCCACATATCTAAAGTCTAAGATATAAGGTCTATTGACTTACTATCTCTTCCGCTCTCTTAAGCGCAAAGTTGATATGCGAGCAAACGTTCTCCTCACCGAGTTTCTTAATGAATCCGGCCTTCTCCAACGTCGCCCTCACATGAATGTTAACACCCGACAAAACAACAATCATCCCACGCTGCTTACAAGTGTCACACAACAATTCCAAATTATGAATTCCAGTGCTGTCGATAAACGACACCTTCCTCATTCTGATGATTCGCACCTTATACTCCTTACCTACTACCGACTTATCGATCTCATCGAATTTATTGGCAATTCCAAAGAAATATGGTCCGTCTATCTCATAAACCTCAACGCCCTCTGGAATCTGCAATTTTTCTTCAGTGCTCATCGCGACATCAGTATTCTCACCCGGATCTATCTCGTCGTGGAACGATCGTATAACCGTCGCCTCATTGGTACGCTTCAAGAACAATGCGATTGATGCTATAAGTCCTAACTCTATAGCGATTGTCAAGTCGAAAATGACAGTCAAAAGGAATGTCATAATCAGCACCGCAAAATCGGACTTCGGATTCTTCGCGAGCATCCTGAAAGTGCGCCAACCGCTCATGTTGTATGCCACCATGATAAGCACCGCCGCCAAACATGGCATCGGAATCAAGCCCACCAAACGACCAAGCAAAAGCAACACCAGAAGCAGCACCACAGCGTGAATCAGACCAGCCACAGGCGTTTTACCTCCGTTGTTGATGTTCGTCATCGTTCTCGCAATAGCTCCAGTCGCCGGAATACCACCGAACAACGGACTTGCGATGTTCGCGATACCCTGAGCAATCAACTCGGTATTCGAATTATGCTTGTCGCCAATCACACCATCAGCAACCATTGCCGAAAGCAACGACTCGATAGCGCCTAACATTGCAATTGTAAACGCCGATGGCGCCAGTTCTGTCATAAGCTGGATCAACGATTTGCCGTCAGATACGCCCAAACTCGGAAGTTTTGGTGCAGGAATCGATGTCGGCAACTCATACAAATCTCCAATCTTGGTAATTCCTGTGACACCGCAGAAACGCTCCAAAATCCATACAACCAGAGTCACCAGTACAATAGCCACCAACGAGCCCGGTATTTTTTTCGAAATCTTCGGACTGTAAATTATAATCAGCAAACTGACAATTCCAACACCAAACGCCCACCAGTTGACATGCGTCGCGTTTTGGAAATAACAGATCCATTTATCGATAAAGTTCGCCGGCACATTTTGAATGCCCAAACCGAACAAATCGTTCATCTGAGTCGAGAAAATCGTTAAGGCGATACCGCCAGTAAAGCCAACAACTACAGGGTATGGCACAAATTTAATGACATTTCCCAATTTAAAGACTCCAATCAAAATCAAGATGATTCCCGCCATGATGGTCGCTATCATCAGACCACCTAAACCATGCTGCTGAATGATTCCATAGATAATGACAATAAACGCGCCTGTCGGGCCTCCGATCTGAACCTTGCTGCCGCCTAAAAACGAGATTATAAATCCTGCAATGATAGCCGTTACAAGTCCTTCCGTCGGGCCCACACCCGAAGCGATACCAAACGCGATTGCCAAAGGCAACGCCACAATACCCACAATAAGACCCGCCATAGCGTCAGCCGTAAACTGCGCTTTGGTGTAATTTTTCAAGCAACTGAAGAGTTTTGGAGAAAAAACCATTTTCAATATTTTTACAAATCCTAATCTTTTGCAAAAATATCAAAATATTCTTTTCCTTCAGGAGTTTTCAATAAATTTTCATCAGAATTTAAAATAAAGACGTAAACGAGCTCTTTTTCAGATTTCGTCTCTCGAATATACTGCTTCTTCAACTTCGGCTTAATGCCAGATAATCCTAGCATTTCCGTTGTTTTATGTTTCAGCGTCTTCTCAGGTGTGTCGCCAAACGCCACATGCCACCAATATCGTCTCACAACCTCACCTTTATTATTAATAACGTGCAAATGCACCACCGGATGCAGAATTTTATTTCCCTTATGCAATTCCATGTGCAACGCCCGACCCACAATAATGCCCCGCTCATTCACCACCGGCAAAAATTCCATGATATCTTCTTCGGGAGTGAAAATATCGTTTGTGTGATTGTCTGGTGTTTGTTTGTCGTCTGACGCATGCGATGCGTCCCCACCAGTCGAAACATCGGAAGTGGCTGTTGTTTCAGTGACTTCCGAAATAGTCCGAGTTCTCTGAGTTTTCGTAGTGCTCAGAGTGCTCTTAGTGTCGTCCTTGGTCTCAACAGCCGCTTCAGTCAGCGCCACCGTTTCATACCAAATCCCCTGAACTTCAATCACTTCCGTCCCCTTTGGTACCTTAATCTCAAACTTGTCTCCCACTTTCTTCCCTACCAGCGCCTTCGCCACAGGCGAGATAAACGACAACAATCCTTTCGTAAAATCAGCCTCATCGACACCAACGATGCGTATGGTTCGTCCGTTATATTTCACGTATGCTCCGAAACTTACGGTTTCCTTGTCGGCCTTGGTCATATCCACCTCCACGGCGGTATTAATACGATCAATTAGCAACTTCATCTTTGCATCGATAAAATTGCTCATTATGTAGTTCCCAGCGTGCGCAACACGTTCATTCTCAAGGTCTTCACGTTCTTTCTTCAACGCTTCCAGACCTTCATGCGTCACGTAGTTGGGCATGCCTTTCGGCAGATATGCCCTCGGCGGCACCATCGGAATCTCTTCCTGGTCACCTTCTTTAATAAAGCCCCTGCTCATCAGCTTGGCAACTCACATGTCGCCGCATATTTCATAATCGCATCCAAAGATTTGCGGCTTGGCTTCATTTCGGCGCACATTTCACGCACCACTTTTTTTACTTCCTCTTCAAATGACAGTGTAGAATTTAATACCATAGGCACTCGATTTCGTTTATATTCTGAAATCTTAACGCCTAAATCCCACCTTTTATTTTATCGCATCGAAAAAAAATTTTAACTTTCACAATCACGCCACTGTCAGTTGTAAATTCTTCGCTTTTGCCATCTTACGAAGGTTAATCAAAGCATAGCGCATACGTCCCAAAGCCGTGTTAATACTCACATTTGTGGCGTCAGCGATCTCCTTGAACGACATGTCGTCGTACATTCTCATCACCAAAACCTCACGCTGCTCTTCCGGCAGATACTCAATCATCTTTCTGATGTCGTCATGAATCTGATCTGTTATAATCTGCTCCTCAATCGAAGGATCGGTAAATCTCGCATTGTCCAGCATATCGTAATCTTCCTTCGTCGGGTCAACCATCGGCAAACGCTTGGCCTTACGGAAATAATCAATAATAAGATTGTGCGCGATACGCATCGCGAACTGTATGAACTTGCCTTCTTCCTTGTAAGCTCCCGCCTTGATTGTTCTGATAATCTTCAAAAAAGTGTCCTGAAAAATATCATCAGCGAGCTGCTTATCCTTGACAAGCATCGCAATGTACGAAAAAACCTTGTTCTGGTAACGATCAACCAACATCTCGAAACTTGCCACATCACCATTCTGATAACGCAGCACCAGTTCCTTATCGTTTAATATTTCAGACATAAGTCCCCCTTTTTTAAGGTTATACAATCAAAAAGGGTAAAAAATTTCTATAGCGTCTCTCCTATATTTTTATTGGTTGAACAATAGTTTATGTCTAAATTTTTTGCAAATATAATACATTTTTTAATACGATGCGAAAAAATTTTGTATTTTCGTGCAATTTTTTTGAGGTATCTTAGTTGCAGATGAACAAATTAGAGAACATAGAAATCCACGGCGCAAGAGTTAACAACTTGAAAAACATTGACTTACGCATCCCAAAGAACAAACTCATAGTGATAACCGGTTTGTCGGGCTCCGGAAAGTCGTCACTCGCCTTCGACACGATTTACGCTGAAGGTCAACGCCGTTACGTCGAAAGTTTGAGCGCATACGCCCGCCAGTTTATGGGCCGCCTCTCAAAACCCGATGTGGATCTCATCACCGGACTCTCACCTGCCATCGCCATCCAACAGCGCACCATGACGAGCAACCCGCGCTCGACTGTCGGAACTACCACTGAAATATACGAATACCTTAAACTTTTGTTCGCGAGGATAGGCCGCACTTATTCTCCAGTTTCGGGCAAGGAAGTGAAACGCAACCAGGTAAGCGATGTGGTGGATTTTATCCTCGAACAGAAAGGCAAAGCGGTTTACGTCCTCGCTCCTATCGTGATTCCGGAAGAAAGGACGCTTCAGGAGCATCTTAACATCTTACTTCAACAAGGATTTAACAGATTGATAATCAATGATAAAGCAGTAAGAATAGAGGATTATCTGAAGGAAAAAGGCAAAGACAAGCCCCAAAGCCTCCGCATCATGGTGGATCGTTTAAAAGTGAACGAGCACTCGCCAGAATTGATTGGCCAACTGTCGGATTCTGTGCAAACAGCTTTGTACGAAGGCAAGGAAACATGCATCATACTTGTTGATAATGAAGGAGATAGAAAAGAATACACCTTTTCTTCGCGTTTCGAGGCAGACGGCATCACATTCGAACCGCCGACAACACATCTCTTCGCTTTCAACAACCCCTACGGAGCCTGCAAAACATGCGAAGGATTCGGGACAGTCATCGGCATCGATGAGGATCTGGTGGTTCCCGACAAATCGCTGTCAATCTACGACAACGCCATTGCCTGCTGGCGAGGAGACAAAATGACCTATTACCGCGACGAGCTGGTACGCAACGCCCACCACTTCGATTTTCCGGTTCACAAACCATATTTCGAACTCTCAGAAACTCAGAAAGAGATACTCTGGAAAGGCAACAAGTATTTCATGGGTATCGACGATTTCTTCAAAGACGTTGAAAATCAATCATATAAGATTCAGTATCGTGTCATGTTATCCCGTTATCGTGGCAAGACAACTTGTCCAGACTGTCACGGAAAACGTCTTCGTCAGGAAGCCAACTATGTGAAAATAAACGGAAAAAGCATCACCGACCTCGCAACCATGCCGATAAGCGGGCTGCAGACATTCTTTAACAGCCTAAAGCTCTCAGAATCAGAGACTTCCATTGCCGAACGACTGCTCGTTGAAATCCGCAACCGCATCAGTTTCCTGATCGAAGTGGGCCTCGGTTACCTCACATTGAACCGCGCGTCAAACACTCTTTCGGGCGGTGAGGCTCAAAGAATTAATCTGGCGACATCACTCGGCAGCAGCCTCGTGGGCTCGACTTACATACTCGACGAACCGAGCATCGGCTTGCATTCTCGTGATACCCAGCAACTTATAAAAGTTTTAAAACATCTGCGCGACATCGGCAATACCGTGATAGTGGTAGAACACGACGAGGAAATTATACGAGCCGCCGACCAGATCATCGATATAGGACCGTATGCCGGCCGATTCGGCGGCGAGTTGGTGTTTCAAGGCGATATCAAAGCCATGGAAAAGAGCGACAACTCCCTGACGGCACAGTATATCACTGGCAAACTGGAGATTCCATTGCCGAAATATCGCCGCAAGTGGAACAATTTCATTGAATTTACCGGTTGCCTGGAGCATAACCTCAAGAATATCAATGTAAAAATACCGTTGAACGTCCTCACAGTCGTGACAGGCGTCAGTGGCTCAGGCAAGTCGTCATTAGTCAACAACATAATCTACACCTCGCTGAAAAAGCATTTTGGAGGTACCGCTGACAAAACCGGCTCATTCGGCTCAATGCGAGGCAGCATTCAGGCGATTCAGTCGGTCGAAATGATCGACCAGAATCCAATTGGCAAGTCAACACGTTCAAACCCAGTTACTTACGTAAAGGCATTCGACGACATCAGGACATTGTTTTCTGAACAGAAACTGGCAAAAATGCGCGGTAACAAAGCCGGATATTTCTCATTTAACGTGCCTGGCGGACGCTGCGACAATTGCGAGGGCGAAGGAATACTCAAAGTTGAGATGCAATTTATGGCCGACGTTTACCTCGAATGCGATGTCTGCCACGGAAAACGTTATAAAGAAGAGGCTCTCGAAGTGAAATTCCTCGACAAAAACATCTTCGACATACTCGAAATGAGCATAGACGAAGCCATTGAGTTCTTCGGTCATCCTAATGAGTTCAAAAATCTTACTGACCGTATAGTATTGAAACTCAAATCATTACAAGATGTTGGTCTTGGTTATCTCAAGATGGGACAACCTTCTTCCACCCTTTCAGGCGGCGAGGCTCAACGTATCAAACTGGCATCGTTCTTGGTTAACGGTACAAACGAGAAACCTACACTTTTCATCTTCGACGAGCCTACAACAGGCTTGCATTTCCACGATGTCAACAAGCTTCTGAAAGCATTCGAGGCTCTGATAAACAACGGTCATTCTCTCATCGTTATCGAACACGATCCTGATGTCATCAAAACCGCCGACTGGATCATCGACTTGGGACCTGAAGGTGGCGACAAAGGTGGTTATCTCGTATTTGCAGGCACTCCAGAAGATCTTACAAAATGTAAAGAAAGCTACACTGCAGAAGTTGTGGCAATCAAGTTGAACAAATACAAGAAGTAACCTTAGTAAAATCTTTGTTTATCAAATCTTTAGGATCTATCAAAAAATGTAGTATCCCCCAATCCATGAAGTTCAAAGTAGCACCATCATAATCATCAGAATCGACCTGCAAAAGATCCAGCCAGCCATTGTATGGCTCATCCCAATTCTCCCATTCGCGATTATATGGCTCACCCAGCATTTTATTGCCATCACATAGCGATTCGGCTTTTTCAAAAGTTATTCTTTTTTCTTTCAAAGCAATTGGTTTATCATCGTCATCAACAAAAACCACCTGCTCAAATGTTTGATTTTCAATATCTTCTATATAAAAAACCTTCACATCCTCATTATTCCAATAGAATTCTACAGGGTAATATGAATCGAAATTACCGAAATAATAGTCTATCGCAGCGAAAAAGTACAGCATTCCCTTATGCGGAAGCAAGTTCCCATCATCAAACGCGGCAATTTCATCACATCTTATCTGGCAAATGAACGTCAAATCTTCCGGAACATCAAAGTTTTGAGGCAAATCAGGGTTTCCCCACCACTTGCTTTGCATAAAAAGATCATTTTCTGAATCTTCCAGACAAATTTTTATAGAATTCATACAATATTTTTTTGCAAATATAATTAATATATTATAATTTTGCACAATAAAAACGAGTGCAACTTTTATTTTGTCAAAATGCCGAGACTCAAAGCTAATCTCAAGAGTATCAATTTATTAGCAATGAGCATTCTATTAGTATTATCACTGATGATACCGCATAGAGGCTTGTCACAGGATACTATTGCCAAAAAAAAAGTTGTCAAATGGCACAGATTTGAGGGTAATATAGGCGTAACTTTCAATCAGTTAGCCATAACTCATTGGGCGGCAGGCGGTGAGAGCAACATGAGCGGCAAAGCGACCGCGGCTTTCAAGTATACCTACAACCGCAGTATGTTCAATTATGTCACAACTGGTCTGTTTATCTATGGCGCACAGAGTTTTCCGAAGGACAAAAGATGGGAGAAAACCGAAGATCGATTGGAACTGTCAATGACAATGACTCATAACAACAAGAAAAACCTGACTTTTACCGCCATCACAATGTTGAAGACGCAATTCACAAACGGTTATTCTTATCCTAACGACTCTATCCCGATCTCAAAATTCTTCGCACCAGCATATCTCACATTATCAATAGGTTACACATATAACATCCACGATATTGTTAGTATTTTCATAAGCCCTGCGGCTGGCAAATTTACATTTGTAAACGACCAGACTCTTGCTGATAAAGGTTCTTTTGGCGTAGAAGCCGGATATTGGAATGTCATCGAAGGTGACAGCACTTGGATTCCCGGCAAGAAATTCCTAGGCGAGCTGGGATTCAACGTGCTTATTAAATACAAACAAGATTTTAAAAACAACGTCAGTATCTTCTCCACACTGAATCTTTACAATAATTACATGGATGTAAACCGTTCCAATCGCTGGAATATCGACGTCGACTGGGAAACAGGTATAAAATTCACCATAAGTAAGTGTATATCAACGATTATCAACGTACATCTCATCTACGATGATAATGTAAAATTCTTGATTGACGACAGAGAAAAACCAATTTTGCAGTGCAAAGAGTCGCTTGGTATTACTTTTTTGTATAAATTTGCAGTTGACAACAAAAACAAGAAGAATTAAAGGATTAATAACTAAAAATAAGCATTATGGATAACGTTTCACCTGAAATACTTGCGAAGGCAAAGTCTTGGTTATCAGACCAATACGACGAAGAAACAAGAAAACAGGTTCAAAACCTCATCGACAACGACCACAACGAACTCATTGAGAGTTTCTATCGCATCCTTGAATTCGGAACAGGCGGACTGCGAGGCATCATGGGCGTTGGAACTAACCGCATGAACATCTACACAGTCGCAATGGCAACACAAGGACTGGCAAATTATATAAAAATGAAGTTTGCCGACATGAAAACGCCTCAAGTCGCCATCGCTTACGACTGTCGCAACAACAGCAAGGAGTTCGCGCAAATCACCGCTGATGTTATGACTGCAAACGGCATTAAAGTGTTTTTATTCAGCGCATTACGCCCTACTCCGGAGCTTTCGTTCGCCATTCGCGAACTGAAATGTCAGTCGGGAATCGTTGTAACCGCATCGCATAATCCGAAAGAATACAACGGCTATAAAGTTTATTGGGAAGACGGCGGACAGATTGTCGCCCCACATGATAAAAACATCATCGCCGAAGTACAAAAAATAACCGACATCTCAATGGTGCAGCGCAAACGAAACGCCAAACTCCTTGAAATGCTTGACGATAGCTTTGATGAGATCTACCTCGACAAAGTAATGAGCCTCTCACTGTCACCAAAATTGATTAAAAAGCATAAAAACCTGTCGTTTGTCTATACTCCTATCCATGGAACAGGCGGTCAGGTGATGCCGAAGCTTTTTGCAAAAGCAGGCTTCAAAAACTTCTATCCTGTTGAGGAACAAATGGTTACAGACGGCAACTTCCCTACCGTAGTTTCACCTAACCCGGAAGAAAAAGCCGCGATGAATATGGCTATCGAGAAGGCAAAAGCCATGAAAGCCGACATTGTGCTCGCCACCGACCCTGACGCAGACCGCGTCGGACTTGCTGTAAAAGACGATAACGGCGATTTCATCCTCCTCAATGGCAACCAAACAGCCAGCATCCTCACCTATTACATCCTTACACGTTGGGAGGAACTTGGCAAGCTCACTGGCAATGAGTTTATAGTTAAAACTATAGTAACCAGCGACTTACTGCTCAAGATTGCTAAAAAATTCAATGTCAAAACATACGATGTGCTTACCGGTTTCAAATACATAGCCGATAAGATTTTGAACAAACCTGAAGAGAAGTTCATCTGCGGCGGCGAAGAGAGCTACGGCTTCCTCGTCGGCGACTTTGTACGCGATAAAGATGCTATCATAACATGCTTCATGCTGGCAGAAGCCACATCATGGGCTGCCGAACAGGGCAAGACACTCTATCAGATTCTCAAAGACATATATCAAGAATTCGGAGTATACCGCGAAAAACTTGTTTCTCTTACAAAGAAAGGCATCAGCGGCAATGAGGAAATCAAACAGATGATGCTCAATTTCCGCAAAGAACCGCCTAAGACGCTGCTTGGTTCAAGAGTTACTGAAATAAGAGACTATAAACTCGGCATCGCCAAAGACATGAACTTTGGAGTGGAGACAGTCATCAACCTGCCTAAGTCAGATGTGCTTCAGTTTTTCACGGAAGACGGCATAAAAATCAGCGTAAGACCTTCAGGCACAGAGCCTAAGATCAAGTTCTATTTCAGCATGAACGAGCCTCTTGAAAACATCAGCGAACTCGATGGCGTACAACAGGAACTCGACGAGAACCTGGAGCAACTCGCCAAATTGTTCACAGAATAGCAAGAATAGGAGATCACTCTCCTATTCTTTGTAAAGCGTCTATCGCCAGTTGATAATTTGGATTATCCTTTAATATCTGGAGATAGATGCTTTTCGCTTTCTTGTAGTTACCTTTCTGTTCATAAGCGACACCCTTGTTCAATAAAGCGTCAACAGACTTCGGATTTATCGCCAAAGCTTTGTCAAATTCTGTTATAGCTTTATCATAATCAAGGAGATACACCAAATTCACATAACCTTTGTTGAATAAAACCTGATAGTTGTTTGGTCTTCTGGCATCCAAAGTGTCGTAAATCTGCAAAGCCTTTTCAGGATCTCCATTATCCTGCAGATACATCGCCAAGTCATAATACGGACCTAAATCATCAGGCTCCATCTGTATAGCCAAAGCATAGAAATCTCTAGCCATCGGATTACGTTGTGCCGCATAAATACTGGCAATCTGAAGCACCGGATCAATAAATGAATCATCTTGATTTCTAGCTTTCATGAACTGTTTCATCGCTTGCACCGTATCATTCTTCGACATGCAAATAATGCCGCGCATATAGTACGCTTGCGGATTTATACTATTGAGTTCCAATGCTTTATCAAGATATGCGTTTGCCATATTATTGTTACCCTGAAGGAAACTCAACTCTGCCAACTTTATGACCGGTCGCGAATCCAATGGCGCTATCTCCGTCGCCTTGTTCAGTGTTAGCATAATGTTATCCTGATCGCCTAATGCGTAGTAAATATCAGCTAAAACAAGCAAAGCGTCAACATTTTTACCATCAAGAGATAAAGCGCTGTTGATGTCACGAATCGCGTTTCCAACCTGCTGATTAGCCAAATACCAACGTGCACGATTGATATAACCGTTAACATCCAAAGTATCAGCTACGGCATTTTCTGTATTTGTAACTTGCTGATTATCTTTGGCTTTCTTGCTGTCGCCATTATCAGTTTCAGTGCAGCTTGCAAACAACAAAGCACACACCAATGCCAGAAAAACTCTTTTCATTATTTACTGATATTCAATGTTTTAAAGGTCTTTATCCGTCTCTCTCAAAGCTTCGTTGATCTTCTGTGTCAACTCATCGCACAGCTCAGGATTCTCCTCAAGCAGCTTCTTCAGCGCGTCTCTACCCTGTCCAAGTTTTGTGTCATTGTAACTGAACCACGAGCCGCTCTTCTTGATTATATTGAGCTCCACACCAATATCGATTATCTCACCGATGCGAGAAATTCCTTCACCATACAAGATATCAAATTCGGCTTTCTTAAACGGAGGAGCCACCTTATTCTTCACCACCTTGACTTTCACACGGTTACCCATTATATTCTCACCGTCTTTAATCTGACTTACCTTACGGATGTCAAGACGCACAGAACTGTAGAATTTCAAGGCATTTCCGCCTGTTGTAGTCTCCGGATTTCCGAACATCACACCAATTTTTTCACGCAATTGGTTGATAAAGATACAAACTGTAGATGTTTTGCTGATTGTAGCTGTAAGTTTGCGCATGGCCTGCGACATCAATCGGGCCTGCAAACCCATCTTGCTGTCACCCATCTCGCCTTCAATCTCGCTTTTTGGTGTCAAAGCAGCGACAGAATCAACAACAATCACATCAATTGCACCAGAACGAATCAGATTCTCAGCAATCTCAAGTGCCTGTTCTCCGTTATCAGGTTGAGAAACCAACAAATTCTCAATATCCACGCCAAGTTTTTTCGCGTAAAAACGGTCAAAAGCATGCTCAGCGTCAATAAACGCGCCAATTCCGCCCTGTTTTTGAGCCTCAGCTATAACATGAAGCGCCAACGTTGTCTTACCCGAACTCTCTGGTCCATAAACCTCGATTATTCTTCCGCGCGGCATTCCACCGATACCCAAAGCATAGTCCAAACCAATCGAACCTGTTGATATTGAATCAATTTTCTCCTGATGATTGTCACCAAGACGCATAATACTGCCTTTTCCGAACGATTTCTCAATGTTTCCCAATGTGGCTTCCAAAGCCTTCATTTTTTCCTGTCTCACTTTTTCGACATCTTCCTCAATAGTCTTTGCCATTTTCTAAATAATTTTAAATCAATAAGTTAGTAAATAATTTAACACAATAAATCAAATGTTACAGCTCAATTTTGACGAGTTTTTAATCAAACTGTAACGCTACAAATATAAACATTTTTTTTGAATTAGCAAACTTTTTTGCCATTTTTTTGATAAAAATCACAAATATCCTTAATTCCGCATCCGGCACATTTCGGCTTACGGGCAAGACATACGTATCTTCCATGCAAAATCAGCCAATGGTGAGCTTTTGAAAGGATTTCCCGAGGGAAATGCGCCACCAGCTGCTTCTCTGTTTCGAGCGGTGTTTTGGCATCCTTACTTAAGCCTATTCTGGCTGAGACTCTGAAAACATGAGTATCCACAGGCATCGCCGGCTTGTCAAACGCCACCGCGACAACCACATTTGCCGTCTTCCGCCCCACTCCCGGCAATTTTTGCAAATCATCGATATTATCAGGCACAACACCTCCAAAATCTTGCACCAAACCTTTTGCCATACCTATCAGATTCTTTGCTTTGTTATTAGGATATGATATAGACTTAATCAATTGATACACTTCATCTTGCGAAGCTTCAGACAACGATACGGCATTAGGGAAACGCTCAAAAAAGGACGGCGTTGTCATATTGACACGTTTATCAGTGCACTGAGCCGAAAGTATCACAGCCACCAATAACTGATACGGATTCATAAACTTCAACTCCGATTCCGCAACAGGCATGGTTTTCTCAAAATAATCGGCAAAAACATCGTATTTTGCTTGAATATCAATCTTTTTCATTTTTTTAAAATTTCACAACAAAATTACATTATTTTTGTTATTTTTGCAAAATATTTTAGAAATTTGAATTTAATGTCAGAATACACACTGCACGAAGTTTTTACAAAGCGGGAAGTCAAGCAATGGCTGGCATTTCCGTCAACATTATATAAAAACGACGCCCATTACGTCAGACCGCTCGACCGCGAAGTGGAAAAGGTCTTCGACAAAGAGCAAAACAAGCTTTTCCGACATGGCGACGCTACACGATACTATCTGACAGACAAAAACAACAAAATCGTCGGAAGAATAGCTGTTTTTTATGATGAAAAGACATCTAAAGTCTATGAACACGAGGAAAACGGCCAAAAAACAGGCGGTTGCGGCTTCTTTGACTGCATAAACGACCAAGATGCGGCCAACATTCTATTCGACGCAGCTAAAAAATGGCTCGAAGAACGTGGCTTTGAAGCAATGGATGGCCCTGTAAACTTTGGTGATCGCGACTATTTTTGGGGCTGTCTTGTAGATGGTTTTACCGACCCGGTTTACAATATGCCATACAATTATCCATATTATCAACAACTATTTGAAAACTATGGATTTAAAGACTATTTCAAGCAGTATACATTCCGCCGCAACCTCATTCCCGGAGGCTTCGACCCTATTCTGCATGAAAAAGCCAAACGTATCTACGAAAACCCTGACTATTCTTTTGAAATCCTCGACAAACGTAAAATTGACCGTTATGCCGACGATTTCCTCACGATATACAACAAAGCCTGGGGTTCTATACCGGGAACAGCCAAACTCACGCGCCAGCATGCATTGGCATTGCTTAACAGCCTAAAACCGATTATTGACCCGAGACTCATGCATTTTGCCTATTACAAAGGCGAACCTGTAGGCTTCTTCCTCATGATGATCGACCTGAATCAAATATATAAGGGCTTAAATGGCAACGATAAGGGTTTCAACAAGTTACGCATATTTTGGAGAGTAAAAATATCAAGAATTTGCGATCGTGCCATATCACTTGTCTTCGGAATAGTTCCCGAACATCGCAAAAAAGGCTTGGAATCAGGTCTTGTTTGCTCACTTGAGAATCAGGCAATAAAAAAGAAATTCAAATATAAAGAATTGCAAATCAATTGGATAGGAGATTTCAATCCACCAATGCTCAAGATTATTGAACGCGTAGGTGCAAGTCATTATAAAACACATATCACATTCAGATATCTCTTCGACAGAAACAAGCCGTTTACACGCGCTAAACTTCAAACAAACGGTAAAAAGGACGACGAATGATAGAAGCAAAAGGCATATATAAATCATTTGGCAATGTTGATGTCATAAAAGGCATTGATCTTCATATAGATAAGGGCGAAATCGTCACTATCGTGGGAGCATCAGGAGCTGGAAAGACCACATTGCTGCAAATAATCGGAACACTAGAAAAAGCTGATAAAGGCGACGTTATAATCAACGGACAGAACGTTAGCAAGATGAACCAGAAGACACTCGCCGCTTTCCGTAACAAAAACATTGGCTTTGTGTTTCAATTCCATCATCTTTTGCCTGAATTCACAGCTCTTGAGAACATCTGTATTCCCGCCTTTATCGCTGGAGAATCTAAAAGTAAAGCTTTAAGTAAAGCAATTCAATTACTTGATTATCTTAATCTTACAGATAGAGCAAATCACAAACCATCAATGCTTTCCGGAGGCGAACAGCAACGTGTGGCAGTGGCTAGGGCATTGATAAACAACCCGGCCGTCATCCTAGCAGACGAACCATCGGGCAACCTCGACTCACAGAATGCCAAAGAGCTTCACGAACTTTTTTTCAAACTAAGAGAACAAACCGGACAAACTTTCGTTATAGTTACACATAATCCGGATCTCGCACAAATGGCAGACAGGACTTTAACGATAAAAGACGGAAAAATTTAAGGAAATGAGAAGTATCATAAAATACATATTCATCATAACATTAGGAATCTTTTGCATATCAACATCCGCTGTTTATGCTCAAGACAACTCCCCTTCATATCAATCGCTGATTTCATCGGGAGACAAGGAATATTCCAGAAAAGAGTATATAAAAGCCAAAACATATTATCAGGAGGCATTACGCCTAAAACCCAATGACGCTTCAGCAAAGAGCAAACTGAATAATACTTTGGAAAAGATACGTGAAGAAAACAAAAAAGAGGAACAGTTTTTCGAACATATCGACAGGGCTGATAACTTATACACCAATAATGAGTTAGAAAAAGCTTTAGCGGAATATAACAAGGCTCTCAAAATATTTCCAAAAGACGAGTATTCTCTCGGAAAGAAAAACGAAATCTCCGCCATACTCAAGGACGAAAAAGATAAACTTGACTCGTTCAATGAGATGATTGCTTTGGGCGACAGACTCCTGAACGCCGAAAAATATGCCGAAGCAGTGATGCAATACGAGTCTGCACTTAAGATCTACCCTGACAATTCAGTGGCCAAAACAAAGTATCAGGACGCTAAAAACAAGAAAGAGGCATATGATTTGAAAGTCTCTGAATTCGATAGACTTAACACACAAGGACAAGAATTTACTTTAAGGAAAAAATACACTGAAGCAATAGCCGCATACGAACAAGCTTTACAATTGTTTCCTAATGAAAAAGAGGTTTCAGACAAGATAAAAGAGCTACAAACCAAGAAAAACATTGCGGACAATTATAACGCAAAGATCACTGAGGCCGACGTTCTTTACGAAGATCGTTCATATAATGAAGCAAAAGAAGCGTATCAAGCGGCATTGTCAGTAATTCCTGATGATTCCTACGCTTTAGGCATGATTTCCCGAATCGACGAGATAGTAAACAGCCCTGAGTATACCAAGATACAAAATGATATTGCTCGGCAAAAACTGGAAGAGGAGCGCAAAGAACAGGCAAGACTGGCGGCAATTGAAGCGGAAAAGCAACGCAAAGTTCAGATTCAGAACTTAATCAACAATGGTAATCAGCAACTTACAGACAAAAAATATGCTGAAGCCGAGCAAACTTTCAACCAAGTAATCACCCTCGACCCCGATAATGCAACAGCCAAAGAAAAGCTCAACGTTATCGCCGGTTATCACGAGGAGATACAGCGTCAGAGACAGGAAAACTACAACAGAGCCATGGCTGAAGGCCAATATGCTATGGATAGCAGGCATTTCGCGGAAGCAATCAAACAATTTAACATTGCTTTGGCAAACAAACCAGGCGACGATACTGCCACTCAACAACTTACGCTCGCGCAACAAAACGAGAATATGCGCATTGCCAGTCTGCAGAATGAATACAACGGCTATATATCCAAGGCTGACGCACAGTTCCAGACAAAGAACTACGACAAGGCTATAGAATTCTACACAAAAGCCATCAATGTCGGGACAGAGAACCCCTATCCTGCCAATAAAATCAGAGAAATTGGTGAGATTTTGGCAGCAAACAAACTTGCAGAACTTGTAAGCGACGCCATCACAATCAACTCAGGCGAAACCAAACGCTTCGAGTTTGAACCTGTCGACGCCACAACACGCCGAGGCAACTATATCTTATTGAAAGCCAAGAATTTAGGAGAAAGGCAATTCATAATGTACATCTCTTATGGCAGCAAGAACGGCAAAAACGGCGGTTTTACCGTCTCTGTGCCAAAAAATCAAGATGTTAACGATTTCATCGTAAGAATCGGTTCGCAATACAAATGGTTTAGCGAAGACAACACATGGATAGAGATTCTTCCGGAAGGCGGAAACATCGAAATATCATCAATGGAAATAACAAAAGGAAACTGATATGAATAAGTCTGATTCACGTTATCAATTGTATATCAACATTTTAGAGGAAGAGCTTGTCCCGGCCATGGGCTGTACCGAGCCTATCTGTCTCGCTTACGCAGCCGCGAAAGCGCACCAGGTTTTAGGCGCCACACCTGATCGTGTGGAAGTACTCGCCAGCGGTAACATCATCAAGAATGTTAAAAGCGTTATTGTGCCTAACACCAACGGTATGAAGGGCATAAAAGCGGCCGTTGCCGTAGGTATAGTGGCAGGTAACCCTGACAAAGCTCTTGAAGTGATTGCCAACGTGACACCAGAACAGAAAAAAGAAACTGAAAAATATCTAGCCTCCACCCCTATCACCGTACAACACGTGAATTGTCAGGAGCAGCTGGATGTTACGATAATCGAATACTGCGGCGAACACCATGCCGACGTGAGAATTTGCGGCTTCCATACCAACATAGTCCTCATAAAGAAAGACGATGATATTCTATTCCAAAGCGAGACTATCGCCAAGCCGACAAAAGAATTGACTGACCGCAGTTGTCTAAGCATCGCAGGCATAGTTGATTTCGCAGATAGCGTTGATATTCAAGATATTAAAGAGATTATCGGACGACAGATCAAATACAACAAAGACATATCAGATGAAGGTTTAAAGAACAACTGGGGAGCCAATATCGGAAGTACCCTATTAAAATATTACGGTGACGACATCAAAGTTAAAGCAAAAGCACGCGCTGCCGCCGGTTCAGATGCCCGCATGAACGGCTGTGAACTGCCAGTTATCATCAACTCAGGCAGTGGCAATCAAGGACTTACAGTGTCAATGCCAGTCATAGCTTATGCTGAAGAATACAAAATCTCTGACGACAGGCTTTATCGCGCTTTGGTAGTCTCCAACCTTACCGCCATCCACCAGAAAACACGCATCGGACGTCTCTCCGCCTACTGTGGAGCCGTCAGCGCAGGCTGTGCAGCAGCCTGCGGCATCGCCTATCTGCTAGGCGAAAGCCTCGACGTGATCGAACATACACTCACCAACGCCGTAGTTACCGTCTCAGGAATCATCTGCGACGGCGCCAAAGCCTCATGCGCTGCAAAGATCGCAGCATCAGTGGAATCTGGCATTCTCGGCTATTACATGTACAAAAACGGACAGCAATTTGAGGCTGGCGACGGCATCGTTGGATGCGACATCGAAGACACTATAAATAATGTTGGATTGGTAGGAAGCATCGGCATGAAAGAAACCGATACCGAAATCATCGACATTATGACTAAATAACTGATTATCAGTCGATTCTCTGCACTTCAGTAACGTTATTCAATAAACGTAATTTACGGATGAGCTGCTCAAGGTAGTTAACACTCGTCACATGTACCACAAAACGACCTTCGTAAAGACCGTTCCTAGTACCCATCGAAGCGTCTATAATATTGATTTCCATTTGTTTCATCACCTCTGTGATGTCGCTGAGAATACCGAAACTGTCTTTGGCAACCACTTTGATTGTGGCTCTTGAAGGTACATCACCTTGCCATTTCACCTCAACAAGACGATACGGATAACGCTTTTTCATCGCGATGGCGTTCTTACAATTGACGCGATGTATAGTGATTCCACCGCCAACATTGACAAAACCGCACACATTATCGCCCGGAATAGGATTGCAGCACTTCGCCATCTTAAACGCGAAACCGTTGATATTTGCGCCTATACTCATCGCATCGTTATCATTCTCAACAGGTTTGTCACGTTTTTGCTCCTCTTCCGCCCTATGCACCTCTTTCTCTTCTGTTTGCGCCAGGATAAACGCCTTCAGATCAGCCAAATCTATCTGATCCGTGGCGATCTTATGATAAAACTCAATCCCCGATTCACAATTGTAATTTTTTAATAACTCATTGAATATCTTATCATTATATAAGATTTTCCAGTTTTTGAGCTTCCTGTGGAATATGGAACTGCCAAGTTCAGCCTCCTTCATCTCCTCATCCTTCAAAAACCTCCTTATCTTAGACTTCGCCTTTTCCGTATTGACATAATTCAACCAGTCGGCTTTAGGTGTCTGACGCTTATTTATCTGAATCTCAACGCGATCGCCATTGCTAAGCACGTAACGAATCGGCTGCATCTTGCCATTCACTCTTGCGCCTATGCAGTGACTACCCACCTGAGTATGCACTTCAAACGCAAAATCAAGGATTGTAGAGCCTAATGGCAGCTGTTTCACCTCACCTTGAGGCGTAATGATGTATATTTTATCTGATTTTCCTTTCGCCGCGCGTTTATCATCTAAAGGATTAAAATCCAATTGGTCAGTGTCTTCCAAAATACCTCTGATTTGGTTCAGCCACTCGTCTGGTGTCTGATGCTTATCACCACTGCTCTTGTATGACCAATGCGAGGCGTTGCCTTTCTCTGCTATCTCATCCATGCGCGACGTCCTGATCTGCACCTCAACCCAATCAACACCGTTCTTCACGGTCGTATGCAATGATTCATATCCTGATGCCTTAGGCTTTGTAATCCAATCTCTTAGACGTTTAGGATTAGGCTCATAAAGATTAGTTACGATAGAATAAACTTTCCAACAATCAGCCTTTTCTTCCTTTATTCTCGAGTTGTTAATGATAATTCTGACCGCAAAAAGATCGTAAACCTGCTCAAAAGGCACTCCCTGCGCCTTCATCTTCGCGAAAATCGACGGAATCGACTTGGTTCTCCACTTTATAGTATAATCAAAACCCTCTGCGCTCAAGCCACGTCGTATTGGCAAAAGGAAATTCGCCATCTTCTCCTCCTGCGTCACATGCGACATGGTGATCTTTTCTTGTATTTCCTTGAATTCCTTTGGATTTTCATGAATCATCACCGCCTCTTCCATATCCTTTTTAATATTATACAGTCCGAGACGATGCACTATCGGAATCACAAGATATTTCGTAATCTCAAAGAATTGATCAGGATTTGCAGTGATATCATCTTGATGGCGGCAATTTGAAAGACAGTGAGCAATTATCAACATCACCACCCTAATGTCATCAATCATTGAAAGGAAAAGCTTCCTGAATGTATCTGATTGTGTTGAAATCTGCGACATATTCAGCGACATCACCTTCACTAATCCATTGAGTATCAATGCGACTCTCTCTCCAAACTGCTCTTTGATCTCATCAAAAGTCACATCGGTGCATTTCGTGATATTGTGTAGCAATGCGCTAACAATTGTCTTACTGTGCATGCCCATCTCAGAATAGGAAATCTGCGCCACTTCTATCACGTGAAGCATCATCGGCCTACCGGAACGCAGACGCATTCCGTCATATTTCGAGCAGCATAACTCGTAAGCCTTCTTCACATAACCCACCTCCTCCAACGTCATCGTCTCCTCAACCGATTGAATCAGAGCGTTATACGAGTTTTCTATCTCAACAATTTCCTTTTCCGAGTATTTATTCAATCACTAAAATTTTTAATTTGCAAATTTACGAAAATTATTCAAAATACACTATTTTTGTAACGTGAAAATTTGATTAAAATTATGCAATAATATAATAATATTATCGTTAAATTTTCAGATAAACGAGATGAATAAAAAGTTCTTAAAAAATATTATCTTTTTACTTTTTATCAACCTTTTGATAAAGCCGTTCTGGATTTTGGGCATCGATGTTGCCGTACAGAACCTTGTCGGAGACACTTCTTACGGACTTTATCTGGCAATCTCGCAATTTTCTTATCTGTTTTACATTTTACTGGACCTCGGACTGACCAATTTCAACAATCGCAACATCGCGCAGAACAATCAGCTGCTTTCCAAGCATTTTGTAGGTATTTCACAAGCGAAGATACTACTCACAGTACTTTATTTCCTCGTGATTTTCATAATCGGATGGTTGATCGGGTACCGCGGCGAACAGTTGAAACTCTTGGCCATAGTAGGCTTTAACCAAGTTTTGCTCTCATTTATATTATATGTGCGATCAAACATCTCAGCCCTTCTTCTCTTCAAGACCGACAGCATGCTTTCTGTGCTCGACCGTGTACTAATGATTGTGATTTGCAGCTTCATGCTATGGTCAGGATTCTTCCCCAAAGAATGCTTCAACGTATACACATATATTTACGCTCAAACGGTGTCGTATATCATCACACTCGGCATCGCTATAGCCATCGTGTTGAAACACACAGGCAAATTGACAATCAGGATCAATATCCCATTCGTGATAATGATTATCAAGAAGAGCCTTCCCTACGCTCTTTTGGTGCTCCTGATGAGTTTTTACAACCGTCTTGAACCGGTTTTAATCGAAAGATTACTGCCTGAAGACATAGCCGCATCACAAGCCGGTGTTTATGCGAAAGCCTGGCGACTCTTTGATGCCGGAAACAACATTTCCTATCTGTTTTCAGTGATTCTACTGCCTTTGTTCGCAGCTATTATAAAAGAGAAAGAAGACCTGCAAAGTCTTGTAAAACAGTCATTTAGCATCATGCTTTCGATGACATGCATAATTGCGGTGCTGTGTATCTTCTATAGCCGCAACTTCATGACGATCATGTATCCGGAGCAAAACAACGCAGAAGCGTCCACAATATTAATGATTCTGATGGGCAGTTTTGTCTCAGTATCAGTCACTTACATTTTCGGAACGTTGTTGACCGCCAACGGCAACCTCAAGCATCTGAACATTGTAGCTGCTTGCGGCGTTTTATTGAACATAACTCTTAATTGTTTGTTTATCCCTAATTTTCAAGCAATTGGCGCCGCATTCACCAGTTTATGTGTGCAGTTTGTCACCTGCGTGATACAATTTTTCATCGCGAAAAAGATTTTCAACCTCAAACTCGGCAATTCTTTCTGGATCCGCCTGGTCACATTTTTAGTCTTGATAAGCCTTACAGCCTACACTTCAACCACATTGACATTGAATTGGTTCGCGTCTTTCGTGACAGCAACCGCTATATGCATCATCATCGCTTTTATCACTAAGATGTTGAATTACAATGAGATAAAAGAAATGGTATTCTCATATCTAAAAAATACCAAGAAATAATTGAGAAATATTAGGGCGTATTTAAAAAAAATCACTATTTTTGTAGTTTGTAACAAATGTAAAACTCAACATGAATAATTATTTTGACAACACATCAATGATTCAGACTATTTTCAAATGGAAATGGCATATAGTCATTATCACTTTAGTAGCGGCAATTATCGGTGCAATCTTTTCAGGTTCAAGATTCATCACTCCATTATATAAATCGGAGGCAACAATCTACCCCACCCACACCGAATCATATTCCGATGAAACAGTAACTGAACAAATGTTACAAGTTCTTCAGTCTCAAGAGATTATGGACTCTGTGGTTGAGAAGTTCGATCTTCTTAAGCATTATAAGATTGACAAAGGCTATAAATTCTGGAGAACAGCCCTGATTGGCGAATATCGCAGCAACGTCAGCATCTCAAGAACACCTTACGACGCCGTGACCATTAAAGTTTACGACAGCGACCCGGAAATGGCGTATGAGATGGTCTACGAGATTTTCAATCAGTACAGCAAGATGTACAAACGTATCTTGCAAGCCCAAAGAAGAGAACAGGCCGACTTTTTCCTTTCAACACTTAAAGAGAATGAGGCTTTCATTGATTCTTTAATCAACAGACTCAGCGAAATCGGCAAAGAATATGGAATTTACGATGTAACAAGCCAGTCAAGAGAGGTCACAAGAGCTTACCTAAACAACGGCAACAGCAAAAAGCTTGATCAAATGATGGAAAACCTCGGAGAATATGGTCCTGAAATCAACAAAATCAACACTTTGCTTGAATACGCCTACGAAAATTACCACAAAACAAAATATGACTTTGAACGTGAGAACCGTTATTGCAATAACGACTTCTCATATGGCAACATTATTTCCGCCCCTATCGCTTCAGATAAGAAAGCCTACCCGATTCGTTGGGTTGTTGTAGCTTTAAGCGGACTCTGTGCTTGCTTTATCTCAATTCTTGTCATCTACATGATCGAGAATAAGAAACGTTTCAAAGAATAATGCAGAAATTCGCAAAAACAGCGGCGGTTTATTTCATTGCGGCACTTTTTGTCGCAATCGGTCTTTTTTTTATCGTAAAAAAAGACACTTATCTGGCTTTTGCTATGCCCTCTGTAGTTGGAATTCTGCTTCTTTATGTTTATTCACTCGACAAAGTGCTGCTTTTTATAGCTTTTGTCACACCTTTATCTATTAATATTGAGTCGCTGAACATTCAACTGGCGCTGTCATTGCCCGGCGAGCCTCTGCTGGCCGGTTTGATGGTTATGTTTATAGCTAAAATAGCATACGACCACAAATTCGACAGAAAAATCGCGCATCATCCAATCTCAATAGTGATTTATCTGATGTTGTTTTGGATGATAATCACCACAATAACCAGCGAAATGCCCGTCGTGTCATTAAAGTTTGTCGTTTCCCGCTTGTGGTTTATCATCCCAGCCTATTTCATGTGCGCTGTGCTGTTCAAAAACCCAAAAAACATCAACAGATTCATATGGTTATATATAGCCGGCCTTATTATTGTTGTTTGTTACACCATAACAATTCACGCGTCGCACGGTTTTGACGGCGATACCGCCCACTGGGTCATGTCGCCATTTTATAACGACCATACCGCCTATGGCGCAGCATTGGCTATTTACATCATATTGTGTGCGGCTTATTTGTTCATGCCAGATATGAAGACAAACAAGCGTGTAGGAGTTGTTTTGGCGCTGTGTTTACTCGTCTTGGCAATAGTCCTCTCCTTCTGCCGTGCCTCATGGATCAGCCTGATTGTGGCAATAGGAGTGCTGGCTTGCGTTTTGCTCAAAATCAAATTCAAGTACATCGCGGTGCTCTCAATGGTTTTGATAGGATTGTTCTTCACATTTCAACAGCAAATCTTCGATTCTCTGTCAAAAAACGATCAAGACGCTTCAGGTAACGTTCTGGAGAACATCCAGTCAATGACTAACATTACCACCGACGCATCCAATCTAGAACGCATAAACCGTTGGAACTCAGCGATTAGGATGTTTAAGGAGCGGCCTTTTGTCGGCTGGGGACCTGGCACCTACCAGTTTTTTTATGCTCCATTCCAAGAATCGAAAAACAAGACCATCATCAGTACCAACTCCGGTGATATGGGCAATGCGCACAGCGAGTATATCGGAACGCTTTCAGAACAAGGTATTCCCGGAGCTTTGCTTGTGGTATCAATCGTCGTGGTATTCATGTATTGCGGCCTGATGACATACAGAAGAGCAAAGAACCGCGAATCCAAAATCTTAGTGCTGTCAGCCACCTTGGCGCTACTCGGCTATTATGTTCACGGTACACTCAACAACTTCCTCGACACCGATAAATTAGCAGTGCCGGTGTGGAGTTGTATGGCAATAATCACAGCCATCGACTGTTTCCATGCCGATAAAGAAAATTTCTACGAAACTAACGAACTTTCTGAACGTCAATAAGTTCCAAGTCAAAAATCACTGTTGAGTTGGCAGGTAACTCTCTGTCAATTGCAATGTCACCAAATCCCATAACCGATGGCACTATTATCGTGGCTTTCCCTCCCACTCTCATCTTTCCTACAGCCTCTTCAATACCTGGAACCATTTCATGATTTCCATAAACGAACTGTAAAGGCTCTCCATCGAAGCTCGTTTCAACAAGTTTGTCATCGATATTGTAAAGATTGTAATGTATTGACACCAAATCACCATTATCAACCACAGCCCCACTACCTTTCACAATTTCCAGATAATACACACCTGTCTCACTTGGGGTAACATTTACGTTATGATCTTTGACAAATTTCTCAATTCTGGCCGGTTCTTCCTCTAAACGCTTCAAATTCTCGGCTTCTTCAGCCTCACGAAGCTTTTTCTGCTCAGCATCGTACTCTTCCTGAGTAAGAATACTTGTGTTTTTTACATTCAAGATAAACGAAGTATACGGCAAGACGCTGTTTTCCAGTCCGACACTGTCAAATGCCAGCGATGACGGTATCACAAAATGACCCTCACCACCTTCCGGAACATATCTCATAGCCTCAGCAAAGCCCTCTCCGAGTTCCAGATCGCCGCATCGCACAGCGACAGGCTCTCTTTCAAAAAGATCCAACAAAGTGTCTCCTTCCAGAGTTATCAGATTGAAATTAATCATCAATATCTCGCCGTTTTTAGCACCGCGTCCTTTTCCATTGACATTCAATATGATAAGCCCATCTTGCGTTGATTTATACCTCTCATCGGAATAATACATGGCCAAACGATCTTCATCATATTGCTTTCTCAATTGCATTTCAAGATTACGTTGCGCCTCGACCTCTTCCGCAGGGATAATATCAATAAGCCTCATATCAATGTAAATCGGCATTCCTGCTGTCAGATAATCCGGAACGGCATTCATTCCTAAAGTCTTGATACACATAGAGTCTATCAGGAATACCACCGTAGCCGAATCATCAACATGCATATTCAAAAGACCTGCCATCATATCACCCACAAATGATGACTCTGTCATTTCAATCTCAAGACCTCCTCCTTCTTCATATTCTGAAGAATAAAACAGAGAATCGCCCATTGTCTGCTTCAAATCGACAATCGCCAGATCGCCTATCTTCGGCATGGCATTATCCTTATAGACTTCATGGAACTGCATATAAGCCCCATTGTCCATTTTATCGAAGCCTCTATAGATTGAATCTTTGCATGATACCATAACCATGCAGAGCACCATACAGAGCAAATATGATGGCAGTCTTCTCATAAAATATTAAAAATCAATAAGTTCGACCTCAAAAATCAAGTTTGCAAAAGGAGGAATGTCAGCACCTGCGCCTCTGTCGCCATACCCGAGATAGTAAGGAATATAAAGTACACCCTTCTCGCCTTTTGACATCATCATGATTCCTTCATCCCAACCTGGAATAACATAACCCATTCCAATCGGGACCTCAATAGGTTCGCCGCGTTCAACTGATGAATCAAACACTTTGCCATTCAACAGTTTACCTGTATAATGAACCTTCACATTGTCGCCTTTAGCCGGCATATCACCGTTTCCTTCTTTTGTCATTACATAGTAAAGTCCTGATGCTGTTGGAGTTGCGACAACATTGTTTAATGCGAAATACTGCTGCATTTCTGCGTAAGCACGCTCTGTTTCTTCTGGATAACGAGCCTTAATAGCCTCAATCATTTTATTCATATATTCACTTTCCGGATAAAAATCGTTTATTTTTATGTTAAATTTCATCACATCATTGCTATTAAACTCTTCAGGAAGCTGTGACATTCCAAAAACATAGCGGAAAGTCGAGTCGATATCAACGATAAATGAAACCGAATCACCCTTGTGCATCATAGCCATACCTTCCATTAAATCTGTAGCATAGGTTGGTTCTTGCAGCTTGATCATGTAAGGTGATGAGGCAATGATTGTTGTGGTGTCATTAATCGTGCATTCCCATACAAAATCAATGATATCACCAACATTTGGAGTCTTACCTTCATTTTCTACAAAATAGTGATAATACAGACCATTGTCAGTTGATTTGTAACCTTTAGGCGCATTGTTGCAACCTGTAAACATTGAAAGCATTACACAGAATGCCGTCATCATTAAAAACACTTTTTTCATTTTTTTAGTTTTAATATTACTTATTTAATTGATTTTCAATAACTTTAACTTTATAAACTATTGTCGCGCATGGTGGAATACGTTTACCGTCACCAATCAACCCATGAGCCAGACGCATAGGTATTATAATTTCAGCCTCATCTCCATAATGCAGATGCAACAATGCTTCTTCCAGACCGCTTTCCACACCTCCATGCCCGACAACAATCATCTTATTTCCATCCTCTGTCGAAGAATACAACAAATCACCATCCAAAAGCCTTGACTCATAATCCATTACGGCCACATTCCCGGTTTGCAACAATTCTCCATCTCCTTGATTTACAATACGATATCGCAACCCAGTACCAGTCTCGGCATAAGTGTTACCGCTTTTTTTAATATAGTCATTTATGGCTTCTTTTTCCTGATTTACCAAACATCTGTTTAAACTATCAAGCGTCTCTTGCTGTTGCTTTTTACTCATATTATTGGCTTTCTGCATGAAATCATTTCCGTCAGAACAAGCTGTTATGGCAAAAAACATGCTTAAAACAGCAACAAATTGCAATATTTTAACAAAATCCTTAATCATTATTGATTCAATAAGGCCTTGTAATGTGGCAGAACATCCAAAAATTGCTTAATTGCCTGCTCTATACTGCATTCCAACGTACCACCGGCAGCATTAGTATGACCTCCGCCATTAAAATGAGCCTTGGCCAATTCATGTACGGAGAAATCACCTTTCGATCTAAACGAAAATCTTATAACTCCCTGACGCTCAGTAATTAACACCGCCATTTTTATACTATCAATCATCAATGGGAAATTAACCACTCCTTCAGTATCCCCTACTTGATAATTAAATCTCTCCAAGTCTGATTTGGTTAAATAAATATATGCTATATGATATTCATCAAGCGTTGTCATCCTATTGCTGATGCAATATCCCAAAAGCCGCAACCTATTTTCAGAAAACGTATTATATATCTTACTGTGTATCAATTGATAATCAACAGATGGAGAGATTAATTGCCCACTAATCTCAAACGTTTCAGGATGATAAATCGAATGAGCAAACGAGCCTGTATCTGTCATTATACCAACCAATAAACATGTCGCGATATTATCGTCAAGATATTTGTCAAACCCATGATATTGAATAAGTTCCGCCACAAGTTCCGATGTACTTGACGTCTCAACTTCGGACAAATACATCGCAAATTGTGAATAATCAGCATCCCTATGATGATCTATCAGCAATCTCGGCGTCTTTTTACAGTGACATAAATCATTGTGTACCAATCCAGTACGTGACGGATGATTGAAATCAAGATAACAAATCAAATCAGCATTATTAAGATACTCAACACCTTTTTCTGAATTTTTATCGAAAATAAGGATGTTATCAATACCTGGCATCCATGATAAAAAAGAAGGGAAGTCGTTAGGAATGATAACTTTAACGTCAATTCCAAATTTCAGAAGAAAAAAATAAAAAGCCAACGATGATCCGATCGCATCGCCATCAGGATTGACATGCGTTACAATCACCACATGTTTATATTGTGATATAAAATCTTGGAACTTATTGATAAACAATTGTTTAGACATTGTAATATTCAAATTTTTCAGCAAACAAATATACAAATTTTTGTTTACATACTAACATCTAAACACATTTTTAATTTTATTTTTATTAATGGATTCCTTATTTATAAGAACACAAATTAATTACGATGCTTCAGGATTTCAAAAGTCTTGTCAGAATATACAATCAAAATCTTATCGATATCATTGGCATTCTTGGCGACATCAAGCTCAATTCCATTATTCTCAATCATTTCAGAGATGTTTTTATCATTATCTTCCGCAACAACCTCAAATTTTACCGTTTTATCCTCATAATCATCATCAAATCGCACATCTTCTTTATCTTGAGAGACAGGATTTGGCTCGTTTATAGTTATCGGACGCTTTCCCATAATAATCCAATCGAAGCTATATTCCGGAAAAACCTCCTTAAGTTTCATCAAAAAATCAATACTCGGTTTATTCCTTCCATTTAACAAATGAGACACATTTGAAGGCTGAATTTCCATCAATTCCGCAAATTGTTTTGCTGTCAAATTTTTTGATCTCAGAATGTGATTAAGTCTGTCTTTGATATCTTCCATATTATATCCCTCCTGAAAATTTCGTTTTTAATATTGTTAGAGATTACAAAAGTAAAAAATAAAACAATACAAAAGTTAAATTTTTTAAGATTATTTTTGTAAACAAATCTACTCATGCAATTTATTTCAACAATATCTTATATAATTTTAACGTATTATATTTATTAACAATTATTTACAACACATTTATGGTATACGGTCATTTTTTATCAATAATTGTCGTTATTTAATGTATTTATTTATATTTATATGTATTTTTTATTGTTTTTCAATGTTTTACAAAATTTTAAAATAACTTTTATCATTATTTATCAATGTAAATATTCATCACTATATTTACAAGTGTAATCATGATGTTTACAAATTTTTATTATATTGATTTTCAATGTATTATAAATTATACTTAACTTTTGTAAATTTAACGGCATTTTGGTCCATTGAATGATTTACAATCTTAATTTTTGTATTTAAGACACTTTTTTACGCTCAATATGGGTTTTTATGCTCTCAAAAAACGGTGCTCTTAAAACGGCTAAAAACCCCTTTTCCTGTCCCCCGCCCCATTCATCTAAAATATTCGATTTTGAATTCAGCGTGCAGAAAATTTTCATACTTTTGCAAAAAATACTAAAGTGAAAAACGGGCATATTCAAAAGTTGATAGCCGAGGGCGAGCATCAGATGTTGGATTTCAAATTTGAAGTATCCGACAGCAAAAAGATTGCCCGTTCACTTGTAGCCTTTGCCAATACAGACGGAGGACGATTATTAATAGGTGTTAAAGACAACGGTTCGATATCAGGAATCAGATCTGACGAAGAAAAGCACATGATACAGACTGCAGCACAAATGTATTGCCGTCCTGAAGTCGAATATACTGCCAAAGAATGGAATATCAACGGGAAAACCGTCTTAGAAGTGATTATTCCAAAAAGCAGGCATCATAAACACAAAGCTCCAGACCATAATAATATATATAAGGTGTACGTACGTGTAAAAGACGAGAATATCGTCGCCAATAGCATATTAATTAAGGTATGGAAACATGAAAAAGACAAAAACAACATCCAAATCACCTTTACAGACGAGGAAATGATGCTATTAAGATACCTCAACGAGCATGGTAAGATAAGTTTTAAGGAATTTATGGATATTTCACATCTGAATAAAAAATCAGCCGAACGGATTTTGGTCAATTTCATCCTCATCGGAATGGTCAAAATGGAGATGACTGACAAAAAGATTTTTTTCATTTCAGCCGATTTGGCGTAAAATTTCGCAGGGCATGGCGGGAAAGAGGGCGTTCGAAGCTCGCTTTGCGGCCCGATTTACACCTTGCTCGAAAAAATTTTCCTTCACAAACAATTGATAATCAATATCAATCAAAATATTTTAAAAAATTTTCATTTTTTTCTTGACAGTAATAAAAATAGCCGTATCTTTGCAGTCCGCAATCACGAAAAAGATTGTGGAAGTTCTTTGAAAGCAATGAGCCAATAAAAAGTAGTCTGAAAGGTAAGGAACCTAAAATTCCAAGAGACTAGAACAGGTGAATCCGCCAGGTAGAACAGAATAATTTAAAAAGAACAACAATATACA
>Ga0310690_10000345_pt1 | contig 104185 bp, 81 predicted proteins | sample AusTroGonzalo_MG_2_FD_207661 | JGI IMG/M metagenome (GOLD analysis project Ga0310690, IMG submission 207661) | Bovine rumen microbial communities from tropical cattle in Woodstock, Queensland, Australia - Gonzalo_04 (v2) (version 2) | ecosystem: Host-associated > Mammals > Digestive system >...
GATAAACCTCCAGAATTGCCTTTTCAGTCCCTTTGTAATCACTTGAGACATCAACCATTACGCCATTACCCCAAACCAGGTCTTCCGCCTTGGCAATGATGACAGCCGAAAAACGGTCAGGCTCGGAAGCCGATGCTGGCAATGTCGGAATGTTTTCGTAGATGCCGCCCACGGTCTCAGGACGGCTGCCGTTGATGCGCATCCGACGGGCATAATACGAAGCCGTCGAGTCGTTCACCGAAAGTTTGTTGGCCAAGGCCTTCGACATCCAGACCGAGTTGGTTTTGGGTACGCCGAAATCTTCAACTACCTGCAAACCAAGCATATCGAAATAGGTCTCATCGCACAGGATGAGTTGCATGTTCACTGTTTCGCCGTCAGGCGTTTCGACACTTGTGCCCATGTTCAACTGACCCGCAAAACCACGGCCATAGCCCACCGCTCGCACATTCGGAATCTGCTCCAAACGGTTGATGAGTGGAACCAAATCGGCGTAGTCTCTCACCCACATTTGCAACGAATACAAGCCCTCGGAACGCGAGTGGATGGGACGATTCATCATGTGCCGCATCTGTACCTCCATCAGCAACGCCATGGCGATGAGAACCACAGTGATGGTATTTTGGAACACGATAAACACCTTGCTGTACACCCTTTTCGTCTTCAAGCGATAGGTGCCGCGCACAACATCAATCGGCTCGAAACGCGAGGCTATGGCGGCTGGCGCGATGCCTGCTAAAGTCCCCAATAGCACAATCGCCACAAGATAAACCGCCACAATGCCTGCTGACCATTCGAAACGGATTGGGACGAACTGTTCAAACGGAGCGTCGATGCCCATTTCACCACCCGAAACGCCTCTCAACAGGTTGTTCATCATCGGGAGGAAGGCGTAGGCTACCAAAAACGCCAACACGAAGCATACCGCCGTGAACGACACGGATTCAACGATATATTTCAGGATGATTCGCCCTTGCGTGGCACCATGCAGTCGGCGCGTGGCCATTTCCTTGGCGCGTTTGCCCGAGAGTGCCATATTAAGGTTGATGTAGTTAAAAACCGCCGAAAGCAACAACAGCAAGACCACCACGGTCAGTATTTGCAGCAAGGACTTGTTGCCTTTCTTAAACATCCACTGGTTTTCCGTGAAAAAGACCTCTGGGAGGGTATAAATCGGCATGGCAGAAACGAAACCGCCAGAATAATGTGGTAAACCGACTGCCTCAATCTTCTTTGCAAACTCTTCTCGATCAGTGCCTTCGTGGACTTTAATCAAAGTCATATACGAGCCAATGGAACTAAAAGGCACCTGGTTTTCAGGTTCGTACAATTCGTCGAACTCGGGATTGAGAATCACATCGGTATAAGGAATCATCGAATAGGCGTCATCCTTGAAGACTCCACAAACCATACTTTCGTTTTTATCGTCAAAAAAGGTGATGGTGATGGGTTTGCCTATGGCATCGCCATTGAAGGCTCGTTGTGCCAGCGATTCCGAAACGAGGCAATGGCCTTTGAGGCGGAACTCGTCCATATTGCCATCAATCAAGGTCAGGTTAGGGAAAAGTTCGAAGAGTTCGGGGTCGGCCTCGGTGACAGTTGCATTGATATGCTCGTCGCCAATGGTGATGTAGCCCGCATCATCAGCGTTGGAGATACGACAGACAGCCTCCGCCTCGGGAAGTTCGGCTTCAAAAACGGCCTTGTCCCACCACGAGAGCGACAGATAATCCTGATTTCCAACGGCATAAACCCTATTTCGATAAGGGTTGCCGTAAGCCACGGAATACTGCTGATACACATAATTGCCAATCAAGATGACGAAGGCAATGGAAATGATGAGCCCCACGGCCTCGATGATGGTGTAGAGTTTGTTTCTACTTAAAAATTTCAGATAGGATTTCATATTGTTGATTGTTTAATTGTTGAAATGATAATTCGATGTAGTCAATTGTTTATGTGGGATACACTTCGTGTAGAAATCGTTTAAAAATCTTATTTTCAAAATCTTATAAAATCTCTTTTCTTGTCTTTCTCCCATTGTTTTCGATTTTTGATTGATTTTAATTCTATTTTTGATAGATTTCTTGCGAAGCAATTCCATACTTTACTGTTCTATATACGCCGTTCCCCCATAATATGTTACAACACTGCACTTAATAAAGTATTGAAGCCGCGCGTTAAGGTGTTCGGCGAGGGCGTTGAGGTAGTTGTTTGAGGCGGTTTGGTACTCAATGGACGAAATCAAGCCCTGCTCGAAACGCTTGGTATTCAGTTCAAAAGCCTCACTTTGCAGGTCGGCGCGGGTGGCGGCCTGGCGCAAGGCATCCGCGCTACCGTCGCGGTCGGCGATGGCGCGGCGCACCTCGGCCTCCACCGTCTGGAGCGTCTGCTCATAGTCGGCTTGGGCGCGGTCGTAGGCGTTTTTCCGTTTTGCGATGTTGGAATGTTTCGAGAGGCGGTCGAAAATAGGGATGCTCAACGAGAGCGACACCGACTCGCCGCCGTTGTCCTTCAACTGGTCGAAGAAAGGCGTGGGCACATAACCCTCCCGGCCCGGATAGGTGAAGAAACTCGACGACCAGCCACCAGAAAGCGAGAGCCTAGGCAGCAACTGCCAACGGGCCGTTTTCAGGGCGAGGCGGGCATTCTTCATCGTACCTTCGGCCAAGGCCACCTCGGGCAGCCATTGTTTGGCCCGACTGACCAACGACGAAACCGCATCCGATTGATCTGTAGGGCTATCATAATATGGTAGCCGCGACAACGAATCGTTGATTATCATGCTGCCACGATGTGACAGCCCTACATCCAAACCGTCAATCTTCAACGGTTCCTCAATAGGCCAAAACATCACATCCTTCAGGGTGATGAGGGCATCTTTAACGCGGTTGGTGCAGTTCGTCAGTTGGTATTGCCGCTCGGCGAGGTCGCTTTGCACTTGCACCACATCGGCGTGGGATTTTTGGCCTAATTTTTCTTGCTTGGTGGCCAATTGCACAGCCTTCTCCGCGGTAGCCACCTGCGCCTGCAAAGCCTTCTCCATCTCGGTGTAGTACAGCACATTGCAGTAGGCTTCCATCGTAGCGAGGCAGATTTGGTCTTCCAACTGCTGCTCTCTGGTGAAACCCATCAGTTGCGCCGTCTTGGTGATTTTCAGGTTGTTGACGGCCTGGAAGCCATTAAACAAGGTAATCCCCGCCGAGAGGCTGTAGCCATTATAAAACGAGGTGATGACGCTATAGGTGTTCGTCTCGGGGTCGAGGCTTCGGCCAAAACTGTAAGAGGCGGACGAGCCACCGTCCAGATAGGGCGTGAAGGCAGCAAGGATGGCATCGCGGCGGTCGACTTGCGCGTCGCGGTTATTGGCCTGCTGGATGCGGATTTTGGTGGAGTGCTCCACGGCATAGCGCATACATTCCTTGAGGTTCATTGTGACGGAGTCCTGCGCCATGAGGCTCGCGCCCGTCATCAAAAACAGGGTCGAAAGAATGATGATTTTGGATGCTTTCATAATGCACATAATTAAATTGTGCACAGGGGAAAACATTTTTCATGCCAAAATTACAACACTCTAAAAATCAATAATTTGAAAAATAAGCTTTTTGAAAAGTGTAAAGGTTTTGAACAGTGAGTGTAAAGGTTTTGAACAGTTGATGTACAAAACTTTACAGTTGGACTTAGGGTGGGGAACCTATTCCTTCCTGTCATCAACGACGCACGACACCGTCATGTCGCCCGTCACGTTGACCACAGTGCGCAGCATGTCCAAAGGCCGGTCGATGCCCAAGATGAGCGCCAAGCCCTCAACCGGAATGCCGACCGAATCGAGGACAATCATCAGCATCACGATGGAGCCTCCCGGGATGCCCGGCGTGCCGATAGACGAGAGGGTGGCCGTGGCCAAAATGAGCATCATCTGCCCGAAAGTCAAATCCAAGCCCAAGACCTGCGCCAAAAACACCGCCGCCACCGCCTGATAGCAGCTCGTACCGTCCATGTTGATGGTCACGCCCACAGGCAAAACGAATGACGACACCTCTTCCGAGACGCCCAAATGTTTCTGCGTCCGCTCCATAGTCAGCGGCAAGGTGGCCGCACTAGAACTGGTGGTGAAGGCCAGCATCTGCACAGGCGCCGCCGCCTTGAGGAACTGCTTCATCGACCTCTTGCCAAAGACCCGCATGATGAAGGGATAGACCAAGAAAATGATGACCGCCAAAGCCAAAATAACCGTCAGGGCATACAAGCCCAATGCGGAAAAGATGCCCGTATGGCCAGCATAATCCACAATCAAGGCCGCCATCAGTGCAAAGACACCGATGGGCGCAAACGCCATGATGAAGTCGATGATTTTCAGTAAAACAAGATTCAACTGCTGGAAAAACCGCACGACAGAAGCCGTCTTCGACTGCCCCACACAAATCAAGGCCACGCCAAACAAAAGCGCGAAAAAGATGACTTGCAGCATTTTGGAGTTGTTGCCAAAGGCCTGAAAGAGGTTCTCTGGCACCATATCGACCAAAAACTGTAAAGGCGACTCGTCTTGCACCTGCTGCATTTGGGTTTGACGCTCGGTCACGGTCTGCTGGTAGCGTTCCACAAACTCGGTCTGCTTGTCCTTCGGAAAAAGCCGTCCCGGCTTAATAACGTTTACCGTGACCAAACCGATGCTCACCGCCAGAATGGTTGTGCAAATATAGATTACGATGGTTTTCAACCCGATACGCGAAAGACTCCTAATGTCCTTCAGGCTGACCACACCCAAAACAAGCGACACCAACACCAAAGGCACGGCAATCAACTTGAGCAGGCGCATGAAGGTATTCCCAAACGGGGTCACCCAGTCATGCACGAAGCCTTCCCAATGCAAAGCGATGGCCAAGAAGCCGAAACCCACGCCAAGCCCCATGCCAAGCAAAATCTTGGCATACAACGGAATGTGTTTTCTATGACTCTTTTCCTTATTCAATCAAGTTAATCTTTTGGGTCGCAACGCCCTCCTCGGTCACGATGCGGACGACATAAATACCTTTGGAATAGCCTTCAAGGTTCAGTTCCACTTGGGTCGAGTTGGTCTTCCTGTCCTCCAGCAGCACACCGTTGAGGCCCATCAGCTGCACCTTTTGAATGGGTTGCGCCGCCTCGATGTGAACCCTGTCCTTGGCGGGATTGGGATAGACCTGGAACTTCAGCGCGGCCAACTCGTTCACACTTACTTCGGCTGTGTCGGTCGCCACGACTTTTACGTCATCGAGGAACCAGTCGAAAGCCAGCCACTCACCGAAGTAATTGTAGCCTCGGAACCCAATCTTGATGTTACGCCCAATGTACTCATCCAAAGTGATGGAAATCGGCTCGTCGTATGCGTTGATTTGCCCGTAAGGCATGTCGGCGACATCCCATTTATCGTCCCAAGTGCCGTTGTAGGTGTCGTACACCCGCACCACGAAATGGTCGAAACCGTCGGTGCCGTATTGCGCCCAAGTCCAGAACTGCAGCACCGTGGGCCTTGTGATGCTCAGCACAGGCGTAATCAAAGTCTGGTCTTGTGCCGAGGGGCTTTCGCTGCTGTCCCATTCCAGCACGGCCTGCTTGTTGCCGCGATGGGGTGCCACGACAAACTCTTCTTCATAATAATCAGTATAATACACCGTGCCCTGGAAGGACCAGTCCCACCAAGTCGGGTTGCCAGCGGTGGTCCAGCCCTCGGGCAGACCGAACAGGCTGCATTCCTCGAAGGCCTCGAAAAGCATGGGGCGCTGGTAGTCCCAATGGATTTGGAAAACCGTATAGTCCGAATTGCCAAGCACATCGACCAAAGTCACCTCCACATCGCCTTCGGTGTGGTTGGGTTGCGCAGGAAGTGTGAGCACATAGTCGTAATTGGCTCTGTCTCTGCGGTCCAAGACAAAATCATACTCCTCGATAATACAACCGATAGTCACCCATGCCTGCAAGGTCTCTGGCATGGCCGACGCATCGTGGACACGCATCCTGAGGTGCATCTCCGTATCGGCATATTCCTGATTTCCAGCCACTGACACTAAAGTGGGCGGGTCGTCGTCAACAGATGAATTGTTGATGGAGATGTCGTCTAAATACAAGTTCCAGCCATAGTCACTGACGCCCTCGAAGATGATGAAACCGTAGTCATCGGGGCAGTCGAAGGTGAAAGCATATTCATACCAATCATCCACATCGGCAATGACAGGCTCTTTATAGGTGCAGCGGTGGATGGTGCCCAACAACTGACCGCCCTCTGAACGCGGCATCGAGTTGTAATACACGTTGATACGGTCGTTTTTATTGATATTCGGGTTGCTGTTGCGGAACATCCAGAAACGGACAACATTGTCTTGCTCGCTCAAAGCCAACTTGGGTGAAACCAATTCAGCGGAGCCGCCCGAAGGGTTGGTATAGGTGTAAAAACGCGCCATATACTGGCTGTCGTCGTGCGGCATCGCACTCGGCGTGGAGCCTTCCGTGATACGGTCGAAGGCGTATGTCCCGTTGGTGATGTAGTTCTGCCAGCCAAAGGGCACAAAGTCGTTCTCAAAGCCTTCCTCTAATGGAAAATCGTTGACGGGCGCCAAAGCCGTAATTTGGAAATCTGCACTTTGCGTCGGGGCAGAATGGCTCGAAACCACATCGAACGTAGCGTGAACGATTTCGTTGTTGTTCAGGTTCATAGGCAAGGTCGCCTTGGCCACCAACTCAACCGAACCGTTGTAAGGCACATTGACCTGGCTCACCTGGGTGCCATTTTGATAGAACTCCATCGGCAGGTTACTTGTATTGGTAAAACTATAGGTATCGGCCTCCAAACCCGAGTTGACCAAGCGGAAGCGCAGGTAGGCTGGCTCACCAAAATAGGCGGAGGTATCAGCCGTAAGCTGCTCAATAGCAAAGTGATATTGCGCGGTCTGCTCAATGACGATGTCATCGACGGACAAATACCAAGGGCCGTTGTCGGCCACGCTATGGAAGCCTACATAGAACGAGCCAGAGCTTGTAGCTTGGAACACGCCCGAGGCCTGCTCATATTCTTCGTTGTCGACCACCATCATCGGCACTGCCGTGATGGTCATCGCCGAGGGATTGGCACTCGCCCCAGCCTTGACTTCCATATTGAAGTGGTCGACATGCCAAGTGGCGTACCAAAACGCAACACGATAGTAGTTTCCAGCGGTCACGTTGATCTCCTTATAAATCCATACATCGGTGTTATAAGTGGCATACATGTACCAGTCGCCAGTATGTGGCTTTCTTCCACGGGCCACATTGTCGTCAGGAATGGTAATGCCAGCTTTCCAGCCGCCCTCGTCACCAATCCAGCCCACAGGGGTTTGGTCTACCGTATTGCCATTTTCAAAAGTCTCATTGACAAGCACTTGAGCGAAGGTACTTCCCATCAGAAGCCACATCGCAATAAAAGCATACAGTTTTTTCATCTCATGTCTTTTTAATCTAATTGCCCACAAAAATAGGGATTGTTTCGTTATCAAAACCCAATCGGTCAGATTTTTTTGAATTGCTGGTAGGCTTGCCAAGCCTCCCGAACCTCTTCCTCGGCATGTCTGCCATCGAAAAACCCCACTTGAAACTCCTCTTTGAAAGGTTTCCAATTGCCACAAATCACCCCGTCGAGGGCGACGATGGGCTGGAATATACCGCTGTTGTTGTGGGCTTTATGCCGATGCTCCTGCGGCAAAACGATGTCGCGGCTCTTGTAGCCAATCAGATACTCGTCGTAAGGCGGAATCAACAGGAATTTGCCTTTGCGGAAGCCTCGCGTGCGGCAATCGTCGGTGAGGTAGAAGTCCCTGCCCTTCCAAGTCTCCTTGTGAATCGCGTTGCCCAAAAGTTCCATTCCCTTGCGGCAATCGCTGATGTTTAGGCCCGACCACCAAACGAAATCTTCCAACGTTGCCGGCTGCCGACTTTGGAAATATTTGCGGGCCATAAACATCAAAGCCTCGTCCCTATCCACCTTGGCGGAACGTTTCACCTTATCCTCTGAAAGCGAATAAGTTGCTTTCATCGGCAACAAATCTCCGCTGCACAATGTCCCCGACAGTTCAGCCATGCGGATATGGTACGACAGACGATGCTCATCCATTTGGATACCCCTTTCCAACAAGGTTTGCTCAAAATCCTCTTTCGTCACGCTGCCTTTGTCGGCTGCGGTTTGAACCAATATTTCTCTTATCCGCATCAGTTCCTCGTCCGGAATGGAGATTTTGTTGCTGCTCATCCACCCTTTGATGACGGAAGTCGCCTTGGGCGCACACAAATCGAGCATCCACCAATAGTCGTTGGCCGACACCAACTGCCAAGTGCCGCGCATCAGGTGCAGGCGGATGATTTGTCCACCATCAAAAGCCGCCTTAAATGCTTTGGCCGAAGGCTTGCGCGTCCGCATGGCCACGGCCCAGCGCATCATGCGGTATTCCTGTGCTTGCATGGCACCCATATAGTCGACCACATCGGCAGGACTACCGAACTGAGACGCAATAAGTTGCTGGCTTAAAAGTCGGATTGTTATTGGATTCATAGGCTATTTCCTTGCCACAACCAAGAAATGCGGACTCATGCCCATCATTTCCGGCTCGGTTTCCGTTATCCTGACAATTTCCAAAAGGCGCTCGCGGCTGGTCTCGTCCTCCCATTTTTCGCCAAGGTGCGGCGTGAACCAGATGCAGCCCTCCACGGCGATGGCTTTTTCCACCGCGAAGCCAACCTCCGTGATTTCTGATTTCATTTCCTCGGAAGTCGTGAAATACGCCTCTGCGATGAACTTTGGGTATTCCTTCGGGCGGATGTGGTCGCCCGTGGTCATCTCGCCTTTAATCATGTTGAAAAACACAGGGTCGTCGATGAATTCCACGAGGTTCTGGTTCTTCTTCTCGCCATACACCGACAAACCCCAAGTCATGGAACTGAACTTGGAGATGCCCGCCGCCACCAAAAGACCGCCTTTTTTCAACACTCGAAATACCTCGCGCAGCGACTGCAAACGGTCTTCCCTATCGCGCAAATGATACAAAGGCCCCATCAGCAGTACGACATCCGCACTCTCATCGGGCCGATTGACTTGCAAAGCATTGCCAGTCTCTGCAACAAAATAACAATCTCGCATCATGTTTGCCTTGGCATATTCCACGGCATTTTCGGCCAATTCGATGAGATGCACCTCGTTGCCTTTCTTGGCCAGCCAAGCCGCATACATCCCAATGCCGCCGCCAATGTCGTAAATCACCTTACCGCCATCAATATAACGCGACAGGATTTCCTTCGTCCGATGGAACTCCACGATGCCTAGTCCGCGCTCCAATCGGCCTATCTCGGCACCGTTGTTATAGAAGTCGTAGATTTCGTTGTTCATTATATATTTTAGTTTCTCAAACATCCAATAGGAATCACTTTCACTCCGTCGCTTCGGGTATATGCCATCTCGCCGCCCGTCAGCACCACAAGCAAATCAGGCAAACGCAAGCGGGACTGTTCGGATTTCTCATTCTTTTTTTCAATCAATTCCTTGATTTCCTTCAGCTGTTTTGCGCCATCATCAATTTCTCTGCTGCCCAGTTTACATTCAATCAAAGCATAACGCCCATCGGCGAGATGAAGCACCGCGTCAGCCTCAAGTCCAGTCCTGTCGTGATAATAGGAAAGATGGCCTCCCATGGCTTGAGAATAGGCCTTCAAATCCCTCATGCAAAGACACTCAAAAACGAATCCGAAGGTGTTCAAATCAAGTTCCAATAGTTCAGGCGAAAGACCCAATGCAGCAACAGCAATTGACGGATCGACAAAACAACGCTTCTTACCCGTTCGGATAACCGTTTTGGAACGTATTGACGGATTCCATGCCTCAATGTCATTGATAACATACAGTTTTTCAAAAGCACTCACATAATCGTCGAATGTTGACATAGCCGTACTTTCCATTTCTACAGAAACATCGGCAAGCATATTGGTCTTTTTGGCCATCGTGCAGAGATTCCTTGCGTATGAGCGCAAAATAAGCCGTGCAAGGGTAGGGTTGCGCTGGCGTTTGTCAACCCTTGAGACATCCTCGTTGCAAATAACGTCAACATAATCTCTCGCAATCAACAATTTGGCTGCATTGCTAATGTTATCAAATGATGCTGGCCAACCACCACGGCAAGCGGCAAAAACAAGTTGCTCGATGGACAACTCCGACATACAACCATCAATATCAAGGCTTTTATCATCGAAAAGTTCCGTCAACGAGATGCTTCCGTTTGACTCTTTTGATTCAAAGAGGCTCATAGGGAACATTGCCATCTGCGAGATACGTCCCGTGCCGGAATGCATGATTTCACCCTGTGCATCATCGACAACGGTTGAGCCTGTGAGAATGAACTGACCTTTTAACCGTCGCTCATCAACGGCATTGCGCACGGCATCCCACAGTACAGGTGCCACCTGCCATTCGTCAATCAGGCGAGGTGTGTCACCTTTCAATAACAGCGACGGTTTTGTGCGGGCTGTAGCCAAATAACCCTCTCGCATGTCGGGGTTCTGCATCTTGATAACACTTTTGGCCTGAATTTCAGCGGTAGTCGTCTTCCCGCACCATTTCGGGCCTTTTATTTGCACCGCACCAAAAGCCTGGAGGCGAAGTTTCAGTTCATTGTCAGCAATTCGAGGTAAGTATTCCATGATATCATTCTGTTTTCCAGCCGCAAAAATACAGATAATTTCCTATTGCACAACACTTATCGGGTGATTTTGAGCACTTTTATCAGGTGTTTTTGATGTATTTTGTGCTATATTTTTGATTTTTGACCCCAAAAGTCTTACTGCCATTCCTTCAAAACATGCTTTTAATCAGCGGTGAACAGGGTAAAATGGCGTTTCATCGCTGGATAAAAGGCATTTTTGATAATTCTCATTCCCATTTAGGGCATACTATCATAGGCATTAGCGCATGAAAATAAAAAAATGTACAATTCCGCCTCACCTTTCCGATTTCTTTGTAATTTTGCGGTGATTTTATGGTGAGCTTTTTGCCTCCAACACCTATTTACTAACACGAAGAGACCTGTCGTAACTTGTAAACCTAAAAGAATTATGAAAAAGCTTTATTTACTATCAATGTTGTGTATTTTGGTTACAATAATTGGAAATGCACAGATCTCGAGGATTACCGAATCCAAAATAGAAACTGAGATTACAACTGTATTTGATAGTACCCACAACTTGATTATTCCAAAAAATGTAAATGAATACGACCCCTCAATTCAAGCATATGTTGGGCAGAAAGTGTTTCTTAAACCATATAAAAAGGGACAACTAAACTGGGGCTATTCAGCTATCGTCACTATGAATTTTAACCCTAATCAACCTCTATACAATTATCATTTTAAAGATGAAGAATACGAGAGATTATCTGAAAAGACATATGAGGTAACAAAAATAGACACATTTCTCACTCGTTATGGTGGGTATATTTTTACGTTGAAAATGATTGAAGATGATAACGCTTCTTTTAAATACATTTATAATTATCATGGAAATTCATATTCGGATGAGTACAAATTCTCCCCGTTTATTACATTGTCGCATTATAATTATCTCTGTAGCAAATTGAAAGGTGCTAAATATGTAATAAGCAATTATGCTTTTAAAGAAAAAACATACGCAGAGCAAAAAAAAGAATCTCTTATTACACCTTGGACAGTTAAAGACGTTTCATTAGACGATGAGGGTGTCCTTTTTGTTATTGTTGATAATAGCGTTGAAGAAGCAAAAATCAAAATAGATGACTTCCTTACTTATTCAGTCACAGGGAGGTTTAGCAGAACCATTTTCTCCGAGTCAGAATGGAACAAATTGGTAAAAAAATATGGACTAAATATGATGAAGGCTGTTCTCGCTCAAACTATTAAAACAGGAATGGCTGAAGAACTTGTAAAATATTCATGGGGAGAACCTGAAAGAATAAACTATAGTTCATATGGTGATCAATGGTGCTATGATGGCCAATATGTATATATGAAAAACCATAAGGTTTCCTCTTGGAATTAAAAGTCAGTATCCTTTCTTTCGAATTCGCATTCTGAAAGCCTTACCAATAAAACCTCATACTTATTCCTTTTGTTCCTCCATGGACTTTGCCAAAATGTCAGTTTTCCCAATGGCACACAATTTGACAAAAGACGCGCGTCATCTGGATTGCTTCGTCGTCCCTCCTCGCAAAAACGCGAAGCTATAACAATTTTAAATTTTAAATCTTAAATCTTGAATTTTAAATACTTAACGATATGCAAACAGGTAACATTGGAGTAAAGACAGAAAACATTTTCCCTGTCATCAAAAAGTTCCTCTATTCGGATCAGGAGATTTTCCTGCGCGAAATCATCAGCAACGCTGTGGACGCCACGCAAAAACTGAAGGCCTTGGCTGCCTCGGGCGAATTCAAGGGCGAGTTGGGCGACCTTACTATTAAGGTGGAAGTCGATAAGAAGAAAAAGACCCTCACCGTCCGAGACCGCGGCATCGGCATGAACGCCGAAGAGGTGGACAAATACATCAACCAAATCGCTTTCTCTGGCGCTGAGGAGTTCATCGCCAAGTTCAAGACCCAAAGCGAGGCCGAAGCTGCCAACATCATCGGACATTTTGGCTTGGGTTTCTACTCCGCTTTCATGGTCTCCTCAAAGGTGTCGCTGATTTCAAAATCCTGCCACGAAGAAGGCAAGAACGGTGTCATCTGGGAATGCGACGGCAGCCCCGAGTACACGATGAACGAAATCCCGAAGGGTGACCGCGGTACCGATGTCATCCTTTACATCGCCGATGATGCCGCAGAGTTCCTCGAAGAAGGCCGAATCCGCGAACTGCTCAACAAATACTGTAAGTTCTTGCCCATTCCGATTCAATTTGGCACACGCAAGGTGCAAGAGGAAATCGAGGGCGAGACCGACAAAGACGGCAAACCCAAGACCAAGGAAGTGGAAAAGCCTTGGATCATCAACGACGTGGCCCCGCTGTGGAAGAAAGCCCCGACCGACATCAAGGACGAGGAATACAACGACTTCTACCACACGCTCTACCCGATGAACTTCGGCGAGCCGCTGTTCCACATCCACCTCAACGTGGACTACCCCTTCGACCTCACGGGCATCCTCTATTTCCCGAAGGTGAAGAACCGCTACGAGTTCCAGCGCAACAAGATACAACTCTACTGCAACGAGGTCTTCGTCACCGACAGCGTGGAAGGCATCCTGCCCGAGTTCCTCTCGCTGCTGCACGGCGTGATTGACTCGCCCGACATCCCGCTGAACGTCAGCCGTTCGTTCCTGCAAAGCGACCAGAACGTGAAGAAAATCTCGACCTACATCACCAAGAAAGTGGCCGAGAAATTGGAGGAACTCTTCAAGAAAGACCGCGAGGCCTACCAGAAAAACTGGGACGACATCCGCGTGTTCATCGAATACGGCATGATGAGCGACCCGAAGTTCTACGAGCGTGCCGAGAAGTTCTTCCTCTTCAAGGACACCGACGACAAGTACTACACCATCGAGGAATACAAGGCCCTCATCAAGGAACAGCAGACCGACAAGGACAAGAACCTCGTCTATCTGTACGCCACCGACAAGGACGACCAATACACCAATATTGAGAACGCCAAAGCCAAGGGCTATAACGTCCTGATGATGGACGGCATCCTCGACCCGCACTTCATCAGCGCATACGAGCAGAAGGAAGGCGAAAAGGGCGGTGACGGCCGTGCCATGTTTGCCCGTGTGGACTCCAACACCATCGACAAGCTCATCGTGAAGGATGATAAAGAAGCCGAATCGAAGCTCGACGACAAACAAAAGGAGACCTTGAAGGCCGCCTTCGAGAAAGTCATCGACAAGGTGAAGTTTAATGTGGAGTTCAGCAACGAGGGCGAGACCGACGCACCTGTTGAGGTCACACAAAACGAATGGATGCGCCGTATGAAGGAGATGGAGCAGATGGGCGGCGGCCCCATGTCGTTCTACGGCTCGATGCCCGACAGCTACACGCTGATGCTCAACACGAACAGCCCCGTCATCACCAGCCTCTTGGACAAGGACGAAACCGCACAGGAAGCCACGATTCGGCAGATTTACGACCTCGCACTGCTCTCAAAGAATTTGCTGAAGGGCAAGGATTTGAGCGAGTTTGTAAAGAGAAATATGGAGAAGTTGTAATTCGACAATGACTTGTGACTATGACCATGACCGCTTTGACGATTGTTGAAGCGGTCATGGTCATTTAATACAAAAAAAAAACTGCAATGGCATGAAGTTATTCGGTGAAGTGGGCATTATCATGTTATTCTATATAACACACGGGTCTAACGCTCATTCCAAATGCCCTACAACCGATTCTCATAGAACAACCGCTCGAATTGAAATTCAAATTCCACACACCAGTTTTATATACATCTTCATCAGAACCTATAATATCACCAACATAATGCGAGCTTGACCAATAATGACCTATGTAACCAAAACCATTGTTTCCGCCTCCAAGATAATCCCCCGAACCTGAAGCAGGTAAAAATAATGCATTACCATTATTTGCCGAAAAAAGCAATCCTTGAACTTCATTTCGAAGCGTCCAAGTGGCTACGGTATTGTCCATCAATTCCTTCCATTGAGTTTCAGTGGGCATACGCCAAACGTCACCCCAATTGGCTACGGCGGCATCATCCTCTATCTGTAGTTCCGTCAAATTATCAACAAAGCCGTTGTAGCCATAAGTAGAATCGCAGCAATATTTGGTAAGTGAATGCAAATCCCCCTCGCAATACTTATAAGTATCCCAATAATAAACCGCTTTAGGCTCTGTCTCGCCCCAAGCGAAGTAATCGCCATAGCCATCAGGAGCATTTGCCCCAACATTGCAGGTGGCCCAAAGCGTACCGCTTGGCAAGCCAAGATCAACATAATCATGCCCTAATAGGCTTCCACTAACCATATTAGATTCATCTTGTTTTGTGCACCCCACCGCAAAAACCATCATCAGCATTAGGGCTGCTGTTGCCTTCAAAGTTCTGTTCATAAGGATTGAGTTTTAATTGTTTGACTTTGCAAAGAAACAAAAAAAATCCGAACCAACCATTTTCTGAAAGAAAATAGTATTTTTGCAGGCGCAAAACAAAGAGAAATGGCTACAGCAACAATAGAATATGATGGCAGAAGTACCGCCATGAAGAAACTCATCGAGTTGTTCATCACGCTTGGCGGAAAAGTGACAAAGCAAAGCACCACAAAAACAAAGAAAGGTTCTCTTGACGAGGCCATTGCCGAGTATCGTTCCGGCAAGACCTACAAAGCAAAGGATGCTCATGACCTCATAGAACAATGCCTGCAATAATGTACGAGATTGAATACACAGGATTGTTCAAGAGAAAGGTCAAACTGTTGAAAAAGCGGGGCTATGATCTTTCTTTGCTTGAGTCTGTTATCGCCGAACTTAAAGAGACAGGCACCCTCCATGAGAAATACCAGCCCCACAAACTAACAGGCAACTATGCAGGCTTTTGGGAATGCCACATCAAACCCGATTGGCTATTGATATGGGCGAAAGAGGATTATCGTCTTGTGCTAGTAATGATTGACACTGGAACCCATTCCGATTTGTTTGGATAATAACATTTAACACATAAAAATCATTCTGCCGACCGCACCGCCCGAACAGTCATACCTATCATACGTTGCGTCCATCCTCCAGTACTATAAACAACAGGTAAAGCGATAAAATTCGCAAGGTTATCGTAATCCCCCATCATATAATGATTAAAAGCGTAAAACCTATCATTGACCCAAAAAAAGCCATCACCACCAACTTGCAAAGACTCGGGACTGGGGCCAATGAATTCCCCTTTGGCACCTCCCGCAGGCAGAAAGATTGAGTTGCCATTGGTTCCAATAATACGCCATCCCTTCACTCCATTGACCGTCTCCCTTTGATGACTACACACGCTCAACAATTCATCGCCTTGACCAGCAGTGGGCATACGCCAACCCTCACCCCAATTGGCAGTAGCGGCGTCATCCATCGGCAATAACCTATACAAATCATCCGTATAGCCATCATAACCATAGGTAGCATCTTGGCAGTACTGTGTCAACTGATCGAAATCCCCATTGCAATATTTATAAGTGCTCCAATCATAATTCTCCTTAGGCTCCGTCTCGCCCCAAGCGAAATAATCGCCGTAACCTTCAGGTGTTTCAGCACCCACGTTGCAGGTGGCCCACAATGTACCGCTTGGCAAGCCAAGGTCAACATAATCATGTCCATTCAGCGTTCCGCTATGGTCAACAATACTATCGTTTTGACCATTGTTGTTTCCGCCGTTATTCGGCTCATCGGGTTTCGTGCAAGCCACTGCAACTACCATCATTAGCATTATGGCTGCTATGGCCTTCAAAGTGCTGTTCATAACGATTAAGTTTAAAGTGTTTTTCAAATAACGACACAACAACCCTATTTATTGCGTCGCCCTCACCGCCCGAACCAATTGTCCACGGCAGCGTTCATAAGTGCCGCAAACGTGGCAACTTTCAAAATCGAAATGGAGGCTCCAGCCGCGCTCCGGGAAGCCTGTGTGGAGCGTATTGGACCAGTAGATGCCAAGGCCGGTGCAAATGACCTCGCTATCCAAATAGAATCCCTTGGCAGGCAGGAAGATGCTGTTGCCATTCGGTCCAGTAAGCTGCCTCCCTTTCACACCATTTCGGTCGGTCCAAATCCAATCTGTGTTTTGGTAAAGCTCCTCCCATTCCTCCTTGGTGGCCATACGCCAGTTTGGGCCCCAGTTGGCCGTAGCCGCATCGTCAATGGACTCGAGGATGCTCAGGCCGTCGACAAACCCATTGAGTCCCCAACACGAGTCGGTGCAGTATTTGGTCATTTCAAAACAATCGTTGACACAATCGCCATACTGGTAACTTCTCCAACCATAGGCATCCTTGGACCGCGTCTCGCCCCAGGCAAAGTAATCCCCAATGCCCTCAGGACTGTCGGCTCCCACATTGCAAGTCGCCCACAAAGTGCCGCTCGGCAAACCCAAATCGACATACTCGTGTTCCTCAATAGTGTCGTTGTTTCCGTTGTTTCCGCCATTGTTCGGGCCGTCGGGTTTCGTGCAACTTGCCGCAAAAAGCATCATTAGCACTATAGCTGCCGTGACCTTGGTGAATTTGTTCATCTTTTGCTGGTTTTGTTTTGCAAAGAAACAAAAATATTCCTCATCCACCCTATTCCGAACTAAAATTATTACTTTTGCGGTCAAATTGAGGATTAAGGAGTTAAATAACGAGCCATGCCTAACGCAAAACAACTACTGAACGACGAGGAAGACCGCCGCATCGTGGAGGCCATCCGACAGGCCGAACTGAACACCTCGGGAGAGATTAAAGTGCACATCGAAAACTACTGCCGAGACAATGTGGAAGAGCGCAGCCTGTTCGTTTTCAACCGGTTGAAGATGAACAAAACCAAGCAGCGCAACGGCGTGCTCATCTACTTGGCCGCCTGCGACCGCAAGTTTGCCATCATTGGCGACGAAGGCATCAATAAGGTGGTAGAGGCTGACTTTTGGAACGACATCCGAGACCTGATGGCCAACGCTTTCAAGGAAGGCCATTTCACCGAGGGCCTCGAACAAGGCATCCAACGCTGCGGCGAGAAACTCAAGGCCTATTTCCCCTACCAATCCGACGACATCAACGAAATCCCCGATGAAATTTCCTATGAAGACAATTGATAGACATAAACTTACGCTTCTACTTGGCTTGCTTCTCATATTGCTTTCCATGGGCACAACGCTGAAAGCCCAGTTGCCGAGTCCGCCCAACCCACCGCGTTTGGTGAACGATTACACGGGTACGTTGAGTTCCAGCCAAATCAGCACTTTGGAGCATAAGCTGGTGGCCTACAATGACAGCACTTCCACCCAAATTCTCGTCCTGCTTGTGGACGACTTGCAGGGCTACAGCATCGAGCAATATGCCACTGAGATTGGCCATAGTTGGGGCGTGGGACAAAAGGGCAAGAACAACGGCGCGGTCATCCTCGTCAAGCCAAAAAAAGGCAGCGAACGCGGTCAGGTGAACATCAGCGCGGGATATGGTGTCGAGGAATTTGTCACCGACGCCACGGCTAAGCGCATCATCGAGAAGGAAATGATTCCCGCTTTCAAGGAGGACGACTATTACACGGGCATTGACAACGCCGTCAACGTCATCATGGACCTTTGCTCGGGCAAGTTCACCCAAGACGAATACAACGACGACGACGGTTTCCCGCTTTGGCTTATCATCCTCATTATCATTGCCGTAGTCCTCATCCTTTCCAAGTTCTCCGACAACGACGGCCAAAACTACACTGGCGGCGGTCATCGCACCATCTGGATTCCGATGGGTGGCGGCTTTGGCAGCGGTGGTTTCGGTGGTGGAGGCGGCTTCAGTGGAGGCGGCTTCGGAGGCTTTGGTGGCGGTGGTTTCGGTGGCGGCGGCGCCTCTGGGAGCTGGTAATTATTCATCACAAAACAATGCAAACTACATAAACAATCAACATAAATGTCAGAGCCTATCATCGAGCTAAAAAACGCCTCAATATTCCAGCGGGAGAACCTCGTCTTGGCGAACGTCAACCTGACGCTCAACAAGGGCGAGTTCATCTATCTCATCGGTCGCACAGGAAGCGGAAAGTCCTCATTATTAAAGACTTTGTATGGCGAGTTGCCCGCCCGCGACGGCTATTTCCACGTGGCCGGCTACGACCTCGCCAACCTGCGCAAGAAGGACATCCCCTATCTGCGCCGCAAAATCGGCATAGTGTTTCAGGACTTCCAACTGCTCTTCGATCGCAGCGTGGAGAAAAACCTGGAGTTTGTGCTGAAAGCTACGGGCTGGCGCGAGCCTGATGAGATTTCCAAGCGCATCCATGAGGTGCTGCTGATGGTCGGATTGGCCGACAAGCGCAAGGTGATGCCCCATCGGCTCTCAGGCGGCGAACAGCAAGGCGTTGCCATCGCACGCGCCCTGCTCAACCACCCAGACGTCATCCTCGCAGACGAGCCCACCGGCAACCTCGATCCCGACACCACCCTTGAAGTGATGAAACTCCTGCGTCGCATCAGTGAAAACGGCCAAGCCGTGCTGATGGCCACGCACAATTACACTTTGATGCAAAAATACCCGTCGCGCATCGCGAATTGCAAGAATGGGACGGTGGTTTGCTCGGAAATGGAATAATCAGCAAAAAATCACTTGCGTGATTTTTTGCGCATTTTTCTCATTATCATAAAGTTGCCTCATCTTCGCATCACGCTCTTCGATGTCATCCTCAGTGAAATCCTCCTCCATCAGCCGCTTGATTTCTAAAATCGTCTGCTCGGGCTTGTCGGCCACCACACAAAGGCTCTCCAACGCAGTGCCACGAACCATATCTTCGTTCACCAAGCAGAAACGTCCGTTGTAGAGCGCATTCAACAGCTTCAGTTTCAGTCCTGTAGGCTGGTTCGTCACCAAAATGTTTACCTGCGCCTGCCGCAAGAGGTCAATCATTTCGGCATCGTCAGGATTGGCTACCAAAGTCACGTTGGAATGTTTTTCGGCAAGTTTCAAAAGCTTGTCAGAAGGGTTCAGCCCTGCTACAACGCAATGCAAGTCAAGCTCAGCGAATACATTCTCTATCAGCCATTTAGCCGCAGTCTCGTTCTCTTTGACAGAGAGGTTGCCGTGATAGAGAACATACTCTCCCCTACCCGTCTCTGAACACACCGAATCCGCGGAATTGAAGCCTGGAACCAACGTCGTTTTGCCATAATTTTTTGAGAAATAGTCTGCGTCTTGCTGTGAGATGGCGAAAACGCCCGCTGCCTTGCGTAAAATCGGTTCGTAACGCCTTAGTTTCCAAGCTTCTGCATAATAAAACAGCTTCTTCCAGCACCATTTCTCTGACTCGCCCAAAGCGTGGTAATAGTCATGCTCCACATTGTGGGCACGGACGTATATTCTTCTGTTTTTCAGCCGTTTGTCTGAAAGAATTGCCGTTGTGTGCAAACCTTCACAAAGAATCGGATAATTGTCTTGCAGCAAGTCCTTAATTAGTTCTTCCGACCGCCTTGAAGTAACAATAAACGGCGTGAGACTCAACTGTTTGGAAAAGGAAGTATCTCTTTTGTAATACTTTACCTCATGGCAACGCTTCAAAACCTCTTGCTCGCCACGACCGTACTCAAAGCAATGCAGATGCACCTTGACGCCCGCCTCCGACAAGGCTTTCACGCGATAAAACACATCGATGACACCGCCATAATTTGCGGGATAGGGCACGTCAAAAGCAATGATATGTAGGTGATTTTCAGTCATAATGGCGGTAGATTTCAAGCAGTTTCTGTTCCTCGTTCTCCCAACACAAATCCCGTGCCGCAACAGCCAGATTTTGCTTCCATTGTTCCCTTCTCGCCGTATCCGACAGAGCCTCACGAATGGTAGCAGCAATCGTCTCAGGTTCGTGATTTTCAATGAACAAACCGAGGTCATATTGTCGGATAATCTTTTCTATTTCAGTCAAATGCGAAGCAACGATGGGCACACATGCCTGGATAAAATCAAACAGTTTGTTGGGCAGACTAAAACGGTAGTTGAGGTTGGTGTCCTTGTCCAAACAAAAGCCCAGCTCAGCCAATTGCGTATAAGCCATCATTTGCTGATAAGGCATTCTCGGGAAGAAGCGCACTCTATCCGTAATTTGCAGTTGCTCAACCATTTGCTTCAAGATAGGCAACACATCGCCGCCACCGATTATCATCAGGAAGCAGTCATCGAGATGCTGCATGGCTTGCACCAGTTCCTCCGCCCCTCGCTGAATGTTGATGCCCGAGCCTTGCAATATCAACAGGTGCTTGTCAGTGGGCAAGCCCAAGGCTGTCTTGTCACCTTTGGGCGGTAAGGCCTTGCGTGGCGGTATATTCCTGATAACATGACACTTGACATCATATTTCTCCCGAAACAAGTCGGCAATCGAGTCGCACACGGTAATCATTTCGTCCAACTTGGGCACCACGAAGCCCTCAATGCGTTTCCACACCTTTTGCACCCTTGGTCGATGAACCAATTCTGGTGTTTCAGTGAAGTATTCGTGGCTGTCGAAAACCATCTTACAACCTTTTAGTCGTGAGATGAAATAGTTGGGCAAAACCGTATCCAAGTCATTGGAAAGCAAAAGATTGGCACGACGGAACAGAAGAAAGAAAAACAGGCGGATATTGTATTCGGCATAGAAAAGCGGTCCTTTTTCGAAAAGCAGTTTCATCCGATGCGAAGCGTAGGGTCGCTCGTCCATCGGCGGACTTTTTCGTTGCTTGCGTCCGACCAAAAGCACCTCATAACCAGCCTTTTGCAAAGCCAGACACGACTTATTGACCCGCTGGTCCGTGACCAAGTCATTGATAACCGATATGATGGCGCGTTTCATGGGCGCAAAGTTACAAATGTTTTGTGATGAAACGACGAGAATTGACTTCTATTGTGTATTTTTGCCCCCATGAAAACCAACGTCAACCTCCAGCCCTACAACAGCTTCGGCTTTAACGCCATCGCGAAGTATTTTGCCGAAATCAATGAGATTCAGCAACTTGAAGAATTGATTATCTCCGATGTTTTCAAAAATGAGAAACACCTGATTCTCAGTGGCGGCAACAACATCCTGTTTCAAAGCGAGTTTTTCGACGGCCTTGTCATCCACATCAACACGAAAGGCATTAAAATCCTCAAAGAAGATGAAAACGAGGTCGTTGTCCGCGCCCAAGCAGGAGAGGATTGGCCTGATTTCGTGCGGTTTACAATTGAAAAAGGCTGGTTTGGCTTGGAGAATTTGGCTCACATTCCAGGCAAAGTCGGGGCGGCACCCGTGCAGAATATCGGCGCGTATGGCATGGAGTTGAAAGACAGCTTCCTGCAATGCGAAGCCATTCATCTTGAAACGGGCGAAAAGCGCGTTTTCAAGAAAGAGGAGTGTGCTTTTGGCTATCGCAACAGCATCTTCAAGAACGAGCTGAAAGGGCAATATGTCATCACTTCGCTGGATTTTTTGCTGCAAAAGCAAGCGGAATTGAAGTTAGAATATGGCAATATCAAAGCATATCTTTCGGAACACGGCATCAAAAACCCAACTTTACTCCAACTCCACGACGCCATTTGCGCCATTCGTGACGCGAAACTGCCCGATGTGAAACAAATCGGCAATGCGGGCAGTTTCTTCAAGAATCCCGTCATTGAAAAGGTGCAATTTGAGGCATTGCAAAAGGCTTATCCCAACATCCCGCATTATGACGGACCCAATAGCAAAGTGAAAGTGCCCGCGGGATGGCTCATCGAGCAAGCGGGCTGGAAAGGCTGGCGCAATGAGCATGTGGGCGTGTACGACAAACAAGCACTCGTCCTTGTGCACTACGGTGACGGCACTGGCCATGACATTGTGGAACTCGCCCAACGGATTCAAGCTTCCGTGGAAGCGAAATTCGGGATTCGGATTAGTCCTGAGGTGAATTTTGTTTAGCACTCCAACGCCCCAATCAAGCCCGTAACCTTCTCAAATCCATGCCGTTCGCAATATTCATTAATTCCCCACGCGACTTTCGCAGAAACCGCCGGATCAATGAAATTGGCCGTACCAATCTCGATGGCTGAGGCACCGGCAAGCATGAATTCCACGGCATCAGTGGCGTTGGAAATGCCACCCAAACCCACTACGGGAATCTTCACCGCCTTGGCCACCTGCCACACCATTCGCAAGGCCACGGGTTTCACACAAGCACCCGAGAGGCCGCCCGTAATAACTGACAATTTCGGTTTGCGTTTCTCGGCATCAATGGCCATACCCATCAAAGTGTTGATGAGGGAGACGGAATCGGCACCCGAAGCTTCGGCTGCAATCGCAATCTCGGCGATATTGGTCACATTCGGCGACAACTTGACCATCAAATGCTTATGATACACTTTGCGGACTTCTGAAACCACCTGCGAGATGCCCGCACAAGTCACGCCGAAAGCCATGCCGCCTTGCTTCACGTTGGGGCAAGAGACATTTAGCTCGATGGCGGGAATCTTGTCCAATGCATCTATCATCTCAGCACCTTTCACGTAATCTTCCAAAGTGGAGCCGGAAAGATTGAGCAACACATTGGTATTGAAGTCCTTGATACGCGGATAAATCGTGTCGATAAAGTATTGAACACCTTTGTTTTGCAATCCGACGCAGTTCAGCATCCCCGAAGCCGTCTCCGCCATGCGCGGATAAGGATTGCCCTCCCGCGGATTGAGCGTTGTGCCCTTCACGATGATGCCGCCGAGTTGCGACAAATCCACGAAATCGGCGTATTCCTCGCCATAGCCAAACGTGCCCGAAGCCGTCATCACGGGATTACGCAGCACCAAGCCGCGACCTAAATCTATCGTCATGTTCACCATTTCAACCTCCTTGTATTAAAAACAGGTCCTTCCTTGCAGACGCACACGTTGCCATCGACAGTGTCCTCTACACAACAGAGGCAAGCTCCTAAGCCACAGGCCATCAGATTCTCAAGCGACACCTCGCACCAAATGTCCTTCTCGGCTGCCAGTTTCGCCACTGCCTTCATCATCGGTTTGGGACCGCAGACATATATTTTATCGAAGCTCTGCTTCTGCCATACAGAATGCATCGTCACAAAGCCTTTCTCGCCCAACGAGCCGTCTTCAGTAGTCAAAAAAGTCTCACCCAATTGCCGGTAATCTTCCAAACGAATCAAATCGGATTGCGACTTGCCACCCAGGAGCAAAACAGGTTGAATCCCTTTCTCGACCAGCACCTTGGCAAAATAATACAGCGGTGCGATACCGATGCCGCCCCCGACAAGCAAACCGTTTTCACCCTTTTCAGGAAGCGTGAAACCATTGCCCAAGGGAAACACCATATTAATAATGTCGCCCACCTTTGTGGCAGCCAAATGCCGTGTCCCCTCACCCACCTGCTGAACCAACAGCGTGATTTCATTCCGTTGGAAATCAACATCATGTATGGAAATCGGACGGCGCAAATAGGTGGTCGGCGAGCCATCGACGCGCACTTGGACGAACTGCCCAGGCGCGATGTTAGGCAAAGGCTGTTCGGAGCAAAGCCTGACCAGCACCGAACGGCCATAGTCCCGCTTTTCGACCAACCTGAAGTCTACAATTTGTTTCATCATGTTTTCGACTTTTGAACGGACAAAGATACAAAAAAAGCTGCCGAAGCAGCTTCTTCACAACTTTATCCTATGAAAAATCAATCATTCTTTTCAGCTGAGGCCTCACCCTCCTGGGTTTCCGGCTCCTCAGGTTCCTCGGTGAAATCGAGCAAGCCCTTGTCGTTCAGCATTTGATACCACTGGAAGACCTTCTTCATGTCAGAAGGATAGACGGCGTCCTCGTCGTAGTCGGGCATAATCTCGGCGAACTTCTCGCGCAGCTCATCCGGGCTGGCTTTCTTGTAGTCGAAATCAACCGTGTCGCCCATCTTCTCGTGAATCCTCATGAAGACATCCTTCAGCGGACGGTCCTCTTCGGTGGAGAAAATGGAGATTTCCTCAAGCGAACTCATACGGTCGCGGGCGAAGGCGGGGATGCACTTGCCATCCGAAACCGACTCGACAATAATTCTTCCAATGGCCTGAGACTTAATCTGATACAGTCCCGGCTTGCCAGATATCGAAACAATCTTAGTTAAATCCATAGTCAATTCTCAATTTTAGGTTCTCAAAAAACGGCTGCAAAAATAGGAAAAAGTTTGAAAGGCTTTTCTTTTCCGCCACATATTTTTCATAAATTTGCCGCAATAAACACAGAACATCATTCTTTAATCCGACAAAATCATGGGTCTCAAAGCATTTCTCCGCAAAGCCAAAGAAAACAAGATTTCTGCCATTATACAAAGTATCTTGTTGTTGCTATACGTTGCCATTCCTTTCGTATCCCTCCTCAACTGGCAAACGCCATGCCTTTGGAGATGGATCTTTTTCGGCATCGCCATCATACTTACCACGATACAATGCATCCGATTAAAGCATCCTTTGCTGCTCGTCGACAGGATTTTTGCCAATTATGCGGGAAAACAATTGGTCTTGGCTCTCTTCGTTTTCATCTTCACCATCGACTTTGCCCTGTGCATATTCCCGAAAGAAGGCATCAGGTCGTCATTTGCCAGCATAATCAGCTACATCCATTTGACACACGTTCCCGATGACGATTACCACTTCCGAGACAACTCCGATGCCACCAATCATCACGACAGCTACAAGATTATCAAAGACCCAAACCCAAGAGACAGATGGGATTATCTCAAACATGTCATCCTTTATTGCCTTGGCTTGGTCGTCTTCAACGGTTTGCTTATTGCCACCATTAACCGCTCCATGGCTACCCGTGCCGATCGATACAAAAACGGGGCAAACACTTACCATTTGAGTGACCATTATGTCATCATCGGGTATGGAACCTCGTGCGTCCCCATCATCCGCAACATTTGCAAACGGCGACTAGCGGGGCAACCCGACTATTTCCTCATCATGACTAACCAAGACATCAGTTCCATCCGGCGCGACGTCAAGACACAGCTACAAACCACCGAGGAAAGGGTCGTCATCTATTCCGGCGACATGAACTCAGCCCAACATCTGAAAAGGCTCAACCTTGGCAAAGCAAAGGAAGTGTTCATCATCGGAGAATTGCAGGAAACCGGCCGCGACTCGAAAAACATGGAATGTGCCAAGATGGTCAAGGAAATCAAGCAGCAAAACACCTCGGCAAGGGCGCTGCATGTCAACATGCAGTTCGACAAGCCCGCTTCCTATTCCACCATTAAGAGAATCACCATCCCCAAAGACTTCTACAAAGACAGTGAAGGCCGTGAGGTGATTTACCTGCATCCCTTCAACTTTTACGAGAACTGGGCGCGATTGCTTTGGGGCACCCATCAACTGGAAGGATACAAGACCTTGGACCGTGGCATGATGGCCGAAAACAACAAGCATGTTCATCTCTTCATCGCCGGGTTCAACGAAATGGGCGTGGCTTTGTTGTTGGAAGCACTACGTATCTGCCACTACCCCAACTACAATGAGCAGACTGAGGCCAACAAAACCCTGATTACCGTAGTCGACCCGAACATGGACGACCTGTTGCCGCGTTTTAGGTCGCAATATCCTTATTTGGACCAAATCAAGGACATCGACATCGACTTTAAAGCCAACCACATTGAGGATCCAGAAATCCGTAACACCATTGACCGTGTGGCCAAGCAAGACGACACGCTGCTCACCATAGCCATCTGCTTCCTCGACTCCGACAACGGCATGTCAGCCGCCCTGACCCTGCCCGACTCGGCCTATTATAACGTCATCAATGGCAAAGTGGTTCCCAACGAGAACACAGAAATCCTGGTACGCCAAGCCACCAAGTCGGGTTTCGCAAACCTCTTGGACGAGGAAAACGGCAAATACGCCAATGTGAGAATTTTCGGCACTTTGGACCAAGGTGTTGACGACAAGCTTTTGAGCGACAATATGGCCATTATCATCAACGCCTACTATCATTTCAAATATGATCTTTCCCAAGATTTCTTCGAGCAGGTCAAAACAGACAAAGACAAAGCTTTTGCCGAGGCCGCCCGCAATTGGATCACGCTGAACGAAGACAAACGCTTCGCCAACCGCTACCAGAGCGAAATCTACAAGACTTACGAGACCTACCGTCCCCTGCTTGAAAAGAACCCCGAGCTGCTCTATCAAACCGAGCACATGCGTTGGAATGCCGAAAGAACCATTACCGGCTATCGCGATATGCACGAATCCAACCTCAAGGACGGAACCTACCAACTCCACAATCTCATTGTCCCCTACCGCGACCTTTCGGACCACGAGAAAGGCAAGGACAAGGATGTGCTGGAAATCATGGACAAAGTTATTGCATTATCAAAGAAAACCAAGGAGGAGATTATATGAGTAAAACCATTTCAACAGCATTCTTATTGTTGGCCGTTATACTGACTGGAGTCACAGCTTCCGCCCAAACCCAGCAAGGCTATGTGAAGACCAAAGGCCGCATGGTGAACGGCCAACTGGTGCCAGGCCAAGGCCTGAAAGGCGCCACGGTCTCCGTCAAAGGCAGAACGGTTGTATTGGTAAACGCCGACGACGGCGCATTCTCTTTCCCCGTCACCGAGCAGCAGTTCCGTATGGACTCTGTAAATAAAAAAGGCTACCAACTGGTGGATATGGATGCCTGCCCCAAAACTTATAACTACTCCAACAACCCGATTTACATCGTGATGGAAACGCCCGACCAGCAACTTCAGGACAAACTGACCGCTGAGAGGAAAATCAGGCGCAACTTGCAGAAGCAACTGCAAGAGCGCGAAGACGAAATAGAAGCTTTGAAGGAGCAGCAGAAGATTTCGGACGAGGAATATCGCCAAGCCTTGCAGAAACTCTATGCCGACCAAGAGAGCAACGAGCAACTCATCTCCGACATGGCGAAGCGCTACTCCGAGCTGGACTACGACCAGTTGGACGAGTTCTACCGCCAAGTCTCCTACTGCATCGAGAACGGAGAACTGGTCAAGGCCGACTCGCTCTTAAGCACAAAAGGCGACGTCACCCAGCAAGTGGAAGCGCAACTGCGCAAAGGCCAAGCCATACAAGAACAGGAAACCCAACTCAACCAAGCGAAAGCCGTCCATGCCGCCGACCAGGAAGAGTTGGCCCGACGCTGCTACAGCTATTTCGAAACCTTCGCCGCACAGCATTTGAACGACACTGCAGCCTATTACCTTGAACTGCGTGCAAGTTTGGATACCACCAATGTGGAGTGGCTGAAAGATGCAGGCTCTTTCATTATTGATTATATCGCAGATTATGATAAAGCACTTCGATATTTTCAATTAGGATTGCGGCAAGCCCAACTGCAATTCGGAGAAAAAGACGCGAAAACAGCGAATTTGTATGATGGCATTGGAAAAGTGGCATACTATCAGTTCGATTACGAAACAGCCTTGGAAAACTTCAACAAAGCCATCAACATCAACCAATCCATTTTCGGCGAAAACCATCCTGCTTTGGCAATGCCATACACCCGCTTAGGCATTGCATATATGGGCAAAGAAGACTATGACAAAGCCATGGAATGTATCAACAAATCGCTTGCCCTACTGAGCGATGACCATCCCGATTTGGCCTCATGCTACATCTATCTCGGCATATTATATGCGATAAAAAACGACTGCAGTAAAGCATTGGAGTATTACAACAAAGCACTCAGCATAAAAGAATCCATTTCAGAGAAAGAAACCATAGATGTAGCCACTATCTATTTTAATATGGGAGCGACATACGAAAGGATAGGCAATCCCGAAAAAGCGCAGGAAAACTATAAGGCTGCATTGGCCATTAACAAGAAAATCCTTGGGAAAAACCATCCTGAGATAGCCATTAATTATCAATCTATAGGATGGACGTACTTCGACTTACAGGACTATGAAAAATCGATGGAAAACTTCTATAGCGCCCTTTCCATCATGGAAACTATTGCTGAAGAAAATCACCCGTATGTGGGTTCAATTTGTAGTGGTTTAGGCAATAATTATATCCAGCAAGACGACTATGACAAGGCCTTGTATTATTTCAGTAAGTCCTTTGAAATCAGAAAACACAATCGCGGTGAGGTCCCTTATATTGCAGAAACTGCGGAAGCAATCGGCGACATGTTTTACGAAAAAAGTCAATTCTCCACGGCTTTGGAATTCTATCAAAAATGCCTTGAAGTACAAACAAGCATTTACGGCGAGAATAGTCCTGAAACCATGAAGACCAAGGAAAAAATTGCTGAAATCCAAGCCAAGCTAAATGAACAAAAGGAATGAGTGACACTTTCAAATACTTCGCCTTCATCAGCTACAACGCCAAGGACACCGTTTGGGGCAAGCGGCTCCAAAAAAAGCTGGAGCACTACCGGATGCCCGCCACGCTATGTAGCGAACATGGCTGGGAGCGCAAACCCATCAACCCGGTGTTTTTTGCGCCTACCGACATACAGCCGGGCGGTCTCACCGAGGAACTGCAAGAACGCCTATGCGCCTCGCGCCACCTCATCGTCATTTGCTCGCCCAACTCGGCTCAGTCGGAGTGGGTGGGCAAGGAAATCGAGTTCTTCCACAGCCTTGGCCGCACCAAGGACATCCATTTTTTCATCGTGGACGGCCAGCCCCATAGCGGCAATCCTGAAACCGAGTGCTTCAATCCCATCGTGGAGAAGTTGGGGATTCCAGAAATCCTCGGAGCCAACATTAATGAGCAAATCTATAGCTGGTCGTGGCTCAACAGGGAACGCGCCTACGTGCAACTGGTCTCCAAACTGCTCGGCGTGGAGTTCGATGCCATCTGGCAGCGGCACCGTCGGAGATTGGTTCAGAAAGCTGCAGCATGGGTTGTTGGCTTCTTGGCCATCATTGGAGCCATCATCTGGGTATGGAAAGCCAACCAACCTTTCAACGCCGAGATACGCCTCAACGAAGCCTCTGTCCACAACAGCCAGCTTCCACCCTTGAAAGATGCCATCGTCACCCTTACTTTGGACAACGAGACCAAAAACGACACCCTTATCAGCCTAGACAAAAGTCTATTTTTCAACAATATACCGCATCGTTTCCTCAACCAGCCCGTGCATATTACCGTGACTTGCCTCGATTTCTTAAGCCTCGACACCACTTTGACCTTGACTTCCTCAACCCTACTTGACCTTCATCGAGACCCCATGGTTTACGGCAACATCCATTTCCTGCTTTGGAACCCTATTCAAGAAGAAAGCGTAAGCGGCGCAAGCGTCAACATCGCAGGATTGACGGCGTTTTCAGACGAAAACGGACGGGTGTCCTTATTCATCCCATTGGAAAACCAGCAGAAAGCATATCAAATCTCATGCTCCGTACCTCTCATTTCCGATACGGTGTACATGCCCTGCGGAGAAAATGATGTGATTTTAACGAAATAATGGAGTCAATACTCCAACCGAATCTCATCCACCCAAAGCACATTGTCCAGTGCGCCGGTAAATGCGCCACAACTACCCGACGAAAGCCACATAATCGCATGTGTGACTGGGCAATTCGCATCGGCCCAAGCCTCTTCAAGGATGGGCTTTTTCTTGCCTTTGCTGTTAATGGCATACATGGTCCTATCGCCCGTAAGCAGGCCCATATAGGGCTGGTAATCAGCTGATTCTTGAGCATCGCCGTAGATGACGGGAATGCGGAAATCCTTCATCCAGCCTTTGGAAGACTGGTCAATATGATATATCACCGTCCCCACTCGCTTGGCGTGAACATTGCCTTTATCATCCTCCCAACGGTATTGCAAGACGAACAGAATTTCAGCGGGGTCATAGCCGTCAAATTCGGTGGTGCGGGTAGTGGTTCCCTTCACCAACTTGCCTGTATTGGGAATATTGGCTTTATAATTGAGCACCAATGCTTTAGGCCGTTTCGTAAAAGGGATGCCCCAGTCTATGAAAGCGAAAGGGTCGCTGACACCTGTTACGGGTTCCAACATCTTGCCCCAATAGATGGAGCCTGCCGCCAAAACCTTGATATTCACCATTCCAGCCACCTTGCAGGCAGCAATTTGGGTGGCAAGTTTGGCACATTTTCCCGTCGGGCCTTTGTCGGGCGTCACATTGTTGCTGGTTTTCACCACGCCCATCACCTTGGCGAAGGCGTTTGAAGTAGCCCAAATCGTGTTTTTATAGTCGTAGACATCATTGCTATAAACCGTGTCCGTCGGGCCGATGACATACAGGATTTTCTCCTGACCGCCAATGATTTGCGATTCGGTGACATAACGCACGGACCACTGCTCAAAGTCACCGAAAGGCACCTTCTCGTAGCGTTGTGCAGAGACCGGCAAACAGGCCAAAAGGCATAATATGGTCATTTGAATCTTCGCCATAGTGTGTCTACTAATTTGTGGGGCAATAGGGCAATCAGCGGCGGCAAATAAATATTCATGAAGCCAGGTTTCACGACCCTTTTCTTGCGTATCATTCCGCTCAATGCCTTTCGCACCAACCATTTCGGAGTACCAATCAGTCCAATTTTCACGCCAAGTTTCAACAGACTGGGTTTCAACCTATAAAGCGGTGTGGCGATGGCTGCAGGACAGACCGTCGTGACCCCCACGCCGTAGGGCCGCATCTCGAAATAGAGCGACTTACCAAAGCTTTTCAGATAGGTTTTCGTCGCGGAATAGATGGTGATTCCTGGACATGGAAGCTTGGCCGCCATCGACGACATATTAATAAGGTAGCCGTAGCCGCGCCGTTTCATCTCCTCGCCGAAAAGGATGCAAAGCCGTGTCGGGGTGAAGATATGTAAACGCATCATTGTCAAGGTTTTGGCTTCATTTTCCGTGGTCAACTCCTCGAAGAAGAACATGCCTGCATTGTTGATAAGGATGTCGATTTGCAGGTTTTCTGCTTGACAAAAAGACAACAACTCCTCGGCGGCAGTTTCGGTGGCCAAATCCTGATAATGCGACATCACTTGGATGTCGCGGCCTTGCTTCAAGGTTTCGGCAGCCTGTACCAACTCTTCCCTTTGATTGCTGACTAACAACAAGTTGCAACCAATTTCAGCCAACTGCTTGGCATACTCCAAGCCCATCCCCGAGCTGCCGCCCGTGATGAGCGCCCAAGGCCGATGCCCGTGCGCCTCCTGAAACCTATTCAACCATTTCTGATAGTTCATCAGCCTTTCTTCTCCGCTTTTTTGATTTCTTTTTGAATTTCCTTAGGCAGATCCTCATCGACGCAATGGTGGCATTTCATCTCCAAGGTATACATGCGCCCAATGCAATAATTGGAATGCTTGCACTCGCTACGTGTCACTTCGCCGCTGTGCAGTTTATTGATGAAGTCCGTGTCGTTGATAAGGGCGCGCGCCATCTGCATGGCCACGAAACCCGCATCGAGCACCTCTTCCATCTTCTCTCGTGAAATGAGGCCGCCTACATATATTAACGGCATTTTCAGGTTCTTGCGGAACACCTTGGCATCCTCCAAGAAATAGCCTTCGCTGAAAGGCACCGTGGGTATCATTTTGCGGCCAAACAAGGCCAGTCCAGCCTTGAGCCACCAGAACTTCTTCGTGTCCATGTAATAGCTCATGGTTTTGAGCGGCATTGCGCCACGCATCACCTCCATCGGAGCCTTGCTGACGAAACCTGCCGTCAGCACAAGTGCGTGAACTCCAAGACGTTCCAGCTCCTTCGCCACAATGAGGCATTCCTCCTCATCCATGCCCTTGCTGAAGCCGTCGTGCATGTTCACCTTGACCACCACAGCCATGTCGTTGCCCGCTGCGCGCATCACCTCCTCGATGACGAGGCGCATGAAACGCATCCGATTTTCTAGGCTACCGCCGAACTCATCGCGACGGTGGTTGGTGTAAGGCGACAAGAACTGGCTGATGAGATAACCGTGACCCGCATGGATTTCCACGCAGTCGAAGCCCGCCTTGCGCGCCAAGTCGACGGCCCTGCCAAAGTCCAAGACGAGCGAAAAGATTTCATCCTTCCTGAGCTTTCTGACGAAGGTCGGCGAATAAAGGTTGAACCCTCCCGAAGCCCCAACGGGCATACAGCCACAGGTGGAGCGGTGCGTCATGTTGCCGCAATGCCCCAGTTGGATGGAGGCCTTGGCGCCATAACTGTGGATGGCATCAGTGAGGTGCTTCAAGGAGGACACAATCTCCTCGCGCATCCAGAGTTGGCCGTTGAAGGACAGTCCCGACTGGCTAACGGCAGCGTATGCCACCGTCGTCATGCCGACACCGCCACGCGCCACTGCCACGTGATAGTTGTACAAATCGTCAGATGGACGGTTGCCATAGGCCATATTCTCAAAAGCTGCCGAGCGTATCACCCTATTACGCAAGGTGATAGGTCCGATTTCGCAAGGCGTGAAGATAGGTGAATTTTCCATGACTCAATAGATAAAAGGTATGATTCTCTTGACTTTTTTCGTGTCCAACTCTTTGCCGAACTCCAATTTATACTTGTCGTAGATGCGAGCCGCGCGCGGACAAAGATTGGCGAACGTCCACAAAACAAACACCGCACCTGCCCACGACCATGTAAGTATCGCAAAGCCAACCCATTCCACGAACTCGCCGAAATAGTTGGCCGAAGTCACATAGTTGAACATCCCGCCTTTCGGAAGGTAATGTCGCGTATCGCCGTCCTTGCGCAGATTGCGAATGATGTCGTCGGACTGGATGTTAATGTACATCCCGATGATGAAAATCAGGAAACCGATGATGAATCTTGGGTCGGTGAGCCAATCAGCGGGATAATAATCATCGGGTGAGATGTAGAATATCCAGCCACCTTGCATCAGGGCATTCAACACGTTGAATGTCACACCCATAACGACAATCGAAAGCGGCATGACACTATCCCCCCGCATTCGCAACGGGAACACGAAGGAACGTTGGATGTAGTGCAATTCAAACAAAAACAGGAAGGCCATGCGAACCAAGTCGCCACGTCGGTCGGAGAAAAGCCAAAGCAGCAGCATGGCGAAAAACACAGGTGATTCCATGAGCACCCAACCCAGTTTGTTGTTGATGGCAGGACCCCATTTGCGGTCGTAAAACTTGCCGTAGCCAGCATCCACAAAAAAGAGGCTCACGAACACCACAACGGCGACGCAGGCCATGACAATCAAGAAGATATTGAATTGATGTATACCCATTTTGCTTCAAATAAAATGTCAAAAATAGGGAAAAATCCTTTTACGAGCTCCATTTTTCACTCAAAGGACAAAAAAACCATACGATTTGTGGCCGTCTTCCATTGGCAATACAAAAAGATTTGCGTAATTTTGCCCCAAAATTCAAAGCACTTAAATCATGAATGCAAACTGGATTCTCATCATCGTCATTGGTGTAGTTGGAATGCTCGTCCAATGGAAGCTAAAAAGCGTATTCGCAAAATATTCAAAGGTGCTCTCGCCTGGTGGCCTTACGGGAGCACAAATCGCGCAGAAAATGCTAAACGACAACGGCATTTATGACGTTTCGGTGACCTGCATCAAAGGCCAACTCACCGACCACTACGACCCTACGAAGAAGACCGTCAACCTGAGCGAAGATGTCTACAAACTCAACAGCGTTTCAGCGGCGGCTGTGGCGGCTCACGAATGCGGTCACGCCGTACAACACAAGGTGGGCTACGCGCCTTTGAAGCTGCGTTCGGCCTTGGTGCCTGCCGTCAGCATCTCCTCCAAGCTCTCGATGATTGTCATCATCATCGGCCTATTGATTATCAACACCTTCCCTGCCCTGTTCTGGGTTGGCATCGCCATGTTTGCGATGGTGTTTTTGTTCAGCGTGGTCACCTTGCCCGTCGAGTTTAACGCCTCGCGTCGCGCCTTGGCCTGGTTGGAGTCGTCCAACTCGCTCAGCCAAACCGAACTCGCCCAAGCCAAAGAAGCCCTGACTTGGGCCGCCAGTACCTACGTGGTCGCCGCCCTATCGTCATTGGCCTCGCTGCTGTATTACATTGGTTTGGGGAATAGCCGGAGGTAAACCATTAGCACCCATGAAATCCAAACTTATCATCTTCCTCTGCCTTTTCGGGCTGACCTCATTCGCGCAAAACGTCCACATCCTGCCTACGCCGCAACAAGTGAAAATCACTGAGGGCCAGTTCGTTTGGGACGAAAACGTCGTGCTAAACTATGACGCCTCCGATGCCGAAATCAGCCAAATCGTGACGATGTTGCGCAACGACCTCGACCAAATCTGCGGCAGAAAAGTGTCGTTTTCACGCAGCGTCATCAAAGGGAAACACTTCATCGAACTGCTGAAAACCGACCACCTCGGCGTGAAAGAGAACGAAGACCAAGCCTACAAGCTGACCATCAACGGCAGCTTCATCCGCATGGAGGCCACCACCTCGACAGGACTTTTCTACGCCACACAAAGCCTAAAGCAGCTGTATCGATACGCGACCTTGAAAAGCAACGGTGGCGAAATCATCCTGCCCTGCATGACCATCACTGACTGGCCCAACTTCAAGATTCGCGCCTGGCAAGACGACATCAGCCGAGGGCCTATCGTATCGATGGATTACTTGAAAGCTTTAATCCCACAACTCGCTGAATGCAAGCTCAATGCGTTCTCACTTTACACCGAGCACACTTTCAAGACCAAGTGCCATCCCGACCTCGCCCCTGCCGATGCCTTCACCGCCGATGAAATCAAGGAGTTGGAGGACTTTTGCCGTCCTTATCACATCCAAATCATTGGCAATCAACAATGTTTCGGGCATTTTGAAGAGATTCTTTGCAATCCTTTCTACAGCGACCTTGCCGACACGAAATGGAATCTCAATCCCGCCAAAGAGGAAACCTACGAGTTCTTGGAGGCACACTTGAAAGAAGTCGCAAAGGCCTATAAATCACCTTATTTCAACATTAACTGCGACGAAACCGAGAGTCTGGGGCAAGGTCATGCCAAAGCATACGTGGATTCCATTGGGGCGGAAACGGTTTATTACCAACACATTAACCGCGTCAATAGAATGCTCAAGCCGTTCCGCAAGCGTGTGATGATGTGGGGCGACATCGCCGACAAGCATCCGGAAATCATTGAAAATCTGGACAATGACCTTTTCCTCATCGCGTGGACCTATGAGGGGCAAGACGATTTCAACGGCTTCCTGAAACCATACGTGGAATCAGGGCACAGTTTTTTCATCGCGCCCGGCGTGAGCCTCTCCGAGCGGGTCTGGCCAAAGCATTACGAGTTCAAGAAGAATATCACCAACCTTTGCCGCGACGGCTACAAAAACGGTGCCTTGGGTGTCATCAACACCTGCTGGGACGACTTCGGCGAGTCGCTGATTAACAGCGCATTATATGGATTGGCCTGGGGTGCAGAGATGAGTTGGAACGCCGTTTCGACAAACGACCGCCATACCAAAGCCAACTTTACCAACCACTTCTTCGGAAGCACTTTCGACACAATAATCAACTATCTTGACAGCATCTCCGAAATTTCCAAAATTGACGACATCGGTAAGTTTAGCGCATTGACCGAACATATCACTCCCTTTTATCCATCCCAAATCACTGATTCCACTAAGAAGGCCAACCAATTACTATATGAAAAACTGGATCGTTTAGAACGAATTGGATGGGCTACGTTCGAAAAAATCAAGAAAAACAAGGGCATGATAGACAATGCCATTTATTCGATTATGCGAATGAAATGGTGTACGCTTCGCAACATTGCACGCTGTCAATTTTACAAAACATACAATGATCCAACAGAGGAAAATGTTGATTTCAGTCAACACATGATAAATGGATTGTTGTGGCACCTTCATCAATTAAAGAAAGAATATGTCAAAGTATGGAACATCGAGAGCCGCCCCTATTGGCTCGATGTCAACATGAAGAAATACGATGATATAGCACGCGAATTGCAACAAATTGAATATCTACCGTTTATCGAGGCCATTACCGACAAAAATGGTAATGCTGCCATCTCACTGAAAACCGTTTATGGCGACAAGGAAATCCATTATACCATTGACGGAAAAGAAGTTACAGTTTGTGATTCCGTTTATCAAACCCCTATCATCCTCGAAAGACCTTGCCTTGTGAAAGCAGCCTGTTTCAATGAAGTTGGTGAAGTCGTGCGCAGCGAGCGCTATTTCTCCTACCACAAAGGCATGGGCAAGCTGAAGCGACTGAACAGCTTGGCGGGCAACTACCGTCCCGAATATTCCGGCGGCGGCGACGGTGCCCTGCTTGACGGCAACCTCGGTAGCGACAGCTACATGGACGGCCGTTGGCAAGGCTTTTATGGTCTCGATGCCGACCTTGAAATCGACTTCGGCAAAACACAGAAAATCAATGCACTGAACATCGGATTCTTGGTCAACGCCTACGACTGGATCCTGCGACCCAACACGGTGGAGGTGTACACCTCAAGCGATGGCAAGAACTATCACCTTGCCAAAACTTACACGATTGGCACCGAAATCACGGAGAAAGACAACTTCATTTTCCGCGAGCGATTTGCAACTCCAAATCTCTCAACACATTACCTACGCGTTGTAGTGAAAAATCCCGGCTTGATTCCAGAAGGCTTGCCTGGAGCGGGCTATGATTCATGGATTTTCATGGATGAGATAATAGTGGAATGAAATGACTTCGGGGACGCACCGCATCAAAATCTGGTAGATCAAATGATGCGTTCCTTCGCCTCTTTCCAATAAGCAAGCATCTCGTCAATCGACAGGTGCTGCACGCCCTTGCCGTTTTCGCGGGCTTTCTGCTCCACGTAGCCGAAGCGTTGGCGGAATTTCTTGTCGGTCTTTTCCAAGGCGTCGTCGGGGTTCACGTCGATGTAGATGCCGTAGGCGACGAGCGCGAAGAGCAAGTCGCCGTATTCCGCCTCGATATTCTCCTGATTGTCGGGCTTTTGCAGCTCGGCGAAAAGTTCGGCCTTCTCCTCCTCCACCTTCTGCCAGGCCTCGTCCGCATCGCGCCAGCGGAAGCCCACGCCGGCCGTTTTCTGGTGCATCCGATAGGCCTTCAGCAATGAGGGTAGCCCCTCTGGCACGCCACCCAAAACGCTGCGGTTGTGCTCACGCTCTAATTTGATGCGTTCCCAGTTTTGTTCCACCTGCTCTGCGTTCTCAACCTTCTCACTTCCAAAGATATGCGGATGTCGGACGACCATCTTGTCGCAGATTCCGTTCAGCACGTCGGCCACATCGAAGGCACCCTTCTCCTGCCCGATTTTCGAGTAGAAAACAATGTGGAGCATGAGGTCGCCGAGTTCCTTCTTGATTTCGTTAAGGTCTTCATTCAGAATAGCTTGGCTCAGTTCGTAAGTCTCCTCAATGGTGAGGTGGCGTAAACTTTCGAGGGTTTGGGTGCTGTCCCAAGGGCAGCCTTCGCGGACACGGTCCATGATGTCCAATAAGCGCTTGAAGGCAATTAATCTTTCGTCCATGACATAGAAATAAAATGCAAAAATATGAATTTTGTTCCGGGATTGCCCCAAAGGGCAAGAAATCTTTCAAAAATCAATAATGTTTTTCGTATCTTTGCGGGTTAAATGGAAAGACAAAAACGCCATATCATCCTGGCCGTTGTTCTTACCTTATTATTAATGGGCAAGACAGCGGTAGCGCAATTGAGCAGCAAGAACTACGAGATTGAGGCTCGTGCACATTTTGGCTACCTGTATTTCCAAAACGATGAATTCCATTCAGCCTTGGGACGCTACAGCCGCTACGCGCCCGCTTTCGAGCTCTCACTGCACCGCAATACTTACGGCGAACACCGTTGGGAGGTACTCCACAATTACCCTTCCATCGGCCTCACCTTTTACTACTCGCCCTTGAGCTTCCGCAATGACAACATTTCCAAGGAATTAGGGCAAGCGTTTGCGTTGTATCCTTTCATCAATTTTCCCATCGTCCCGAACGAGCGCAGCAAGGTGACCTTCAAATTGGGCGTGGGCCTTGCCTACCTGACCAACAAATTCGAACCTAAAGACAGCGAAAACGTTCCCGAAGGCTCCTACCACAACTACGCCATCGGGTCACACATCAACGCGGCCATCAACCTCTCGTTTGAGTACCGGCAGCGCATCGTCAACCGCCTGACTTGGGTAACTTCGGCAGGCCTCACCCACTTCTCGAACGGCGCCACGAAGTCGCCCAACATGGGCATCAACATCTTTAGCGTGGCCACGGGACTATCGTGGTGTCTGGCACCGCCCAAGGCCAACATCGACCTAAGGCTGAGACCCAGGAACTACCTCTTCGAATTCGATGGCAAGCGGCATTTCGTTACCGACTACCAATACACGATAGGCTACAAGGACGTCTCGCAACAATACGGCTCGAACAATTTCTACCTGGTGCACGACTTAGCCGCCAACTTCATGTTCCAACTCACTGAACGTGACCGACTTGGACTCGGCGTGGAGCTGGTTTGGGACAATTCTGACAAGGTGAAGCCACCCTACTACCAAGCTTTCCTCAAGCCCGCCGGACTGATTTCCTACGAGATGATGCTCGACCGTGTGAGCTTCATGTTCAACGTGGGCATCCGTAAAAACGCCCCAGGAAACCACCAAGCCTTCCTTTTCTACCAAAAGGTCGGACTGCGCTACTACATCTGGGAGGGGCTCTTCGCCTCACTCTCATTCACTACTTACGACATCAAGGCCGACTTCATCAGCGTCGGCTTCGGATACCATATCCAACACAAATATTACCTACCACGCCATGAAAAGAAACCTCATCGTAGTCCTGTTTATCCTCGTTAGCCTGATGTCGGCCTCGTGCAGCAAGAGCGTGTTCTCCAACGGGGAACCCATCACCGAGTCCCGCCCTGTAGACCGGTTCAGAGCCATCAGCATGTATAACAACGTGAATGTCAACTTGGTGCACGACAGCCGTCCTCGTTTGGAGCTCACCTGCCCCGCCAACCTCATCGACAAAATCACAACCGAAACCATAGATGGAACTCTGGTCATCAAGAACAGAAACACCTTCAACTGGCTGCGCAGCACCGACTACAGCATCGACCTGACCGTCTACTACGACAGCATTTACGAAATCAACTATGCCTCCATCGGCACCCTGCGCTGCATGGATTCCCTCACAGGCGTCAGGACGGCAACGACATTGCCTGGTTCGAGGGATACGACCTCTATCTCGACCTTTACCCTCAACATCAACGAAGGCTCCGGCGACATCGACATTGCCCTCCAATGCGGTGTGCTGAAAAACACATTTGGCAACGGCACCTCGCACGTCATCCTGAGAGGCGAGGTTGGTTATTGCGAACACATCACGAGGAGCTATGGATTGATAGACGCCAGAGACCTGAACTCGAACATCACCGTGGTGGAGTCGCAATCGACCAATGACGTCTACGTTTGGGTGCAAACCGAGCTGATTGTTCAACTCTACAACATCGGCAATGTCTACTATAAAGGAACGCCCCACACCACCATCGAAGCCTGCACCAGCAACGGGCGACTGATTCCATTATAAAATATTTCCGGGAAACAGAATTTTGGTACAATTTTTGCATATTTTCAGACCGACGCAAATACATAAAATCGAACAATAAAAACCTTCAACACCATGAAAACGCTTAGGATATTACCAATCATCGCCTTAATTGCCTTCGCGAGCTGCTCGTCGAACAAGCAAGTGGCCCGCGACGACGTTTATTACTCGCCCTACGGCAGCCAAGGCGGACGCATGACCACCAGCAATGGTTCCTACGTCACCCCCACCATCAGCAGCAGTTCGGAATACAACTACCAAAGCTACTATTCCGACAGCAAGAACTACGCCAGCAACGCCGAACCCGTGTATCAGACCACCGAAACGGTGACCGACACGAACGGCGTGGTGTACACCACCACCGAGACCTACTACGATGCCGACTATGCAGCCCGCATCAAGCGGTTCGGCAACGAGTCGTCAAGCTCAAGAAGCTATTATGACGACTACTACACTGGCGGAGGCAACACATACTACGTCTACACCAACAGCTACGATCCCTTCTATTGGGACTACTATCCGAGCTTCTATGTCGGATGGAGCTACCGTCCTTACTGGAGCTGGGGTTGGAACTTTTATTGGGGATATCCCTACTCTTACTGGGGCTGGAACCCATACTGGGCCTACGGCTGGGGTTACTACGACTACTACTGGTATCGTCCCTACTATGCGCCGCATCACTACCACGACTGGCACGGTCATCCCGACGGACACCCAGGCGGTCATCCTGGCGGCTTCAGCAACTATGTGGCCAGCGTTAGGCACGACAACTACGGCAACAACGGCTCGATGAGCTATCGTCAGCCCACCAACGAAGGACGCAGAAGCAGCAATAGCGGCAGCACTGGCGGCTCCTTGAGCGGCACCACCACCAGCCGTCCGACCGCAGGCAGTATGTCCAGCACAACGGAAAGAACCGGCTCAGCCAGCGCATCGGCTCGTCCGAGCACCAGCACAAGGCCCACGGCAGGCACTCAAGGCCGCACCGGCACCACGAGCCGCCCGACGGCAAGCTCACGCACCGGCAGCCAGACCGCATCACGCCAAGGCAGCGAAAGCACTCGTCAGACCTACACCTCGCCTACCACTACGCGCCAGTCGCGCTCTAGCTCAGAGTACGTACGCCCGCAACAGAACTCCTCAAGGTCTTCCTCCTCTTCATCAACGAGTGTCAGCAGACCTTCGTCCAACTCGGGCAGCTACAACAGAAGCAGCTCGAACAGTAGCAGCAGCTACAACCGCAGCAGCAGCACGCCTTCGAGAAGCTCCTCGTCGAGCAGCAGCTACAGCGGCGGAAGCAGAAGCTCAAGCTCAGGAGGCGTCAGAAGCTCAGGGGGCGGCCATAGCAGTGGCGGCGGCCATTCAGGCGGCGGTGGTCGTTCAGGCGGTGGCGGAAGAAGATAAGATTTTCGGCAATCCGACGACATAATCAAGAAAAAGACTACCTTTGCAGCATAAAAGGTAGTCTTTTTTATTGCCATCCGCCATGAAGAGAATCATTATAACCATAACAGTGTGCTTCCTTATCGCAAGCACCTTCGCCCAAGGCAGCGACGACGCTTGCCTCTTTTCGCAGACCCATTATCAAGGCACGGCCAAAGCCCTGGGCATGGGCAACGCCCTCGGTGCTGTGGGCGGCGACATGACCTCCGTTTGCATCAACCCGGCAGGCTTGGGGCTTTACCGCTGCAACGAACTCACCGCCACCGTCAGCCTGCTTGACAACCTAAGCCACTCCTCCTATTACGGCATGGACACCGATGCCAACCGTGTGCGCTTCACCCTGCCCAATGTCGGCTATGTCGGCACCAAGGAAAGGAGCAACTACCGTACACTGCGTTTCACCCAATTCGGCATCAGCCTGACACGCACCAACGACTTCAACTGCTACACCTACGCCGAAGGCATCAACCCAACGAGCTCGAAAATCGACAACTACCTCATGCAAATCGATGGTCTGTCGCCTATGGACTTGCAAAACGAATTTCCCTACACTATTTATCCTGCTTGGAGCACTTATCTCATTGATATATATGAAGATGAGATAGGTGAATACTACGGCAGCCCCGTGCCACAAGGAGGCATTCTGCAAAGTCAGGAGAACCTTTTCAAAGGCCGAGGCGAAGAATGGACTTTCTCAGGCAGTGCCAACCTCGCCGACCGTTTTTTCATTGGCATCAGCGCCGGTCTGAACCACATCAAGCGCGTCGGTACCCGCGAATTTGTGGAACAAATGCCCGATGACCACGCGGCAAGCACTGGCTTCAACAAATGGAGCTTTACGGAAAACCTCAGTTCCACGGGCTGGGGCGGCAATGTCAAAGTGGGTTTCATCTTCCACGCCAACCGATGGCTTCGCGTCGGTGCGGCGTTCCATTCGCCCACCCTCTACAGCTTCACCGAATCGTGGCAAACTGAGACCGAATCGCAAATCTACTGGATTACAAACAAATACATTAGCCCGGACTCGCATTACGAATACACCTTCATCAGCCCGCTGAAATGGATTGGCAGCTTAGCTTTCATCGTCAACGATAGGGGCCTCGTCAGCCTCGATGCAGAATACACCAACTTTGGCGCCGCGCGGTTCCGTGCCAGCGACTACGATTACGACCCTACCAATGCTGAAATCCAAAGCGTTTACGGCCGCACGCTCAACGTCCGCCTCGGCACCGAATGGCGCCTCAACCGCATCAGTCTCCGTGCTGGAGCTGGCTATTACGGCAGTCCGTTCGGGTTGGGCAAGGCCGAAGGAAGCATCAAAAAAGCCTCAGCGGGCATCAGCCTCCCCATTTCCGAACACACCACCTTCGATTTCGCTTACGAACTAACCTATAACAAAAACCACTTCGTCCTTTACGATGCAGGCGATTTGGGCATCGAGCCGATAACGCAAAAGCAATTCTTGAATAAACTCGCCGCCACGCTAAAGGTAAGGTTCTAAACGAAGAAAGCTGCCCGAAAGCAACTCTCCTATCCAATAAAACTTACACAACTCAAGCCTTGTATTGCTCGATAATTCCCTTGTCGACCAATATGCGTCCGCAGTACTCGCAGACGATGATTTTCTTGTGCGTGCAGATGTCGAGTTGGTGTTGTGGAGGGATACGGTTGAAGCAGCCACCGCAAGCCTCATCAAAAATGCCAACCACGGCCAAGCCGTTGCGGGCGTTTTTGCGGATACGCTTGTAGGCCACCAAAAGACGGTCTTCCACCAGTTTTTCGCATTCGGCAGAACGCTTCAGCAGTTGTTCTTCCTCAATCTCCGTGCCCTCAACCAATGAGCTCAGCTCATCTTTTTTATCTTTCAGCGAATTCTTCATCTCTTCCAGATGCTGTTGTGCCTCGTTCACCTTGGCATCGATGTCGTTGATTCTTGCTGTGGCCTCGCGGATTCTCTTCTCAGAAAGCTGGATATCAAGATTTTGGAACTCGATTTCCTTGGTCAGCGAGTCGTATTCACGGTTATTGCGGACATTGTTCTGCTGGTCTTCGTATTTCTTAACCAAAGCCTGGGTTTCCTTGATCTTAATCTTGTAGTCGGAAACTTCCTTCTGATTCTTCTTGCTGTCGGCCTTAAGGTTGACGATGCGCGTTTCCAAACCGGCAATTTCGTCCTCCAAGTCCTGGATTTCGAGCGGCAAGTTGCCACGATAAGCCCTAATCTCGTCCACCTTGGAGTCCACCTGTTGCAAGGTATAAAGCGCAACCAGTTTCTGCTCGACACTCACCTCAATCGGAACTTCAACAGGCTGCTCTTGAGGCGTTTCCTTCACTTCTGCTTTCGCCTCAGGTGCCGTTTCTTCAGCTTTCACCGCCTTTTTTTCGGCTTTCTTTGCTGGTTTCTTCTCCTCAACAGGTTCCTCAACGGGTTTTTCTTCCGCTTTTTTTGTGGATTTCTTGGCCGGTTTTTTAGGCTCTTCCGCCACTACGGGAGCTTCTTCAACAGGCTTCTCCTCCACCTTCTTTGTGGATTTTTTGGCAGGCTTTTTTGGCTCTTCCGCCACGGCAGGTTCCTCAGCCACAGGCATTTCCTCCACTTTCTTTGTGGTCTTCTTCGCGGTCTTCTTGACCTCTTTCACCTCGGCATTTTCCTCCACCTCGGCGACTTCTGTATTCACTTTCTTTGCCATATTGTTGTTTTCTAATTCTTTACAAAATAATGCACCGAATTGGTGTTCGTTTCAGCGATAACGGCTGCAAAGGTAGGAAATTTTTTCCGAATTAGTTCACATATTAATTCTTTCGTGAATTGTTCGGTCTCAAAATGCCCGCCATCGACCAAAAGAATGTTGCCTTCAGGCACAAAAAAGTCGTGATATTTGATGTCGGCGGTGAGATAGGCATCGGCGCGATTCTTCAGCGCTTCACCCATAAACGGGCTTCCCGAGCCGCCACATAGTGCCACTGTCTGGATTTTGCGGCCCGTCAAAGCCGAATGCCGCAAACAGGGCGAGCCGATCGTATTGGCTACAAGACGCAGAAAATCAACTTCTTCCATCGGAATCTCAAACTCTCCTATCATGCCGGCACCGCAAACTTCGGGCTCGGCAACGGAAGGCTGCAAGAGATGCAAGTTCTTCAAACCCAAACGCTCAGCCAGCATACGGCTCACACCTAAGTAGCTGTTATCCAAGTTGGTATGCATGGAAATCATGGCAATATCGTGCTTGATGGCTTTCATCACTGCGCGTTCGATGTAGGTTTGTGGAGTTAGATGTTTCAATCCCTTGAAAATCAAAGGATGATGGCTGATGATGAGGTCGCAGTTTTTGGTGACAGCCTCGTCCACAACTGCTTCAGTGATGTCCAAGCAGATCAAGGCTTTATGCGCCTCAGCGTTGAGGTCGCCCACCTGAAGGCCAGCATTGTCATAACTCTCTTGCCAATGCAACGGTGCAATCTCAGTGATGCAATTTAGAATGTCTTTTACAAGCATATTTTCAAAATTTGGCTCAAAATTAGCAAAATTTATCTAATTTTGACCCCTACAATGAGAATTTTACTTCTTCCCATAGCGCTTTTATACCATATTGTGCTCAGTATCAGGCACAAACTCTATGATTGGCGCATACTGAAATCATGGCAGTTCGAATATCCCGTCATCGGGGTCGGTAACCTCAACCTCGGCGGGACGGGAAAAACACCCACGGTGGAATACCTTATTAATATCCTGCGTCCACATTACCGTGTGGCGACCCTCAGTCGAGGCTATGGACGCAAGACAAAAGGTTTCCAACGCGCTGACAGTCAAAGCACTTACGAGACTATCGGCGACGAGCCTCTGCAGTATTTCCGCAAGTTTCCTGACGTTAAAATCGGGGTAGACGAAGACCGCATCGAGGGCATGGAGAAACTGGTTTTTGGCAAAGACACGCCCGACGTTTATCTTTTGGACGATGCTTTCCAACACCGGAGAATCAAGGCGGGATTGAACCTCTTATTGACTGAATACCAGCATCTTTACTGCAATGATTTCCTGTTTCCAGCTGGCACTTTACGCGATGTCAAGTCTGCCGCCAAACGCGCCCAAATCATCGTAGTCAGCAAATCGCCCAAAACGCTGGATGAAAGCAAAAAACAACAGATTATCAAAAAGTTAAAGCCAACAAACGAACAAAAAGTGTTTTTCTCCTCTTTGGAGTACGCGCCATTGCAGCCCTTGAATCCTAGTGCTGAAAATTTTGATGCAAAAACGGCCGATTCCGCTTTGGCTTTCTGCGGCATCGCCAACCCGAAGCCGTTTATTGAAGAACTGGAAAAACAACACAAAACCATTGATTTTCTGCCTTTTGCAGACCATCACGCCTATACGGAAAACGATGTGAAAACCATCCTGAAACGTTTTGAAAACCTTGCGGGCGGGAAGAAAATCATCGTCACCACCGAAAAAGATGCTGCGCGATTGACAAATTCTCCCTATCTTTGTCAGTTTGAAAAGGCGCCGCTCTACGCTTTTCCCGTCAGCGTGCGCTTCCATGAAGAAGAAAAGTTTAACGAAGAAATATTGAATTATGTACGACAAAATATCCACCATTGTTGAGTTTATCAACCAGAAAACCAACCACTTCCACCCTGAGATCGGCATTGTGCTTGGCTCAGGATTGGACGGACTGGCAAGTGCCATCAAGGTTGAGCATGTGATTTACTACTCGGATATGCCCCACTTCCCCGTCTCTACAGTGAAAGGACACAGTGGACAACTGTTGTTCGGCACCATTGCAGGTCGTCGCGTCATCGCCATGCGAGGCCGTTTCCACTACTACGAAGGCTATCCCATGAGCGAGGTTGTCTTACCTATCCGCATGATGATGCGTTTGGGCATCCAATTCCTCATCGTCTCCAACGCTTCTGGCGGCCTCAATCCCAACTTCAAGGTGGGTGACATCATGATCATCAACGACCAAATTCACATGATGCCCAATCCGCTGATTGGTCCTCACGACGAGCGTTTTGGCGAACGTTTCCCCGACATGAGCGAGCCTTACGACAAGCGCCTCATCAAGATTGCCGACGAGATTGCCTTGGATAAAGGGATTTGGGTACAACACGGCGTGTATTGTGCCACCTCCGGCCCAACCTACGAGACGCCTGCCGAGTGCCGTTACTTCCGCATCATCGGTGCAGACACCATCGGCATGTCGACCACCTCTGAAGTCATCGTGGCAAGGCAAGGCAAACTGCCCGTGTTCGGCTTGAGCATCGTGTCCGACATGGGCAACATTTTCGGGCTGGACAACCCCATCTCCATTACGCATGAAGAAGTCATCAAGGCCGTGAGCGCCGTGGAGCCGAAGCTCGTCACGCTCATCACCGAACTCATCCGCCGCAGTTCCGAAATCATAGTCTGATGGCCGTTTATTTTGTCACCGACTTCCACTTGGGCATTCCATCGCTTGAGGACAGCCAGAAACGCGAGAAGAAACTCTTGCGCTTCCTTGACGACATCCGTCCCGACTGCGAGGAGCTCTACCTCATGGGCGACATGTTCGACTTCTGGTTCGAGTACAAAACCGTGATTCCCAAGGGTTTCGTTAGGTTACAAGGCAAGTTGGCCGAATTCACCGATGCAGGCATTCCCGTTCACATGTTTATCGGTAACCACGACCTTTGGTGCTTCGGCTACCTGCATGACGAACTGGGAATCGAACTGCACCGCGAACCAGTCACCAAGACCATCAAGGGCAAGAAGTTCTTTTTGGTCCACGGCGATGGCAGAGGCCCTGGCGACAAGGGCTACAAATTCCTGAAAAAAATGTTTGAGTGCAAGTTCAACCAATTCTTGTTCAGATGGTTGCACCCTGATTTGGGCATCGGTTTGGCTTTGAGATGGTCGCACAAACATCGCCTGAAGAAACTCAAAAACGAGGTGGAACGAGGCTATTACGACAACGTTCCGAAAACCCGCCTCTACCAATACGCTCAAGAACAGTCCCAGCTTGACCCAAACATTGACTTCTTCATCTTCGGCCACCAGCACAAGCCCATGCAATACAAGACCGGCGACCATGCCTTGACTACCGTTGTTGGGAATTGGATTTATGATTTTACATACGCGGTGTTTGATGGAGAAACCGTTACTTTGAAACAATTCAACAATTAAATAATCAAACAAAATTCATCAAATAAACAATTCAACATGAAAACAACCGACAAGTACATTGACAAAAACAAGGATCGTTTCCTTGAGGAATTATTTGAACTTATTAGAATCCCGTCCATTAGCTCGGAATCGGCGCACAAGCAGGATATGATCCGTTGTGCCGAGCTCTGGCGCGACAACCTGCTGAAGGCTGGTGCCGACAAGGCCGAAGTGATGCCCACAGAGGGCAACCCCATCGTCTATGGCGAGAAAATCATCGACAAGAAGAAGCCCACCGTTTTGGTCTATGGCCACTACGACGTAATGCCCGTCGACCCCATCGAGCTGTGGAACACCAATCCGTTTGAGCCTGTTATCAAAGACGGCAAAATCTGGGCTCGTGGCGCCGACGACGACAAAGGCCAGTCGTTCATGCACGCCAAGGCCTTCGAGACCATGGTCAAGACCGACACTCTTCCCTGCAACGTCAAATTTATGCTCGAAGGCGAAGAAGAAATCGGCTCGGGCAGCCTTGCCAAATGGATCGTGAAATACAAGAACCTGGTGAAAGCCGATGTCATCCTGGTTTCCGATACCTCGATGATTGCCACAGATGTGCCATCGATCACCACTGGCCTGAGAGGTCTTGCTTATTGGGAGATTGAAGTCACCGGTCCCAACGCCGACCTCCACTCCGGCATCTTCGGCGGCAGCGTGGCCAATCCCTTGAATACGCTCTGCGAAATGATCACCAAATGCATGGACGAGAACAACCACATCACGATCCCGCATTTCTACGACGATGTCATCAACTGCTCACGCAAGGAACGCCAACTGCTGAACATGGCTCCTTACGACGAGAAAGCTTATAAGGAAAGTCTGAACGTGAAGGCTTTGCGTGGTGAGAAGGGCTACACCAAGATCGAGCGCGTGGGCATCCGCCCCACCTTCGACCTCTGTGGCATGTGGGGTGGCTACACCGGCGAGGGCAGCAAGACCGTGTTGCCATCAAAGGCATACGCCAAACTCTCCTGCCGTCTGGTACCGAACCAAGACCACGAGAAGATCGCCAAATTGGTAAAGAACTACTTCGAGAAGAACGCTCCGAAATACGTCACCGTAAAAGTCACCCCGCTGCACGGCGGACAGGCTTACGGCTGCCCCATCGACCTACCAGCTTACAAAGCTGCCGAAGCCGCTTACATGGAGACCTACGGCAAGCAGCCCATCCCGATGCGTTCGGGCGGCTCTATCCCGATCATCTCCGAGTTTGAAAGGGTGCTGGGCATCAAGTCAATTCTGATGGGCTTTGGTCTTGGCGAGGACGCCATCCACTCACCCAACGAGAACTATCGCCTCGACCATTTCTACAAAGGCATCGAGACGATCATCGCGTTCTATCAACACTTCGCAAAATAAGTTAAAAACGAAAAAGAGCGGCAAAAGCCGCTCTTTTTTAATATTCATCTAAATCAAACATCTTTCGATACTGTTCGATAAGATAGGAGGATACCCAATTGTAATAGGTCTCCATGGCTTCCCTATCATTGCTTTCCCGAAATTTATCGAGTGCCATTCCACCTCGACGTATCACTTCTTCTTCAATGGGGAGGATGCGCTGCAGAATGCCTGTATTCTCCTTGTTGAACAAGACGGCGATATTGCAGTAGGCAGTGGTGTTGCCTCGCTTGAGCGAGAAAGCACGGGACTTTAGCCACAAACCCTTTTCACAAAGCCAAGAGTGACCAGTGCCATCGTCGGTGACGATGGAAGGCAACTTCCCCGAAGGAAGTAGCACCAGCGGCATGGCAACCGTGGTCAAAGGCCAACCCATGATGGTCCAACTAACCGTATTCAAGGGTGATTCACCCGGTCTGACACCTTGGACAAGCAACACCGATGAAGACGAATACCGAGTGATATAATCCCCGAATGGGAAATAGCAGATATCCGCCTCCGTTTCGGGCATGTAATCCATTATATCCATCTTCGTCAGACCATGTTTTAGATAGCGGGAGATATGGGTAATGAGATATTCAGGCTCCAGATGTTCCTCACGAAAAGCCTCAGCCATAAACTCAGTAATGGCTTGATAACGTTCAACACCTTGATCAAAGCGATGGTCACCTGTGATACCAAAGTTAGTACGCATCAAGTAGCCATCAGGGGCCACGGCGGGATCGTTAACATCAAACTTCACATAACCATAGTTGCCCGTCTCATAATAGGCACAACCGCCCTGGGCATCCATCACTGCAAAGTTGGAGTTCAAGTCCATCGGCTTTTTCAAGGTATCGATAAGTCTTTCGAAATCCTCCAAAGTGGCACAAAGACCCAAGGCCTTACGCATAACAATACCGTCGCTGTCGGTGTCCTTACCGTCACCATTGAGGTTATAAGCCACCGTGTTGATGATGGCAAATCCAGCCTCATTATGGCCGCCCCAAACATTGATGGGCACAGTGTCTTCAGCGTTCACCAAACCGATGTAGCGGTAGTGACTTCCTTGCACAACAATGGTCATATTGTGCAGCGTGCTCGTGTCGCGGTTCTTGAAAATCAAGGGGCGACCGTCCTTGGTGACACGGCCAGAAACAATGACCGAGGTGCAGGCCTGTGCAGGCTGCATCCCGGTCATCATCGCTGCCAGCACCACAAGGGAGAACAAAATCTTCTTCATAGCCGGCTATCCCTTAATCAATAACATGCTGATAATAAGTCCCTTCCAAGAAATTCTTGATACCATCCTTAAGGAAAGCCACAAAAGCATCCTTGTCCAAATCGTAGGCACGAGGCTTCATCAGGAGGTTGCCGTTGTGATCCATCAGGCAGTAATAAGGCTGGGCGTTGGTGCCAAACTTCGAGATTTGGAAGTCAGCGTACTTGCGTCCGATGGTCTTCTTTTCCTTGCCGTCGTAGGTGGATGTATACCATTCCTCTTTGGGCAGCGTGGTCTTGTCATCGACATACAAAGCACAGATAATGAACTCGTTGCGCAGCATATCCTTCACGCGTGGGTCACTCCAAACATTGGCTTCCATCTCGCGGCAGTTCACACAGCCGTGACCCGTAAAGTCAACAAAAATAGGTTTGTTTGTTGCCTTTGCAGCGGCCAAAGCTTGATCGAAGTCGAAATAACCCTTCAGATTGTGTGGCAGATGGAATAGGTCTGCGTATTTAGGCTCTTCCGTAAACTCCACTGCAGCAACGGCTTGCGTTTGGCCTTGTGGCGCCACTGCCATATTGGCCATCTTGGCATCCACATACTCAATCACCTTTTCGCTGTTCTCTTCGATGATTCTGTTAAGGTCAAAATCAAGGGTTTGCTTGGGAGGCAGATAACCAGAGAGGGCCTTCAACGGAGCGCCCCACATTCCAGGGATCATATAAACCACAAAGGTCAAATCAATGATAATCAGCACCAGACGAAATACACCCAACTCCTTGACTTCCTTTTCGCCTTTGAAACGAATTTTGCCGAGGAGGTAAAGACCCAGCAGCGTGAAGCAGACAATCCAAATGCCGAGATAAACCTCACGGTCGAGCAAGTGCCAGTGATAGGTTTGATCAGCCACACTCAAGAACTTGAATCCCAGCGCGACTTCGATGAAGCCTAACACGACCTTCACTGAAGTCAACCAACCACCGCTCTTGGGCAAGCGCTGGAGCAGGTTCGGGAAGAAGGCGAACAAGGCAAACGGCAGGGCAAAGGCTACAGCGAAAGCGAACATCGTCACGATAGGTGCCCAAAACTCGCCTGAAGTTGACTTGATGAGCACCGTGCCCACGATGGGACCCGTGCAAGCAAATGAGACCAATACGAGGGTCAATGCCATAAAGAAGATGCCTCCTAAACTACTGGTACCCTGCTTGCTATCACTCTTGTTCACCATATTGCTGCCTAGTGTGATTTCAAACGCACCAAAGAACGAAGCCGCAAAAATCATGAACACGAGGAAGAAAATGATGTTAGGCAGCCAATGCGTGGCCAGCCAATTAAAGATATCAGCCGTGACGCTGTTGCCACCCACAAGCCAAGTCACCATGATGATGATGGCGATGGGCAATGTGTAAAGCAACACAATGAAAATGAAGTACATAAACGCCTTGAAACGGCCTTGAGCTTTGCTTTCGCCCTCGCCATGCATAAAGAATGACACAGTCATGGGAATCATCGGGAAGACACAAGGCGTGAGCAACGCAGCGAAGCCCCAAAGGATGGCTTCGAGAATCATGCCCCAGATGTTGGACTTCGTTCCAGCAGTGGTCTCTGGCTCAGCAGCCTCAATCACTGCGGGACCAGAACCATAGGTCAAATCAACATCCTCGGTCAACGAGACACATTGCCCGTCCTTGCAGGCTTGGTAGGAAATCTCGCCCTTGATGGGGAACGAACCTTCTTTCAGTTTGCGGAAAGTTTGGGCAAAGGCCGCTTCACCTGCAAATTGCTTGTATTCCGTCTCGAAGATGTCGTCGTAGTAAAGCGCGACATCGGTAAGGTCACGAGCCTCACCCACTGCCTCGAAAAACTCCGAGGTTTGGATGTCAAACACGGTCGGCAAAGGAGCCAAATCGGGCATCTTTGTGGAATAAATGTGGAACTGTGGGTCAATCGTTGCCGTCGCGACCAAGTCGAACTCGTTTTCGTTGAGGTCTTGGATGACGAATGACCATTTCACAGGGTCGATGATTTGCGCCTGCATTCTCAAAGGCATGACGGCAACGAAGGCCATCAGCAGGCAGAAAAAGAATTTTTTCATATTATAACTATTTATTTATTATTCAATATATTAGTTCAAAATAGAGTTACTATATAGCACTTTCCCTTCACGTTCAATGCTCTCAATCAAATCAGTGTTTCTAATCATCGAGAATAGGCTCAAATCCACAAAATAAGGCAAATACAAGTCGTCAATCTTAGCGTCGATAAGAGCCAACTGAAGATAGGTTAAATTACTGCCTTTCAATGTAATATCAATATCCGAAGAAGCTCGATTTGTCTCTCTTGCCCTCGAACCATAAATGACGGCCTCCTCCACTTCTGGAAAAGAAGCCAAAGCTTGCCTCAAAGCATTAAGTTCCATGTCGTTCAGTCCAAACTGCATCGCATTATGATTGAGTAAACAAATCCATTTTCTGTTGAGACGACAAGGCTTTCATCTTGTCACAAAACTCCACAAACGCTTGATAATAAGAATCTTTTATTCGTAACACGACTTCCGATGCAGTATCTTCATCATAAGTATGTGAAGTATCATTCCTCCGCTTGACCATTTCCATCCAAATATTACTGTCCGCAATCAATTTGTTCTCAAAAGCCCATCGGATAGCATCACGCGAACCCATTATTTCCTTGTCAGTACCTTGATATTCGGCATAACTTTTCATCAACTTCCACGCCAATTCAAAAGTAAACTCGAATCGTTGAATCATTCCATCAGCCTCAAAATCATTTAATTGGCGACTCTTCGCAACATTGACGACTTCGGCCAAACGGCGTAATGCCTTTCGGTAGCTGTCCAATTTTTGTTCCCAACGCGGAAGGGTGTTTTCCATGATTTTCAGAATTTTGGGCAAAAGTAGGAAATTTTCTTGCATCATGCAAAAATTAGCCTTCAAGTCTGCACACAAATACAAATTTTGTCCCATTTGTGAGTTTGAATCTGTCATCAATGCGATGTCCGACTACCCAAAGAATATCGTCGTTAGCGGAAACTATCAGAAAAACGCTCTGCTTCTGTGCTTCCGTAAATTTCTGATCCACAAAGAAATCGCTCAACAACTTGGAGCCTTTCATACCCAAGGGATAGAATCGGTCGCCGTGCCGCCAATGGCGCAAAGTCAAGGGAAACTGGATTCTGTCGGCATCTAACATGGCCACATTCGGTGATTTGTCAATGATAAAATCGGCACTTTTTTCAAATTGAGAAAAACGAAGATGAATGGGCGAGATGATTTCCTCCTCCCCTATTTCGATTTGAATCTCTTCGTCTGAAACTGATTTGATTTCAGAAAGTTGCAATTCATTTCTTCCAATCACCAATTGATGGGTTGGAGAACAATACTTATTTCCTATGCCCGTTTCCATTGCCTCAAAAATGAAACGGCATTGGTCGGTGTTGAAACCATATTGTCGCAGCCACTCAAACAGCAATTGTTCTCTTTGCGTCATTGCGAGCGCAGCGAAGCAATCCAGACTAACATGAAAAGACTTATTGATCTGGATTGCTTCGTCGTTCCTCCTCGCAATGACGGATACTGCATCCTGTTCCTCAACAATCTGAGATAGCTTTTCTTTCAGCAACTCGCGATACAGTTCATTCTCAGCCGAAAGATGCTCCAAAGATTTATATAAGCCTTGTCGCGCTTCGGGGTGGAGTACATCGAAAATGGGTAAGAGTTGATTGCGGATTTTATTACGCAAATAAATGCTTTCAGCATTGGTGTGATCTTCGCGCCAAAGAATTTGGTTTTCAACGGCATACTGATGAATCTGTTCCCGTGAAGCCCACAACAAAGGCCGGATAATTGCTCCATTTTGCGGTTGCATTCCCTTCAAGCCGCGAAGTCCTGCACCGCGCAATAAGTTGATGAAAAATGTCTCGGCTTGGTCATCGGCATGGTGTGCCACTGCGATTTTGTCATAACCTAATTGTTGCCTCAGTTCCTCAAACCAGACATAGCGCAAGTCACGGGCGGCCATTTCGATGGAAATGCCTTGCTCGGCGGCATATTGCTCCGTATCGAAATGCTTCACAAAGCATTGAATACCATTCCTTTCTGCAAACTCGCGCACAAACCGCTCATCGCCATCTGACTCTTCGCCTCGGAGATGGAAATTGCAGTGCGCCACGACGAAATCGACTTTCACTTTCAGCAGCAAGTCGGCAAGCACCATCGAGTCGATGCCGCCGCTCAATGCCAAAATGAGGCGGTCGCCTTCGGCGATCAAAGCACACCTATTAATATATTGTTGGAACGCTTGAAACATCGTCAATGTCTTACCACAAATTTCCCAAATCCCTGATCTTCCACTTGAACAAAATAAAATCCCTCGGGATAGTTGCCAGTTTCTATCCTTGTTTGTTGATTTTCAGCAATAAACGAATCCATCAATTGACCTAATGCATTGTAGATTCGCACTAAACTTGAACTTTCCACCGTAAGATTCACAAAACCATCGACAGGATTAGGAAATAAACCTATACTCAACGCCTTCTGATCGTCCAAACTTTCATAACACAGATGCTCTTCAATTCCAATGGCTGCATAAGCATCAATAACTGACTGTAAATCAAAGAAACTAAAAACATACTCGAAAGGATACGGTGAAGCAGCATCAAAAACAATCGAATGGTCAGGAGCTATAAGAAAATAGTGTGGCGCACTACTCAATTTGTACAATTCCGAGATTTCCTCCCCTCCACCCTCTTTGCTTATGGTTGGATACTTCACGCCAAACTCCTCGCACCATTGCAAGCACCTTGCATTATCGTCCATCTGATCCACTTCCAAATAAAAGATGTCCTCTTCGTTACAACCATAACGATAGTAGGTTTCCACCATATTCGGCATGATTTCCCTACAACCACCACAAGTGTACCAAAAATAATCCATCAGGACATACTGCCCTCTATCAAGAATGTCAAACAAATGGATTTCATTGCCATGACAATCAGTTGCGATAAAATCCAAAGCCTCTGGGACTTGGCAAACCTCTTCCGAAACACACTCCGACGCATCCTCGCAATGCGACACGACGTAATAGCACCCTCCCCAACCTGGTCTGAAACTAACGTGACACACCGTATCGAAAACATCTTTCACAAAATAATCATTCCCCATAAAACGCTGATAAAGATGATAATACTGAACATCGGGAACGCCCATCCATGACAATTGAAGGTCGGCATCGCCCAATTCGGCCGTCACGTGAGTCGGTGGTGTACACGCTCCAAAATCACAATCGGAAGGCAAAATGCCAAGGCTCTCTAAAACGGCATCAATCGTATTTATACTCACCGAACCTTCATTAATCCCATGATTGGGAGCAATGAGCAGGCACTCATATACGTTAATATCCATGCAATCCTGATACAATTCATAAAACGGCTGGGCACCGCCATCCTGTGTCACCACCGGACATTCGACCCCGTTGTTGGCAATCCACGACAAGCCCGCATTATCATTACTTAACAGCAACACTTCTATCAAGAACACTTCACGACCATTGCAACCGTATCTGTGATACATAGAAACTGCGTTCGAGGCCGACATCGAAGTATTTCTACGAAATTCCACAAGCACATACTGCCCATTGTCGAGCAATTCAAACAGGTTGTATTCCGCTCCATAACAGTCGGTCAGGGTAAAATCAACGGCTTCTGGCGGGCATTCGGCCTTCAAGCCAAAACCCAGCGCAAGCAAGGCCAGAACAAACAACGCTTTTTTCATGTTCATACTTTTATATGGTTATTTCAACCGCAAAAATACAAACTTCACACAATCTGCAAAATAAATCACTTCTTTTTCTTCACCGAGAAGCCGAAGCCTCCGATTTTCTCACCGAGGCCGTAGTACTTGCCATGCGAAAAAGCCAAAGGCCGCGCATGATTGAGTTGGAACGCGCCTGTGCCTTTGTCGATAAGTTTTTCCTCCGCATTGACAGCCACCACCTCCGCGATGAACATATCATGGGAACCCAATTCCTTCACCTCCACCACTTTACATTCAATATTCAGCGGCGACTCCTGAATCAAAGGAGCCTTCACCACTTGCGCAGGCTCAGTGTGCAGGTGCATCTCCTTGAACTTGTTGTAGTCGCGGCCCGAGCGCACCCCACACCAGTCGGTGGCAGTAGCCAACTCCTCCGTCGTCAAGTTGATGACAAACTCCTTATTTTTCATGATAAGGTCATGTGAATGACGTTGCTTGCGGACGGAGATGTAGCACATCGGCGGGTCTGAACAAATCGTTCCAGTCCATGCCACAGTGATGATATTGTAGTTTTCCTCGCAATCGCCGCAGGTGACCATCACGGCGGGCAAGGGATAGATTAGCGTTCCTGGTTTGAAGGGGATTTTCATTAGTGTTAGATTATGGATGCAAAAATAAGAAAAATCCCGCCCAAACGAGCGGGATTTCTCAAATTTCAGGTCGGCCCTTCGACGGGCTCAGGGACCTTAGTCGATTGTCCAGGTCGAACCGCTGTTCAGCAGGTCGTCCATATTCTTGATCTTCGAGGCGGCCTTTTCCTTCTCGATGACCTCGACGAGGCTGTCGTTGAAGGTCGGGGCTTTCACGTCACGGATGACACCGATGGCCACGGGGAAATGAGGCGGCATCATGTGTGCCAGCATCATGTGGATACCCGTATCCTCAGTGGTCTTGTCGTGGACGAGCAAGTCTTTCTCGGTGATGCCGTTCTCGCCAATCTTCACCACTTCAAGTTGGTTGCCATTCAGGCGGATACCCTTGTCGCGGTTCTTGCCGAAAATGAGCGGTTGGCCGTGGACGCACTTCACCTGCATGTCGTCGCGGACATCCTTGCCAGTGATATTTTCATGCACGCCGTTGGAGAAAATCATGCAGTTTTGCAGGACTTCGGTCACAGCGATGCCATCGTGCTTGTACATCTCCCAGAAGATTTCGCTCAGCTCCTTGGGGTTGATATCCACGCCACGGGCAAAGAAGGTAGCCTTGGCACCGATGGCGAGTTCGCCAGGATTGAACGGATCTTCGTAAGTACCTTGCGGCGAAGTCTTGGTCTTCGTGCCACGGAAAGTGCAGGGCGAGAACTGACCCTTGGTCATGCCGTAGATACGGTTGTTGAACAGGATAAGGTTGATGTCGATGTTACGACGGCAGGCGTGGATGAAGTGGTTGCCACCGATGGCGGTGCAGTCGCCGTCGCCGGTGATCATCCACACGCTGAGGTTCGGGTTAGCCAGCTTCACGCCAGTGGCGGCAGCGGCAGCACGACCGTGGATGCTATGGAAACCATACGTGTTCATATAGTAGGGGAAGCGCGAGGAGCAGCCGATGCCGCTGACGACAACGATGTCTTCCTTCTTCTTACCCAACTTCGGGAAAATGTCCTGAACGGCCTTCAAGATGGCGTGGTCACCACAACCAGGGCACCATTTCACCACCTGATCGCTTGCAAAATCTTCTTTTGTCAGCATGACTTGATTTTCGATATTCTGATTTTCCATAGTCGTCTTATTTTAAAAGGTCGTTAAACTTAGCCTCAAGCTCACCGATGGTGAACGGCAGGCCCATCACCTTATTGAACTGTTCGCACTTGTATTCCGGGAAGTTCATGCGCAGGTACTTGGCGAACTGGCCGCGGTTGATTTCGCAGACCACGATCTTCTTGTGACCTTGCAGCACTTCCTCAGTGTTACGCGGCAACGGCATGATGTAATCGAAGTGGGCGTGAGCGATGCTCTTGCCTTGCTCCATCAGGCCTTCAACGGCAGTGCGGACGGTGCCGAAAGTACCACCCCAGCTCACCACGAGCAGGTCGGCGTTCTTGTCGCCGTAAATCTCCTGCAGCGGGATGTCGTTGGCCACGCGAGCGATTTTCTCTTCACGGAGTTCGGTCATCAGCTGGTGGTTCTCAGGATTGGTGGACAAGTTGCCCTTGCCGTTTTCCTTCTCCAAACCACCGACGCGGTGACGCAAGCCAGGCGTGCCCGGGATAGCCCATTCGCGGCGGAGCCATTTCTCATCGCGGCGGTAAGGCATGTAGTTCGGGTCGTCAGCCTTGGCCAAAGGCGGGGTGATGGTCGGCAGGTCGGCCATGCGTGGGATGCGGAACACCTCAGAGCCATTGCCCAAAGAACCGTCGCTAAGCATAATGACGGGAGTCATGTGCTCCATGGCGAGGCGGGCAGCTTCGAAAGCGGTGTAGAAACAACCAGCCGAGCTGCGGGCAGCGATGACAACGAGTGGAGCGTCACCATTGCGACCAAAGAGGGCTTGCAACAAGTCGCTCTGCTCCATCTTGGTCGGCAGACCCGTTGAAGGACCGCCACGCTGCACGTCGATGATGACCAATGGAAGTTCCGTCATCACGGCAAGACCCATGGCTTCACTCTTCAGCGAAAGACCTGGACCAGAAGTCGTCGTCACGGCGAGGCAACCTGTGTAGGCGGCACCGATAGACGACATAATGCCGGCGATTTCGTCTTCAGCCTGATAAGCCTTGACGTTGAGGTTCTTGTATTTGGTCAGTTCGGCCAAAATGTCAGTGGCAGGTGTGATAGGATAGGAACCGAGGAAGATCGGGCGGCCCGACTTCTCCGAAGCAGCCATCAGACCCCAAGCGGCAGCCGTATTACCAGTGATGTTGCGGTACTTGCCCTTTTCGAGGTCGGCGGCTTCCACACGATAGGTGTTGGTGAAGAGTTCCCACGTGTCGGCGTAATGATAACCAGCATCCAAAACGGTGCGGTTGGCCTTGATCACTTGGTCCTTGCCTTTGAACTTGGTCTCGAAATAAGCGTAGACGGTGTCCAATTCGCGGTTGAAGAGGTACATCACGATACCGAGGGCAAACATGTTCTTCGACTTGAGCATCGACTTGTTGTCCATGCCGAAGTCCTTCAAGGCTTCCTTAGTGAGTTCCGAAATCGGGGCCTTGACCACCTGATAGTCGGCGAGGGTGCCGTCAACGGTCGGGTCGTCTTCGTAACCGGCCTTTTCCAAAGCCTTTTCAGTGACCGAGTCGGAGTCGAAGATGATGATCGTACCTGGGCGGAGCCAGCGCATGTTCGCCTTAATGGAGGCGGGATTCATGGCAACCAGCACGTCGCAGAGGTCGCCCGTGGTGTGAACCGGTTTGTGTCCGAAATGCACTTGGAAACCAGAGACGCCAGCCACCGTGCCTTGCGGCGGACGGATCTCAGCCGGATAGTCCGGGAAGGTGGCGAAATCGTTTCCGGCAAACGCTGTGGAATCCGAGAATAGATTTCCGGTAAGTTGCATACCATCGCCCGAGTCGCCCGAGAAACGGATGACGACATGCTCAAGCGCTACAACTTTACTTTTTGCTGTCATATTGATTTAGGTTTAGATATTATTGTTCTAATTTCGTGGCAAAGGTACATATTAAAACCATGCAAATCTAAAGAAAAGCTCTATTTATTTTTCTCTTTTTCTCCAAAGCCCACATCTATTTAGGAATCAAGCATTTAATAAGTATCGCTAATTTAGACTGGATAAAAATTACGATTTTGGGCCTTATGGAATGAAACTTGTAGTATTTTTGCCGCACCAAAACTCAAAACTAACTTTAAAATCTAAAAACTAACATTATGGCTTACAAAATCACAGACGGCTGCGTTGCTTGCGGCACATGTATCGACGAATGCCCGGTGGGCGCTATTTCGGAAGGCGACATCTATGTCATCGACCCTGACACCTGCGTTGGTTGCGGAACCTGCGCTGGCGCTTGCCCGAACGAAGCTATCGTTGAAGACTAATCAATGAAAAAACTGCATTAAAAGAAAGAAAAGCCTGCCAAAAACAGGCTTTTTTGGTTTTTTTTTGGCAGTTTTGAAAACTTTGGCAAAGTATTTGCTATCTTTGCAACGTTCTTTGAAAAACAGAAAACACTTTAATCAACACAATTACTAACCTAAACACATTAAAAAATGAAGAAATTAGCTTTAGCACTTATGTGCCTCGTCAGCGTTGCTTTCTTTGCAAGCTGCAATCCTGAAGTAGGTAATCCTACCATCCAAGTCCTCAACCAAGAAGGTTTTGTGAAAGATGGCGCAATCGTGAACGTCGGTGATGAAGTCAACTTCGGCTTCGTTGTTTCCGTCGCTCCCAACTCCAACAGCACTCTCTCCAACCTGATAGTGAGAATTGATGATTTGGATAATCTGACCGACACTATCGATCTGATTGGCAAGACCACCTACACCTACCAAGGCACGATTGTTTACTCTGCCAAGGACCAAATCATTGGCAACTCCACCATCAAAGCCATCGTGACCGATGCCACCGGCAAAACTGCCACCGCCTCCATCAACCTGAGCATTAACCAACCCGCCCAACCGCTGGTTGGTACCACTTTCTCTTGGTACCGTTTGGGCAACACCCAAACCGGTCTTGAAGAGTACGGTCTCTATTGGGAAAAGAACATCAAGGACACCCACGCTCAAATCAAGCCCCTTGAAGGTGTGACCCTCTTCAGTTTCGATCCCAGCTCATGGGAAGCCACAACCACGGATATCCAAAAGGCTACTTTGTTTGCCGAAGGCGCTACGGCATTGACTGTTTACAACAACGTCTCTACCACCGTCGCTGGCACCTACGATGACGTCATTGGCACCAAGATGGCTAACGGGACCCTGCACCTGATTCACGTGACCAAGTGCGAAATCGGCGAATACCAATCTGCCGGTTATCCCATCACCATTAGCGGTGAAGCCAAATAAGGATACGAAATAGTTTCCAAAACACAAGCAAAAGGTGCGTCAGCAATGGCGCACCTTTGTTTTTGTGACGGCCACGCCAAGCCTGAAAAACCGGGCAGATTCAGAAAAAAAACCACTGAGTCTGTCCGATTTTACTATTTTTGCGCCAACAACAAATGCAACAATGTCATGAAAAAAAGTGTACTCCTTGCGGTTTTGCTTTGCATCCTTGCCTTTTGGACCACAGCCGCACCATTGAAAAACGTCGAAGTCAAGCTCACCCAACCCGACGGACAAGTCATCAACTGTTTCGCCTCGGGCGATGAGTTCTACAACTATCTGCATGATGCCCAAGGCTTTACCATCGTCAAGGGCGAAGGCGGCTTCTACTGCTACGCCATGCACGACAGCCAAGGGCAAGTAGTGCCCTCGTCCTACCGCGTTGGTAGCGTCGACCCAGCCAGTGTGGGTTTGCGGCCTAACGTGAAGATTTCGGAAACGGAATACCATCGCCGCCGCCAAGTGCGCGAGCAGCACATCCAGCCCGTCAACCGACCCAAGAACCGCGACCGCGAGCTAAACCACGGCGTCTACAACAATCTGGTCGTCTTCATCCGCTTTGCAGGCGACACCTACCACACCACGCCCTTCTCCGACGTGGACTCCATGTTCAACGCCTCCAATTATGAGTCCATTTCGCTGCACAACTACTACCACCGTGCTTCTTACAACCAGCTCGACTTGCGTTCCTACTGCTATCCCGAGCCGGACGGCCAGACCATCCTCTCCTACGAGGACATCTACCCGAAGGAATATTACATGCCTTACGACCCCGTGACCAACCCCTTGGGTTACCAAGACGGCGAAACCGCCGACCGTGAGTTCTCGATGCTGGAGCGCGCCATCTACTACGTGGCCGACCAAGTGCCCGACACGCTCAACCTCGACTACAATGAGGACGGCAATGTCGACAACGTGGTCTTTGTCATCAAGGGGCAACCGGGCGAATGGGCCTCGCTGCTCTGGCCCCACCGTTGGTGCATCTACGACCGTTATGTGCCACTCAACGGGCTGCGTGTCTACGACTTCAACCTTCAGTTGGAGCAAGGTGGCTACTTCAACGTCAGCACGCTCTGCCACGAGATGTTCCACTCGCTAGGTGCTCCCGACCTCTACCATTATAGTGAAGGCATCGACCCCGTAGGCAGTTGGGATCTGATGTGCGGCACCACCGAGCCACCGCAACAGATTGGCGTTTACATGAAATACAAATACGGCAACTGGGCAAACTACATTCCTGACATCAGTATGCAATACGGCACCTATGAACTTGAGGCTGACTCATGGGAAGGCAACCGCCGCAACGCTTATGCCATTCATTTTGGCGAACCGAACCAGTTCCTCGTTTTGGAATACCGCAACAGCGACGACATCTTCGACAGCCATGTGCCCGACGGCGGACTGCTCATCTATCGTATCGATGAGCGCTATGACGGCAACGCGGGATGGAACGGCTACAATCAATTCGACGAGGTTTATCTCTTCCGTCCTGGCGGCAGCGTCAATGAGGCTGGCAACCTCGACCACGCCAACTTCTGCGCCGAACGCAAACGCACCGAGTTCAGCATCGAAACCGACCCATACATGTTCCTCACCAATGGCGAATTCTACCTTTGGAACGAACGCATCTACAACATCAGCACAAGGGGAGACAAGATTAGCTTTACATACGGCCCACTCGGCATCGATGGGGAAACGCCTGGTCCAGAGAACTTTAACGTCCATGTAAACAGCGTTGACCAACAGTTAGAGTTCTCTTGGAGTCCTAAAGAAGGCGTTGACAGCTACCAACTCTATCGTGACGGTTGGGGCGAAATGTACAAAATCGCTAGCAACGTCACAGACACCACCTTCGTCCTACCCTATTCCGAGGCCGACCAAGGCTATCACGTTTACGGTGTGTCTTCCGTCAGCGGCGGTGTCTTGATGTTCCTTTCCTCTCCTTCCACGCAATGGGCCATCATCGGCAATTACGAAACCATCCGCCTCTCCTTGACTTCCAAATCGACTTACGGCACCAAAGGAGGCGAATTGGAGGCGAGCTTCATCCATCCTCAGATGCCGACACAACGACTCTGCATTTACGAAGGCACCTCGAATGAAGCCGAACTGTATGTCCCCGCCAACACCGTAACCACCTTCTACTGGAATGCAGGTTTCGACCCTGAAAGCAAAGGCATCCGCGTCAAGGCTACCCGCCTCAACGAGGTCAGCCAAGACATTCTCTTCGATGTCGAAAGTCCGACCGCTGGCACCATCGAAACCTATACTGCGGCTGACGAAGGCTTAGGTGTGATTTCTCCGCAGCACCTTAGCGCCACCTCCAACGGCACACAAATCCAACTGAATTGGACCGTTCCCACTGAGAACCAAGACTTCGCAATTTACAGGGACGGCAAGCTTTGCCAGACCGTCAACGGAAGCTATGCCTATTTGGACGACAAAATCATGCGTTCAGGCTCCCACTTTTACCAAGTGGAAAGTGTGAGTGGTCCCATCTCCTCATGGAATCCACAGAACACTGCCCACGCCACCGTAATGAACTATTATTGCGAGCCGCCGCAAAACCTACAAGGCTTGTATGTCAACGGCAACCCATCGCACATCGAGCTGAATTGGGAAGAGCCGCAATTTGTGGGCTACGGCATGTTGGCTTACGACGGCAACGCTTTTGTAGGCCAGATGGGAACCAACAGCCACAAATGGGGCATCAAGATTGAGCCCGAACACCTTGCCCTGTTTGCTGGGCATCCACTCACGCATATCGAGATGTTCGACTGTTCAACGGGCACTTACACCTATAAAATATACAACGGCGAGCTTACCAACAACAACACGCTGATTTACACGCAACAACATGAAATGTCGCACGCCATGCAAATGACACTGGTTCCCTTGGACGAACCCGTTGAATATGATGCCTCCCTGCCCCTTTGGATTACGGTGGAGTCGTCGGGAGCTACCGAGCCCATCCCCTTTGGAGACTATGTAGGCGAAGACAACAGTTGTTTGGTGAAAGCAGGAAACAACTGGAGACCCGTCACTTACTATGGAATGTCGCGCTCATGGCTGCTTCGCGCCTACACCAGTCCGACTGAGACACCTCACGATTTCACCTATAACGTGTATTGGGGTCCAGAAGAGGCGCATGACAACGAAATGGTGCAGGGCTTCACTGGATTGACCTCGCCATGTTTCACCCAAGAAAACATGGATGACGACATGAGGTATAACGTCACCGCCGTTTGGGACAATCGGGAAACCGACTTTTCCAATCCCGTTTTCTTAGGTCCCACAGTGGGAATTGCAACCGAAATCACTGATTCTCAAACGGCTGTATTCCCCAATCCCGTCACCGACCAGCTGAGCATCAGCGGCAAGGGAATCCGCCACATCGCGCTTTACACGATAACTGGAGTAAAAGTCTTCGAGCAAGACCTGCATGGTAATGACCTCAGACTGAGCATGAAGTCCTTCCCCAACGGCCTGTATCTCTTGAACATCCTCTCCGAGGAAGGCATCACGACCCGAAAAGTGCTGAAGCAATAACCAATGCTTTGCATCAACAACAATCAGGGCGGAACCGATTCTCGGTTCCGCCCTGTTGTTTTAATGCCATTCAACCTTTATTCGGCCAGCGCATGGCTGATTTTCCGGTTGATTTGCAGCAAACGCTTTTCGTCCAACTTGATGACGGCACGGTCGTAGGTCATCAGGCCGTTCAGCTCGGTCTCGCAGTCGGTAGTTTGGGTATATACCGCCGCCGAAAAGCCTTGGAGCACCATCTTATACAACAAGTTAGCATACTCCACATAAGTGTCGGTCACCTTTTCCTCACTGTCAAATTCCACATAGCCCCAGCCTTGGTCCTTCACCCAAGTGTGGCCTTCCACCTTACGCCCGATGCCGCCGTATTCTCCAAGAACGGTGGCTCGCATCGGGTCGTAAAGCACCATCTTCGGCTCGGGATAATGGTGCAGGTCGAGGATGTCGCCACAGGTATAGAAATTACCACCCGAGGCTGGATTCACCAAACGCGATGGGTCGAGTTTTTTTGTCATTTCAACGATTTCAGTGGTCTTGAACTGTCCCCACGACTCGTTGAACGGTACCCAAACACCAATGCATGGCACTGATTTCAAGCTATTTATGATTTCCGTCCACTCCTTCTTGTAGCATTCCTCCGATTCGAGGCTGCGCAGGCTCTCAGGGCCATCATAATATTGCGTCGTCTGCCATTCGGGACCGCGACCGCCACTGGGCATGTCCTGCCACACAATCATTCCGAGACGGTCGCAATGGTAGTACCAACGCGCCGGCTCCACCTTTACATGCTTGCGTATCATATTGAAACCCAAGTCCTTGGTTTTTTGCACATCGTATGCTAATGCCTCATCGGTGGGGGCGGTGTAGAGGCCATCAGGCCACCAACCTTGGTCAAGCGGGCCGAAATGGAATATCGGGATGCCATTCAAGGTCAAGCGCATAATACCGTTGTCGTCACGCTGCGTGCCGAAGCTGCGCATGGCGAAATAACTATCTACCGCATCAACAACTTTTCCCTTGCGCAACACGCTGATTTTCAAATCGTAAAGAAAAGGATGATCGGGAGTCCAGCGCAAGAAATCCTCAGGCATGTTCACCTCCACGACCTGCCCATTGATGGACTTACCCGTGGCCACAAGCTGTCCCTCATACGATACCTCCACCTGATACAAATCGTCCTTGGTCGGATTGGTGAAATCGACCTCCACGCTCACCGAAGCCTTGTCGAAATCAGGCGTAGTGACCACATTCTGGATGTAGTCCTCAGGCACATTTTCGAGCCAAACCGTTTGCCAAATGCCCGTCACGGAGGTGTAGAAAATGCCGCGAGGCTTGATGACCTGCTTCCCATGCGGGATGTAACTGCTGTTGGTGGGGTCCCAAACACGCACCACGAGGCTGTTCCCCTTGGCTTTCAAGGCTTGCGTGATGTCGAAAGTGAAAGGCGTGTAACCTCCTGTGTGTGAGCCTACTTTGATGTCATTCACCCATACATCCGTCATCCAATCGACGGCACCGAAATGGAGCAGCACACGGCCACTTTTCCAATTGCTCGGCACAGAAAAAGTCTTTTGGTACCACAAGGCGTTGTCTGGCCCGACCTCTTTCTGCACGCCCGACAATGACGACTCGATGCAGAATGGCACAAGGATGTCGCCCTCATAGTTTTGGGGCGCCTTCTCCCCTTTAGGCGTGACAGCATATTGCCAAAGGCCGTTGAGGTTTTTCCAGTCCGGGCGCACCATCATCGGACGCGGGTATTCGGGTAAGGTGTTCTCGGGCGAGACTTGTTCCGCCCATCTTGTCTTGATTTTGTCGCCCGCGGGGGCGTATTGGGCAACAGCCACGTTTGCTAACAGCATTGAAATAACTAAAAGTTTGATTTTCATAGAGTTGCGTTTTTTTATATCACAAATAGTTAATCATCAGACATTTCTTTATTAAAAGCTTCAGCGGCGGCGATAAGACTGTGGACGGCACGGGGAATCAGTTCCTCAATTTGTGGTGTCGTGTCCAACACCTGCTCGAAACACATCCACACCGAAGCACCGCTATCATGCTCATCCTCAAAGTCATAGAGTACAGCCTTCACCACTTTGAAGTTCCAATTGACATTGTTGCAGGCCATGATGGCCTCAGCAAAATTGTCGTCGGTCACGTCGAAGACCCCCGGCAGAATCAGGCGGAAAAAAAGCGGGTCGTTGGCATCATTCCAAAGGAGGAAATTCCAGCCTTCGAAAGTGAAATTCAGCCCCAGCCCATTTTTTTGCACCGTAACGCCAACGGACTTCAAATATTTGGAAACCAATTCTCTAACTCTCATCTTAATCAATTCTTGTTGAAGCCGATGCGCGTCTTGGTGGAATAGGTCGGGTTCTTGTATTTCAGCACATCAACAAGGATTTTCTGCGAAATCGGCACGTCGTTGTAAGCAGCGGTCATGGCAGCCTCATTGACAGCCTCGGTGATGTCGCCCGCATTGAAGTCGTCCGACATCCTGGCCAGTTCGTCGAAATCCAACTCCTCGCAAGGACGGTCTTTCAGGTGGTCCATAAAGATGTCCTTACGCGCCTCAAAATCAGGTTGCGGCACGAAAAACACACGGTCGAAGCAGCCCACACGCATGATGGACTGGTCAATCATGTCGGGACGGTTGGTGGTGGCCACCACGAGGATGCCCTTTTTTGAGCAATCGTTCAACAGGCCGAACAATGCCGAAATCTGTGCCGTGACACCCACTTCTTCGCCATCCGCCTTCGGATTGGGTGCGAGAAATTCCATTTCATCGAAACAGAGCACAAACGGTGCCTTGATTTCGGCGGCATCGAAGAGGCGCTGCAAATTGTCCAACACGCCTTCCTGATAGATGTTGCCGAACTCAGCGGCCTTAATCATCGAATAGTTGAAGCCCAGTTCCTCTGCAAAGCTCTCAAGCACAAGGCTTTTGCCACATCCAGGAGGGCCGTAGAGCAGCACGCCATTGATGGCCGGCAGCTTGTATTTCTCCGCTTTTTCGGGGTTCTGTAAGGCGAACAAGACTTCCTTGCGGAGCTGTTCCTTCAAGTCATCGCGGCCAGTAACCTTGTCGAAGCCGTTGCCCGAGCCTTTTTTGAAGGTGATTTGCACTGCTCCACCGCTTTGTTGCTGCAAGTCACTGGAGTCGCAATTTTGGGTTTCGTTTTCCTCCATGCGTTTGGCCAGTTCAGGCATCACCTGTTCGTACAAAGCTTGAGCAAACTCCGCCGCTGAGGTGAAACGGTCATCAGGCTTCTTCGCCAAAGCCTTCAGCAGGATAGCCTTCATATAATCAGGAAGTTGCACCTCATCCGTCTCCAAAACAAGGTCTTGTTTTCTCGCTTTCTTCACCGCGTCGGCGATTTTCTGCTTGTCGCCCTCCAAAGTCCTCAAATCCATTGTCTCCCAAGGCGAGTTGCCGAAAATCAGGAAATAAAGAAGCGCGCCTGTGGAGAAAATGTCGCTTTTCACCGTATAAACTGCACGGAAAGTCTCTGGAGCACGGAAATATGGCATCAAGTCCTCGTCAATGAAAGTCGGGCGGCCCTTGACCATATAAGAAATGTGCCCCAAGTCGATGATGGTAGGCAAGAACATACCATCGTCCATCTCTTGAAGCATGATGTTTGAAGGCCGTATATCGTTGTGTATCAATGCACGGGAATGGATAAACGTCAATCCTGTCAAGACGCAAAGCGTGATTTGAACTGCGTCCTCAAGGTCGAAGCGGCCTTCATTCCTGACGGCATCGTAGAGCGATATGCCTCGGTAAAACTCCGTCACAAGGTAATGGTAGGATACACTGCCCTTGCGCACCTCGCCGTTGTCGACATAACGGACAACATTCTGGTTCTCATCCGTATTCAGCTCCTTACAAAGCTGAATCTCATAGACTTCCTTGCCCTGAAACAACTGCTCGTGTGGAATCTTGCCGAAGTCATAAATCTTCATGAAATACATCATGTCGTCAGGGCCGAGCACCGTATATGACTCAGCCACAGCGCCTTTCTTTATAAACGAGTTGATGACATACTTGCCAATCTTCTCTCCTCTCTTGAACGTTTCCATAAGCGAAATTTTGTTGGGGCAAAGTTCTCGAATAATTTTGACTTGTGCAATAAACAGCGCAAAAAAAAGAGACGCAATCTTTGCGTCTCTTGCAAGTTGTTTTATTTCAAGCGATTATTCCGTCGGCAAAGCCTTGAAGCCGTTGCCCATAATCTCTGAGCTTTCAATCACGTTGACGAAAGCATTCGGATCCAAGAAACGGAGGTTGGCCTTCAGTTTGACCAAATCGCTACGGTTCAAGGTCACGTAAATCATCTTGCGCTCAGCACCTTTGTAAAGGCCACTTCCGGCAAAAACAGTACCGCTGCGGTCGAGGTCCTTGATAATGAAATCGCGCACCTCGTCAATCTTTTCGGTGACGATGAATGCCGTCTTGTAGCTTTTCACGCCCTCTACCACCAAGTCGATGATCTTACTTTCGATGAAAATAAGGATGATGGAATAGATGGGCAGACGGATATCCTCGAAAGCCACGAGGGTGGTCAGAGAGATGATGCTATCGACAATCAGCACGAGCGTGCCCAGACTGATCTTGGTGTATTTGTGGGCAATCATGGCGATGATGTCGGAGCCACCCGAAGTGGCGCCCGAGCGGAAAATGACACCGATGGCTAGACCGTAGATAAGACCTGACACCACCGTGTTCAGGAAGAAGTCAGGCATGAAGTAGCGCTGTACTTCGCCATCCATGAAGAACAAGGATGACTGCAGCTCCGTGTCGAAGAAAGCTCCGTCGTGGATGACAGGGGCATAACCCCACCAGGTTTCAAGGAAATAGGTGAACACGGGAATCAAGATGACCGAAATGACCGTCTTGACACCGAACCTAGGACCAAGAATGATGGTGCCGATGATGAGCAAGGGGATGTCCATGCAAATGCCTGCCAAGGAGATTTTCCATCCCCACATGGCATTGAACACGTTGGCCAAACCATAGACACCGCCAGGCGCCAAGTGGTAGGGATTCACGAACATCACATCGCCGACGGCGAAAAGCGCCGAGCCAAACACCAAATAAGCGTAGGCCAGAATCTGTTGCTTCAGTTTCTCGTTTTTCATTTCTCAATGATTTCCAACAAACTTATCAACCTTTCCTCTTTCTACCCATGCAGTAAGTAAGGTTGAAGCGCAGGGTGTACTCCAAAGGGTTGCTGCCCGCCACAGTGTTGACAGGAATCAGGTAGGAGACATCAAGGCCGAACACACTGTAACGCAAAGCGGCACCGAGGGTCACATACTTGCGGTTGCCTTTCATGGCAGGCTCGTTGAAATAACCCGCACGGACGGCAAAGAGGTTGTTGTACCAATATTCCACACCAACGCCAATGTTGATTTCGCAAAGCTCCTCATAGAACTTGCCATAGCTTTCCCATTCGCCCGTGTTGTAGTTGTAGCCCATGCCGGGAGCGTCATAGAACGACTGAATCATACCCATCACAGTGGAAACGTTGTTGTCGTAGCCAGCGATGATTTCGCCAGTCATGACGTCTCTCGCAGGAGGCGTGGGGACCAAGAGTTTCGTAAAGTCGAGATTGAAAGCCAGTGAGTTGTACTCGTCAAGGCCGAGGCGCAAGCTGGGACCGAGGCGCAAGGTGGTGGGGATGAAGTCCTTCTTGGTCGACATACCGTTGTAGTTGATCTTGCTACCGATGTTGGTGATGGAGACGCCCCACGAGAAGTCGGCATCCACATTGTTGAACCACTCGACCGGACGCTTGTAGAAGACCGCGATGTCAGCAGCCACGGAGATACCCGGCTTGGCGTCGTTCACCTGTCCTTGGGTCAGGTTGGAGTAGATGAAACGAGCAGCCACAGCACCCGAGAGATAATCACCGAGCATACGCGAATAGGTGGCGTCAATGGCCCATTCGTTGGGGCTATATACACCAATCAGGGTATTATGATCGTCGCGGAAGTCAATGTCGCCGCAGCTGAAATAACGCAAGGTGGCAGCCACGGCCGAACGGTCGTTGATCTTGAAAGCGCCGGCCAAATAGGCAAGGTTCATATCGGAGGCCAAGTTTCTGAGCCAAGGGCTATAACCAAGGCCAATGCTCAGTTTTTCAGGAAGATAGACATACTTGGCGGGGTTGTAGTGCATGGAATAGACATCAGGCTCGGAAGCCACGCCACAGTCGCCCATTGAGCCGCCACGCGCATCGGGAGCGATGGAGAGAAACGGCACTGCCGTTGTGATGACATTAGGCGCATAGGACTGACCCGAGTACTGCCCATAAGAACTGACCGCTGCTAAAACCAAGGCGGTGAATAACAAATTTTTTATTTTCATACTTGTTCTGATTTATGATAATGCAAAAATAACGATTATTCAATTGGGTTATTGTAAAACCTGAAAAAAAAATTTCGCCTTCATCGGGCTATCATTAGACGCTGGCTGACGGTGCGCGATAAACCTTTCTCGTCGGTCACGGTGAGACGATAGAGATAGATGCCTGTCGGCAGCGGATTGCCCCACTGGTCGCGGCCATCCCAAACCAAAGGCTCAAGCTCGCCTTCGCCCGTCGAGGCAAGTCGCTTCGAGAGGCGGGCCACATTGCGCCCCATCAGGTCGAACATCTCCAATTGCACGTCGAAGATGCCGTCCTTCCCCACGTGAGTCATGGTGATACGGGTTTCGTCACTGAAGGGGTTGGGATAGTTGTGCACGCCAGCGAGGAACACATCGTCACCAACAACGAACCAAAGATGCGCCGTAGTTGGATTGTTCTGCATGTCCCACACCTTCAGGTCAAATTCATAAGTACCCGCTTCCAATCCACTGACGGGAATGGACAGCCGCCCGCGTCTGAAGTCGTCCATATTAGGTTCATATTTTCCGTTCAGGATCAAGTTGTTGTAGGCTGGCAAAGTACTGTTCAGCACAATGTCGCGACCCAAGCTGAAGTCGTAGTGGTAGATGCCTTGCGCGTCATAGAGGTCGGCGTAGAGCGTGCCTTGCCGATCCACCATGTCGCCATTTTGGAAGGCTGGCGTATTCCAGTAGAAACTGACCTGTGGGCCTTCGTTGTCAGGCTGCATCGCGGGGTCATAGCCGCCAAGCACGATGTTGTCAAACGAGCCCATCGCATCGATGTTGCGGATGGAGTCGTAGGCATAGAAACCGAAACGCGCCAAGCCATAGTCGGGGTTGATGTCAGCAGGCACCTGGAACGAAACGTTGAACTTGCCCGCGCTGACGCTGCAACGGCCTTGATAAAGCTTGTCCTTATGGTACGACACCACGCGTCCACCTTCATCATAAGCAACATAAATGTTAGTCTTTTTGTCGAGAAACGTCACCCAAAGCTCCCCGTTAAACTGGCGGTCGAATGCGCCATTGGCCTTCTTGATTTCGCCTTCAAGTGAGACCATGCTCATGGCATGGATGTCGATTTCCTGCAAATTGGGGTCGCAACCGTTCACCTTCAAAGTGACCACTTCCTCTTGCGGAATGGCCAAACGCAAGGCCGGGTCGCCAAACATCACATAATTGAGGTTGCGAGTCACACCCTGACTGGTAAAACCCGAAGTGGGTGAACTTTTGGCCAATCGGAAAATATCACCGAAACGCAATCCATATCCCTCCTCGTCTCTCCTTCCTATCACGTCCATCAGCGCCTTGCCGATTCTTCTGTTGGCGCCGCCATCGGTCGGGCGGGTGGTCGTCAGCATGGCGATGGCACCATTGTCGGGCAGCAAAAACAGTTGCTCACCCGCTGAAAGCAACAAGGGGTCGTCATATTTGGAGAATTCACAAGTGCCAGTGAAGACAAAGGGCATCTTATGGCCGTTTTTCAGCGAAACGATGTCAGAAACGGTGAACACGTTGTCGCCCGTCAAGCCTTTCACGCCGCCATGTCCCGAATAGGACATCATAAGCACTCCCTCATTGAGGCTGTTCATCAAGTCGGCATTGGCCTGTGGGATGGTCATTCCCGAGTTGGTGTTGATGTGGGGATAGGCACCGCAATACACCTTGAGGCTGCGCAAATCGTGGCACACGGTGTCCATGATGTTGCAATAGTCCTCACTGGCTTCAATGTAAGACTTTTTCTCGTCGTCGGAAACTAGCAGGTGCGACAACTTCCAGTCGCCGTGGGAGCTGGCAAGGTCATAATACTGCCTGATTTTTCGCATGACCGCATCGGCCTCAGCGGTGGTCGAAACGGGAATACGCCCAAGGCCGATGTCCATGCTGCCTACACAATTTTGGCCCTCCTCATCGTCCATCAGGCCGAAAAAGTCATCGGTACCCGCCGACATCATGTTTTGCGAGCCAGTTCTGGGTTCATAGCATGGCACAAAGTTGTTGTTGTATCCATTCAGGTTACGCACGTCAAACGAGGGTCTGCCAAAGAGGGTCACATACTTGAGTCGTCCGCCGCTGCGCGAATACACCATGCGGATGAAGTCGCGGATGCCGGCGATGTCGGCCGTGCCCGTCGCAAACTCGTTCCGAATGTCGTTGATGTCGACAATCACCGACATCATGCCGTCCTCCTCCTGATGGAAGCGGGCCAAGTCCTCGGCATGGTCGCGGAACAAGGTATGGGTAATGATGAGCATGTCGGCCGTGGAAATGGCGTGCAGATTCTGATTGGGAATGGCTTTCCAAGCGGCAATCGACTTGGCCACGGAAGGCCTGAACATGGCATAGCGCCGCTCCGAGTGCTCGTTGGTGGCAAAAACGAAATTGCCCGCGCTCAACACGCCTTCCTGAACTTCGGGGCGCAAGGGCTGGCTGACATCCCAAAGCTGGAAATCGGAGGCCACATTTTGCACCCAAACGGCCGAATTGCCATTCCCGAACTGCCCTGGCTCTATCCGGAAAGGGAAAAACGAACCTTCGCGGATGAGCGTGCGCCAGAAGTACATCTCCACGTAATCCAGGTAAAGAATCGGCCCTCTGTCATCGGGATAGAGCTGCAGTCGGATGCTTATCGTATCGCTGTCGCTAAGGATCATCTTGTCGGTGACTGAGGTCTTACCGTACACATAATCGTCAGACGAACCGATGGAGCCGTTGCTCACCAAAACATTGTTGTTGGCCCAAAGGCCGTAATGCAAGGAGTCTTTCCTGATGCGGCCCAACACCTCAGTCTTGATGTATACGGGCTTTTCCTTCACCAAATTGGGAAGCACGAAGTCGATTCTCAGCACCGAATCCACCGTGGTCAGTGACTCGCCGTACCAGTTGAGGCCCAAGTTATAGGGTGAAAACAGTTCCTCTTCATGCCATGCGAAATCGGGGAACTCGGTAATCACCGTGGTCACGTCGTCCACGGGTTGCGTTGCCTTTTGGCCGATACGCAACCCCTCCACGCCGCTATCGACGCAAAGATAATAATAGGTGGTGTCGCTATAATAGTTGCGTTCCCTTTGGTACACCTTTGTGCTGTTGGGCACCTGTTTCCAACGGGTCGGCTCCTGACCGTAAAACAAAACGTAGTCCTCCGCGCCAAACACGCCGTCGGCGGCCCCGCTGACGTAAATGGCCATCTCGGTCAGGTCGTCGGGGCGCCATTCCGAGTTCTTCTCCGCCAAAGCGCCGGAAGGATTGCCGAAGATACGTATCTCGTTGGGTCTGAGGCTCATCATATCGATGTCCATGGCAGCGAATGTGGCGTAGTCCAACTTGTACACGCCTTCCTCTGCCACCGCCATCCTATACCAAGTGTGCTCGCTCAGCACCGATTGGCTGACATGCTGCTGGGCCATGCCAGCGCAGGTCAGCAAGGCAAACAGGGCCAAAAGCACGAGACGTTTATTTATTCGATTCATAATTCACTCGTTTTCATTTGTTTAAAATCAGCTTCGAGACCATCGACGCCGTCTCGCCCTGGTCATTGGTGGTGAGTAGACGGTAGACGTAGACACCGTTCTTTAGGACCTCGCCATTAGCACCACGTCCGTTCCATCGGATGGGCGACATGCGCACCGAGTTGCCTTCGACAGTCTCGGAGAGCCGCGTCACCCAGCGTCCCATCACATCGAAAATGTCAATCTGCACCTTTAGGTTATTGCCCACTTGATTGTGGTCGAAGATGAAATAGGTCTCGTCCGTAACGGGGTTCGGATAGTTACCCAGATTCTCAACGCTCATGCCGCTGCTATTGACCACCGTGAAATCGATGGTGGCGGTGTTGGAGTTGTTGTAAATATCCCAAACCTTCAGCGTAAGGGTATAGTCACCATCGACCAGACCCTGCATCTTGAAAGCGATTTGGCCTTTGCCCGGATTGTCAAGCTCGGCGGCAAAGTAATCATTGAGGCAATAAGCACTTCTCGAAACTCCAGAGAGGGTGGCCATGATGTCGTGCCCGATGCCCGCTCCAGTGGTGTTGATTCCGCTCTCGTCTTCCACAAAGGCCAGCAGCAGGGGGCTCTCACCCGTGATGCCGCCGCTGACGAAAAGCGTGTCGTCGATGAAGAGCCTAATCTCGGGCGGGTCGTTGTCATCGGTGGGGTCGTCATAGAAGCCGCCAATGATGAAATCTTCGCAAATGCCGTTGGCATCCACGTTGTAGTCGGTGGCGTAATAGCTGATCATGCCCGTGCCATAGCGATAAGCAATGTCGCGCGGCACGATGAAATCCACCTTGAACCTGCCATTAGTCACTTCGGTCTGTCCGTTGAAAATCACGCTATTGCGCAGCATGAAGGTTTTGCCTTTATCCTTGTTGTCATAAGTGGAAATCTCGGCGGCCTTGTCGTAAACCGTCACATGCACCACGCCGTTGAAACCAGAAGCCACGTTGCCGCTGAGGTCTTTGACAACACCCTCTATCTCAACGGGTTGCAAAGCGCTAATGGTATCACTATAGACAGTGTAGGTCTCCCATTTTTGGTTTTTGGTTTTCAAGGAGTCTGTCCACACTTCAGGATATTTCCCGTTGATGCTCAGCGTCTCCACGCGCCATTTCGGATAGGCGAGTCGCAAGGCCGGGTCACCGAAAAACACATAGCGCTTTTCCACATAATTTCCTTTTGTCTTGGCCATGCGATAAACGTCGCCCAAAGGCCGATGCTCTTCTCCACTGATGCTGAACAGGTTGTTGAAGACGCCTTTGATGAAGATATTGTTGGTACCTCCATCGGTGATTCTCGACGTGGTGAACATGGCCACCATGCCGCCATAAGGGTTCAGGAAAGAGAACTCGCCCAACGAGGTGCGGGTGTGGTCGTCGTAGCGGCTGAACTCGCAGGTGCCGGTGACCATCAGCGGATACATCGGACCGTTGCGCCACGAGTCGACGTCCTTCTTTTGCAGGATGCGTTCATCGGCCAGTTGCACCTCACCGCCATGACCCACATACACCAGCACCGAGGTGCCTTTCTCCATGCGGCGGTTGATGGCGGCGTTCATCTCAGGACAAATTTCGCCTCCTGGCGAACTTTCCTTTTGGTAGGCATCCAGGTAAATCTTATCGACAACGGCAGCATCGCCGCCCACTTTGGGCATGTAACTCACCAACTCCTCGGCACTTTTCATGAAACCCTCCCTCTCCCCGTCGTCGGCGAAGAATGTGACCTGGTTGCGCCATGAATTCATAGTAGTCTCGCTCTTGGCAATGTAGCGTTCGATTTTGTCCACCATCTGTGTGGCCTGTTCCAAAGTATTGACGGGGAAGCGCCCTATGCCGATGTCGGCCAGCGACTTGCCGATGTCGCCTTCGTCCTCGTCGAAAAACCCAAAGAAATCATCGGTGACAAAAGCTTCGTGCATGTTCAGCGATTCCTTGGTCTCGTAGGTCGGCACCAAGTCAAATATACCTGTGCGGTTCTTGTAATCGAAGGTGCAATCGCCCAAAAGAAGCAGATACTTGATTTTGCGGCCTGGACTGCTTTCGAGATACAACATCCGCCCAAAATCGCGGATAGCCGAGATGTCCTTGGCACCGCATGAGAACTCATTGTACACCAGCTCCGGCGTGGTGATGAACACATTCAAGTCGGGGCTATATTGCGCATGGATGGCTTTCAACCGCTCGGCTTGGCTGATGAAATCGGAATAGGTGAGAATCACATAGTCCACGTCACGGATGCCATGCAGGTTCTGGTTGTCAATCCTTCCAAAGAGCTTCGCTGAACAATACGAGGTGCCGTTGAAAGCGAAAAATGCGTTGTCGGGATTGCCGTTCACCTTGAAAGAGAACACGTTACCACTCAGTTGCCCCTTCACGACCGAAGGCGAGACAGGGTCGGTGATATTCCAAACCTGCACCTGCTGCGAGGCACCGGAAAGCTGGTATTCATACACCTTATTGCTCTCCGAGGCCTCAGGGTTGCGGAAACGCATCTGTGCGCCAGTATAAACCAGACGACGCCACACATTGAGTGACAGGAAATCCACATAGCCCGTCGACGAGCTGTTGGAGGCGCCCTTATGCGTAATCTTGACCTCCACCGTATTGCCCGTAAAAGGAGTTGTAACCCAACTGCTTACGGAACTGCCATAATAATGATCGTTAGGGAACGGCGAAATGCCATAAGTGCCCATCTTGTTGCCGTTCACATACACCTCGAACGAAGCCGCGGCTTCATTTCGTCCGGCCAATTCGGAATTCAGGGTAAGCATCCTCGACCCCACCGCATTGGGAAATTCGAAGGTGTAGTTGCGGCTCGCGTTGCCGTCCATGATGTCGCCATAGAAAGTGCGACCTACTTTGAAAAGGCTGTATTCCTTTGATTCATACACTTGATAATCAATAAACTCCGAAACAATAACAGCTGCATTGTCAGCAGGTGGCACGACCTCGTTGATGCGCCGGCCCCTGCCCTTCCCCGTGACGACAAAGGCGTAGGCGTAATCGTCGTAAGGGTTCGGCTCATGCACGAAAACCTTTTTCAGTGTATTGTATTTCCAGCATATCGGGCCGCCGCCATAGAAAAGGATATAGTCGCCTTGATCGAAGCGGCCGTCTTCCTCGCCATACACATAGATGGGTATTTCCACTAAGTCGTCGTGACGCGCCTCAGCGTTCAGTTCGGGCAACACGCCGCCACCATTGTGATAGATGCGCAAGTTGCGTGGGTCAAGGCTAGAAAGGTCGAGGCCCAAGGTATTCAAGTCGCTGTAAGTCAGCTTGTAGATTCCCGTTTCGGGCAGCCCGATTTTGTACCACTGCCCTGTGGCCATCTCCGAAATTTGTGCATATACGGGAGCGGAATGATGCCTTGCCTCTGGGGTCAAAGCCACAGAAAGTGTCGCCGACATCAGTTTCTCGTAACGCCCACCCACTTGGCGAAACGGTACCACGCTTACGGAAAGCAGCGACTCGTCGCGCGAGCGCATTGGAACTGCTTTCAATTCGAAATCAGCACCATACGAAAACTGGCTGGCGATTTGAAGTTCCTCGTAGGAGAGCGGCGCAGCCACAACCTTTTCGAGTGCGACCTCGGCTTTCACTTGGCTGTCGTAAATCGGGAAAGCGTGCACATACGTCGGCATGGCACCTTCATTCTGCCCCGATTCCAAACTTATATATAATAAGGTGTCATCGGCCATCCGTTCCTCAACGATGCCATTCCAACGCAATTCGAGAGGATAGCGCTGCACCATTTGTGCCCGTCCCGCCCACGAAACCGAGAGCAGAGCCAAGACAAAAAACCATCTCATGCAAGACCTATTCATACTATATTGAATATTAAATAACTATTAATCAATAAATTAAAAATTTCACCAAAGGCGATAGTACCGCCTTAGAATTAAAGAACGAAAATACGGATTTTTTATTGTAGGGAGCTTTTTTGCCGCAAAAAAAGTTTTTTTTCATCAAAATGACCGCCAATTCAAAAAAAGGTCGTAAAATTGCAGGCTTTTTCGATTTCGGTGAAAAAAAATTGAAAAGGCAGACAATAAAACCCGACGAAGTCAGTTTATGTTAGAAAATTCAGTTCAAAAATGAATAGAAAGAAAGCGTTTAAGACATTAGCACTTGTAGTTTTGGCAGGACTATTGACCGTTTCCTGCTCCAAGAAATCCTCAAGGACCACAGGCTGGGCCTACAACGACGCCAACAACGGAGGCTTTGAAGTGGCTCAAGTCAACGACCAGCAAATCGGTCCCGGCCTGATCGCCATCGAAGGCGGCACCTTCGTGATGGGCGGCACCACCGACAACCTCACCCATTCGTGGGACAACGTGCCGCGCAAGGTCACCGTGCCTTCCTTCCTTATGGACCGCACTGAGGTGAGCAACGTGGACTACCGCGAATACATCTACTGGCTGAACCGTGTTTATGGCCAGAACTATCCCCAAGTGGTACGCAACGCGGCTCCCGACACATTGGTTTGGCGTGACCGCTTGTCGTACAACGAGCCGATGGTGGAAATCTACTTCCGCCACCCGTCCTATAACGACTACCCTGTGGTGGGCGTGACTTGGACGCAAGCCAACGACTACTGCACTTGGCGCACCGACCGCGTCAATGAGTTGATGCTCGTGCAAGCCGGTATCCTCGATTGGGACCCGACCCAGCAGGACGAGGAAAACTTCAACACCGATGCCTATTTAGCCGGACAATACACCGGAAAGGTGAAGAACGGCAAGAAAGACCTCTCGAAGGGCGGCGACGGTATGCGTAACGTGCGCATGGACGACGGCATTCTGCTGCCCTCCTACCGCCTGCCTACCGAAGCTGAATGGGAATATGCCGCCGTGGGTTTGGTCGGAAACACTTCCAACGAAATCATCAGCGAGCGCAAGGTGTATCCCTGGAACGGCGATGGCCTGCGTACCGACAACAAGAAATACTACGGCAGCTTCATGGCCAACTTCAAGAGAGGCCCTGGTGACTACATGGGTGTGGCCGGCTACCTGAACGATGGTGCCGCACTGCCTGCTCCCGTGGGTTCCTACTGGCCTAACGACTACGGCCTCTATAACATGGCTGGCAACGTCTCGGAATGGTGCCAAGACGTCTATCGTCCGCTCTCCTTTGAAGACGTGGCCGACTACAGCCCCTTCCGTGGTAATGTGTTCACGATGAAGGCCGTTGACGAAGAAGGTTTCCTGATGCAGAAAGACTCCCTCGGTCGCATCAGAAGGGTGCCGATTCCGCAGGAAGAAGCCGCGAAACGCCAAAATTACCGCACCAGCTTCAACACCAACTATAACGATGGTGACTACATGTCGGCCATCCGCAACCGTTGGAGCGACCCGCAAGACGACCAAAGCGTGTTCACAAGAGAGATGTATGAATACGCCACTAACGACCAACCTGGTACCACCCTTATCAGCGATGAATCAAGGGTTTACAAAGGCGGTTCATGGGCCGATGGACCTTATTATCTCAGCCCTGGCACACGCCGTTACCTCAACCAGAACCAGTCAGCTTCCACCATTGGTTTCCGCTGCGCGATGAACAAGGTGGGTAGCTCATTCGCCAAGTAAACGTTGTAAAGTTTTATTTTCATATTGTTTTTGAGCCGTTTGAATCCTCAGGCGGCTTTTTTTATTCAAAGCACAAATGAACACCCTCGAAACCCTATATCGACACTACACCAAAGCCTATAAAGTCTCGACCGACAGCCGCAAGATTGAACAAGACGCCGTCTTCTTCGCTTTGAAAGGCGAGAACTTCGATGCCAACGACTTCGCCCTGCAAGTGGCCGAAGCAGGCGTGGCAACCCTCGTTGTCGCCGACCGCCAAGATTTGCCTCAACATGAGCGCATCCTGAAGGTGGACGACACTTTGAAAACCTTGCAAGATTTGGCCAACTACCACCGCAAGCAGATGAAGGCCACCGTACTCAGCATCACCGGCACCAACGGCAAAACGACCACAAAAGAACTCGTCTCGGCGGTTCTATCAAAAAAATACAACATTATCCACACGATGGGCAACCTCAACAACCACATTGGTGTGCCACTCACCTTGCTGACTATCAAGCCTGAAACGGAGATTGCCGTCGTGGAGATGGGTGCCAGCCATCCTGGCGAGATCGACTTCCTTTGTCGCATCGCCGAGCCTGACTTTGGCTTGATAACCAACATCGGGAAGGCCCATTTGGAAGGCTTCGGCAGTTTTGAGGGCGTCATCAAGACCAAGACCGAGCTGTATCGCCACATCAAGGCGCATGGCAAGGCCGTTTTCGTCAACCAAGGCAACCCGTTGTTATGGGAGCAATCCGAGGGGATGGAGCGCATCTCATACGGTCGTCATTGCGATGCCTTCTGCCCTGTCGCACCCGCGAAATGCGACCCTTATTTGGGTGTTGTTTGGAAAGAGCGGCTCATCCAGACCCATCTTGTGGGCAGCTACAACTTCGAGAACGTGGCCGCTGCCATCGGTGTGGGACAGTATTTCAAGGTCGAAGACAACAAGATTGTGGAAGCCTTAGAAGCCTACACACCCACCAACAGCCGCTCGCAAGTCATTGATACCGAAAAGAATCACATCATTATGGATGCCTACAACGCCAACCCGACCTCGATGCGTGCCGCCTTGATCAACTTCGCCACTATTTGCGGAGAGGACCATCTGCTGGTTTTAGGCGATATGCGCGAGTTGGGCACTGCATCCGAAGAAGAGCACCGCAACATCCTCGCTTTAATGAAAGAATTGAGATTCAAAGCTGCATTTTTGGTTGGGCAGAATTTCTGTGCGTATAATGACAATCCCGATTGGAAAACCTATGCCAAGGTTGAGGATCTGTACCAATACGTTGAAAATCACCCGATAATTGGAAAGAAGATGCTCATCAAAGGCTCGAGAGGCATACAGTTGGAAAAGGTATTACCATTATTATAGTCGGTGTTTCGACAGGCTCAACGACCTTCGCTCATCAAAAAGTCAAGGTCCCTGAGTCCATCGAAGGGCCGCCATCCTAATTTAGTTATGAAAGAAACCACAGCAATCGGCCTTATGTCAGGCAGCTCGTTGGACGGGCTGGATCTCGCTCTTGTCAAGTTCAAGGAAGAAGGCGAACATTATGATTTCCAGATTCTTGCCGCCGAAACCCTGCCCTATCCTGACTTTTGGAAAACCCAACTTTCCGAAGCCTTCCACAAGCAGCCCGAAGAATTGACCCAATTGGACAAGGACTACGGCCGCTATCTCGGCGAGCAAGTCTTGGCATTTGCCAAAAAACACAACGCCACGCCCGACTTCGTGGCCTCGCACGGACATACCATTTTCCACAAGCCTGAGCAGCACTACACCCTGCAAATCGGTGATGGGCAAGAATTGGCCAAGGCTTGTGGTTTTCTCGTTATCAACGACTTCCGCAGTGAAGATGTCAGCAAAGGCGGTCAGGGTGCGCCACTTGTGCCGATTGGAGATAAGCTCCTTTTCAGCGACTACGAGATTTGCCTCAACATCGGTGGCATCGCCAATGTCTCTTATGACGAGAACGGCCAACGCATCGCCTATGATCTCTGCATCACCAACCAAGCCCTCAACTATCTCGCCCAAATGGAAGGTCTTCCCTACGACCGTGACGGCGAGCTGGCCCGTAGCGGCGAGGTGGACTTCACGCTGCTGAAAAAGCTGAACAACCTCCCGTTTTTCATCCAAGAACCACCCAAATCACTTGGTCGCGAGTTCTTCGAGACCTACCAAAAGGACTGGCTGAAAGGCCTTTCCGTCCCTGATATGCTGGCCACCTTTGTGGAGCACATCGCCCTGCAAATCGCCCTGCCCATCAGTTTCCTGCCCAAAGGCAAAATCTTATGCACTGGTGGCGGCGCGAGGAACAAGTACCTCATCGAACGCCTGCAAGCCCGCACAAAGCATGAAGTCGTCGTCCCCAAAAAGATGATTATCGACTACAAGGAAGCCTTGGTTTTTGCCTTCCTCGGCTTGCTCCGTTTGGAAGGGAAAACCAATGTTTTAGCCTCGGTTACTGGAGCTGAGAGTGACAGTTGTAGTGGGAGGATTTGGAGAAATGATTGATTGTTATTATTTTTGCCGTTGATAAGCAGAGAAGCCCCGTGTTCAAAAAAATCCTAAATACCTTTGGAACGAAGATGTTGGCCGCCGCGCTCAACTTCCTCATCGCCATTATCATCTCCCAAACTTTGGGCGACACGGGCTCGGGGACGCAGTCGCTGGTGGTGGCCACCATCACTTTCATCCTCATCTTCTCAGAAATCGTTGGAGGTGCCAGCATCATCTATCTGGCCCCACGCCATTCGTTCAAGAAGATACTGGTGGCCTCGGTGCTGTGGGCAGGCCTCGTCGCCATCGTAATGGGCTTCGGCATCTGGCTGTTCTATCCCAAGCTCGACCGCGACCTTATCCTCCATGTTGCCATCCTCTCCTTCCTCTCCTCGCTCAGCAACATCAACTTCCGCTTGCTGGTCGGCAAAGAGGAAATCCAAAAGGCTAATTACAACACCCTGCTTCAGCCCATCCTGCTCACCCTGACCCTTGTGGTTTATTATATCATCCTCAAGAAGAGCGACATCTACGGCTTCATCATCGGACTTTATGCCGCCTATTTCGGAACTTTCCTTCTGGGTATGTGGATGTTGCGGAAAGACTACGCACAACTCCCATACGACAAGGACCGCGACTATGCCCCTGTTTTGAAAGACCTCTTCAAATACGGCTTCCTTAACCAAACGGGACACTTCGTCCAGTTTTTCAACCTTCGTCTAAGCTATTATTTATTAGATAGTTACATCGGAAGAGGCGAAGTCGGGGTGTTCTCGCGTTCTGTCTCTTTGGCTGAAGCCATTTGGATCATCAGCAACAGCATCGCCCTCGTGCAATATGCACGCATCGCTAATGCCGACGACCGCGCTTACGCGCAAAAACTCACCCTTGACCTAAGCAAAATCTGTCTGCTCATCTCGGCCTTGGCCGTGCTGGTGCTCTGCCTGCTGCCCGCCGAATTTTACGTTTTCGTCTTTGGCAAGGACTTCGGTGCAATGGCCCATCTCATCCGCATTCTTGCGCCCGGTGTGTTGTTCTACTGCATTTTCCTCATCCTCGGACACTATTATTCGGGCATCGGGCGTTATCAGATGAACACCTTCGCGGCACTCTGCGGATTGGTCGCCACCTTCGTCTGCGGTTTCACGCTGATACCGCGTTACGACGTGACGGGAGCGGCCATCACCTCAGCGATGTCTTATACCGTGAACGCCATCTTCTTGTTCCTCTTCTTCCTCAAAGAGTCGCATTTCAAGGGCAAAGACTTCATTTTGAGAAAGAGCGAAATACAGAATTACATCGGCGAACTCAAGCAACAATTCTTGAAACAAAACACAGAAAATGAATAAGATACAGAAATTCACCAAAGCCATCGGGCGCATCATCAGGCATCCTTATCTGCTCAACCTCGTTTTACAAGACGAGAGCAGCAACAAGGAAGAGGTCATTCAGAAATACGGCCTCAAAGACGGACTTCCCGTGTTGGAAATCGACACCTTGTTTCCTGATTTCCATGAAGTTGCCAAGCCTTACGCCTACCTTTCGGGTGCCACCATGCCCATCGACATTGCACTGCTGCGGGCTTTGGCAAAACGATACGAGGTGAAGGACTACTTTGAAATCGGCACATGGCGCGGTGAGAGTGTGGCCAATTTGGCTGATGTGGCCCAAAACTGCGTCACCTTCAACCTGCCGAAAGAGGACATCATCAAACTGACGAACAACCAGTTATACGCCGACTTGCACAGTTTCTTCAGCAAGGACATGGCCAATGTAGAGCAACTCTACGGTGACTCGCAAACCTTTGACTTCGCGCCACATTTCGGCAAGTACGACATGGTTTTCATCGATGGTGACCACCATTATGAAAGCGTGAAAAAGGACACCGATACTGGCTTCAAACTCCTTAAAAACGAGCGCAGCATCATCGTTTGGCACGACTACGCCCTTGACCCCGAGACCATCCGCTGGGATGTGATGGGAGCCATCTTGGATGGCGCGCCTGCCGAGAAACGCAAACACATCTACCACGTTTCCAATACCTTGTGCGCCGTTTATCTGCCCGATGACTTCCCCACCCACAAACTCGTGCCTTACGAAACACCCCACAAATACTTTGAAATTGACATTAAAACGCATAGAATTGAATAAATGAAAGGGCAGACACGTGGGTCTGCCCATACGAATAATGACGACATGAACATCCTGCACCTGCTGAGTTGGTTCCCCACGCCTGACGACCCCACCTTGGGCAACTTCTGCGTCCGCATGATTGACGCGCTGCCCGAGGATTGCCATTCCGTCATCCTCTCCGTCTGCGACGGCAAGAACATGACGAAATCCTTCGAGGTCAAGGAGATAAAGGGGGCGCACCACACCCATGTGCAGATTTATATCCGTCCGCCAAAGATCAATGCGATTCGCAAACTGAAGATGCTGTGGATGTACCAATACGGCCTAAACTACATCAAAAAACACTTCTTTGAGCCTGATTTGGTTCATTTGCATGTCACCTATCCGCTTGGACAAATGGCCTTGCTGTGGAAAAAACTATTTGGCTACAAATACGTTCTCACCGAGCATTGGACCATCTATCAGCCTCAAAACAAGGATGTTTTGGTCGGCGGATTGAAGAAAAAGATTGTCAAAATTGCCAATAATGCCTCGCTTATCATGCCCGTCAGCCTTGATTTGCAGCGTTGCATGGAAGGACATGGCGTGCATAACCGCTTCAAGGTGATTTACAATTTGGTGAATACGGATATGTTCCGCTTGGGCGAAGGCAAAACGGGACAGAAAAAGCGCATCCTACACATCTCCACCTTGCGCGACGAAGCCAAGAATTTCAGCGGCATCCTGCGCACCATTGAGCGACTGCGCCAACAGCGCAACGACTTCGAGCTGCACGTCATCCACGACTACGAAGCCCCTGAATTCAAGGCGTTTGTGAAGGAGCACAATCTTTCGGATTGCGTCATTTTCCACGGCAAGAAAACCTCCGCCGAGGTGGCCGAAGCCTACCAAAACGCCGACTTCTTCGTGCTGTTCTCCAACTTCGAGAACCTGCCTTGCGTCATCGTGGAGGCTTTTGCGAGCGGCGTGCCAGTTTTGAGCACCGCCGTGGGCGGTATCGCCGAAATCCTCTCGCCCGAGCGCGGCATCCTTATCCCGCAAGGTGACGAGAGCGCACTTTTGCAAGGCATGAACCAAATGCTCGACCATTGCCACGAATACGACCGCGAATCGATTCGCGAGTATGCCATCAAAACCTTTGCTGCACAAAACATTGGGCAACAGATTTTCGAGGCCTACAAAACCATCAAAAATTAGCCTCCCATTGCGCTTTTCAACGACTTTTTTTATTTTTGCAGGCATAATTTTAAGGCAAAAATGAAAAAGTCGCTCATCATAGCATTGTTGTTCCTCTTCGTCCAACTCCAGGCGCAAGTGAGGATTGGGGAGACGGAAGCCCGTGCCTTTGCCGAACGTTTTATAGAACAGCAGGCCAAACAACCAAGCCCGACACTTTCCTTGAACGAGGCCATCTACAGCAAGAATTTAGGGCTGCCCAATTTGTTCATGTTTTCGATGGAGCCGAAAGGTTTTGTCCTTGTTTCGGCTTTGGGAGATGTGCTAGCCTACTCCTTCGTCTCTACTATGCCCGCATCGGACGAGCTTCCGGCCCATATTGCCTATTGGCTTGAACTCTACAACGATGGGACGGACTATCTCTTGCAGCATCCCGAACAACGTCGTGAGCCGACGAAGAGCGAAAAATCCGTCGAGCCACTGTTGACTTCCTGTTGGGGACAAGGTTGTCACCACAACGCTCACTGTCCTCAGGACGAAATGGGGCCTTGTCGCCACGTATCGGCGGGTTGCGTAGCCATCGCCATGGCGCAAATCATGTACTACCACAAGCAACCCTCAAAAGGGAAGGGATCCATGTCCTATTATTGTCCGCCCTATGGAGACCTCTCTGCCGACTTCGAGCATACCGCCTATCGCTGGGAAGAGATGGCAGACACCCTTCATGGAAGCAATTTCGCTGTTGCGCAGTTGGTTTCCCATTGCGGCATCAGTGTGAAAATGCAATACGGCCCGCATCAGAGCATGGCCTCCAACGCAGATGCCCTTGATGCTTTCCGCAACCACTTTTCATACCCAGGCGCCATCAACGCGCGCAGAATTGTTTATAGCGACGAAGAATGGCTTGCTTTGATAAAGGATGACCTTGACAAGCAACATCCTGTGTATTACACCGGGACATCGAATCTAGGTGGCCACGCTTTTGTTTGCGACGGCTACGACAGCAATGGCTTGTTCCACTTCAACTTCGGCTGGGACGGCGTGGCCGATGGCTACTACACCCTCGAAAGCCCTTACGGCTTCTCCAACGGTCAAGCCATCTTCTACAACATCTTTCCCATCGATCAACTCCCCATCAACAGTGACGAACACTACATCATCTATGTCAGCCCCGACGGCACTGGCGACGGGTCTTCCTGGGAACAAGCCACAAGCGAGTTGCAGTTAGCCATATACAAGAGCTATGTCGGCAACTATACCGTTTGGGTCAAGGAGGGGAATTATTTTGGGCCATACGGAGAAAAATATGCCTTCAACTTAGTGCGCAATTGCAAGCTGTATGGCGGCTTCAAGGGTGATGAGCCCTTCGACTACGACCTGTCGTTGAGGGATTTCGAGGCCCATCCCTCCGTGTTGGACGGCAACCACACCCAAGGTGTCATCAACGTACTTACCTCTGCACAGTACGAGCATGTACGCATCGACGGCTTCACTATCCAAAACGGAAAGGCCTCGCAAGGTGGCGGCATCCGCTCGAGCAACACGGTGACCATCAAAAATTGCAAGATTTGCCACAACTACTCCAACACCAACGGCGGTGGCATGGCGCAAACTTCCAAGTACAATTCGGGGCCCCTCACTGTGGAAGACTGCGAGTTTTTCGACAACGAGGCAAGAACCACTGGCGGCGCCATCTTCGATTATGGCAATGCCACTTTCCGCCGATGCAACATTCACGACAACACCGCAAAGCAAAGCGGCGGCGGCATCCATTGCTCCACCAAGGATCCAAGTTGCTATGTCAACTGCATCATCAGCAACAATATCTCCAAAAAAGGTGGCGGCATCTACAGTACCGGTCTTGGGCAAAGTTACTGGAGCTGCCTCATCAGCAACAACTCAGCCGAGACGGGCGGAGGAGTTTCCTTGGGATTCGGCAACAAGATTTACAACTGCACCATCGTCAAGAACGAGGCACTCGAGGATTATGGTGGGGTAAACAACAGTAAGACGCCAGAACAAAATGAAATCCAAAATTGCATCATCTGGGGCAACGTCAGCGAAGGCGAAAACGCCCAAATCGGACCCTCGGAGTATTATTCCTACTGCGCCGTCCAGGATGACAAGTCGCAAATGGAATCCAACAATTTCAAAGCCGATGCCAAAAACGACGGTGAGGCACCAAGTTTTTACGTCAGATTCCAAGACGCGGATGTCGCGGCGGGCAGCACAGGTCATGGCGACTGGCATCTGCTTCCAAACAGCCTTTGCATCGACAGGGCAAGCAGCATCAACGCCCAACCTGCATACGATTTGGAAGGCAATCTCCGCAAAAGGCACAAAAATGTCGACCTTGGTGCCTACGAAACAGACGTGGTCTCCCACATCATCACCGCCTATTATTGCGAAGACTACCCCTACTACTACCAAGACTCGCTTCTCCCCGATTACGGCGATTATACCTTCTTGTACCATGACCACCCTTACGACAGCCTCGTCATCGTCCAACTGGAAGCGCCCCCGCCCACTGTTTTCCTCACAGATGTGTTTTGCGGTGATGGAACCTATGATTTCTTTGGAACAACGCTCTCTCAACCAGGAATTTACTACGCCACCATCCGCTGTGTCACCTACAAGCTCCATTTGAGCCATAGAACGCCCACTACTTATCACATGCAAGAAGACATCTGCGATGGCGAGACCTTCGACTTTTTCGGAACGCCTCTCCAAGAAGCGGGACACTACACCACCACCACTGAGGACTGCAAGACTTATGAACTCGACCTGACCGTAAATCCTACTTCCTATGTCCCCATTTATATGGAAGAGGAGATTTGTGAAGGCGAGTTTTACTCTTTCTTTGGCAGGCCCCTTTACAACACTGGGCATTATGTCACCACCGTTAACTGCCTGGGCCACGAACTTTTCCTAACCGTAAATCCCAAGCCAAAACTGCAATGCAGCAACGACACTATAGTCGAATTCGGAAACATCATACAACTGTCGGTTTCTGGAGCAGACACCTACCTTTGGTCGACGGGCGACACAACACAAACCATCACCATCTGCCCTTTGGTTGACAAAACCTATTATGTCACAGGCGTTTCCGAAAGTGGATGCAGCTCCACGGCCAGTGTCAAAGTACAGATTGCCAATGCGACAGAGGAAATGGTTCTCTATCCCAACCCTGCCAACGACAAAGTGGAAATCTTCATGCCCCTTCTTGATGAGGTGGAGATTTTCAACCTATTAGGCGAGCCGATGACGCGCGTCATGGCCAACCGACAACCTGTTCAGTTGGATGTCAGCCATTACGATAGCGGTATCTACATTGTCCATGCGAGACAATTGCACAATCATTCCTACAAGAAATTGGTAATCAATCACTAAGACTCAAATTTCGTTTCCAATGGCATTCTTCATGATGCCTGCTTTGGAACTTTCCACGAAATCGAGGATGAAATCGCGGTCTTCCGACTGGGGCAAATGCTCGCGGATGTACTGCACCGACTGAGTGACGTTCATGCCCACGCTGTAAATGACGCGATAGATGTCCTGAATGGCGTTGATGCGCTCGCGCGAAAAGCCGCGTCGCATCAAGCCGATGGAATTGACGCCGGCATAGCACACCGGATAGCCCGGCCCCGTCTTCACGAAGGGAGGAATATCCTTGTTGACCAACGCACCACCCGATATCATCACATGCGCACCGATGTGCAAGAACTGGCTCACTGCCGCCAAACCGCCGAAAATAGCCCAGTCGTCAACAACGACGTGTCCCGCCAAAGTGGCCGCATTGGCCATGATGACATGGTCGCCCAAAACGCAGTCGTGCGCCACGTGGGTGAAGGCCATCAGCAGGCAGTCCTTGCCCACCACGGTCTTGCCTAAAGCCGCCGTGCCCTTGTTGACCGTCGCCGATTCACGCACCGTGGTGCCGTCGCCGATGTAGCAATAAGTGGTCTCGCCTTGGTATTTAAGGTCTTGCGGAATGGCCGAAATCACCGCACCTGGGAAAATCTTGCAGTTCTTCCCGATGCGGGCGCCGTCCATGATGGTCACATTGGGGCCAATCCAAGTGCCGCTGCCGATTTCAACATCCTCGCCAATCCAAGCGAACGGCTCAATCTTGACATCTTCTGCAATGCGGGCATTCGGATGGATGTAGGCTAAAGGCTGGTTCATTGTATTTTTTGCTTTCAGCTTTCAGCCATCAGCTTTCAGCATGGCTTTTTGCCAACTGCTGAGGCTGATTGCTGACAGCTCAATTATTAATATAATAAGGTGTGCTTAATCTTGCGTGCAAACGCCGTGTTGGAGAAGTGCCCAGGCTTCACCGCGGTCACTTTACCCTTGATAGGACGTCCAACCAAAGTGAGATCGCCGATGACATCCAACAGTTTGTGACGGGCGGGCTCATTGTCGAAATAAAGCTCCACATTGTTCAAGATGCCGCATTCCTTCACCGTGACTTTCGGCTTCTTGAAGAAGGCCGCGATGTGATCGAGTTCCTCGGCAGAAACGTTGCGGTTGACGAACACGATGGCGTTGGTCAGGTCGCCGCCCTTGATGAGGTTGCGGCTGATGAGGGTCTCCAACTCATGCAGAAAAACGAAGGTGCGGCAAGGCGCAATCTCGCTTTCGAAATCCGAGAGCGCTCTCAACTCGGCGTGTTGTTCGTCCAAAACCCTCGTATTGTATTTCACCTTCACCTCAACCTCGAAGTGGTCGCAAGGTTCCATCTTCAGTTCGATGCCCAAGACCTCGTTCCGGTAGGAAATCGGTTCCTCGATGACCAAGTAATTGCGGGACGCGTTTTGCTCGACGATGCCCGCCTTATGGATGGCTTCGACGAAAAACTTGGCGCTGCCGTCCATGATGGGCGTCTCTTCCACATCGATGTCAATCAGCACATTATCAATGCCCATGCCGCGCAACGAGGCCAAGACATGCTCGACGGTATAGATTTTCACGCCGCCTTTGCCGAGGGTCGTTCCACGGGCGGTATCGATGACATTGTCCACGTCAGCCTCGATAATAGGCTGATTTTCAAGGTCTATTCTACGAAAACGGATTCCAGAATTTACGGGAGCCGGATTGAAGGTGAGGGTGCCGCACTGGCGGGTATGAAGCCCTGCACCTTTGACACTGACTCTATTTTTGAGCGTACATTGTTTCTCCATACAAATATATATTTCGTGGAAGCTGTCCACAAAAAACGTGCAAAGATAGGAAAAATTCTGTCACCCGCGCAAAAAAAAACGCTTCGAAGCCTATTTTTCGGTCTTTCCAGCCTTCAATTGGGCTAGTTCTTTTTCAAGGTTTTCGAGCTTTCGCGCCATTTCGTCGATATGGCGGAAACGCGCATTGGAGACCAAATACTGGCGCAAGGGCTGTATCGGTGTGCCCATAAACTGTTGGTTCTCTTGCTTAATACTGCCCATAATGCCACTTTGACCACCAAATTGTGAGCCGTCGGCAATGGTAATATGACCCACGAAACCCGACTGTCCACCCACCACGCAATTTTTTCCGAGGTGCGTGGAGCCACTGACGCCCACTTGAGCCGCCAAAGCGGAGTTCTCCCCCACTTCCACATTATGCGCCAGATGCACCAGATTGTCGAGTTTCACGCCTTTGCGAACGTATGTCGAGCCCATTGTGGAGCGGTCGATGGTGGTGTTGGCTCCGATTTCCACGTTATCCTCAATAACCACGTTGCCCACCTGCGGAATCTTCTCGTAATGTCCGTCAGGCTGCGGCGCGAAACCGAAACCATCTGCCCCGAGCACCACGCCCGCATGGAGGATGCAGTTCTTCCCAACGACCGTATTGCGGTAGAGTTTCACGCCCGGATAAAGTACCGTATTGTCGCCGACAACGCAATTGTCGCCCACATACACCTGCGGATAGAGTTTCACATTGTTGCCGATTTTGGCGTTCTCGCCCACGAAGGCAAACTCGCCAAGATACAGGTTCTCACCACATTGTGCCGATTTTGAAACGAAAGCTAAGGACGAAACGCCCTGCTTGTTTTGGCTCATCTGGTCGTAGAAGGCCAGCAGTTTGGCAAACGAAGCGTAGGCATCCGGCACACGAATCAAGGTGGTCTGAATGGGTGCCGTGGCCTCGAAATCGTCGTTCACGATGACCACGGATGACTGGGTTTCGTATATGTAGTGCGTGTATTTCGGATTGGCCAAAAAACTCAGCATCCCAGGGGTGCCTTCCTCGATTTTGGCCACATTCCAGACCTCTGCGTTGGGGTTGCCTTCCACCTTTCCGGAAAGCAGCTCAGCAATTTGGGTAGCGGTAAATTTCATTGTTTGAATTTGGGATATAACGTAAAAATGTTGGGTTTATTATTTGACTGCGGGACTGCGAGACGAACCAAGACCCGTAGTCCCGACGTCTCGAAGTCACGAAGTCTTAAAGAAGCCTCTCAAAATCGCGTTTCAGGACGGCCACAGCCTGCTCGACCATGGGATTCGGCAAGGCCACGAGGCTCTGGGCCAAAATGGACACATCCTCCTCGTCCTTCAACTGCTCGAAAGTTGTATTGATTTGATTGACAAGTTCTTCCTTGGCGTTCACCACAGCGTTCCAAGTGGAATTGGAAACATACAACTGCTGGGCGAGGTTGTGCTCAAACTCCTCCCGCACATTCTGCAAAAGCTGAAGATGGAACGCGCCTTTCTCCATGCCCGGCACATAGACGCGCTTCACCAATTGCGGCAGTTGCACCCTCTCGAGATAGAGCAGAAAACGCTCGTAGGCTTGCACCTTCAGCGGCATGATGATTTTGAGGGCTTGCACCTTCAGTTCCATTTTGCTCCCATTGCGGAGTTCGGCGTCTTTCATCCTAATCAGTCGAGACAAAAGTATCATGGCAGCGACCATCAGCAAGAGGCCCGCGCCCATCAGTAAATAGATTATCCAAGTGTTCATTGTTCGTTTGAATTTTGCGGCAAAGGTAGGGAATTTTCGGAGAAGTGCAAAATGCATTGGATTGCGAGCCTTTAGTTTCCCTATCCATTCCATCAACAAAGATTTTGCGAAACTACCATGAGAAAACTTCCGATTTTATGCAATAAATATGCTGTACTGCATAAAAAAGTATGTTTTTTGTGCAATAGGAGTTGAAAATCGTATTGGCAAACGCATTTTGCTTTATCCCAATGACTATCAAAAAGACTAGGTTGTTACTTGCTTGCCGGTGTATTATGTGGCGTATTTGTAGTATCTTTGGTCGAATTACAAACAACAAGAGCGCACCAATTACAGGTACGCCCTTTGCTCATACTATCTAAGCTGTTTTCTACTTTTATTATTCATTTAACAATTCCTCTTGATACTTCTTCTCGGAATATGCATATTTCCAACTATCCATTTGCCGCTTAAGCAATTCTGAATATGCCATGCTGTCTGGAAACCTACCAATAATTGAATAAACACTTAATGACGCACCTCGCATGTTTGAAGAAATGGTAATTCGATGTGTCGGTACTTTTAATGCAATGTGATCATTATACCTAATGCAGTCTTGCCCATTTATAATAGTATCATTTATTTTATTAAAATCTGGAGCTTTTTGCATATTCTCAAATGCACTATAACATACAACTCTTTCTCCTGTTGAATAATCTTGCTCTTCCACAAACACAAGTGCACCTTTATAAAACATCTTTTTCTGTGTCATCTCTATCCCTCCTTTATTTGAAACAGTCCAAATCCCATTTAGCAATCCATTCTCATCTATATTCCCACGCAGCTCGCTCGTAACAGCCTTTGAATTAATTGATTGATTATAATCAGCAAACATCGTAACATCACCAACTATTATTCCATTCTCAAAACTACAGTTTAGAGTATAGGTATAATTATTAACTGTTTTTAGTGTATATTTACACGGACCGTTGAATACATCATCTTTGTATGTAATACTTAATGATTTATGTTCAGATTTTATATACTGTTTGGGATTAATAATCTCATCGAAAGACCACTTTCCAATCTTTTGACCATGAGAATAAGCACCCGAAATATTATATTTATCATTAGCTTTTAAGTAAAACTTACCATGTTTCACCCTTTCGTCTTCAGAGTTTTCATAATAATCGTAATACCCTGTTCCCCCAACTTGATACTCATTTACGATACCCTTGACTTGATCTAAATCCGAAGGTAGCATCATTGTACCTTCATATCGTTTTACGCTTTGAGCGTTTACAATGCTTGCCATAATTGCTAAGCAAAGAATAATTCCTGTTTTTTTCATATTACAATACTCCTTATTTTATTTATTTGGTTTATAATTGCATCATTTCAAATAGTTTACAAATTACCGGTTCTTTTACCTTGATTTTGTCACTAGAGTTTTCACTATGTGTGGTCCATATTTCATTGTTTAGATTGTACAAACTCGGGAAATACTCTTTAATCATGCGAATTGAAGACCCTTTGACATCTCGGGCTCTTGCACAAACAATCATTATTTCTGGATGATACTTTGAGATGTAATTATTCATATCCTCTTTCAATACCTGTGCATCATCTCCAGGAGAAATAATTGAAACAACAGTGTTTTTCACTTTAAGTACAGAATAAAAGTCTACAGCATTTCCATCATCAGGTATTGGAATTACATTACCGTAATACCCACCAAGAATTACTTCCAAATGAATAATTTCTGCACCACAATTAGTGACCAATTCATTGTGCAACAAGGCGCAGGTCGTTGTCTTTCCTGCATCAACTGTGCCTCTGATAATCAATAGTTTCATATTTTAAAGATTCAAAGATTAAGCTATCATCATATGAAACCTGTACAAATGTTTCTCATGTAAGGGACACAAAAAAGGCATGAATCCTTCGTTGTTTTCCACTTATTTTCTATGGAGGTGTCTGGAATACCTAAAATGCAAATAAGGGAACGATGAAATTCACGCCATGCGTGAACTTTTCCGCAATCCTATCCTCGCATTTGTTGGTAGTTTTCCAGACTTCCCATAGAGAGAACAAGAGCGCAAGCTCAAAATATCATTACAATTTCAGTTTTTCAAACCATAGTTTTTGCCTTTAATTGACGGGCAAATATACAAAGAATTTCAAATTGACAAATGAAATAAGATTTTTTTTCGAATTACGACAGTTCAATCTTCGGAATCACCAACTCTCCCTCGTCCCGCACATAATCTTTATAATGGATGTCTCTCAACGAAAAGTCAGAAAACAATCCCATCACTTTGCATCCTCAAACAAATCGTCCATAGTAATCTGCGCGATGATATGCTCTGAAAAGGCGTTCCGTTGCAGGCCGTTGGCTGTGATGAAAGTGGGAATGATGCCACCCGAGTGCGTGGTTTGCTGCTTGAAAAGGGCAAGGCGGTTCGTGAATTTGTCATACTCATCCTTGCTAACGAGATAAGGCTTCTCGCTGTATTTCGCCTCGCAGAGGTTAATCATGCGGTCAGCACGCTCGATGATGAGGTCGATTTGCGCCTGCTGCTGGGTTTCGGGGTCGATGCCGCGCCACGAATAATATTCAGACTTGATGCCCCCTATACGCAACGCCTGCATGATTTGCGGAATGTGTGTCAGGCAAATGCGCTCAAACGTGAGGCCCATCCATGTATTGATGGTCGGCGTGTTCAGGCTCTGAGTCCAGAAATGCTCGTTGGTGGTGCGACTTTTCATGAACTGGAGATAGAAAAGTGAGTAGAAATCAAGCAACTGATAGAGTCCGTTGCGCGAACCGATGGTCTTGTTTTTCACGCGGTAGAAGCGGATAATGTCGCAATCCACAAGGTTTTGCAACATCTTTGTCAGGTTGCCATTGGCGTTGGTCTTGACGGCTTCGGCAATCTCTTCTCGTGTCAGGCCTTTCTTTTTCTCAAACAGGGCCTCAACGATGGCAATGTAAGGCTCCGGCGTGGTAAACAAGGTCTTATAAAGCCGTTGGAACTCACGGCGCATCTCGCCATTGGCTTGGAAATACAGCCTATCAATGTTTTGTGCAAGACTCTCAGCGGGGTCAAGCAGACTCAAATAATAAGGAATGCCACCCATGACCATGTAGGTTTGTAGTATCATCGTCCTGTCCCAAGGAAAGCCGTAAGTGGTGAGGTATTCTTCCGTTTCATGGAGATTGAATTCCTTGAGATGCATTTCGTGTGTGATACGGTCGTGCAGGCCGCCGTGGTTGTCAATGACGTTTCTCATCATCCATGAGGTGGCCGAACCGCAAACGATGAGCAAAAGGTTGTCTTGCAACGATGCCCAACTATTCCAAAAATAACCCAAAGCATTGACAAAGGTCGACTTGCGGGTTTCAAAACAAGGCAATTCGTCAATGAAAATAATGCAGGGTTGGCCGTCTTTCATCTTGTCCGTCAGGAAGTGGCGCAGGGTTTGGAAGGCTTCATACCAGTTTTTTGGAAGTTTCGAAACGGGCTGTCCGTAGAGGTCCAAAGCATCCGTGAAGGCATGGAGTTGAGCGTTCTTGTCGCCATCCATGATGCCAGTCATGGCAAAAGTGAGCCTGTCTTTGAACACTTGATTGATGAGAAAGGTTTTCCCCACCCGGCGGCGACCATACAAAGCCACAAATTCAGCCTTGCCTGAAGCCGCATATTTGTTCAGAAGTTTGATTTCCTCTTGTCGTCCGATGACTTTCTTCTCCATGATGCATTCCATTTTTAATTTGAGGCAAAAATACAAAATATTTCGGATTCAGTTGCTAAAACCGTCAATTTTTTACTGTTTTAGCACTTGAATCGAGATTTGTTGGCTAAATCGATTAATTTTTTCCGGTTTTAGCACTTGAATCTTGATTTTTCGCCTTATTCTGCCGACCCTATCGAAAAAAGGCCTAATTTTGCGCGCATTTAATTAAGAAACAAATCTAACACAAATCTAATAAACAAATGGAGCACGGACACTTGAATGTTATGACATGGATTGCTTCGCTTATCGCATGAAAAGACGCAAAGCGACAGTAATTTCCTGTCTCGCAGTCCCATAGTCCCGTGTCCCGCAGTCAAATAACTATCATGAGCGAAATCATCCTTTCCAACAGAGTTTTGAACATGGCTGAGTCGGCAACGCTGGCCATGACCAACAAGAGCCGCGAACTGAAAGCCCAAGGCATCGACGTCATCAGCCTGAGCATCGGCGAACCCGACTTCAACACGCCCGAATCGGCCAAACAAGCCGGTATCGACGCCATCAACGGTAACGACACGCACTACCCGCCCGTGCCTGGTACGCCCGCACTGCGCAAGGCCATCGCCAACAAACTGAAACGCGACAACGGCCTCGACTACAAAGAGACTGATGTGCTGGTCTCCAACGGTGCCAAGCAGGCCATCAACAACGTGCTGCTAGCGGTCGTCAACGACGGCGACGAGGTCATCATCCCCGCCCCGTTCTGGGTGTCCTATCCCGAAATGGTGAAGCTGGCTGGCGGTGTGCCCGTCATCATCAAGAGCGACATCGCCCACGACTTCAAGATTACCGCCGAGCAACTCGAAAAAGCCATCACGCCCAAGACCAAGGTCTTCATGCTCAACACGCCTTGCAACCCCAGCGGCAGCGTGTTCACCAAGGCCGAACTGACCGCCATCGCCGAGGTGCTGAGGAAATATCCGAACATCATCATTATCTCGGACGAGATTTATGAGTTCATCCAATACGAACAGAAGCATGAGAGCATGGGCCAGTTCGACTTCCTGAAGGACCGTCTCGTCCTCGTCAACGGTGTGGCCAAAGGTTATGCCATGACGGGTTGGCGTATCGGCTACATTGCTGCGCCGCAAGCCATCGTGAAGGCTACCAACAAGATCCAAGGCCAAATCACCTCCGGCATCTGCACCATCGCGCAAGCCGCCGCCGCCAAGGCCATGGAACTCAGCCCCGAGAACTCCACGGAGATCCAAGAGATGCTGAAGGCCTTCCGTCACCGCCGCGACACCTTCGTGAAACTGCTGAACGAGATTCCAGGCGTGAAGTGCAACACCCCCGCCGGCGCCTTCTACGTGTTCCCCGAGATGAAGTCGTTCTACGGCAAGACCGACGGCGAGACCGTCATCAAAGGCAGCGACGACCTCTGCATGTGGCTGCTTTACAACGCCCATGTGGCTTGTGTGGCTGGCAATGCCTTCGGCAACGACGACTGCATCCGCCTGTCCTACGCCACCTCTGAGGACAAACTCATCGAGGCCGTGAAGCGCATTAAGGCTGCTTTGGCCAAGTTGCACTAATTGGACAATGACTTGTGACAATGACTATGACAGCTTTCACCGAAGCCATAAAACCTCAAGCCAAGTGAAAGCTGTCATTGTCATAGTCAATGGTCATAGTCAAAAAAACAATTCAACAATTAAAAATCAACTTCCATGATCATCCTTTCCACCGAGCCCATCCTCCCCATTTTCAATCAAGCCATCGCCGACTACCACAAGTTTGACGATGTGGACCATCCTTGCGAAAACCCTTACGAGGAAAAGACCATCGAATGGTACTTATATAATAAGGTCTGGATTGACACGGTGCAGTGGCATTTGGAAGACCTCATCCGCGACCCCAACATCGACCCAGTGGAGGCCCTGGCCTTGAAACGCCGCATCGACAAGTCAAACCAAGACCGCACTGACATCGTGGAGATGATCGATTATTACTATCAACTGCTTTTCCAAAAAGTTGATCCTCAGCCCAATGCCACACTCAACACGGAAAGTCCCGCCTGGGCCATTGACCGCCTTTCGATTCTGCAACTGAAGATTTACCACATGAAGGCCGAGGTGGAACGCGCCGATGTCAGCGAGGAGCACAAGGCGAAATGCCAAGCCAAATTGGACGTGCTCACAGAGCAAAACACCGACCTTTGCACCGCCATCGACCAACTGATGGAGTGTTACAAAACGGGCGAAAAGGTGATGAAGGTGTATAAGCAGATGAAGATGTACAACGACCCCGCATTGAACCCAGTGCTCTACGGGCAAAAATGAAAAAGCTCCTTATCATACGGTTCTCGGCCTTGGGCGACATCGCCATGACGGTGCCTGTTGTCCATGATTTGGCCGTGCAATACCCTGATTTGGAGATTGCTATGCTCAGCCGCGAGTTGGCGAGACCTTTATTTGAGCAGCTGCCCAGCAACGTGCATTTCATTGCCGCCGACCTGAACGGACGCCACAAAGGCTTGTTCGGGCTCTGTCGACTTTGGCGAGATGCCCATTTGAGCGACTTCGACTATATCGCCGATTTTCACAATGTGCTGCGCACCTGGTGGCTCCGCTCCGAGGGCTGTCTGCGCAGAAAGAAAGTCGCAAAAATCGATAAGGGACGCAAAGGTAAAAAGGCCTTGACCCGACAGAAAAACAAGGTTTTCAAGCAGCAAGCCACCTCGTTTGAGCGTTATGCCAAAGTATTGGAGCAATTGGGGTTCCCAATCAAACCGCAATTCGTAAAACTTGACTATTCAGGTCTTTGCGAGAGGCAAAAACCAGCCAATGAGACTTGGATTGGCATTGCGCCTTTTGCCAAGCACCCCGCCAAGGTTTACCCAATGGAAAAAATGGAGGAAATCATCAAGGCATTGAGCCAAAGAGAAAACACGACGATTTTCCTTTTCGGTGGCGGCGAGGAGGAAAAACGGCACATCACGGAACTTTGCGCAAAATACTCAAATGTGCATCCCTCCATAAACAATCCAAACTCATCAACAAGTGGATTGCTTCGCTCCGCTCGCAATGACGAATGCCGCTTCGCGTCATTGCGAGGAGGAACGACGAAGCAATCCAGAAGTCAACTTGCAACCGAACTTGTCTTAATGGGTCAATTGGATGTGATGCTCTCGATGGACTCCGCCAACATGCATTTGGCTTCCTTGGTCGGGACAAGGGTTGTTTCCATTTGGGGTGGTACGCATCCTTACGCCGGTTTCTTGGGTTGGAATCAAAAGCCAAGCGATTGCGTTCAACTCGATTTGCCCTGCCGGCCTTGTTCGGTTTACGGCAACAAACCCTGTTTCAGAGGCGATTATGCTTGCTTGAACGGCATTGCAGCGAGCCAAATCCTTGAAAAGCTGGTCGGCCATGAGTGATTCCCCCATCGCGGCCATGTTCGACCGCATCTCACCCAAATACGATGCACTCAACCACACGCTTTCCCTTCATATAGATAAGGTGTGGCGGCAGAAGACCGCGAAAATCGTCTCCAAAAACCAACCCAAAGCCATCCTCGACCTCGCCACCGGCACCGCAGACTTGGCTATCGCTTTGGCGAAACTTAACCCACTGGCGCACATCATCGGCGCGGACATTTCCGAAAAGATGCTGGACATCGGAAAGGCCAAAGTAGCGAAGCAAGGCCTTGAAAACCAAATCGAATTGCGCCTCGGTGATGCCGCCGCATTGCCTTTCGAGGACAATCGTTTCGATGCCGTCACAGTAGCGTTTGGCGTGCGAAATTTTGAAAACATAGAGCAAGGGCTTTCCGAAATCCAGCGTGTGCTGAAGCCCAACGGACGCGTCGCCATCTTGGAGTTTTCCATGCCGGAAAGGTTTCCTGTAAAACAGGCTTATCGACTGTATTTCAAGCACATATTGCCAAAAATCGGGAAATGGGTCTCGAAAGACGAAAGCGCCTACGCCTATCTTCCCGCTTCGGTGGAAAGATTTCCCCACCCCGATGCTTTCCGCAAAACCTTGTTTTCCTTCGGTTTAGAGAACTGCGAGGCGAAACCTCTAACCTTCGGCATCGCCACATTGTATTTGGCGCAAAAAAGGCTGTAACGCTGCGGTTTCAAAGCTTGATTTTTTCAACATTTTCCCACAATAAAAGGTGACAAGCATCGTTAGATATCTAATAAATTGTACAATTGTGAAAAGAGCATTGAGAATCATCATCATCGCGTTGTTTGTCAGCATTATGGCCATCCCGGTGCAAGCCCAGCAAAGGAAGGTGCGTTTTCTGGCCAACTATGAGAATGAGCCGTATCATTTCGGTTTTTTGGTGGCATACAACCAGATGATGTACACCATCCAGACCATTGAGAACTACCAAAACATGGCTTTGCCGACCACGCCAAATCCATGGCCAAACGGGGCTTACGACGCCGATCACACCCCTTATCTCTATGTCTATAACATTGAGACCAAGCAAACGCCCGGCTTCACGGTGGGCATCATCGGCAGCAAGCGACTGGGGCGCTATTTCGACTTGCGCTTCATCCCCTCGTTGAGTTTCAGCGACCGACAATTGAACTACACCATCGCCACCCAAAACGACGAAGGTGTCATCTCTATCATTCCGAAAATCGAAAACAAGCCCATTTTCACCACTTTTGTCGAGTTTCCGCTCAACATCAAATACCGCTCGAAACGCTACAACAACATCGGAGCCTACATCTTGGCAGGCATCAACCCGAAACTGGACCTTGCCTCACAGAAAAAAAATACCATCGAGATTCCCGTGTATGATACCGACGGAAATCCCGTGATTGGCCCCGACGGGCAACAAGAGATAGAAAAAATCATCAACAACCTGGTCACGAAGCGTTTTGACTTCGCCGGTGAAATTGGTGTCGGCTTCGACATCTATAACCAATGGTTCAAGATGGGCATCGAAATCAAGATGAGCTACGGTATGCTCGACATCGTGAAACGTTCGTCAGACGTCAGCAACACCCTTATCTACACGGCTCCCATCGACCAATTGAAGAACAAAATGTTCCAATTCTCGCTGATATTCGAGTAATTTCTTGAAACCAACCAACTAACAATCAGCTGATTACAAAATTTTTGAAATTTTATTTTCCAAAAGCACAAAGGGTATTGTTTTTTTTTCTACTTTTGCAGCGTCAAAAAATGACACGAAGTGGTCTCTTCGTCTAGTCTGGTCAGGACGTCAGGTTTTCATCCTGGTAACTCGGGTTCAAATCCCGGAGAGACTACCACCAATTTCCAAAACCCTAACTGATAATCAAGCAGTTAGGGTTTTTTCATACCCCAAACACCCCCTCCCGTGTCAACCACGTGTCAACCGATTTTGAGATACGTTTTTCCTCGTGGTATAAAACACCTCCCACAAAGTGCCATTGTTGACACGTCTCACCCCTTCCGTTGACACGCCCAAAAGCCAAGCCTCTCCCACCCTTCCTCTCACGAACACTCACCAACACCACCCCCATACGGCATCATTCCGCCCCCTTTTCCTCACGAAACACACTTGAGGAAAATGAGGAAAGTGAGGAAAACGAGGAAAACCCCATCCCGCAAAAAGCGAAAAACTTCTCCCTTTTTCACCTTGAAAAAGAGAAAAGTCTTACTTTTGTACCCATATAAGACATAATTAGGGCTTTATGCTCGCGTTTCTTTCTATCTGAATCTGGCAATATTCAACACACAAAGGAAGCGGAGTTATAAAGTTCGTGCCTTGGCGCGGACTTTTCGCATTCATTTTGTGTGGGGCTTGCCAGAGCCCAGATAGAAATGGAGCTGGGTCTGCGCCTTCTTTATGCCCCAACGGCAAACCAACAACCCATGGACGACAAACTAATCATACAACGCCTGAAAGAGCTTAAGGCCCAAATCGCCGACATCGACAACAGGATGGCCATCATCGACGAACTACTCGACAACGACCCCTCCGAGGAAACCGTAAGGAACTGCATCCACGAAGTGGCCAAGATCCTCGATGAGCGCGAACCCATCTTGAACGAAGCCCGCCAATGGCTCATGCTCCTCAACAAAAAAGCCTCGGACATCGATGGCGATGCCGAGGCCTTACCCAATTGATTCCTAAAACTTATGCTTTAAGCATCTCCATCAAAACGATGCTATATTCTTCACGCCCTACCCCAGCTTGCTCAGCGGCTTGGTTGACGACATCAACCAGGTACGAATAATCCTTTGTTTTGATTCTGGCCGAAATCAGCAACCCACTCACACCAAAATAGCCTATCCCGGTGGTTATGATAGCAGGACGGATGGCGCGGTACGCGGCCACGGTGTAGGCCTCGATATGGATAAGCGCTTCCATAGTTAGGACATTTTTCTATATTGCCCATTCGCTGGATGCTCCAGCATCCCCGACCTGCACAACTCCGCGATGTACCGCTCCGCCGTCTTCTCGCCGATGCCCATTTGGGCAGCCGCCTGAAGATAAGCTGCGCGGTTGAAGGTGCCCGGCAAGGCCGACAGCAAAGCCTGTCGGCTGCCCTCCGTGCGCTGCTGCCTGCCCTGCCTGAAACGTCTTTCCGTCCTGCGAGGCAGGCTCTGAAACACCGAGGCCGAATGCCGCAGCAGCACCCTCACCATCGCCATGGCCGTGTCGAAGTCCGCATCCGCACACACCAACGATGCCTCTTTCCGTTCCCCTTCGCCTGTCGGCGGCGGGAAGTCGCCCTCGTCCATCTGCCGCAGCACCGTCAGAATCATCGTAATCCGGAAGAAGATCAGCCCGAGACGACGCACCGAGGCGATGATGTCGTTGCCGAACAAGGCCGCATATTCCTCCTGCGCTTGCGTGAAGAAGGCGTTGAACCTGCCTTGCTGCTCCCGCTGCAGGCTGAAACGCACCGCCTGTTCCGTCAGCGGCTTGTGGAACTGGTAGAAGTCCCTGCCGATTTGCTCAAAGAGCTCATCGGCCGTCGGACCGTCCGAGGCATCGAACATGTCATGCCACACGATTTCGGTCGGCATCACGTAGAAGATGAAGCGGCTGAAAAGCCCGTTCTCCGCCGAAGGTATCAGGTTGAACACCTGCTCCGGCGTTCCCGACAGGATGGCCGAGAACTTCGGCTTCGTGATTTCCACATACTCGCGATCTTTCTTCCGAAGGTACGATATCGCCTCATGGTGGAAAGCCTTCCTGAAGCCGTCCGAGTAGTTGCCCAGATCCGAGTTGAAGGCGTTGGCCAGTGTGTCGCCTTCGGTCTCAAACAGCAGCCCCACGCCGTCGTTCTGCGACAAAGTCTGGTACACCACCGTCGCCGTGCTGTTGGCCGGGATGAACAGCGTCAAAAACGGCGGCTCCTGCGGCTCCTCCATGTCGCCGTTCTTCCTGTTGATGACATACTGCACCTGCT